>Ga0209759_1001497_pt1 | contig 12906 bp, 8 predicted proteins | sample AraplaCL_Col_mMS_FD_184261 | JGI IMG/M metagenome (GOLD analysis project Ga0209759, IMG submission 184261) | Arabidopsis root microbial communities from the University of North Carolina, USA - plate scrape CL_Col_mMS (SPAdes) (version 2) | ecosystem: Host-associated > Plants > Roots >...
TGGTGCTGCTGATCGGCATCGTCAAGAAGAACGCGATCATGATGATCGACTTCGCCCTGGTGGCCGAGCGCGAGCACGGCAAGAGCCCGCTGGAAGCCGCGCACGAGGCCTGCCTGGTGCGCTTCCGCCCGATCATGATGACCACCATGGTGGCGATCCTCGCCGCGCTGCCGATCGCGATCGGCCTCGGCGAAGGCAGCGAACTGCGCCGCCCGCTCGGCATCGCGCTGATCGGCGGCCTGCTGATCTCGCAGAGCCTGACCCTGCTCTCGACGCCGGCGCTGTACGTGGTGTTCTCCTGCCTCGGCGCGCGCTGGAAAGCCTGGCGCGCGCGCCGCGCCGAAAAGCGTCGCGGTCGGCACGTGGAGCCGGTGCGGCTGCCGGGCTGAGTTCTTGCCTCCCTTGCGGGATCGCCGAAACCGGCGTTTCCCCTCTCCCGCTTGCGGGAGAGGGGTTGGGGAGAGGGGCTCTTGCTCTTGCGCGAGGAACAAAGCGGTTTCGAGCCGCTGCGGCGGCCTGATCATCCCCGCCTCACCGCCGCATAGGGGCCCCGAAGAGCCGCGCGCTCCTGCGCGCAGAAGCAACTGCCAACGCCGGAACCGGGGCCGTGGCGTTGCCGACGCGATTGCCCGGCTGAACGCACCGCCGCCACCCCCGCGCGCAAGCGCGCCGCTCCCCGTAAGATGACAGCCCGGCGTCCGCCGGGTTGCCATCAGGGGGCATGCGGCATGGTTCGGTTTCCGTCGCGTTTCACGCGCAATGGCGTGGTGCGGGTGCTTGCCGCGTTGGCTTTCGCGGGCTGCGCCTGGGCGACGGTGTGGCCGGAGCCGCAGCCGCTGCAGAAGTTGTTCGTGCTGGTGCTGATGCTGCTCGTCGCCGGTGCGCTGCTGTGCGCCACCTTGCGCCTCGCCTTTTCGCTGCTGCTGGGCGGCGGGCTGTTCTTCGCGCTGCGCTTCATCTCCGGCCTCAAGGAGACCTATCTCGAAACGGCGCTGATGCCGGCGGATTTCGTCTACTACGCGCGCTCCAGCCTGATCGCCACGCTGCGCCATTATCCGCACCTGTATCTGCTGGCCGCAGGCGTGCTGCTGCTGGTGCCGTTGCTGCTGGCGCTGGCGTGGCGGCTGGACCGGCCGTTGTCCGCGCGGCGGCGCGGCTGGCGCGCGGCGGCTTGGCGCGCCGGCGGCGTGCTGCTGTGCGCGGTGGCGTTCCGCGTGTGCCTGCTGCCGGCGGGGCCGTTCGCCACGCTGCACAACCGCGACGTGTGGGACAAGCTTTCCGACGACGCCCAACTCACCAACTTCTTCATCAACATCAACGACGGCGGCGTGACCATGCCGGCGATGTCGGACGACACCACAGCGCAGCGCGCGTGGGCCGCCACCGCGAGTGCCGTCGAAAAGCAGGCCAGACCCGGCACGCGGCCGGCGCCGTATCCGGACATCGTGCAGGTGCTGGAGGAGAGCACCTTCGATCCCGCGAACTTCACGGCCTGCGCGGTGCCGGGCTGCAGGTTCGCGATGTTCCAGCCGGATGCGCGCACGCGCGGCACCGGCCTGTTGCGCACGCACACCTGGGGCGGCGGCACCTGGGTCAGCGAGTTCGCCGTGCACACCGGCCTGCCGCAGGACATCTTCGGCACCGGCGGCATGTACGCGCCCTTCGTGCTGGCCCCGCACGTGCACGACACGCTGCCCGACCTGCTGCGCCGGCTGGGCTACCTCACCATCGCGATCTATCCCACCAACAGCGAATTCCTCAACGGCCGCGATGCGTACCGATCCTACGGCTTCGACCATCTCTACGGCGCGGAAGAGCTGGGCCTGGACGAGTGGGAGGAAACCGATGCGCAGATGTTCGCCGCCGCGAAGCGCGTGTACGACAAGGTGAAGAAGCCGGGCCAGCCAGTGTTCGTGATGATCCTCACGATCAACCAGCACGGCCCGCACGACGACAACCCGATGGCGAAGCTGCCGTCGCCGTGGCGCAACATGGCGCAGGGGTTGTCCGGCAAGGACGAGAGCGCACTGGATTTCGACACCTACCTGTGGCGCCTGCACGATTCCGACGTGGCGATGCAGGGTCTGGAGCGCGATTTCCTCGACCGCGGCGAACCCACCGTGCTGGTGCACTTCGGTGACCATCAGCCGTCCTTCGACGGCCTGATCCGCCCGCTCAAGCGCACGCTGCCGCCCGCGTTGCAGCCGGAGCGCGATTTCCTCACCTACTACATGATCAAGAGCAACTTCGCCGGGCCGCCGCTGCCGAGTTATCCCGCGCTCGACATCGCCTTCCTGCCGACCATGGTGCTGCAGGCCGCCGGCCTGCCCGAAGACGCCTACTTCGCCGCCGCCACCGAATTGCGCGAGCGTTGCCAGGGGCGTTTCGACGACTGCCCGGACAAGGCGCTGCTGGCGTCCTACTACGCGTGGATCTTCCGGCGGCTGCACGTATATGAGTGAGGCGCATGGCGCACGGGCTTCGCCCAGGTATGCCACGGCCACGCTGCTTGCCGCGTGTGCCGCGATCGCCGGTGCGCTGCTGGCTGTGCACTCCCCCGATTGGCTGTGGCTGCACTGGTTCGCCAAGCCGCTGGCCACCGCAGTGATCTTCGCGCTGGTCTGGCGCGCGCGGCCCGTGGTGTCGACGCGCTATCGGCGCTTCGTGCTGGCCGGCATCGCCTGCTCGCTCGCGGGCGACGTGTTCCTGATGCTGCCGGGTGATCTGTTCGTGCCGGGGCTGCTGGCGTTTCTCGTCGGGCACGCGTGCTTCATCGCGGCCTTGCTCGGCGACAGCCGCTTCGCCAGGCCGGCGTGGCCGCTGCTCGCCTGCCTGGCGTATGGCGCGGTGAATCTCGTCCTGCTGTGGAGCGCGATCGCAGCACCGCTGCGCGTGCCGGTGATCGTCTACGTCGCGGTGTTGTGCAGCATGGGCGGGCAGGCGGTGGCGCGCGCGTGGCGCGGCGACGCCTCGGCGCAGCTGGCCGCGCGCGGCGCGCTGGTGTTCATGCTGAGCGACAGCGTGCTGGCCTGGGACCGCTTCCGCGGCCCGGTGCCGCTGGCCAGCCTGTGGGTGCTGGCGGCGTATTATCTGGCGCTGTGGTGGATCGCCCGCTCGGTGCAGGGCGTACCGGTCGAACGCGAGGCGGCATGAACACGCAGGAACTCATCATCACCTGGGCCACGCCGGTGTTCTTCCTGCTGATCGGCATCGAGCTCGTGGTGGCGAAGCTGCGCGGGCGCGATGCCTACGCCGGCAACGACGCGATCAACAGCATCGGCCTGGGCGCGATCTCGCAGCTGGTGGCGGTGTTCAGCAAGCTGCTGACGATCGGCATCTACGCGTGGTGCGTCGAACACCTGGCGCTGTTCGCGCTGCCCGCCGACAGCGTGCTGGTGTGGGTCGGCGCCTTGCTGGGCTACGACTTCTGCTACTACTGGCTGCACCGCAAGGGCCACGAGACGAACATCCTGTGGGCCGCCCACGTGGTGCATCACCAGAGCGAGCGCTACAACCTCTCCACGGCCTTGCGCCAGACCGGCAGCGGCGCGCTGCTGGGCTGGATCTTCTACCTCCCGCTGGCGATCCTCGGCGTGCCGGTGCAGGTGTTCGTGGTGGTGGCGCTGATCGACCTGCTGTACCAGTTCTGGGTGCACACCGAGCAGATCGGCCGGCTCGGCTGGTTCGACCGCGTGTTCTGCTCGCCGTCCAACCACCGCGCCCATCACGCGGTGAACGACCGCTACCTCGACCGCAACTACGGCGGCATCCTGATCGTGTGGGACCGGCTGTTCGGCAGCTTCGTGGAAGAGGACGACACCGACCCGCCGGTGTACGGCACGCGCTCGCCGCTGCGCAGCTGGAATCCCTTGTGGGCGAACGTGGAGGTGTACTGGCGCACTGCGCAGGATGCGTGGCACGCGCGGCGCTGGCGCGACAAGCTGCTGGTGTGGATCAAGCCGCCGGGCTGGCGCCCCGCCGACGTGGCGACGCGTTTCCCGAAGCCGGCCTTCGCGATGCCCGACACGCGTTACGACCCGCCGCTGGCCGCGCCGCTGAAACTCTACGTGCTCGTGCAGTTCGCGCTGTTGCTGGGCATGGTCACCCAGTTCCTCGGCCTGGCCGGGCACGCCGGTTTGCCCGAGTTGCTGCTGTATGCGGCCTGGCAGGTGTTCGGCCTGTGCGTGCTGGGCGCGCTGATGGAAGGCCGGCGCTGGGCATGGTGGGCCGAAGCCCTGCGCGTGCTGGCGATGGCCGCGCTGCCGCTGGCCGCGGGACGCTGGTTCGGCGTGGCGCATCTGGACGTCCGCGTCGCACTGGCCTTCGCGCTGGTATTCGGCGCCAGCGCTCTGGCCTTGCCGTGGTTGCACGCCGGCGCACGCGTGGTGCATCGCGGCGCGGCGCGTGCATGACTGCTGGCCCATGACTGGGGAGCCCGGCCCGCAGAATCTATCCGGGCTTTTCGCCTCGAATGTCTTCTGCGGGCCAGGCTCCTGCGGCATGGATTCGATATGATCCGCCGGTTGCCCGCAGGAATGAGCCCATGCGTTTTCTGAGCCGAATGCTCCGCCACAAGTCCGTCGAACAGCTGCAGAGCGAGGCGGGGCAGCGTGGCGATTTCCGCCGCGTGCTCGGCCTGTGGCAGCTCACTGCGATCGGCATCGGCGGCATCATCGGCGTGGGCATCTTCGTGCTCGCCGGCCAGCAGGCGGCGATGAACGCCGGCCCCGCGGTGGCGCTGTCCTTCCTGATCGCGGGCGCGGGCAGCGCCTGCGCCGCGCTGTGCTACGCCGAGTTCGCCGGGCTGATCCCGGTCACCGGCAGCGCCTACACCTACGGCTACGCGGTGCTGGGCGAGTTCGTGGCCTGGATCATCGGCTGGGACCTGCTGCTGGAATACGCGCTGGTGGTCGCGGTGGTGGCGATCGGCTGGTCGGGCTACGTGCAGGTGCTGCTGGCTTCGGCAGGCGTGCACCTGCCGGAGTGGGCGCAGCAGAGCATGAGCGCGCAGACCATGCACTACTACCTGCAACAGTTGTTCGGCGTGCATGGCGGCACGGCCATCGCGGCGCCCAGTGACGGTCACCGCTTCAACGTGATCGCCGCCGGCGTGTCGCTGGCGGTGGCGCTGCTGCTCACCGTGCGCATGGAATGGGGTGCGCGTTTCAACACCGCGATCGTGGCGATCAAGGTGCTGGGCGTGCTGCTGGTGATCGGCGTAGGCGCGTTCTACATCAACACCGCGAACTGGCATCCGTTCGTCCCAGCGCGCGTGTTCGACGCGCAGGGCGTGGGCCACTTCGGCTGGGCCGGCGTGCTCACCGGCGCCAGCGTGGTGTTCTTCGCGGTGTTCGGCTACGACACGCTGACCACGGCGGCCGAAGAAGCCAAGCATCCGCAGCGCGACCTGCCGCGCGCCGTGCTGCTGTCGCTGGCGGTGGCGATGGTGCTGTACATCGCGGTGTCGCTGGTGCTCACCGGCATCACCCACTACAGCAATCTCAATGGCGACGCCTCGGTGTCGCAGGCCTTCGAGGCGATCGGCCTGCACTGGGTTTCCATCGCCATCGCGGTGGCCGCGGTGGTGGGCGTCACCAGCGTGCTGTTCGCGTTCATGCTGGGCGCGGCGCGCATCTGGTTCGCGCTGGCGCGCGACGGCCTGCTGCCGGCGTGGTTCGCCAAGGTGAGTCCGCGCTTCGGCACGCCGGCGCGGCCGACCGTGATCCTCGGCGTGTTCACCGCCATCGTGGCGGGCCTGCTGCCGATCGGCGAGGTGGCCGAGCTGGTCAACATCGGCACGCTCAGCGCCTTCATCATCATCTGCACCGCCGTGCTGGTGCTGCGCATCCGCAAGCCGCAGCTGCCGCGCAGCTTCCGCATGCCGTGGATCGCCGTGCTGGCGCCGCTGGGCGTGGCGTTCTCGCTGCTGCTGATCTTCGGCGTGCCGTGGCTCGACGCCAACGGCTGGCAGCGCATCGGCGGCCTGCCGGCGATCACCTTCGAGCGCTTCGTGATCTGGATGGCGCTGGGTTGCCTGATCTACTTCGGCTACGGCATGCGGCACAGCAAGCTCGACGGCGAGCGGCTGTAGGCGTGGCGTAGGAGCGGCTTCAGCCGCGATTCGATCTGCGGTCGCGGCTGAAGCCGCTCCTACGTGCCAGGTTGCGGGTTTCAGGAGGCATGGATGTCCTACGCGCCATCCGGCCGCTGGCACGTGTGGGCTTTCCGCAGCAAGTCGTCGTCGACGCAATGGCCTGCGCCGCGCAGGAGAATCCCGCGTGATTGCCACCGCAAGCGTCAGGCCTGGTGGTCGACCATCGCGCCGATGCGCTTGGTCATGAACACGCTGTTCGGATCGGGCCGATAGTCGCCGAACGGCGCGCAGGGCGCGAAGCCGAACGCGGCATACAGGCGCCGCGCCGGCTCGAAGAACGCCATCGCCCCGGTTTCCAGGCTCAGCCGTGCATAGCCGCGGCTCGCCGCTTCATCGATCAGGTGCTGCAGCATGCGCGAGGCGACGCCACGGCGCAGATAGGTGGACGCGGTGCGCATGGACTTGATCTCGCCATGCAGCGGATCCAGTTGCTTCAGCGCGCCGAAGCCGGCCAGCACCGGACCATCCCACACGCACCAGAACGTGACGTCCGGCCTGCGCAAGCCGTCGAGGTTCAGCGCGTGACGGCTTTCGGCTGGTGCCGTGGGGGCGAGCGAGTCGAGATGTTCGCGCAACAGGGCCAGCACCTGCGGGCGGTCCAGCGTGTCGAGGCGTATGTCCATGGCGGCGGCCGTGCTTCTCGGGGCGTGCCACGAGTCTAGTCATGTGCCGATGGGTCGGACAGCCCGGACGCGAAATGGCGCTTCACTAGGTTTCGCATCGGCGGCTTCGGAGGATGTGGTGCGCAAGCTGTGGTGCGCAAGCGAGGCATGCACATGCGCCGGGTCCGCATGCCGAGGCATGATCCGCCGATCCAGGCAGGGCGGGAGGGCTGGGCATGCAGGAGACGGCGGGGCTTTCGGGCCAGGCAACGGTCTGCGCTAACTGCGGCACGCCGCTGGGCGGCGAGTACTGCGCGCAGTGCGGCGAGCGTCGGCTGCATCCGGACGAGCACACGCTGCGGCACATCGTGGGCGAGTGGTTCGAGGCGTTCTCGCATGGCGAGGGCCGCCTGCTCGTCTCGCTGCGCACGCTGCTGCTCAAACCGGGCGAGTTGACGCGCGAATACTTCCGCGGGCGACGGGTGCCGTATGCGCGGCCGGTGGCGCTGTTCTTCGCGGTGAACCTGCTGTACTTCCTGCTGACCAGTCTGAACACGTTCTCCACGGCGCTGGAGACACAGATGAGTGTGACGCCGCTGGAGCAGGCGAAGCAGACGATGGTGCTGGACAAGGCGTTGGGCCCGCAGGTTTCGGCGACGGTGAAAGCCGAGGTGATGGCGGATTACTGGGCGCTGTACGGATCGGAGCGCGCCGCGGTCGCTGCGGGTCGCGCCGCCTCGGCCGCCGAGCAGAAGGCCGACAAGGAGAAGGGCGTTGCCGCCAGTCGCCACCCGGCGGCACTGGAAGCGGTTTATCGCTACCAGGAGCGGTTCGACGAGCGCACCGAGACGCTGTCGCGTGCCTTGGTGGTCGCGCTCGTGCCCATGCTGGCGTGCTTCCTGTGGCTGACCCTGGCGCCGCTGCGCCGTGGCTTGCCGGAACTGCTGATTTTCGCGACCCACTTGTGGAGCGGGCTATTGCTGATACTGCTGCTGTTCGGCTGGCTGGTGACGGGAGCGACGCTTGCAACGCAATGGTTCCTGGATGGCAGGGTGCCCGCGATCCTGCAGAACGACACGTATGCAAGCATGGTCCTCGCCGTGCTGGTGGCGATCTACGTGTATCGCGCGCTGCGTGCCTACCTCCACTATCCGCGTATCGGCTGCGCGATCCTGTGTACGTGGATGCTGGCGGGCCTGTTCTGGTCGCTGCAGTTGTACCGCCTGCTGCTGTTCTTCGTGACGGTGCAAGTGCTGCACTGAGTAGTCGGCGCAAAATCATGCGTCGTCCGCGCGTGACCTCTGGCAGGGTGCCGCGCGCATGTCGCGATCTACCATCGCCCGGTCACCCGCCGCTCGCCGCCACGACGAACGACGCGTTCCTGCCGGCAGTGCGGTTTCCGCGCGGGCCGGTGCCTGCCCGGAGCCACCCGTGAATCGTCATCTCTTCCGTTCCAGCCTGATCGCCGCCGCGGTGGTCGGGGCGCTTTCGCTGTCTGTCGCCGCCACCGCGCAGGATGCCCGCCGCGCCGCGCCGGTCGACCAGCCCTATCCCGGCCAGCTCACGGTGAACGTCGACCTCACCGACGCGGCGAAGCGGATGTTCCGCGTGCACGAGACGATCCCGGTGAAGCCGGGCGAATTCACCCTGCTGTATCCAGAGTGGATTCCCGGCGAGCACGCGCCGTCCGGCCCGATCCAGAACGTGGCCGGGCTGATCATCACCGCGAACGGCAAGCAGCTGGCGTGGCGCCGCGACCTGCGCGACATGTTCGCGATTCACCTGGACGTGCCCGAAGGTGTGAGCCAGCTCGATCTCTCGTTCCAGTTCCTCTCGCCGGGTGACGGCGAGGGCAGCCTGTTCGGCGCGAGCGCCTCGTCCACGCCGAGCCTGGTGGACGTCGAGTTCAACCAGGTGGCGTTCTACCCGGCCGGCTATTACTCGCGGCAGATCCAGATCCAGCCCACCGTGCAGTTGCCCGCGGGCTGGAAGTTCGGCACCGCGCTGCAGGTACAAAACCAGAGCGGCAGCACCGTGCAGTTCAAGCCGGTGAGCTTCAACAACTTCGTGGATTCGCCGCTGATCGCGGGCGAATACTTCGACCGCGTGGACCTCGCGCCGGGCGCGAAGGTGCCGGTGCACCTCAACGTGGTGGGCGACGGCGCGAAGGACGTCAAGCTCACCGCCAAGCAGCTGGAGCAGCAGCGTGCGGTGGTGACGCAGACCAACCTGCTGTTCGGCGCGCACCACTACGACCACTACGACTTCCTGCTCACGCTGTCCGACCACACCGGCCACTTCGGGCTGGAGCACCACCAGTCCAGCGACGACCGCCTGCCGGCCGACTTCTTCACCAACGACGACATGCACACGCTGGCGGCCAGCCTGATGCCGCACGAGTTCGTGCATTCGTGGAACGGCAAGTTCCGCCGCCCCGCCGACCTGTGGACGCCGAACTTCAACGTGAAGATGCAGGATGACCTCTTGTGGGTGTACGAGGGCCTCACCGACTACTGGTGCAGCGTGCTCACCGCGCGCTCCGGCCTGTGGACGCCCGAACAGTTCCGCGACACGATGGCGAACATCGATGCCTCGATGAGCGAGCGCACCGGTCGCGCCTGGCGCTCGCTGCAGGACACCGCCGACGCCGCGCCGCTCACCTACTACGGCGGCGGCGGCTGGGCGAACTGGCGCCGCGGCACCGACTTCTATCCGGAAGGCCAGCTGTTGTGGCTGGACGTGGACACCAAGATCCGCGAACTCTCGGGCGGCAAGCACTCGCTGGACGATTTCGCGCATGCGTTCTACGGCATGGAAAACGGCAGCTACGTGACCAAGACCTACACCTTCGACGACGTGGTGAACACGCTGAACCAGGTGCAGCCGTTCGACTGGGCGAGCTTCCTCAAGGCGCGGCTGGACTACACCGGCCCGGAACTGCCCGAACACGGCATCGCGCGCGGCGGCTGGAAGCTGGTCTACACCGACAAGCCGAATGCCGAGACCAAGGCGATGGAAGGCATCCGCCACGGCGTCAACCTCGCCGCCTCGATCGGCCTGTCCGCGTCGAAAACCGGCAGCATCTACGACGTGCAGTGGAACGGCCCCGCGTTCAAGGCCGGCCTGGTGCCGGGCCTCACCATCGTGGCGGTGGACGGCAAGGACTACTCGCCCGACGCGCTGAAGGACGCGATCACCGCGGCCAAGGCCGGCAGCGCGCCGATCGAGCTGCTGGTGAAGAACGTCGACGTGTACAGCACGGCGAAGATCGACTACCACGGCGGCCTGCGCTACCCGCACCTGGAGCGCGCCGGCGGCAAGGACCTGCTCGGCGCGATCGCCACGCCGCGCAAGTGACGTCGCGCAACCGCGTGACGTCATCCCGGCGCAGGCCGGAGGCGCTTCACAACAGCGAAGCTGGTCATCCAGTGGCTTCATGCGCGGTAGTGCAAGAGGCGCTGGATTCCAGCATTCACTCACTGCCGTCCGTGATGTCCGAAGTTCCAGTTTGCAGACTCCGAATACCCAAGGCTCACGTTTTGAACACCGAAACCGAGTGACTTGAATTCGCGTAAGTGCTGATTGGTGAATCCCTCTCCCTCCGGGAGAGGGTGGCGACAGCCGGGAGAGGGTTCGGGCGGAGCGAAACGCCGCAGCCAGCCCGAACCCTCACCCCCGACCCCTCTCCCGGAGGGAGAGGGGAGAAGGGCGTCCGCGAAATCCCGCACTCGCGCGCATGGTGTCCTCCACATGACCTCTGGCAGGGGAGCCCACCCCGCGGCCGGTCTAGCATCGGACCCTCATGCCCGCACCCTCCGTCCCGTGCGGGCCGTTGCCCAGGGAGAATCCATTGAAAGCCACCCGCCTCGCCTCCGCCATCGTCGCCAGCGCCTTCGGCCTGGTCAGCCTCAACGCACTCGCCGATGTGCCGCCGCCGCAGGATGTGGCCTACCCCGGCACGCTGCAGATCAGCGTGGACGCCACCGACCTCGCGCACCGCGTGTTCCGCGTGCACGAGGTGGTGCCCGCGCAGCCCGGCCCGCTGACCCTGCTGTATCCGCAGTGGCTGCCCGGCAACCACTCGCCCAGCGGTCCGATCGACAAGTTCGCCGGCCTGGTGGTGAAGGCGAACGGCAAGGTGCTGCCGTGGACGCGCGATCCGCTCAACGTGTTCGCGTTCCACGTCGAGGTGCCGCAGGGCGCCAGCAACGTGGAGGTGGACTTCCAGTACCTCTCCCCGCAGAACACCCGCGAAGGCCGCGTGGTGATGACGCCGGAAATGCTCAACCTGCAGTGGAACGCGAACTCGGTGTATCCGGCCGGCTACTACACCCGCCAGATCAAGACCGAAGCCAGCGTGAAGTTCCCCGCCGGCTGGCAGTTCGGCAGCGCGCTGGAAGTGGCCTCGCGCGACGGCGACACCGTGCACTTCAAGCCCACCACCTACAACACCCTGGTGGACTCGCCGATCTACGCCGGCCAGTACTTCAAGCGCATCGACCTCGACCCGGGCGCCAAGACCGCGGTGCACATGGACATCGTGGCCGACGCGCCGAAGTACCTCGAGATCAAGCCCGAGCAGATCAAGCCGTTCCGCGAACTGGTGCAGCAGATGTACAAGCTGTACGGCGCGCACCACTACGACCACTACGACTTCCTCGTCTCGCTCAGCGACAAGATGAGCGGCAACGGCCTGGAGCACCACCAGTCCAGCGAGGACGGCACCTCGGCCGACTTCTTCACTGAGTGGAAGAAGAACGCGCTGGGCCGCGACCTGTTCTCGCACGAGTTCAACCACTCCTGGGACGGCAAGTACCGCCGCCCGGCCGACCTGTGGACGCCGAACTTCAACGTGCCGATGCAGGACTCGCTGCTGTGGGTGTACGAGGGCCAGACCCAGTTCTGGGGCCAGGTGATGGCCTCGCGCTCGGGCCTGTGGGACACCGAGCAGGCGCACGACATGTGGGCCTTCGTGGCCGCCACCTACGACAAGGGCCGTCCCGGCCTCGCCAGCTGGCGCAACGTGCAGGACACCACCAACGACCCGATCATCGCCCAGCGCGCGCCGCTGCCGTACCGCAACTACCAGGGCAGCGAGGACTACTACTCGGCCGGCCAGCTGATCTGGCTGGACGTGGACGGCAAGCTGCGTGACCTGAGCCATGGCAAGAAGAGCATCGACGACTTTGCCAAGGACTTCTTCGGCATGGACAACGGCAGCTTCGTCACCAACACCTACACCTTCGACGACGTGGTGAAGACGCTCAACGCCATCGCCCCGTACGACTGGGCGAGCTACCTGCGCACGCGACTGGACGGCCACGGCCCGATCACCGGTGGTTTCGAAGCGCACGGCTGGAAGCTGGTCTACACCGACCAGCCCAGCGCCGCGGTCAAGGCCTTCGAGGCGCGCCGCCATGTCGCCGAGCTCACCTACTCGCTGGGCGTGTCGGTGGGCAAGGGCGGCCAGATCGGCGACGTGCTGTGGGACGGTCCCGCGTTCAAGGCCGGCCTCGCTCCCAGCATGACCGTCGTCGCCGTCAACGGCCACGACTACGACCCCGATGCGCTGAAGGACGCCGTCACTGCCGCCGCGAAGGACAAGAACCAGCCGATCGAACTGCTGGTGAAGAACTTCGACGAGTACAAGACCATCCGCATCGACTACCACGACGGCCTGAAGTACCCGCACCTCGTGCGCGACACCAGCAAGCCCGACACGCTCACCACGCTGTTCAAGGCCCGCTGATCCATGCTTCCTCCCCTCTCCCGCGTGCGGGAGAGGGGTCGGGGGAGAGGGGTCGCTTCGGCCGTGTGCGCGATTGCCGGCCGCAGCTTGGGCGTAGGTCGGGCTTCAGCCCGATGCATGAAAGCAAGTCGGGATGAATCCCGACCCACGGAAACGCCACGCTTCCCGACCTGCTCCCGTGCGGGCTCGTGGCCCAGCGCCCCGCATGGGCGATCCCCACCATCTCCGCTATACTGCCCGTCCGCCGCGGATCGCAACGCTCCGCGTGCAGCTCCGCAGCACCACGCGCCCGTAGCTCAGCCGGATAGAGTAGTGGCTTCCGAAGCCATTGGTCGGGGGTTCGAATCCCTCCGGGCGCGCCATTTCCCTCCGGCATTTCCAGTCTTGATTCCTGGCCGGGA
>Ga0209759_1001498_pt1 | contig 12906 bp, 9 predicted proteins | sample AraplaCL_Col_mMS_FD_184261 | JGI IMG/M metagenome (GOLD analysis project Ga0209759, IMG submission 184261) | Arabidopsis root microbial communities from the University of North Carolina, USA - plate scrape CL_Col_mMS (SPAdes) (version 2) | ecosystem: Host-associated > Plants > Roots >...
CCCCGGGTCTTGCACGGTAGGCAGCGCGGGCGGCAAGCCAGGCGGCGGGGGCGTTTGCGCAGCCGCTTGCCATGCCGCGCTCACGAGCGCGCAGGCGGCCACGATACGAACGAGTGCCGTTCTCACAGACCGAGCCATGACACGAGCCCGACGTGATTACCGATTCCCATCGGTTGCCGATAAGGCGGAGCGATCGTGACGATGCCATTCGTTGCGCTCACACCCTTCGCTCCCGAAAACGCACCACCCTGTACGACACCCTGCCCGACAAGACGCACTTCGCCCGATGCGGCAGTGAAGAGGCCGCCGTCATCGGCCGCGTAAATCGCCGCCCAGCTATTGCCGAACCATGCCTTCAGCCCCGTGTTGCGGTTGTACGCGGTGTAGCCTCTCACCCCTTGCGCGGAGACGATGGGTGCGGTGACGGTCACATTGCCGTTTTGGGAGTAGACGTTGCCGCCGATGTTGGCGGCCTGCGTGCCGGCCGAAATCGCAATGTCATTGCTTGCCTCGATCGCGCCGCCGAACGATTGGATGGTGCTCGATGCGCTCTGATGGCAAACGATGAAGCAGGAGCGGCGAAACGATGCCGATCCGGTGAACATGGCCTGATTGACAACTTGTTGCTGCGCCGTGATCGCGATGTTTCCGCCGTTCGCGAGCAGCTTTCCGTCCGGCGTCTTGTCACCGTTCGCGATGACGCTGCCGCCGCCGTTGATGACGTTGCGGCCGGTCAGCGAGACGCTGCCGGCGTCCGACACGATGTACGAGAGTTGCGCGGGCGCGGGCAGCGCGCCATAGTCGACCGAAAAGCCGTCGTCGTTCGCAGCAAAAACGAGCCAGCGATGACCGTGGCTCGAGTAGCTCGTCAACTTGCCGCCATTTGCGCCTTCGGTATGGTCGATGACGTTATCGATATCGCCCTGAGCCGCGATCGAAACGTTGTAGTTCGATTCGATACGCGCGTTGCGGTTGGTCACATTACCGCCCGCCGTCAGCGATACGTCGTCGTTGCTGCCGAAGATGACGCCGAGTGTCGAGGGCTGCGAGGTATCCGACGCATTCGTCACTTCGCCGGTAGCCGAGAGCGTGACAGCGCCCTTCGATTCGGTGTTGTTCGAGATGCGTGTGACGCCCTGGATCAGGCTGCTCGTATTGGAGATGTCACCGGTACTTTTGATGAGAACGCCGCCCTCTGCCGACGCGATCGTCGATTCGCTGGTGCCCGCGTTCGACGCCGAGAAGCCGCTGCTCGAGAACGCGATGTCGCCACCCGATTGAACGTGGGCAGCCGTCAGCGAGATTGCGCCGCCAGCCTGCGCGGTGATGCCTCCGGCTGCCGCGATGCTGCTGCCCTGAAGCAATTGAACGTCTCCCGCGGCAGTCAGCGTGAAATCGCCGGCGTTTGCAGCGAGTGTGCCGGCACTGCGAACACCTGCACCGAGGTCGTTCGCAATGAGGTGGATGCTGCCTGCCGTGATACTGCCTGTCGGCTCGACATCGATGGCGATGGCATTCGGATTGGCGATCTGGCTGTTGGCAAGCGAGAGCCAATCGTTGCCGTTGTCATTGGGCGAGATTCCGGTATTCAGCGTGACCTGCGTCGTACCGGCCACTGCACGCACATAGGCAGTGCCCGAACTGAAACCGTTCTGCACCGGCCCGTTGATTCGAATCTGCTTGGCGATGAGCTCGAGCCCGATCAATGTACCGGCCAGCCCGCCGGCGCCGACTACGATGGTGCCGCCCTGCGTGTTCAGTACGACGTTGCGCTGAAACTGGCCCGAGGCCAGTTGCACGTCGGAGAAGCTGACTTGGCCCGTCGTCAGTGCGACGTGACCCGTGTTGACGAACGAGCCACCATTGACGGTGATGCCGTTCGGGTTCGCGAGAATGACATTGGCTCTCGGGCCTGCAACGGTGATGTCGCCTTGAATCAGGCTTGGGTTCGTCCCGGTGACCTGATTGACGATCGTGCGAGCGTTGATGCCCGAGTTGTCGAGCGTGGCGCCGGCTTTGCCGACGTTGAAGCTGGTGTAGGTGTTGTTGGATACGCCATAGACGGCGGGTGCGATTGCAATCGTCTGCCGGCCGTTCGCAGCGGTCGAGACAGTGGTGGCCGTGCCGCCGTCAGCGACGATGCCTTGCGCGCCTGCGCCTTGCGCCGAATGCGATACGGCGATCGATAGAAATACCGCAGTGCCCAGATATCGACCGAACCACGACGGCGTCCTCCGTTGCGTATCGACCGTCTCACCCGTGAGCCCCGCACGGTGGTTACGGAATTGCATGGTCTTCTCTCTGCGCGTCGACGGGGCCGTTTGTATCGCCTCTCGCTCATGCGCTTGTTATGCGAACTTTCTTTTTGCAAATCTCTTTGCCGCGGGCTTGAAACTGTCTGTGCCTGTCGCCACGGCAAACGGGAGAAATGCTATCAGACAAATCCGTTACTAATGGTTACAAAAATTCTTTCGAATTGAAAGGTTTCCGGCAGGCGACTCACGGCTTCGTTCAATGTCGTTCGAATTTTGTAATGTTCGACGAGTGCAAGCAGATCCTTGCGACCACAGGCTACGTATCGCTGTATAGCTGACGATCATCGACATCGTCGCAAAATCATGCGCGCCGAATTCTTTCAAATTACTATCCATTTGTTTCCACTTCCTTTCTATGTCCGCTCGGCAAAGGGCGTGTCTGCTGTTGCAAAAATCTGACTGTTTCCCGGCTTCGAGTCATGCGCCGGAATACCGCTCAACGCATCATTTGAGGAAGCAGCCGAATCGCCGCAACCTCTTTGGAACGCTCGTTGCGTCAATACGGGTTGTCCATCCACGCATCGTTCACTGCGGGAAGAACGGCCGATTGCACACATGACGGCCGGCGGTCCCGAGGGGGGAAGGCAATGAAGGAATCTTCTGCCACGCTGCGCGATTTGCGCCCCACCCAGTTCGCAGTTGGCATGATTCACGTCAGACGAAAAATGGCCGAGACCCGCGCGGTTTGCGCGGATTCGCGCTATGCCTTCATGGAGCAGCGTGCGATTGCGGTCGTGCGCGGTCCCGGCAGCGTGCTGCATGTCATCGATCATCATCATTGGGCTCGAGCGTGGATCGAACTGGGCATCGAACGCGCGCCGGTGCAGGTCAAGATGGACTTCCGCGACCTCGACGACATCGACTTCCTTGCGGCCATGATGGAGCGAGGTTGGGTCCATCCCTTCAACGAGCGGGGCGAAAAAGTCGACATCGGGACTTTGCCACCTTCGATAGCGCAGATGCCGGACGACCCGTATCAAAGCCTCGCGGCCTTTCTGCGCATCGCCCGTGTGTTTGAAAACCCCGGGGAGTTCAACGCAAAATTTGCATGGGCCGACTATCTGCGAGAACACGTCAGCGGCGACTCGGGGACGATCGAGGGATTTGCCGAGATGCTGGCGACGGCATTTCGCTTTGCGCATACCCCGGAGGCGCGAGCGCTTCCGGGGTATCGTCCCGAGGCTGCGAGGTGAATGGGCTTCGTCGCGGAGTTGCCTGTCGATCATATTTCTCGATATCAGGAGCTTGCGATAGCCGCCCACTGTGCCCCAGCGGTTCTTGAAAACGCCAAGACCCAGTACTTGGACTGAGGCCGCAGACGCTCTTATTGACCCACGGACAAGCCGGCCAGCTTGGCCACGCCGTTCGCTGCCTCGATGCCCACATCTTCCGCGACGACGTCGATCCCGTTGATGGTCGAATGAGCTTCGTCTTCGACTTCGAAACTCGCATCGCCAACATTGACGGTCGCTTTGATGTGATCGCGCCCGGCAAAAACGCCGAGCAGGACGCGCGCGACGCCCGATCGCGCGGCGTAGTCGGTAACGGTGATCTTGACCGGCACGCCGCTCGGCCCGACCTTCACGCCTGCTTTTTTCGCTTGCTGGTCGAACGCGTCGATCAGCCCGGCGCGCACCGCCGCGCTGATCTCGTGACCATTGGTATCGAGGGTGGGCTCTGCCACGCCTGAACCCAAGCTCGTTTTCAATTGCGCATTGCCGGTATGCGCGGCATCGATATTCGGCTGCGTCGCGGCACAGCCTGCCAGCGTCAGCACAGCCACCGCCCCCGAGATTGCAAAAATCTTCGAAATCATCGTTTCCCTCGTTTGATTGGTTTTCGCATTCCATCCCCCCGTTTTGCATTGAGGACGGACACTGTCGATAACGGCAGATCGGGGACGAAATTAAGGGGGACTGAAAGTGGCGCGGCAGCGGCCTGCCACCGCTGCGCTACTTCCTGACGATGACCAACGCAATACCTCCAAGCACCGCGGCCGAGCTGGCCAATAGCCTCGGCGTCAGCGGTTCGCCGAGCAGCGCTATGCCGCCCATCGCTGCGATGACCGGCACGCTCAATTGCACGGCGGCCGCGGTAGCCGCCTTCAGCTCTCTCAAGGCGGCATACCAAAGGATATAGCCGATGCCGGAGGTCAATGCCCCGGACAGCACGGCATACATCACACCGGATGCCTCGAACGAGAACGCCCCGAACGCGAGCACACTCGTCGCCGCCGTGAACGGAACCGTTCGCAGGAAATTTCCCGCGGTGGTCATCGTCGGATCGCCGGCGCGCCTGCCGCGTAACGAATAGATACCCCATGCCGCGCCGGCGCTCAGCATCAAAAGGGAAGACCGCAGCGGCGGCGCCGAAACTCCCGGCAGAACGAGCCAGATCAAACCGCCGAGCGCGAACGCCAAGCCCACCCATTGACGTGCGCGCAGACGTTCGCCGGCCCAAAGGCCGTATCCGATCATCGTGGCCTGCACGGCACCGAAGAGCAGCAGCGCACCCGTCCCCGCGGGAAGAGCGACGTATGCGAAAGAAAATCCGCACGCGTAAGCGAAAAGTGCGAACGCCGAATACCAATTGCCCGCTATACCCTGCGGACCGCTTCGCACCCGCACGATCACCCAGAGCACGAGCGCGGCGGACACGACCCGCACCAGCGTAAATGTCGCAGCATCGATCGCACCACTACGCAGCGCCAAGCGGCAAAGCAACGAGTTCCCCGCAAAGGCGAGCATCGCGAGGACGGTAAGCAAGGCGATCCGTGTGCGCGGCATGAAACCCTCGATGCCAGTCAGGGGCTTGCAGCCCCGTAGGCGCACTATACCGCGCGTCGTACGCGGCTCAACGTCGTCAAGCGCATTTGAAATCCGAGCCACTTCGCGCGTGAGCGCGCAAAGTAACAGCGAGCCAGTCGTTAATGACCAGTCTCTCGTCCAGAACGGCTAAGAGACCGGTCCTTCGATTGCAACCCTCGCCACAAGCCACTACGCGTTACCTAACTTCCGGAAAATCGAGCGTCGTGTCGTTCACGCGGTTCACGAGATTCGTGAACGTAATGGACGCGATGGCGAGGTTGATCTCGATGATCTGGCGTTCGGTGTAACCCGCCGCGCGCACCGCATCGACAACCGCTTCGGGCACCGTCCCACGGGTACCGACCAGCGTTCGCACATACGTCACCAGCGCGTCGCGCTTCGCGTCGCCAGTTGCAACACCAGCGCGCACATGCTTCATGTCATCGCCCGACAGCCCCGCAAGCTTGCCCATCAGCGTATGGGCAGCGACACAGTAGTCACAGCCCACGTATTCGCTGACGGCCAGCTTGATGACTTCGACATCTGCCTTGCCAAGCGTGCTGGCAGCCACCGCGGCGTCGAACGCGAGCGCCGCGCTGAGCGCTTCGGGGCTGTGCGTGCCGACGGTCGCGTAGGCATTAGGTACTTTGCCGGCGGCCTTCTTGATCTTCGCGAACACTTCAGCGGCTGCGCCGGTTGCTTCTTCAGGGCGAATGGTGGTCAGACGGGACATGATTGACTCCTTCCTTCACGGTTGATGGTTGAACTGCTTAGCCATGTCGTATGGCATGGGAGTCAGTGTAGGGATGTGCGGCGAGTTCTTTAATGCCATACTTCCGCAATTTCATGCTCAAACGTCTCATATGGAACTGCTGGACCGACTGCTCTCGCTGATGCCGGTCACCGGACGGCTCGACGTACGGTGCCACTTCGGCTCGCCATGGCGCATCGACCAATCCCAGTCGAACGAGTGGGAATTCCCGTACCACGTGCTGTTGCGCGGCGAGGCTGTCGTCGAAAGCGACACTGGAGGCAGCGAACCAGCGCTTCGCATGAGAGCCGGCGATATCGTGCTGTTTCCTTCCGGCAGCGCTCACACGTTGCACGACGGCAGCGGCGATCGCCCCCGGGCGGCTCGCGAGCGGCACAAGGACGGCCTGACCATTGTCACGAACGGCAGCGCACGTGGGGGCGCCGATGTGCTGTGCGGGCGCTTCGTACTGCCGGCTGTTCCGCAGCAACTGATGCGCGATCATCTGCCGGGGCGTTTGCTGGTGAGCAGCGTGAGCGAGGGCGACGTCCAGACGCGCGACGCCGCGTTTGCAGCAACCCGGCTTGCCCGACTCATTGAATTGATGCGTGAGGAAGCGTTCGAGCAACGGCCGGGCAGCGCGACGGTCGTCAATCAGCTTTCGGGCGCGCTGTTCGCGCTGACTCTGCGCTGCGCCTCCGAGACCGACCAGGCGCCCCGCGGCCTGCTTGCACTTGCGCAGCGTCAGCGCCTGCAACCTGCTCTCGCGGCCATGTTCGACGAACCGGAGAAGCCGTGGACGCTTCCCAAGCTGGCCGAACTCTGTCACATGTCGCGCGCCACGTTCGCACGTCACTTCGAGGATGCCATCAACCGCTCAGCGAGCGACGTGCTCACGGACATTCGCATGGCGCTCGCCGGACGCAAACTGGCGCAAACGGGGATGTCTGTGGCCGAGATCGGGGAAGCGGTGGGATATCAATCGGAGGCCGCGTTTCAGCGCATGTTCAAACGGCAAACAGGCGTGACGCCAGCGAAGTGGCGCGCCCGTTCCTCGAGCATCGGGGCATCCGAGGATCGGCGCTAACGGCTGGGGGAGTGTCGATGAGTTATCCATAAGCCTGAGCCACCAATAAAAAAGACCCATAAGTTTCTTGGCTTATGGGTCCGTTTTTCTCAGCTAATGAGGCTATCTACAAAACACCTCAAACATCAATATTCCCCGCCCGCAGCGCATTGCTCTCAATAAACGCGCGCCGCGGCTCGACTTCATCGCCCATGAGCGTGGTAAAGATCCCATCCGCCGCGATCGCATCCTCGATCTGCACGCGCAGCAACCGCCGCACATTCGGATCCATCGTCGTTTCCCAAAGCTGCGACGGGTTCATCTCCCCCAACCCCTTATACCGCTGCTTGGAAACATTGCGCTCCGCATCTGCGATCAACCACCGCATAGCGCTCTTGAAGTCCGTCACAGCCATACTGCGCTCCCCGCGCTTGATGACCGCCCCAACCCCAATCAACCCTTTGAACGTATTGGCCGTATTCACGAGCTGCTGATAATCGGCCGTCAACAAGAACTCCTCGTCGATCACCGACACCTTCACGTTGCCGTGATGCCGCCGCTCGACGCGCAACGAGCGCAGCTCGCGCACAGGGTCATACTGCGGATACACACTCACCTCAGGCTTCAACGGATCGCTGCGCAGCGCGACCTGCAGCGCCTCGGCCGATGCCGCCGCCCCAGCCTCGCTCGTCAGATCGATCGCCACGCCATCCATGATGGCTTCCAACGCGCTCGCATCATAAATCCGCGCCAGCCGCTCCACCACGCCCTGCGCCAACAAATACGACCGCGCCAACTCGCCCAACGCATCGCCGGCGATCGGCATCGCGCCTTCGTTCGCCACAAGCTCCGAACCCTGCAACGCAAGCCGCAGCATGTGCGCATTGAGCTCGGCGCCATCCTTCAGATAACGCTCGTCCTTGCCAGCCTTGACCTTATAAAGCGGCGGCTGCGCGATATAGATGTACCCGCGCTCGATCATCTCCGGCATCTGCCGATAGAAGAACGTCAAAAGCAGCGTACGAATATGCGCACCGTCCACGTCCGCATCGGTCATGATGATGATGCGGTGGTAGCGCAGCTTGTCGAGGTTGTAATCTTCCTTGCCAATCCCGCAGCCCAGCGCGGTAATCAGCGTAACGATCTGCTCGGATGAAAGCAGCTTGTCATAGCGCGCCTTCTCGACGTTGAGCACCTTGCCGCGCAGCGGCAAAATCGCCTGGAACTTGCGGTCGCGGCCCTGCTTGGCCGAACCGCCTGCGGAATCGCCCTCGACGATGTAGATCTCCGATTTCGCCGGGTCCTTCTCCTGGCAATCGGCCAGCTTGCCCGGCAAGCCCACGCCGTCGAGCACGCCCTTGCGTCGCGTCATCTCGCGCGCCTTGCGCGCAGCATCGCGCGCACGCGCGGCATCCACGATCTTCCCGCAGATGATCTTCGCGTCGTTCGGCGTCTCGAGCAAAAACTCTTCGAGCGCCTTTGCCACGACCTCTTCCACCGGCGCACGCACTTCGGACGAGACGAGCTTGTCCTTCGTCTGCGAACTGAACTTCGGCTCGGGCACCTTCACCGATAGCACGCACGACAAACCTTCACGCATATCGTCGCCCGAGGTCTCGACCTTGGCCTTCTTCGCGATTTCGTGATCGGCAATGTACTTGTTCATCACGCGCGTCATCGCCGCGCGCAGCCCCGTCAAATGGGTACCGCCGTCGCGCTGCGGAATGTTGTTCGTGAAGCACAGCACGTTTTCGTTGTAGCTGTCGTTCCACTGCATCGCGACTTCCACGCCGACACTGTCCTTCTCGCCGACCACGTGGAAGATCGTCGGATGCAGCACGGTCTTCGTCTTGTTGATGTACTCGACGAAACCCTTCACGCCTCCCACGAACGCGAAATCGTCTTCCTTGCCAGTGCGCTGGTCCGTCAGCCGAATCCGCACACCGTTGTTCAGGAACGAAAGCTCGCGAATCCGTTTGGCCAGAATGTCGTAGTGATATTCGACGGTGCCGAAGATCGTCTCGTCGGCCATGAAATGCACTTCGGTGCCGCGCTTTTCCGTATCGCCGAGGAATTGCATCGGCGACACGCGCTCGCCGTTCACTTCCTCGATCACGCGGTTTTCCGGAACCCCGCGATGAAACTCCATGAAGTGCTTCTTGCCGTCGCGGCGCACCGTCAGCCGCAACCAGCTGGAGAGCGCATTCACGCACGAGACACCGACGCCGTGCAGACCGCCCGACACCTTGTAGCTGTTCTGATCGAACTTGCCGCCCGCATGCAGCTCGGTCATCACGATCTCGGCCGCGCTGCGCTTCGGATCGTGTTTGTCATCGAGCTTCACGCCGGTCGGAATCCCGCGGCCGTTATCGATGACGGAAACCGAATTGTCCGCGTGAATGGTCACCTGGATTTCATTGCAATACCCGGCCAACGCCTCGTCGATCGAATTGTCGAGCACTTCGAATACGAGGTGGTGCAAACCGGTGCCGTCCGACGTGTCGCCGATATACATCCCGGGCCGCTTGCGGACTGCCTCCAGACCTTCGAGGATCTGAATCGAAGAGGCGCCGTAGCTGTTGTCGGGCTGCGAAATGTGCTGTTCACTCATGGGTATCTTCCGGTTTTGCATCTACTGCCTGGGTACTACGTACGGTATTTCGGTCTGCCAAATAAACGCCAAAGGGGCGCTGCGCCCCTTGGTCTTGGCTGCTTCCCGGCCGTCGGATCAAATGCGCATCGGCATGACGACGTACTTGAAATCGTCGTTTTCCGGGATGGTGATCAAGGCGCTCGAGCTCGCGTCGGCCACGCTCACCTGCAACATGTCGACCTTCAGGTTCGCCAACACGTCGAGCAGATAAGTGACGTTGAACCCCATGTCGATCGTGTCGCCCTGGTAAGCGATCTCGAGCTCTTCCTGCGCCTCTTCCTGATCGGCGTTGGTCGACATGATCTTCAACTGCCCCGGCTCGATCACGCAGCGCACGCCCTTGAATTTGTCCGAGGTCAAAATGGCCGCGCGCTGCAGCGAGCGCTGCAACTCGTCGCGCCCGATCACGAACGTGTTCTTGTGCGCCTTCGGAATGACACGCTGGAAATCGGGGAACTTGCCCTCGACCAGCTTCGAAACGAGTTCGACCTGGCCGAACGTGAACTTCGCCTGCGTCGATGCGATATCGATCGTGACGACATCGTCGATGTCTTCGAGCAGCCGCTGCAACTCGAGAATCGTCTTGCGCGGAACGATCACTTCCTGGCGCGGGAACTCACCCTCGATCTTCATCGACGAATACGCGAGGCGGTGCCCGTCAGTTGCCACAGCCATCAGCCGGCCGCCATCGACGACGAGCAGCATGCCGTTCAGGTAATAGCGGATGTCCTGCTGCGCCATGGCGAAATGCACCATACCGAGCAATTGACGGAACGTCTTTTGCGGAACGGCAAGGCTCGCGCCGTAATCCTTGGCCTGGGCGACGGTCGGGAATTCATCGGCGGCGAGCGTCTGCAGCGCAAAGCGGCTCTTGCCCGATTGCACCGTCAGCCGCTTGTCGGCCAGCGTCAGGCTCACCTGCCCATCGGGCATCGCGCGCAGGATATCGAGCAACTTGCGCGCAGCGACGGTGGTCGCAACCGATTCGCCTCCCACGCCGAAATCGGCCCGCGTCGTGATCTGCAATTCGAGGTCCGTCGACAGAAACGATACGTCCGGACCGTTCTTGGTGATCAGCAGATTCGCGAGGATCGGCAACGTATGGCGGCGTTCGACGATGCCGCTCACGGTTTGCAGCGGCCTGAGGAGGTTGTCTCGTTCGGTCTTGACCAGTTGCATAGGGTTCCTTCGTTGATAGGACGGCAGGGTCCAGCCGCCTCGCCCGGCAGATTCGTCGACTCAAGCGCCGACGCCCCGCATTTCTCCGCGCTTTGTGCCCATTTCTCGCACTTTCCCGCCACCCGCGCAGCCAGGGCGGCTAAACCAATATTGTGCCTGAAAAAGAAACCGACTCCGCTAAATCGGAGGGAGGGCCCGCCATGCCGCGACCGCACCCGCCCGCCGCGGCTCAGCCCTTCAGCGTTTGCTCCAGCACGTGCAATTCGTGGTTCAGCTGCGCATCCTTGCCGCGCTCGTCGGCGATCTTGCGCACCGCATGCAAGACGGTGGTGTGATCGCGCCCGCCGAAGAGCTCGCCGATCTCGGGCAAACTCTTTTGCGTGAGTTCCTTCGCGAGATACATCGCAATCTGGCGCGGCCGCGCAATATTCGCCGGACGCTTCTTCGAATACATATCGGCGACTTTGATGTTGTAGAAGTCGGCGACGGTCTTCTGGATGTTCTCGACGGAGATCTGCCGGTTCTGCACCGTCAGCAGATCCTTGAGCGCCTCTTTGGTCAGCTCGATCGAAATCTCGCGGCCGTGAAACTTCGAATAGGCGAGGATCTTCCGCAGCGCGCCTTCGAGCTCGCGCACGTTCGAGCGCAGATGCTTGGCCACAAAAAACGCGACGTCCTCCGAAAGACTCACGCCTTCGGATTGCGCCTTGCGCATCAGAATGGCCACGCGCATCTCGAGCTCGGGCGGCTCGATGGCCACGGTGAGCCCCGAGTCGAAGCGCGAGATGAGGCGATCGTCGATACCCGAAATCTCCTTCGGATACGTGTCGCTCGTAATGATCACCTGCGCCTTGTTGGCAACGAGTGCTTCGAACGCATAGAAGAACTCTTCCTGCGTACGCGACTTGCCGGAGAAGAACTGAATATCGTCGATGAGCAGCAGATCGAGCGAATGGTAGTAACGCTTGAAATCGTCGAAGGCCTTGCGCTGATAGGCCTTCACGACATCGGACACATATTGCTCGGCATGGATGTAGCGGATCCGCGCGCCCGCCTTGTCCAGCAGCAGCTGGTTGCCGATCGCATGGATCAGGTGCGTCTTGCCGAGCCCCACGCCGCCATACAGGAACAGCGGGTTGTACGACACGCCGGGATTGTCGGCGACTTGAATGGCCGCGGCGCGTGCGAGCTGATTCGCCTTACCGGTCACGAAGTTGTCGAAAGTCAGCACCGGATTGAGCTTCGAGCGCTCGTACATCGAATCGGTCTCGGCACCGCCAGGGCCGGCGAACGCACCGGGACGCCAGGTGCGCCGCGCGGCCGCGGCCTCGCTCGCATCGACGCTCGGCAAGTCGCTATCGGCGGCATCGTCGGCCATGTGCGCGCCCGCGCCATTGCCGGCCGCACCCATCCCCGCTCCCATCCCCGCACTCACCCCACTTCGCGCGCCATTCGGCTCGCCGCGCGCAGCGCCGCCGGCAGCGCCCGCGGACGGCATGCCGCCATTGGCCGCCAACGCGGCTGCAACCGATGCGGGAACACGCGGCAAAGGTACCGACGACGCACCGCCGACCGACGCACGCAGGCCAGCCTTCGGATCCAGCACGAACTGGACTTCCACGGGAGCCTGCCAAAAGTCGCGCGCGAGATCGGAGATGCGACCCGAAAACTGGCTCTTGACCCAATCGAGCTTGAAGCGGTTCGGCGCGGCGATGGACAACGTGTTCGCGGCGGCGTCGAAGGCGACCGGGGCCAACGGTTTGATCCACGTCACGTACTGCTGGGGCGTCAATTCACGCTCCAGCAGTGCGGAACAGTGTTGCCAGAATTCGTTCATCAAAGTGACGTCGTTTTTAGTGCACGGTCACTCGCCGCCGCCTTCGTCGCGCGATGCGCCGAAGGACCCGGACCGGCCAGGCGAGCCCGCCACAAACCCTTTCGCAACAAGTACTTGCGGCGAACGATGGGACTCGCGACGACGTGCAGGATTCTTGAGATAAGGCGAGATTCTACCGCCAAACACGGCCGGCCAGGGAGTTATCCACAGGGCCGGATCGAGCGGTGCATGCGCACCCGCGGGCCTTGCACGTGCATCCGAAATCAACGTAACGTATTGACGACCAAAAGAAAACCGG
>Ga0209759_1001502_pt1 | contig 12879 bp, 8 predicted proteins | sample AraplaCL_Col_mMS_FD_184261 | JGI IMG/M metagenome (GOLD analysis project Ga0209759, IMG submission 184261) | Arabidopsis root microbial communities from the University of North Carolina, USA - plate scrape CL_Col_mMS (SPAdes) (version 2) | ecosystem: Host-associated > Plants > Roots >...
GCCAAGCCGGCGATCCGGCTGGACGAATCGCTGCCCATCACCGCGCGCGCCGACGAAATCATCGAGCTTATCCGCAAGCATCAGGTGGTGGTGATCGCGGGCGAAACCGGTTCGGGCAAGACCACCCAGCTGCCCAAGCTGTGCCTGGCTGCCGGCCGTGGCGAAGCGGGCATGATCGGCTGCACGCAGCCGCGCCGGCTGGCCGCGCGTTCGGTAGCGCGACGTGTCGCCGAAGAACTGTCCACGCCGCTGGGCGACCAGGTGGGTTTCCAGGTGCGCTTCAACGACCAGGTGTCTGAGCGCACGCTGGTGAAATTCATGACCGACGGCATCCTGCTCGCCGAGACGCAGGGCGATCCGTGGCTGAGCGCGTACGACACCATCATCATCGACGAAGCGCACGAGCGCAGCCTCAACATCGATTTTTTGCTCGGCTATCTCAAGCGGCTGGCGGCGAAACGGCCATCGCTGAAGATCATCGTGACCTCGGCCACCATCGACACCGAACGCTTCGCCGAGCACTTCAGCGGCGCGCCCATCGTGTCGGTGGAAGGGCGCACGTATCCGGTGGAAGTGCGCTGGCGTTCCGTCGATGAAGTGGCCGCGCGGCGCAACCAGCGCGCGGGCGATCTGCAGCAGGGCGGCGCCGATCACGTGGCGGCCGTGCTGGACGAGATCACCCACGACGACCCGCGCGGCGACGTGCTGATCTTCCTGCCGGGCGAACGCGAGATCCGCGACACGCACTTGCTGCTGTCGCGCCGCCAATACCGGGAAACCGAGGTGCTGCCGCTTTATGCGCGCCTTTCCGCGGGCGACCAGGACCGCGTGTTCAAACCCGGCAACAAGCGCCGCGTGGTGCTGGCGACCAACGTGGCGGAAACCTCGCTGACGGTGCCGCGCATCCGCTACGTCATCGATTCGGGCCAGGCGCGCGTGAAGCGTTACAGCCAGCGCAGCCAGCTGGAACGCCTGCACGTGGAGCCCGTATCGAAGGCCGCCGCCGACCAGCGCAAGGGGCGTTGCGGCCGCGTGGGGCCGGGTGTCTGCTATCGCCTCTACGACGAGGCCGATTACGAGAGCCGCGCCGCGTACACCGATCCCGAACTGCTTCGATCCTCGCTCGCGAACGTCATCCTGCGCATGTTGTCGCTGCAGCTTGGCGAGGTGGATGAGTTTCCGTTTCTCGAGGCACCCGATCCGCGCGTGGTGGCGGACGGTTATCGACGACTCGCCGAGATCTCCGCCATCGACGATGCGCGACGACTCACCGCCATCGGACGCACCGTGGCCCGCTTGCCCATCGACGTGCAGCTGGCGCGCATGCTGGTCGAGGCGCAGCAGCTGCACAGCCTGCGCGAGGTGCTGGCCATCGTGTCGTTCCTCAGCATTCAGGACCCTCGCGAACGTCCGGCCGATGCACGTCAGCAGGCCGACACTGCGCACGCGGCGTTTGCCGACCCGAAATCCGATTTCGTCGGCGTGCTGAACCTGTGGCGCGAGTACGGCAAGGCGCACCAGGACCTCACGCAGTCGAAGCTGCGCGACTGGTGCTCGCGGCATTTCCTTAGCTTCATGCGCATGCGCGAATGGCGTGAACTTCATCGCCAGCTGCTGCTGGTGGTGCAGGAGCTGGGATGGAAGCTCGACACGTCTCCCGCTTCAAATCAGGGAGAGGGGCGCGGCGAGGGGGCGACCGTGCGAGGCGCAGCGAAAGCGCCGACTGTCATGCAAAAGCAGGGGAAGAAAGGTTCGGGCGAGCACCCGCCCCTCACCCCGGCCGTCTCCCCGGAGGGAAGAGGGAGCAAGGCGGAGGGGCGCGCCAATGACGATGAAGCAACGAAACGCTACGAGTCCCTGCACCGCAGCCTGCTCGCCGGCCTGCCGACGCAGGTGGGGCACAAGGACGAGAAGGGCATCTATCGCAGCACGCGCGAGCGCCGCTTCCAGGTGTTCCCCGGATCGGCGCTTTCCAAAGTGCCACCGAACTGGATCTTCGCCGCGCAGATCCTCGATGTTGGTGGCCGCGTGTGGGGCATGATGTGCGCGCGCGTGGAGCCGTTGTGGATCGAGCAGCAGGCTGCGCATCTGTTGCGTTCGTCGTGTCGTGATGCGCATTGGTCGCGCAAGCGCGGGCACGTGGTGGCGTACGAACAGGTAAGCCTCTTTGGCCTGACCTTGGTTGAGCGTCGCCCGGTCACGTTCCAGAAGCAGGACCCGGCGCTGGCGCACGAGATCTTCCTGCGCGAAGCGCTCGCGCGTGGCGATATCGATGCGCGCGCGGATTTCGTGCGTGCCAACCAGCGCGTGCTGGAAGACGCGCGCGGCATCGAGGCCAAGCAGCGCCGCGAGGGCCTGCTGCGCAGCGAGGACGAACTGGTCCGTTTCTTCGAGGGCAAGCTGCCGCAGGACATCGCCGACAGCCGTGCGCTCGACGCGTGGTATCGCAAGGCGCGCCCCGCGGAACAGGCCGCGTTGCGCTGGTCGCTGGATGATGTGATGAGTGGCGGCGCGGGATTGGACCCCAAGGCGTTTCCGGCATCGCTGGATCTTGGAGCGCAGAAATACCGTCTCGAATACCGTTTCGTTCCCGGCGACGACGCGGACGGCGTCACGCTGCATCTGCCACTTGCCATGTTGAACGCTCTGCCTGCCGCGCGCTGCGAGTGGCTGGTGCCTGGCTTGTTGGCGGAAAAGGTGGCCGAACTCATTCGCGGACTGCCCAAGGCGCTGCGGCGCAACTTTGTGCCGGCGCCGGATTTTGCGCGGGCTTTCGTAGAGGCCGAGGCGCCGCGCGACGAGCCGCTCGCCAAGGCGCTCGCCGCGTTCCTCAAGCGCGCGACCGGCGTGGATGTCTCTGCGGCTGAGTTCGACACCGTGGAGCTTCCTGCGCATTTCCGCATGCGCTATCGCCTGCACGACGAGAACGGCAAAACCCTGGCGACCGGGCGTGATCTCGCCGCCATTCGCGCGCAATGGGAAGGGCGGGCGCGCGAGGCGTTTTCGCGCAAGACCGATATCGAACTTACCCGTGAGGACATCGCCAGCTGGGATTTCGAGGAAATTCCCGCGCAGGTGCGCTCCGCCGGTGGACTGCTGGCGTTTCCCGCGCTGGTAGACCTGGGCGACGCGGTGGCTTTGCGCGTGTTCGAGCGCAGCGACGAGGCCAGCGAAGCGCACGTGCAGGGCGTGGTTCGCCTGTTGCGTCATGCCATCGCCAGCGACATGAAGCAGGCGCGCCGCCGCCTGCCCATCAGCAACCCGCTCGCGCTCAAGTACGCGCCACTGGGAGGCGTAGACGGCTTGCGCGAGGACCTGGTCGAAGGCGGTTTCCAGGATCTTTTGTCGCGCCATGCCTTGAATGTGCGCACGGCTGGCGCGTTCGAGGCGCTGCACGCGCAGGCAGCGCGCGAATTGTTTGGTGCGGCCGTGGAGCGGCTGAAGCTTGCCGAGCCCATCATCGAAGGGCAGGCAGAGTTGAAGCCGTGGATGCAGCCACCGCTGATGGGCTTTGCGCGCGCCAGTTACGACGACCTGCGCGAGCAGCTCGATGCGCTGCTGTCACCCGGCATGCTGCGCGAACTGCCCACCTCACGCCTTGCGCATTACCCGCGCTATCTCAAGGCGATGCGTCTGCGTGCGGAGCGTTTGCGCCAGGACCCGGCGAAGGATCAGCAGCGCCTGTTGCAGGTGCTGCCCTTCTGGCGTGAGTACCTCAAGCATCGCGCGGCCGGCACGGAGGGCCTGGATGAACTGCGCTGGCTGATCGAGGAATGGCGCGTGTCGCTGTTTGCGCAGGAACTGAAGACGCCGGAACCCGTGTCGGCCAAGCGCCTAACGAAAGCACTCGAAAACCTGTCCTAGCTCTTTTGCAGGAACGCACCCTGTGCGCGACCGATGCAACAATCCGCCGTGCATTTGCGGCGGAATCGCGATGCCAGTCGCGCACAGGGTGCGCTTCTACACCAATAGAAAGACTGCGCGGCTTACTTGACGCGCGTGAGCGGCGCCGTGTCGTTGCAGCCGTCCACGGCGGCCATCCAGTTGCCCATCAGCGAGCGGCGAATCGTCACCTTAGGGTTTTCGGCAGCAAGGCAGGACACCTGCGTGCCGTCCGACTGCTGCCACACCTGGCCGTTGTCCAGCGTGAGCTGCGTGTGGCCGCTGAAGCCGTTGAACGAGCCCTGCACATGGGCGGCCACGGGGCCGGCTTTTTCGCTGGTGGGGTAGAACACGGGCTTGCCGGCCTGGTCGACGACCTTGGTCTCCACCTTGCCATGGCCGCTTAGCCAGTTGTCGAGATTCTGCAGCTCCGCGGGCGAGAGCTTGTCCAGGCCGGCCGCCTTGAACTCTTCCGCCGACATGCGCTTCTGCAGCGGCACGTATTGGTCGGCAGCGAAGGAAACCACGGGAACGGCAAGGGCGGCACTCATCAGCAACGGCAGCAGGCGGGCCAGACGCATGGGGTAGTCCTCTCGGGTGCAAGGTGGTGAAACGTCGCTGGCGCAGCATACACGGCGTGCGGCGCGGGTTCATGCGCGCGTCGGAAGAAAGCCGGACATCTGCCACTAGAATAGGCCCATGGTTCAAGCCGCCTCCCCCGCAAGCTCCGGTCTCGCCGAATGGCGCGAACGCGCAGGCACCGTGCCCGTCGCGCTCGCCGAGGCGCTGGACACCTGCGCGCTGCTGCCAATGAACCAGGCCGAATGCGTGGACGTGCTGGAACTGCTGGCCATGCTCGGCTGCGATACGCAGACCCAGGCCGCGGCGCTGTGGTTCGAGGTGTCGCGCATCGATCCGGCACTGTGGAGCTTGCGCGAAGCCAAACTGCAGCCCGAATTGCAGCGCCTGGTCGCCGGGCAGATCGCTGCCGAGCGCGTGTGGGCGTTGCACGCGCAGCACGGCGCCGATCATGGCGCCGAAGGATTGCGCCGCCTGCTGCTGGCGATCATTCGCGACCTGCGCGTGGTGTTCATCCTGCTGGCCAGGCAGCTGGCGCGCATGCGCGCGGCGAGCACGCTGCCCGACGCCGAACGTCAGCCACTGGCACGCCTGACTCAGGATATCCATGCGCCGCTCGCCAATCGCCTGGGTATCTGGCAGTTGAAGTGGGAGCTGGAAGACCTGAGCTTCCGCTATCTGCAACCGGACACCTACAAGCGCATCGCGCGCCTGCTCGACGAGCGCCGCGTGGATCGTGAGGATTTCATCCGCGAATCGCTGGGCGCACTGCACGACGCGTTGGAGGCGGCAGGCATCCGCGCCGATCTCGCCGGGCGGCCCAAGCATATCTATTCGATCTGGAAGAAGATGCAGCGCAAGTCGCTGGAGTTCTCCGATCTCTACGACATTCGCGCGGTACGCGTGCTGGTCGATTCCATCGGCGACTGCTATGGCGCGCTCGGCGTGGTGCATACGCTGTGGCCGCATCTGCCGGGTGAGTTCGACGACTACATCGCACGCCCCAAGGGCAACGACTATCGCTCGCTGCATACCGCGGTGATCGGCCCGCGCGGCAAGACGCTTGAAGTGCAGATCCGCACGCACGAGATGCACCGCATCAACGAGCTGGGCGTAGCCGCGCACTGGCGCTACAAGGAGGGTGGCGCGGGCGACAGCGAGTTCGAGGCGAAGATCGCCTGGATGCGCCGCCTGCTGGAACCGCGTCCCGAGGGCGACAGCGATCTCGCCGCCGAGCTGCACACGGAGCTGCTCGAAGACCGCGTCTACGTGCTCACGCCCAAGGGCGAAGTGGTGGATCTGCCGCGCGGCGCCACCGTGCTCGATTTTGCCTATCACGTGCACACCGAGGTGGGGCATCGCTGCCGCGGCGCGAAGGTCAACGGGCGCATCGTTCCGCTGCCCTTCCAGCCCAGCAGCGGCGACCGCGTGGAGGTGCTCACCGCCAAGGTGGCCGAACCCAGTCGCGACTGGCTTTCCCCGCATCACGGCTACCTGCATACGTCGCGCGCGAAGGAAAAGGTGCGTACCTGGTTCCGCCGCGGGTCGGGCGATCTTCGAAAAGGAAATGAAGCGGCTCGCGCTGCCCGCCGCGGACATCGGCAAGCTGCCGGCGCATTTCCATCTGAAGACCCACGATGAACTGCTTGTTGCCCTGGCATTGGGTGAAGTCGCCGCGGGGCAGATTGCACGCGCGCTGCAGGAAGCGGCCGCACCTGCACCGGCGCCGTCGCCGGCCGGCCCCTCGCTGGCGAGGCAGGCGTTGCGAGACCAGAGTGCGCTCAGCATCGAAGGCATCGGCAACCTGCTCACCACGCTTGCGCGCTGCTGCCAACCGTTGCCGGGCGATCCGGTGCGCGGCTTCGTCACGCGTGGGCGCGGTGTGTCGGTGCACCGGGCGGACTGCCCCAGCCTGGCCCGCCTCGCACGCCGCGATCCGGACCGGGTGATCGAAGTGGAATGGGGCAAGGCGGCCGCACAGGCCTACGAGGTGGACATCGAACTGCGCGGCTACGATCGCAAGGGCTTGCAGAAAGACGTCACCAGCCTGATCAGCAACATGGGCACGCACATCATCGCCTCATCCAGCCGGGTGTTCGCCCAAAGCGGTGAGGTGGAGATGCGCTTCACCCTTCGTGTACGCGACTTCGAACAACTGTCCGGTCTGCTGGGCAGGCTGGTGGCGCTGCCCAACGTGGTTGACGCGCGCCGCGTCAGCGGCGGCTGAACGCTGCGCGTTACTAGCGGAGTGGCAGCCCGGCGCGATGTTAAGCTGCCGCGTGTCAACCCATTCCCCGCGTGAACCCATGAACGGACGCAAAGACCCGCACGACCACGGTTCGCCCGGCCGCACCGAGCCCACCCTTGGCAACCTCGACAACCTGGAGGGCCCGGCGCCGAAATCCAGGGAGGACGACGGACTGCCGAAATTCACGCTCGATCCGGACCTGCGCCGCGGCGCAGGTGGTTCGCCGCGTCCGCCGGTGCGGCGAACCAAGCGTCGCGGTTGGCTGGTACCCATCGTGGTGCTGGTCGCCATCGGCATCGGTACGTCGTTGTGGATTGGGCAGGACAAATTGCGCGGGCTGGTGCCCAACACCGAGTTGGACGGCGTGCTCGGGCGCGCGGAAACCGCCCTGCAGGATGGACATCTGGACGGCAATGACGGCACCAGTGCGCGGGAATTGTTCGAAGCGGCGCGCGCCCTGCAACCGGACAACGACCGCGCGCGCGACGGCCTGCGCAACGTGGGGCAGGCCGAGATCGCGCGTGCCGACGCCGCGCTGCAGGCCGGCAAGCTCGACGAAGCGGACCAGGCCCTCACCGCCGCGCGCGAATTGCTCGGCGGCGGCAGCGATGTCGATCGCCTGACCCAGGCCATTGCGGCTGCCCGCAATCATTCGGTGCCGACCGATCAACTGGTCGATCAGGCGCAGCGGGCCTTCGATGCGGGCAAGCTCGATGGTGACGACGGTGCCGGTGCGCTGTATCACCGCGTGCTTGCAGCCGATCCCAACAACGCCGTCGCCAAGCACGGCCTGGACAAGGTGGGCGATGCGCTGTCGGTACAGATCCACAAAGCGCTCGATGCCGGTGATCGCACCACGGCGTCGACGCTGGTCGATCACCTCGCGTTGCTGCTGCCGAACTACGCCGAGCTTCCCGCGCTGCGCGCTGCGCTGGTACAGGTGAACCAGCAGGACAACGGTGCGCTCACCGATGCCATCAAGCGCGGGCAGGATGCCTTGCGCGACGGGCGCATCGCCGGTCCCGGCGATGACACCGCGCTGGCGCATTTCAAGGCGGCGTTGGCCCTCGATGCCGACAATGCGGATGCGAAGGCAGGCATGGGCCAGGTGGCGCAGGCGCTGGTGGTGCAGGCCAATGCGGCGGCGGATCACGGTGACAACACGCGTGCCCGCGAATTGCTGGATCAGGCGGCGGGCATTGCGCCGCATTCAGCTGACCTCGCCGCGGCGCGTGCGCGCCTGGGTGAAACGCGAAAGTCCAACGGCAACGCGGCACAGGTCGCCAACGACATTGCCAGCGATGCCGCGCCGGACAACGGCAACGACAACCTGCAGCATCCACCGCTCACGCCGCAGCAGAGCGCGGAACTCGCGCGCACCATCGCGCGCGCGGACGCTGCCGCACGCGCTGGCAACCTGATGCTTCCGCCGGGCGACAGTGCGTACGACCTTTATCGACAGGCGCTGGCGCTGGACGGCAACAACGAAGCGGCGCGTCACGGCCTGGAATCACTGTCGGGCCTGGCGGTGAACCAGTTCAACCAGGCGCTCAGCAGCGGCAACCTGCCGGCGGCGGGCAACCGCCTTGCCGACCTGGCCGACCTCTCGCCTGGCAACGCCAACCAGGGCGAACTTCGCATGCGATTGGCCGGTGCGTGGATGGACCAGGCGGAACAGGATCTGCAGAACGGCGACCGTGCCAGCGCTGCGCAGGCATTGGACAGTGCGCGCAAGCTCGCGCCGGGCAATCCGCGACTGGCCACGCTGATGGCGCGCCTGCAGTCCGGCGGCTGAGGGACCTCGTATGTCCGTCGTGGTATTCGGGGCCAGCAGCCAGATTGGCCACTTCCTGCTGCCGCGCCTGCGCGCGCGCGGCGAAACGGTGATCGCGCTCAGTCGTCGCTCGCGACCGGAACAGCCGGGCGTGCACTGGTTGCAGGGCGAGCTGCCTGGCGACGTGCCTGACATCGGTCAGCCTTCGGCAGTGATCAGTTTCGGGCCGCTGGCCTCGTTCGCGCAGTGGTTGTCGTCGGCCGGGTTGCCTGCTTCCACGCGCGTTGTCGCGACCAGTTCGATGAGCGCGGAATCAAAGCAAGCCTCCGAGGTGGCCGCCGAACGGGCGCTATCGCAGATGTTGCGCGATGGCGAGTCCGCCGTGGCAGCGGCGTGCGAGGCGCTGGGCATGGCATGGACCATCTTCCGCCCCACCATCATCTACGGTGCGGGCCTCGACAAGAGCCTCTCGCCGATCGCGCGCAGGGCGAGTCGGCTGCACGTATTTCCGTTGCCTGCGGGCCGAGGGCTGCGCCAGCCGGTGCACGCCGATGACATTGCCGCTGCCGTCGTCGCGGCGCTGGACGAGCCGACGGCCGCCGGCCGCATTTTTCCGTTGGGCGGCGGCGAGCGGATCACGGCGGGAGAGATGTTCGCCCGCGTGCGGGGCAGCCTGTCGAGGAGGACCCTGCCGGTGCCGATTCCCGCCGTGCTGCTGCGGCTGGGTCGACACGCGGTACCGCGCCTGCGCGGGCCGTTGACGCGGCTGGAAGAGGATCTGATCGCCGACAACGGCGATCTCCAGCGCGTGCTGGGCGTCGCGCCGCGCCCGTTCCGGCCAGACGCGGCGTGCTGGGTGCAGCGGCGCTGACGCCGCCACGGCGGAGGCCGCCGGCTGCCCGAAGGCCGCCACAAACGGCCAGGCGCGTTCAGATGCCCGCCGGGAAGCAGGCCCTATGATCCCGGGGTCTTCCTCCGTTCAGGATTCCCCCGTTTGGATTTCATGACCCGTCTCCGCTCGATCTTCAGCGCCGTCTGGCCCTGGGTCCGCATTCCGTTCTGGGTCTGCATGGGACTGCTGTTCGGCTTCGTCCTGCCGTACACGATGATGCTGAACAAGCGCGTGCAGGATCGCTTCAACGACCTCGTGTTCGCCGTGCCCACGCGCATCTATGCGCGTCCGCTGCCGCTGGCCGCGGGCACGCCCATGACGCCATCGGCGCTGGAACTTGAACTCACCTTTGCCGGCTACAGCAACGACAACCACGCGGATGTCGCCGGTACCTGGGCGAAAGAGGGCAGCAGCTACACCATTTCTTCGCGCGGCTACGCCGGCCCTGATGGCGGCGAACTGCCCAAGCGCATCCGCGTTGCGCTGGGCAAGGGCCAGGTGGCCAGCGTGAAGGACATGGGCAGCGGCAAGCCGATGCAGCTGGCCCATCTGGACCCGGCGCGCATTGCCACGGTGTACGGCTCGCAGCAGGAAGAGCGCCGCATCGTGCGCCTTGCCGACGTGCCGCCGCTACTGCTCTCGGGCCTGCAGGCGGTGGAAGACCGCGACTTCAAGCATCACTTCGGCATCGATCTCACGGCGATCCTGCGCGCGACGTTCGCCAACCTGCGTGCGGGCCACACGGTGCAGGGCGGCTCCACGCTTACCCAGCAGCTGGTGCGCAACCTGTTCCTGGATCGCGAGCAGAACTTCACGCGCAAGTTCAACGAAGCGCTGATGTCGATCCTCATCGAGGCGCATTACGACAAGAGCCGAATCCTGGAGGCGTACGTCAACGAAGTGTTCCTCGGTCAGCAGGGCAGCCAGGCGGTGCACGGTTTTGCCGCTGCGTCGGAGTTCTACTTCGGTCGCCGCATGGAAGACCTCAAGCCGCAGGAAATGGCGCTGTTGATCGGCATGGTGAAGGGCCCGAGCTATTACGACCCCCGTCGCTATCCCGATCGCGCGCTGTCGCGCCGCAACCTGGTGCTCGACCAGTTCGCCGAAACGAGCCTGCTGAGCAAGGAGCAGGTGGAAAGTTACAAGGCGACGCCGCTGGGCATCGTCACCAACGGCCAGCTGCCGCACAACCGCTTTCCCGCGTTCATGGATCTGGTGCGTGCGCAGATCACCAACGACTTTGACAACGACACGCTGTCCAAAGGCAACCTGAGCATCTACACCACGCTCGATCCCGCCGCGCAGCTATATGCCGAGCAGGCCATCGCTGCAACCACCAAGGGCCTGGGCAAGCGCGGCGACGCGGCGCAGGCCGCCGCCGTGGTGACCGAGGCGCAGACCGGCGCAGTGCTCGCCATCGTCGGCAGCAAGGAACCGGGCGACCAAGGTTTCAACCGCGCGCTGGATGCACGCCGCCAGATCGGCTCGCTGGTGAAACCGCTGGTCTATCTCGTCGCGCTGAGCAATCCCGAACGCTGGAACCTCGCCAGCCCCGTCGAGGACTCGCCGATCAGCCTGCGCCAGCCGGACGGCAGCATGTGGACGCCCAAGAACGACGAGGGCGACGTGCACGGCGCGGTGCCAATGGTGGATGCGCTGGTGCACTCGTGGAACCTGGCGACGATCAATCTGGGCATGAATGTCGGTGTGTCGCGCATCAAGGCGTTCCTGGAATCGTTCGGTCTCACCAACGTGAACCCGAGCCCGTCGTTGCTGATCGGCGCAGTGGACATGTCGCCGCTGCAGGCTACGCAGCTCTACCAGTACATCGCCGCCGACGGCCATGCGCTGCCGCTGCTCGCCGTTCGTGGCGTGGTGGACGCGCGCGGGCAGACCATCAAGCGTTACGAGGTGAAGACCGGCCCGGGCGAATACCAGTCTGCGGTGCGGCTGGTGACGTGGGCGATGCAGCAGGTGACGCGTTCGGGTACGGCCGCGTCCATCGGCAATTCCGGGCTCGCTTATCTCAACGCCGCAGGCAAGACCGGCACCAGCAACGACATGCGCGACAGCTGGTTCGCGGGCTTCACTGGCGATCACCTGGCGGTGTTCTGGATGGGCCGCGACGACAACAAGCCCAGCGGCCTCTATGGCGCCACCGGCAGCCTGCGTGCGTGGCAGGAGTTGTTCAAGAAGCTGCCCACGCGTCCACTGTCGGCGGCGCCGGGCGACGGGCTGGAGATGGCGTGGATCAACACGGCCGATGGCAAGCGTTCGGAAGAGGGTTGCGAAGGAGCGCGCCAGGTGCCGGTCGTGGCCGGTACACTGTCACAGGATGCCGAGGGCTGTTTCTGGCAGCACGTCGGCAATTTCTTCAGCGGCGGTGACGCGTCCCCCGCGCCGGCTTCCACCGCACCCATCCGGAATTGATCATGTTTCGTCGCAGCCTTCGTCTTTCCGTCCTGCCGGCTTCGCTGGCCGTCCTCCTGCTCGCCGCGTGCACGCCGCCGCCGGCACCCACGCAGGCCACGCGTCCCACGATGACCGACGACCAGATGCTTGCCTCCATCCAGGCCGCCGGGCAGAAGGAGAAGTCCGCCATCGACGTGAACCCGTTGCGTGACCCTGGCGTGGCCGCACTGCAGGATTCGGCCGAAGGCGACCTGCGCGTGGGCAAGTACAACGATGCGGCGACCAAGCTGGACCAGGCGCTCAAGATCAGCCCGAACTCGCCGGACCTGCTGCAGGATCGCGCGGAACTGGCCATTCGCCTGAAGGACTACGCCAACGCCGAGCAGCTCGCGCGCCGTTCGTGGGAGCTGGGTCCGAAGCTGGGGCCGCTGTGCGCGCGCAACTGGCAGACCATCGACGAACTGCGCAAGCGCGCCGGCGACGATGCCGGTGCCGCCGCCGCGACGAAGAGCGTGGGCGAATGCCACGTGGAAGGCATGCAGCGTTACTGAGTCCGATTTTCCCTATGGAAACACACCCTGTGCGCGATATCTCTTCGCGAGGCCTTGCGCCGTGGGGACGTCGCGAACAGGGTGCGCTCCTACAAAAGACGGCGGATTGACGCCTAGCGTTTGCGCTCTTCCATCAGCCCCACCAGGTTTCCGTCCGGATCGCGCAGGAACGCCAGCCACAGCGTGTGGTCGGACAGCTCCGCCGTCGCCCTCGGTTCGTGTTCGCCCACGGCGCCGTGATCCAGCAGCGCCTGAAACACGTGCTCGATGTCGGCAACGGTGAAGTAGAGGATCGAATTGGCGCCCACGCTGCCGTGGCCTTGCGGCGTGGAGAGCATCAGGCGTACGCCGCCGGCATCGAGGAAGGCGAGGTTCGTCGCCGGCCGGAACAGGAAGGGAAGTTCGAGGATGTCGCGGTAGAATGACAGCGCTGCGTCGACGTCGCTGACGGTGACAGCGACCTGGCCGATGCCGGTGATCCGTGAGGACATGGCGAAACTCCACGGTGGCGATGCCACCAGTCTAGGACATTCGCCCGACG
>Ga0209759_1001506_pt1 | contig 12845 bp, 8 predicted proteins | sample AraplaCL_Col_mMS_FD_184261 | JGI IMG/M metagenome (GOLD analysis project Ga0209759, IMG submission 184261) | Arabidopsis root microbial communities from the University of North Carolina, USA - plate scrape CL_Col_mMS (SPAdes) (version 2) | ecosystem: Host-associated > Plants > Roots >...
TGTCCCACATGTCCTGCACGACGTGGCTGCTCGCACGCGACTCGAAATTCGCGCCGGCCAGCGCCTGCGCGATGCGCTGCACGCGCGCCGAATCACCGCCGTCGCGCTCGCCGAAGCCCAGGCTGTGCGCGCGGTTGAGGTGGCGCACGGTGCCGTCGGCGTCCAGCGTGGCGGCGATCACGCATTGCCCACCCAGCACCCGATCGGCGCCGAAACGCGCATCCAGCAGGTCGAGCTGGCGCATGCCGTTGAGGATCGGCAGCACCGCGCTGTGTTCGCCCACGGCCGGCGCGATGTCCCTGATCGCCTGCGGCAGATCCCAGGCCTTGCAGCTCAGCAGCACGAGATCGAACGGTTCGCGCAGCGTGGCCGCGGTGACCGTGGGCGGCGCGGCGATGTCGGCATCGCCCAGTGCGCTGCGGATATGCAGGCCATGCTGCGCCAGCAGCGCCGCGCGCTTTTCGCGCACCAGGAAGGTCACATCCTGCCCCGCCTGCAGCAGGTGCCCGCCGAAATAGCCACCGGTGGCGCCAGCTCCCACAACCAGTATGCGCATCGCTTTGCTCTCCTTGTGACGACATTTCTCTCAGGGTAGCGCGGCGTTCCAGCGCTGCCGAGCCGACTTTCGTCGGCGCGAGGCGGCATCATGGCACGTCGATATATTGCGAATCATTCTCGTTTGCTTTATCTTGCCGCCGGTTCGCCGAGGGCCCGCTGCGCCCTCCCATGCGCAAGGTTCGCCGATCGCTGCGACGACGCCGACGCCTGCCCCCGGGCATTCGGCTGCTCGCAATGCCCAGGCTCCCAGCCATCCCCTTCCAGAAATGCCGTGGAGTTTTCCTGATGGACTTCGTCAAGAGCCGCAAGCACCCGGTGGCGCGCCGCACATCCGCCCCCGCGCTCACCGCCGCCACGCTGGCGACCAGTCTCGCGCTGGCACTGCCGGCCATGGCGGCAACCACCGATGCCGCGGCGCCCACCACCGATGCCCAGGTCGCCACGGCCAGGCGCCTGCCGGGCGTCACCGTGGAAGGCACGGTGGTGCCGTACAAGGTCGATCAGGTGTCGTCGCCCAAGTTCACCCAGCCGCTGGTGGACACGCCGCAGACCATCATGGTCATCAGCAATGAGCTGCTTCACGAACAAGGCGCCACCACGCTCACCGAGGCGTTGCGCAACACCGCCGGCGTGGGCACGTTCTTCGCGGGTGAGAACGGCTCCACCAGCACCGGCGACGCGATCTTCATGCGCGGCTTCGACACTTCCGGCAGCATCTTCGTGGACGGCGTGCGCGACCTCGGCACGATCTCGCGCGACGTGTTCAACATCGAGCAGGTCGAGGTGACCAAGGGTCCGGACAGCACGGAGTACGGTCGCACCGCTCCCTCCGGCGCGATCAACATGGTGAGCAAGCAGCCGCAGCTCGGCAACGCGGTTTCCGGTTCGTTGTCCGGGGGCAGCGCCGACCAGAAGCGCGCCACCGCCGACTGGAACCGGCAGATTGCCGACCACGCCGCCTTCCGCCTCAACGTGCTCGGCCAGGACAGCGGCGTGCCCGGCCGCGACGAAGTGAAGAACAAGCGCTGGGGCGTGGCGCCCTCGCTGGCCTTCGGCCTGGGCACACCCACCCGCGTCTACCTCGACTACCTGCACGTGAAACAGGACAACGTGCCCGACGGCGGCATCCCCACCATCGGCCTGCCCGGCTATGCCTCGCCCGATCCGACGCGCCCCTTCATCGGCAACGCACCGAAGGTCGACCCCCGCAACTTCTACGGCACCGACCAGGACCACGACCACGTCGTCGAGGACATGTTCACCGCGATCCTGCAGCACGATTTCTCGCCGGACGTGGCGCTGCACGACACCTTGCGCTGGGGCCGCACGCACGAGGATTACCTGCTCACCTCGTTCATGGGCAACGCCGCCAATCTGCTGACGCCGAACCCCGGCGATCCTTCGACCTGGACGATTGCCCGCAGCAATCCGAACTTCAAGGACCAGACCAACCGCATCGTCGCGAACCAGCTCAACCTCACCGCCAACTTCGCCACCGGTTCGGTCACGCACAACCTGAGCACCGGCATCGAACTGAGCCGGGAGACGGTGGACACGACCACGCTGGCCGCGTTGAACGGCAGCACCTGGCCGGCGGCCAAGCTGTACGCGCCGGACTCCGACATCGGCAACGCGCTGCACTACGGCCCCAACGGCGGCTGGACGAAGGGCAAGACCAGCACGGTCGGCGCCTACGTGTTCGACACGCTGAAGTTCAACGAGCAGTGGCAGGTCAACGCCGGTGCGCGCCTCGACCACTACAGCACCGACTTCTCAAGCGCCGTGGCCTGCGGCGGCAAGAGCACGCCAGCCTGCGGCAGCCTGGCCACCGGCACCATCGTGCCCGGCCTCGACGCCCGCAAATCCGACAACCTGCCCAGCTGGCAGCTCGCCGTGATCTACAAGCCGGCGGCGAACGGCAGCCTCTACGCCAACCTCGCCACCGCCGCACAGCCGCCGGGCGGCAACAGCTTGTCGTTCAGCACAGCCGCGAACAGCGTGGACAATCCGGCGCTCAACCCGCAAAAGGCCCGCACCGCCGAGCTGGGCACGAAATGGAACCTGTTCGACGAACGCCTGCTGCTCACTGCCGCGCTCTACCGCACCACCGTCAGCAACGAGCTGGAACAGGATCCCACCACGCTGCTGTGGTACCCGATCGGCAACAAGCGTGTGCAGGGCGTGGAACTCACCGCCGTCGGCCAGATCACGAAGAACTGGGCGATCAATGCCGGCTTCACCAGCATGCACACCAGCACCAGCCATGGCGCCCTCAGCGGCGCCACCAACGGCTCGGCACCCGCCGCCGACGGCAGCAACGTGCTGGCCTACACACCGAAGCGCGCGTTCACCAGCTGGACCACCTACCGCCTGCCGTTCGGCCTCGTCATCGGCGGTGGCGCACGCTACTCCGGCGAAATGCAGCGTGGCGCCGACGGTGCGATCGGCACGCCGGCATACGTCGAAGCGTATTGGGTGTTCGACGCCATGGCGACCTATCCGGTCAACAAGCACTTCGACCTGCAGCTCAACCTCTACAACCTGTTCGACAAGCACTACGCCGCGTCGATCAACAAGAGCGGCTACCGTTACATCCCGGGCACGACGCGTTCCGGCATGCTGACGGCGAACTTCCGCTTTTGAGGAAGCGACTGGACAGCAGAGACCGTTTGCCCTGAGCGTAGCGAAGCGCACGCGGGGAGCGGCCAAGGATGGCGCTTCCCCGCGTACGCTTGCTCTCGCAAGCTACGCTCAGCGCGAACGAAATCTCGGGCTGAGCATCGTCACTACCCCTCCCGGCCCCTCTGCACGCAGTGGGAGGAGAGAATCGGCAAGGCCCCCTCCGTCGAGGAACCCACCATGCTGCTGCACATCCCCGACATCCTCGACCGCGAGCAGGTCGTGCAACTTCGCGCCGCGCTCGATGCCGCCGACTGGACTGATGGCCGCGAAACCGTAGGCACGCAGGGCGCGCAGGTGAAGCGCAACCGGCAGTTGCCCGACGCCTCGCCGTTGCGTCGGCAACTCGGTGAAGTGGTACTGGCCGCGCTGGCGAAGAGCCCGCTCTATCATGCCGCCACCCTGCCACTGCGCACGCTGCCGCCGCGCTTCAACCGCTACGAAGGCGGCGCCGAATACGGCATGCACGTCGACGGCTCGGTGATGGCCCTGCCGAACGGCGAACAGCTGCGCAGCGACATCTCCTGCACGCTGTTCCTCAGCGAGCCGGACGACTACGACGGCGGCGAGCTGATCGTCAGCGACACCTACGGCGAGCACGAAGTGAAGCTGCCCGCCGGCGACGCCATCATCTACCCCGCCAGCAGCCTGCACCGTGTGCAGCCGGTGACGCGCGGCGCGCGCGTGGCCGCGTTCTTCTGGGTGCAGAGCCTGGTGCGCGACGATGGCCGCCGCCGCCTGCTGTACGAACTCGACGCCTCGATCCAGCGCCTCGTCGCCACCGGCGCCGACCGCGACGCCGTGCTGCAGCTCACCGGCACCTACCACAACCTGCTGCGGCAGTGGGCGGAGAGCTGAGCCTCAGCCGCCCCAGCATTGCACCACGGTGCCCGTGCCGCTGATGTTGCGGGTGCCTGCCTGATCCAGCGTCAAGTTGGCGCATTGCGTGTCGCGCGCCAGTTGTGCCTTGATCGGCTGGGCCGTGAGGTTGTAGCCCACGCTCCCGGCCGTCGCCGGCATTGCCACGTCATATTGATAGTTGCTGCCGGTTTGCGAAGTCGCCGCGCAGTCCAAAACCAGAGGCGATGGTGAACCGATGGCCGCATTCGGCGTGGCAGCCGCAGTTCCCGAACTAGCGGGGGCCGAGGCATAGCTCAGGTTGGTGGTGTAGTAGCGCTCCATGTAGTTCGCGTACTCGGACACACAACCTTCGGCCGCCGCCCGATTGGTCTTGACCACGTAGCGCGAATACGAGGGAATCGCGATCGCCGCGAGTATCGCGATGATCGCGACCACCACCATCAGTTCGAGCAGGGTGAAGCCTACCTGCGCGCTGATGTCAGTTCTGTCGGTATTGTTCATGGCAACGTTGCTCATGGGTTCACCAGTTCCTGCCAGGACACGCGTTTCGGTACACCGCTGGCACCCGAGGTATTCACGTTGCTGGTGGTGCCGTTGTCGAAGCTCATCAGCATGTCGGTGCCCACGAAGATCGGGTTGTTGGGCAACGAAGTGAAACCCACGCCCGCGATCGCCTCCGCCACCGTCTTGCCGCCAATGGTGATGCTGATCGTGCCGGTGCCGCCGTTGACCTGGAAAAAGCTGAGAGCGGGATTGGTGCCGGTGAACGGATCCACCGCCATCACCCAGCCCGAGCCGGAGGAGTTGCAGATGTCGTTGTTGGTGGCGGCTTGCGGAATGCGGGTGGTGCCCAGCAACAGGTTGCCCTGGAACTGGCTGGGCGTAACCATGCGCTCGCCTTGCGCATTGCCACTACCGCTGTAGCTGCCGTCGCTGTTGAGGATGGGTTGCTTCAGATCCATGTACCAGCCGAGCTTGCCACCCATGTCGCTGGGCGTGGGCAAGGGGGTTACGACACGCACGCCCAGGGTCGGCGGCGTAGCGGTGTTGTCGCCGGCCTTTTCATAGATGATCGAGCGCTGTACCAGGTTGCCGCTCTGCGTATCCGTCGGCAGGGAAGGCAGCGCCGGCTGGTTCTTGCCTGGCTGCACGATCAGGCCGTACCAGCTCTGCACCTGCTTGTTGGTGAGATCGCCGCTGCTCAGGTACTGGCCGGTACCGAAGAACACCCACACGTTGCCGGTCGCCGGGTCGCGTCCCGCCAGCATGCCGGCGGTGATCGGTTGCGCCGTGCCACCCGAATCTGCAGTGAACTCCTTGGTGCCCGCCGTACTCAGGTCAGCCGCATAGGTGGTCGCCGTCGTTGTGGTGGCGCTGGAACCAGATCCCGAAGTGGTAGTTGTTGTCGTCGCAGTGTCCAGCGGGAACATCCACACCCGCCCCTGCAGGTCGCCGGCATACGCCTCCATGCTGATGCCATTGGCGGGGGTGTCCATCCACGTCACCGGCGCGGCAAGACCATTGCCAACCGTGCTGTCGGTCGAATGCACGCTCAGCGTGCCGTCGGCGATGTTGAACTCCAGCAGCGCCGCCGTGCCGTTGGTGCTGTTGTAGCCGTTGCCGATCAGCACCTGCCAGTTGCCGTCGGCCACCTGGGCGATGACCGGCTTGCCCACCATCTGGCCGATGTAGCCAGCATTGGTGCCGCCATCTCCGGCGGAACGCTCCCACAGTGGCTTGATGCTGGCGGGGTTGGTGATATCCAGCGCATAGATGGCCTTGGCCGTGCCGCGGCCGGTGGTGCCCACCAGCACCGTGTGCCAAGTCGAATTAATGAACACGTCCGCGATGGTCAGCTCGCCATCGTTGAAGTACTGGTGCGGCACGGTGTCCGAACCGTAGTTCAGGTTGGCCAGGTTGCTCAGGCCCGCCGTGATCACCGCACCCGGCAGATAGGCGTAAACCTCGTTGCCGGTAGTGGCATCGAACGCATGCAGCATGCCGTCGTTGGCCGCTACGAACACCAGCGACTCACGCGTGGACGCCGCGCTGGCGGTGGACTTGCCGCTGGAATTCGTGGTGCCCACCGCAAAGGCTTCAAAAGAGTTGTCGCCGCTGCTCGCAGTGTTGCTGATGCCGCTGAACGACTGGTTCTCGAACTCGTTGGGGTTGGGTGCGCCGGAATACACTGGCTGCGAATCCACGATGTCGCCCAACACCTTGGTGCGCTTGCGGTAGGTACTCCCCTCCAGGGTGTTGTCGCCGCGCAGGTAGTTCACCATGTTCGCCTGCGCGGTGCTGCCGCTGCCCAAAGCACTCAACTGGTTGCTGGACAGGGTCGGCGGCGTGGTCCCGCTGTCCTTGAATGCCACAAAGCTGCCCGTGCCAGTCGTCCAGGTAGCCGACCCGGGGACATAGGTGTAGATGACCCGGCTCGGGAACGTGCCGCTGGTGGCGCTGCTGGCCAACTGGGTGTCTGCACACCATGAACCCGTGCTGGTGCTGGAGCAGGAGCCGGAGATCGCGCCGGTGCTCGGATCGACGGACAAGGCCTCCAGGTCGCCATACCACTTGGCAGTTTCGTACGTTGCCTGGTAGGCCTCGGTGCCGGTGGTGAGCTGGGTGGAGTTGGCCGCCAGGCTGGCGCCGGTGCCGGTGCGCGCCTGCGCACGCTTCAGGGCGTCGCTCAGGCCGCTTGAAAAGGTCTGGGGGCTGGTGGCGGAATAAAAGCCACCATGGCCATTCAAGCCGGCATGGGCGAGGTCAGCAATGTTGTTGATCGAATTGGACGCCGGCGTCGGCCAACCGCCCCAGCCGGTTGGCTGCGTTCCGCCATTGGCCCAGTTGAACATGGCCGGCATGTTGATCGCATTGCCTTTCGCGTCCTGTGGCGTGAAGCCCAGACCCATGGTGAACGTGGTCATGTGCTGCCAGAAGGCGGGGTCCTCCGAATTGGTCGGCACCTCGTTGCTTAGGCCGGAAGCGCCGGGTTGCAAGTCGTTTTCCCAGTAGTACATCGCCACGTCGGCCAGAGACGGGCCGCTCCCATAAAGGCCGCCGGCATAAGGCGCTGGCGGCTTGCTGCCGGCCACGAGTGGCCACTTCTGGTTGTTCGGGCCGGTCACGGTGGGCCATGCGGCGCTGCTGGCACCCTTCTCCGCCGTCGATGAGAAACTGCTATTCCAGAAACCGTCCGTGGTCAGGATGGTGTAGGACTGCCGGCACGCGATCTCGGTGCTATTGGCACCGCCTGCCACATAACCCGGATCGCCAAGCATCGTGTCCCAGGCATTGCTCGCCGGTGTCGTGGAATCCGTGCCACTGTAGTACTGGCCAACCGCATCAAGCGCGTAACGCAGCGGCGTGCTGTTGTTTGCGCTCAGCGCAGTCACCCAGTTCCAGAAGTTTGCCTTTTGCGTGCCCGAGGAACCATCTCCAAACGGCTGGACTTCTGCAAGATAGTTGGAACTCTTCGTTGGCGTGGAAAACGGATAGTAATTCGCAAGATTGCTCTTGATCCAGCTCGCGCCGCTGCCGTTGATGGAGCCAAACCCGACACGGAACTTCGCGCTCACTGTCGAGAACGCCGTCATCAGGCCGCTCTTGGCCATCAGGATACGGGTGCGGTAGTACGAGAACCAGTTGGCCACGTTCTGTTGGGTAGCCGCAGTTTCGTCGCACAGGCTTGTGCTTACGGCTGGACTCGCCGTCGAAAGCAATGCGCAGGTACCAGTCGCACCCACGTAATGCTCGGTATTGCTGGAGCCCGTGGTATAGGTGAAATAGTTCTTGTTGACCCGCTGGGAATTCGTGCATACGGTGCTGCTTCCGCTACCACTTTGTGTGTCCCCGCTCGGGCAAGAGTAGGTTACCGTCGAGGTAGAGGCGACAGTTCCGAGGGGGGATGTAGTTGTCCCACTATTGGTTTTTTCGCAATTGACGACCGAACTCCCCTTCAGCCTGGTGTAACCGATTGGACATTGATAACAAATGGGCGGATTTTCGCTACCAATTACGTATATGCCACTTGGCGCACTGCTTGGGCAGGAGTAGCTTGTCGTCGCAATGGGTGTATCCGTCGTGGTGACGGTTACCGTAAACGTCGTGTAGTACGGGTAGCTACTGCCTCCGCTATTATTGGCGTTGTTGTTTGCCTGATAGGAAGTTATATCCTGCTCGTCAGCCGTGGACGTGTCGGTAAACCCATCGAAGTAGGCGTTCGTCAGTCCCGGTGAATTGGGATAAAGATCCGGGGTTGTTGCTGTGCTGTCGGCCTTGGGTGGCGGCGTGTAGGTGATATTGGGGTTGTAGTAGACACCATTGATCGACGCATTGCGCGGCTGGTCGTTGTTGCTCGGCGAGGAGAATGTGCCGTCGGCATTCTTGATCAGGTACCCCCAGTCCGGCATGTAATCCCAATACATCGATCCCGAGTCGTCGAGCATCAGCACGATGTTCGGTGGGATCGCGGGCTGTACCGTCAGCGGCTGCTGGTCCACGGCCACGGTCGAGGAGGAGGCAGGTGCGGAAGTGGAGGCCGCTGCGGGCGCAGGTTCAGGCGCGGCCGCCATCCACGGCTCGGGCGCAGCCGCCGCCACGGCGGGCGTGTAGGCGGCACCCAGCATCCAGACGCCGAACATAGTACCCAGCACGCGGCCGAAGGCGCGGACGCGAGGGTGGCGCGACGGCAGTGTCGATTTCATGGCGTTTCCACTCTCCGAAGGAGTCGGCGCAAATGCGCCTGGTGCGTCGGCTGGTTATCAGCCCTGTTTGAAGACGGCTTGCACGGTGACCACGGCGCGATCGCCCACCACGGCGGGGTCGCCGTTGCGCGCGGTGATGCGGTAGTACACCCCCGTACTGGAGGCACCCTGCACGCCGTAGTTGCGCGAGTTGCCGGTTTGGCCAAAGCCGGTGTTGGTGCTCTGGTCCACCCAGTTGCCCATGTTTTCCACCACGAACTGCGGCTGGCCGTAGGCCGTTGCGCTGGCGGTGTACTGACCGGTGCCGGTACCGGTGGCCAAGGTGTGGATGGCGCTGGATGGCGCCGGGTTGGAGCCGCTGCTGTCGAACGGATTGGGCTGGCAAACGGTGCCGCCCGCCTGGCAGTTGTGCCAGATGATGCTGGAGTCGGTGGGTATCTGCGCAGCCGCAGCACGCAATGCCGCTTCGGCACTCTGGAACGCCTGCTCGCGGTCGTACAGGTTGGAGGCCATCCGCTGTTGCATGATGGTGCCACGCATGGCAGCCAGGCCCACCAGGGTGATGAGCACCAGCAGGATCAGCGCCACCACCAGCGCGATGCCGCGTTGCGCGCGGATACCGGACGACAGGGAGCGAACGCGATACGGATGGGAAGCACCTGGCGTTTTCATGTCATTGCAACCGGTTGCGCACGGCAGTCGTGGTGGTGAACACGCGCTGGATCGGTCCAGCGCTGTTGGCGTTGACGCTCTGAAGGGTGCTCGCCACGGTCAGCGTGACCTGCGCGGCGCTTACCGTCGCCCAGTTGGCGCCCACACTGGTGGCATTGCCGAAGGTGGAACCCGGGACGAGGTAATTGATTTGCATGTTGTCGACGTTGCGCACCATTTCCTGCGACGCAGGCGTGATCGTGCCCGCCACATTGGTAACGGTGCGGCGATAAAGCGAACGGCCTTTCACCGGGTTGGTGCCGATGTACCAGTCCACCGCCGTGAGCTTGGCTACCCGCGAGTTGCCGGGGAAGGAATACGCGGCGCCATTCGTAGTACAAACCGTCGGGTAACCCAACCCTTTCGAGCAATTACCTGGCGTGCCGGCGCCATCATTGTGCTGCACGTCCACGTTGCTGTTGTTGTAGTTGGTGATCTGCAGCAAGGTGGCATGGTCGAAATCGCAGACCATGATCAGGTCTCCCGAATTCAACTCGGTGGTGGATCCGCTGACCTTGAAGTCCGCCGAACTCGGTGCCGGCGTCCATGACACGGTAACGTCCGTATTGGACGTGCTGATCACATGCACTGAACTGGTATTGGGTACCGGTGCGCCATTGCCGGTGATGCCCGTCAGCGCCGGATCCGTGCTGGCGTCGTCGTAACCATGCAAGGCATTGTTCCAGTCGGAATACCACGGATAAGGTGGATTGATCACGTTGGCGACGCGCCCGCTGGTGTTGTCGCATCCGCTGAGGCCTGCGTCACGCAAGTCGCGCGACAGCATCTCGAAGGCGGTACGCGAGCCATCCGCCACGTCGCCCAATGCCTCGTTGGCGCGATAGGTCTGCTGGCCGGCAAGGAATACGCTGGTGACGCCACCGATCACGATGAGGCCCAGCAACATGGCGATCATCAGCTCGACCAGAGTGAAGCCACCTAGGTGTCGCGGTTGGCCGTGAGTCGTTCGCAACTTGCTCATAGCATGGCCCTGGTCACGACTTGCTGTGCGGTACCGCCGCCTGCGCCGGCACGGCTGTCGTCGAACTGGATGGTGATGATGCAGAGCGCGGTGGAGCCGGCCACGGCATTGCAATTGACATTGCCTGTAGTACTGGCTGAGGCGCCCACAGTGGCCGCCAGCTCACTGCACCATGCAAAGAGCTGCTGGGTATCCAGCGCGGCACCTGCACTACCGCAGGCGTTGGCCGTGACCGTGCCGTTGTAGTTGCCGCTCTCTGCACCGGTAATGTCGGCGCGCATGGCGTCGAGGATGGAATAGCTGGCCACCGTGGCCATGCTGCGCGCCATCGCGCTGTTGTTGGTGGAGAGCGAGCGCGCCTGCATCGCTGCGATGCCGACGAAGCCGATGGACAGCACCAGCACGGCGACCAGCACTTCGATCAGCCCTACGCCAACCTGCGCCTTTCGAGACAGCCAAGGATGGGTCATGGGCAGGCTCCCGGGCTGGGCGTGGTGGTGATGATGGTGCCGGTAGTCATGCCGATGGCGATGCGGTTGTTGCCGCTCAAGCCGGCAACACATACGGTTGCAATCGTGCTTGTAACTGGAGCCTTGCTGGTGTCCGTGGCCTTGTAGCCCAACCCTTGCCCACTGAAGCGGACAGCGGTGATGTTGCCGCTCAATTGCACCGGCAAGGCCAGCCCCTGGGTAGCCGCGAGCAGCGAATTGGCGGTGCTACCCGTCAGTTCAACGACTGCACCGCCGGACGAACCACAGGCTGTACTCAGCGCGGAGTCGCTGGTGGTACTGCTGCCGTCGGTGTTGTTACTGGCCAAGTCGCTGCAAAACTGGGTGGTGGCGTTCAGCTTGATCGCCTCCATCCGCGCGGTATTCAGCGCGTTCACCATGGTGTTGGCCGCCGTGGTGAGCCGGTTGGAATTGGTGATGTTGCGGAAGCTCGGTACCGCTATCACCAGCAGGACGGCCGCCACGGCGATCGTGATCATCAGTTCGACGAGCGTGAACCCTCGTGCACGGCATGGCACGCCGACGACCGGAACACTCCGCGATTGCGACCAAACACGCATGGACTTCCCCTGTTGCTGCGATTGCGGAATCTACTCGCCGCCGCCGCCGCCGCCAGAGGCCGGTCGATCAATGGACGGATTTGGCCGATGAACGGCGCAAACGCAAAACCCTGCGCGAACCCGCTCACATATCTCCATGGCTTCCGGCCGCCACGCGACGAGGCAATGGATCGGCACGCGTACCCATTCGGCTTCGCTGGGCTTTGACGCCCGCAACGCGGATAATTGTCGGCCCTTGAACCCAAGCGGCTGTGCAATGTTCGTACCTGGTCAACGCTGGATCTCCACCGCCGAGCCCGAACTCGGCCTCGGCACCGTGCTGCGCGTCGAGGGACGCGGCGTGCAGGTGCTGTTCGCCAAGGCCGGCGTGCTGCGGCCCTACGCCGCCGATTCGGCGCCGCTGGTGCGCGCGGAGTTCCGCGCCGGCCAGCGGGTGGCCGGCAAGGGCATCGCGTTCCTGGTCGAACGGGTGGAGATCAAGGAAGAGCTGCTGATCTACCGCGGCGAGGGCCGCGAGCTGCACGAAGGCCAGCTCGACGACGAGCAGAGCGTGAGCCAGGCCGACGACCGCCTGATCGGTGGCCGTACCGATCCGGTGAGCCAGTTCGAGTTGCGCTTGGAAGGCCTGCGCCGCCGCGCCGAGGCGCGCCGCTCGCCGATGTGGGGCCTGGGTGCCGCCCGCGTGGGCCTGGTGCCGCACCAGTTGCGCGTGGCCGGCATCGCCGCCGCGCGCCGGCCGCCGCGGGTGCTGCTGGCCGACGAGGTCGGCCTGGGCAAGACCATCGAGGCCGGCATGATCGTGGCGCGCCAGCTCGCCACCGGCCGCGCCGCGCGCGTGCTGCTGCTGCTCCCGGACACCCTGGTCTACCAGTGGTTCGTGGAACTGCTGCGCCGCTTCAACCTCAGCTTCGCGATCTACGACGAGGAACGCTGCGAGGCGCTGGATCTGCCGCTGGACGGTGCCGCAGCACCCGCCAACCCGTTCGAGGACGAACAGCTGGTGATCGCCGACTTCGCCTTCCTCGAAGCGAACCCGAAGCGCGCGCAGCAACTGCTGGATGCGCCATGGGACCTGCTGGTGGTGGACGAGGCGCACCACCTCGCGTGGACGCCGGCGGCCGCCAGCCCGCGCTACACGCTGGTGGAGCAACTGGCTGCGAAGACGCCCGGGGTGATCCTGCTCACCGCCACGCCCGAACAGCTGGGCCGCAGCGGCCACTTCGCCCGCCTGCGCCTGCTCGACCCGCAGCGCTACCGCGACCTGGACGCCTACCTCGCCGAG
>Ga0209759_1001509_pt1 | contig 12838 bp, 13 predicted proteins | sample AraplaCL_Col_mMS_FD_184261 | JGI IMG/M metagenome (GOLD analysis project Ga0209759, IMG submission 184261) | Arabidopsis root microbial communities from the University of North Carolina, USA - plate scrape CL_Col_mMS (SPAdes) (version 2) | ecosystem: Host-associated > Plants > Roots >...
GGGACGTAGTAATCACTTCCGCCAGGTGCTGCGCCGCTCGAGCGAAATCACGAGAAGCCCGAGGCCATGATGTCGAGCGGACCCTTCGAAATGATGGTCAAAACGGGAACTCGGCCATCAGAACGAGGTTGCGCTCGTGCGTCCTGGTCAGGTAGTCGGCGTGCAGCTCCAGCGAAAAGTATTTGACGAAGTTGTACTGCAGCCCCGCGGATGCGACGCCTTCCGTCAGTTCCTGGTGGTCACCCGGTACGCCGCGATTCAGGCTCGTGCGGCCCAGACCGAGCCCCGTCATCACGTTGAACTTGCCAGCCAATGGAAAGTACCCAGTGGCCTGCGCTCCATCGAACTCGTTGAAGGAGCGGGCGCTGGGCTGGTTGAACAGGTCCTTCCAGGGATCCAGTGCGCCGATGAAAAGCGCCCGGATACCGAACCCGGTGTTCCAACGATAGCCGACCGCCAGATCCAGTGAGGGCGCGTTGTTGCTCTGGCGGCTGTCGTTGCGGGAAACCCGGCCACCCTCGATGCGTCCCCAACCGATTTCCGGCTGCCAGGTACCGCCTTCCGCAAGCGCGCTGCCTGCGATCACGAACGAAGCGACAGCAAACAGTGCCCGCGCGAGACTGGATGTCTTGAGCATGAGTTCCCTCCCCAGGGATTTGATTGATACGGAACGAATACGCACTCACAGGCGCGATGAGTACCGGGCCCAGTCAAGCCGAGCTCAGGCGGCGCCGAGCATACCTGACGCGAGCTCCTTTCTCCGAGGGCGGCTACGCGGTCGCCGAGGTCGGCGTCAACGTTGTCGATGTGCTCGAAGGATTTTCAGGGACGTGAAGCCGCGTATCAGTGCCCGGGCGATGCCGATCAAACGGTGCAGCCACGCTGCAAGACCCGATGCCCGGTCTTCAGCGCTGGACGTTTCCGCTCATCGGGGCCCGTCGCCGCTGATGAAGTCGATGAAGGCGCGCAGCGGCGCCGGCATGTAGCGACGGCTCGGGTAGTACAGGAAGGGGCCAGTGAACGGCCGAGCCCAGTCCTGCAGGACGGGCTCCAGGGCTCCGCTGTCCAGGAACGGCTGAAGCCATTGCTCGAACAGCTGGATGATGCCCACGCCGGCCAGCGCAGCCTCGACGGCGAGGTCGGTTGCCGCGCCGATGCGCACCACCAGCGGGCCGGTGACCTCGACATTGAGCACTTCGCCGTCCTTCTCGAACTCCCAAGGCGTCATCGCACCGCTGGCGAAGCGTCCGCGCAGGCAGGCGTGCTGCAGCAGATCGCGCGGATGCGCCGGCCGCCCGCGGCGTGCGAAGTAGGCCGGCGACGCTGCGGTCACGGCGCGCTGCCAGCGCGGGCCGATGGGAATGGCGATCATGTCCTGCTCGAGACGCTCCTCGTAGCGGATGCCGGCGTCGCAGCCGGCGGCGAAGACGTCGACGAGGCTCTCCTCGGCGGTGACCTCCAGCCGGATGTCCGGAAAGGCCGTCAGGAAGCCGGGCACGATGCCCGGCAGCACCAGGCGCGAAACGCTGGCCGGCACGTTCAGTCGCAGCGTGCCGGCTGGCCGGTCGCGGAAACCGTTGACGACGTCGAGTGCCGACTCGACTTCGTCCAGTGCCGGGCCGAGGCGCTCCAGCAGCCGGGCGCCGGCTTCGGTCAGCGTGATGCTGCGCGTGGTGCGAGTGAGCAGGCGCACGGCGAGCCGGCTCTCGAGGCGGCGCACGGCCTCGCTGAGCGTGGACGCGCTGCAGCCGGCCGTGCGGGCGGCGTCGCGGAAGCCGCCTGCGCGCACGACGCTCACCAGCGCTTGCAGGTCTGCCAGGTCGGTCGCCATTGTTCGGAATTCCGTACAGCCCGTATGGAGCCAGGCATCTTATCGCGCAGTGATCGCGTCGGTACATTGACTGCCATGCCCTCTCCATCGCAGGAAAGCACCATGACCGATCTCTCCCACGCCGGCAACTTCACTCTCGGCAACCGCGCAGTCAAGCGCATGGGCTACGGGGCCATGCAACTCGCCGGCCCCGGCGTCTTCGGCCCACCGAAGGACCGCGCCGCCGCGTTGGCGGTGTTGCGCGAGGCGGTGGCCCAGGGTGTCGATCACATCGATACCAGCGACTTCTACGGCCCGCACGTCACCAACCAGATCATCCGCGAAGCGCTGCACCCGTATCGCGACGACCTGGTCATCGTCACCAAGGTCGGCGCGAAGCGCGACGACAAGGGCGGCTGGCTGCCCGCGACGTCGCCCACCGAGCTGCGGCAAGCCGTGCATGACAACCTGCGAAACCTCGGGCTCGACACGCTCGAGGTAGTGAACCTGCGCAGCATGCTGGACGCCCACGGCCCGAAGGAAGGCTCGCTGGAGGAGCCGCTGACGGCGCTGGCGGAGATGCGGCGCCAGGGCCTGATCAGACACATCGGGTTGAGCAACGTGACGCGCCAGCAAGTGATCGACGGCCGGAAGATCTGCCCGATCGCGTGCGTGCAGAACATGTACAACCTGGCACACCGCGCGGACGACGCCCTGGTCGACGATCTGGCCGGCGATGGCGTCCCCTATGTGCCGTTCTTCCCGCTGGGCGGCTTCACACCGCTGCAGTCGACGACGCTGCTCGACGTCGCGCGCGCCCTCGACGCGACGCCCATGCAGGTAGCCCTGGCCTGGCTGCTGCAGCGTTCGCCCAACCTGTTGCTGATCCCCGGTACTTCGTCAGTCACGCATCTGCGCGAGAACCTGGCGGCATCCGACCTCGAGCTGTCGGCAGACGTGATCGCCAGACTCGATGCGATCGGCCGGGAAGCGACGGCTGCGCACTGAATCTGCAGGGGATATCGGCGTGCATGCGCCGCTCCGCGCTCACCCGCCGAGCCACCGCAGCTCGCATGCGTTCACCAGACGCCGACGTTCGGCATGCTGACCCAGGGCTCGGTCGGCGGAAGCGCGGGCCCGTCCTGCAGCAGTTCGACCGAGATCTGGTCGGGGGAACGGACGAAGGCCATCCGGCCATCGCGCGGCGGACGGCTGATCGTGACGCCGTGATCCGCCAGTCGCTGGCAGGCCGCGTAGATGTCGGGGACCGCGTAGGCCAGGTGCCCGAAGTTGCGGCCGCCGGTGTAGCTCTCGACCTCGCCCGCTGCGTTCGGCCAGTTGTAGGTGAGTTCCACCTGGGCCTGGCTGTCGCCGGGCGCGGCCAGGAAGATCAGCGTGAACTTGCCGGCTTCATTGTCCTTGCGCGACAGCACTTCAAGCCCCAGGGCATCCTGGTAGAACCGCAGCGAGGCTTCGATGTTCGCGATGCGGACCATGGTGTGAAGGTATTTCATGCCACTGATTCTCGCTCGCCGGACGACCCACCGCGCGGCGACGCGAGGCCGGCGGGGGCATCGATGCGGACGCCTGGATCTGCTCGGCAACGGCTTTGCGGTTCCCGATCCCGGCCACTCGCGACTCGCAGGCCGCCCGAAGGCTCAGCCTGTCCATCGCGGTTCAAGCATCAGGCATCTGGTACCCCGGCGTGGAGCGCGACAGCGCCACCTCCTCCGGCGTCATCTCGGTGGCCACGCCTTCGAACAGCGGCGTCGACAGATAGCGCTCGCCGGTATCGGGAAGCATGCAGCAGATGACCGCGCCCTGCGCCGCGCGCTCGGCCACCTGGACGGCGACCGCGAGCGATGCGCCGCCGGAAATGCCGGTGAATATGCCCTCCTCCGCCGCGAGCCGGCGCGCCCAGGTCATCGCCTCGGGGGCGCCGATGGGGATCAGCTCGTCGTAGAAGTGCTTGTCGATGGCCTCCTGCAGGACGTAAGGAATGAAGTCGGGCGTCCAGCCCTGGATCGGGTGGGGCGTGAAGGCGGAGTGGCTCGCGGCGGGCGCATTGTCCGCACCCCGGACCTGCGGCACGCCGCTGGAGAGCAGCGGGGCGATCGTCGGCTCGCTCAGGATGATCTTCGTCTCGGGGCGCTCCCTGCGCAGGACGCGCGCGACGCCGGTGACCGTACCGCCGGTGCCGTAGCCGGTCACCCAGTAGTCGAGGCGCTCGCCGCTGAAGTCAGCGAGCAGCTCGCGTCCCGTCGTGTTCTCGTGGATCCTGGCGTTGTCCGCGGTCTCGAACTGCCGCGCCAGGAACCAGCCGTTCGCGTCGGCGAGCTCCTTCGCCTTCTGGTACATGCCCAGCCCCTTGGCCGCGCGCGGCGTGAGGACGACCTTGGCGCCCAGGAAGCGCATCAGGCGGCGGCGCTCGACCGAGAACGAATCGGCCATGGTGACCACCAGCGGATAGCCCTTGGCGGCACACACCATCGCCAGCCCGATGCCCGTGTTGCCGCTCGTCGCCTCGACCACGGTCTGCCCCGGCTCGAGTTCGCCGCGGCGTTCGGCCTCTTCGATGATGCTGATGGCCAGGCGATCCTTCACCGAGGAGGCCGGATTGAAGAACTCGGCTTTCACGTACAGGCGCACGTGCTTGGGTGCGATCCGGTTGAGCCGGATGCAGGGGGTGTCGCCGATCGTGTCGACCACGCTCTCGAAGAGGCGGCCGCGACCCTCGGTCGTGCGCGATGCATGCAGGTTCATGACGAGGACTCCGGCTGGGCAATGAGGCCGACGCAAGCCCGGGCATCCGCATCGTGATCGAGGAGCCCGGACGCAACCGATTCGAGCCTAGCGGGCACGTCGTCGCTGTCAATCCCGCAGGTATCGAGGCCCGGCCCGGCCCGTGGATGGCTCTGCTCGCACGCAGGCCGGCACACGCTTCAGGCCGCGCGCGCCCCGCTCCGCCGGCTCGCGCGCGCCGCGGTCCAGCGCGCCAGCACCACCGGCCGGCTGCCCGTGCGCACGCGTTCGCCCACGCCGGCGCGCGCGGCGTCGCGCAGGTCGACGAGCGACAACAGGAACAGTCCCGCACCCGTCGCCAGGTAGAGCGCGCCGTCGATGCGCACGAAGCGCGGCGCGTCGAACGCCTTGCTCGACACCGGGACGCCGCGGACGCGATAGCCCGCGCCCAGCACCTGCGAGACGAGCCAGGAGGCACGGCCCAGCCGCGCGGCGATGTCGTCCCCGCGCGGCTCCCGGATCAGCCCGAAGGCGTTCCTGACCCATGGCCCGATGCGCCCCGCGCGCGCCCGCCGCGCCGCCACCGCCTCGGTGCGCGTCGCGCTCGCCTCGACCAGGCGGCCGAACTCGCCCCAAGGCAGCACCGCGCCCAGGCGCTTGGCGACGACGGCTTCGCGCAGTCGCCGCAGGCCCGCCCAGGCGTCGAGCCGCTCGATCCGGGCGCGCAGCCACGCATGGTCGATGCGCTGCCCGGCGTCCCGCAGCAGGAGGTGCAGCTCGGCCACCTCGCGCAGCGTGACCGGCGTCGAGCGCGCGCCGAACGCGGCGACGCGATGCAGCAGCTGGCGCGTGGCCTCGAGCGCGCGGCAAGGCAGTCCTTCCAGCCCGACGGTCTGGTCGGCGAACTCGGCGAACGCGAGGTTGCGTTGCGCGGCGATCGGCACGCCGCCGACCTGGACGTCGACGGCGATGGCGCTGGCGGCCGGCGTCGCATAGCGAAAGCTGGCCAGCCCGCGGTTCATCGGACCGCGCGGCGGCACCAGCCACTCGCTGGCGCCCTGCAGGCGATAGCCGAGGCGCGCGACCGCCTCGTGCAGCGGACCGATGGCGGCGAAGTCAGGCAGCAGCACCTCGATCGCGGCAGCGCCTGAGCCGGGGACGCGCCCGGCGAGCAAGGTGCCCGCCGGCAGGCCGCGCAGCACCTCGGCAGCGGACCCGGCCCGGCGCAGCAACTGTTCGTGCTCGATGCTTTCCGTGGGCGACAACGCGTTCTGCGCCGCCCAGCGCGCGAAGACCTCGGCGACGCAATCCTCCTGGCGCGCCACGACCAGCAGTTCGCGCCGGGCCACGCGGCCGCTGGTCAGCAGGGCTTCGACGGCGGCGGCGCCGTCGGGCACGGTGAGGAGTTCGAACAGCGCCCGGTAGAGGTTGTTGGTGCTCATGGCGGCATTTCCTGTTTCGCGATGCGGGGAATGCGGGAACCGGGCGGCGAGCATGCAGCGATTCCGCGTCGAGACGGCGGGATCGCTCGCCGTCTTGCGGGCCGGATGCTATCCAGCCGCGTGCGCGGAAGCGCCATCGGCCCGCGTATCAGCCGCGCCCGCTTCGCAACAGTTGTGTCCATCGTGCGGGGGCTGGGGCGAGGTCAAGGCGCCCTACACCGGCGGGTGACGCGGCGTTCCCAGCGGGCTCCCGTGCCGACCTTCTTCCGGATACGAAGCAGCGGCAGGGATCACCCGGCCCGCAGCCCCAGCCGTTCCTGCAAGGCCGCCCGATGCCGTCGGCTCGTCGGCAGGCGCTGGCCATCATCCAGCACGACCTCGGCTTCGCCGTCAGCGCCGGCCTCGAGCGCGCGCACGTGCGACAGGTTGACGATGGCGGTGCGATGCACGCGGCAAAAGCCGGCGGGCTCGAGTTCCGCTTCGACCGAGGCCATGCTGCGCCGCAAGGTCAGCGTCCGGCCGGCGACGTGCAGGTCGACGCAGTAGTCGGCCGACTCCACCCAGGCGATGTCCGCAAGCGCCACGAAGTGCACCGCGCGGCCGCTGCGCACGGCCAGGCGTCCGGGCACGGCCGCCGCGCTGCGTGCGGCGCGGGCCTGCGCGACTTGTTCCTTGGCGCGAGCCAGCGCAAGGCCGAAGCGTGAATCGGCATAGGGCTTGAGCAGGTAGTCGAGCGCGCCGGCATCGAAGGCGCGCAGCGCGTGCTGGTCGAACGCGGTGACGAAGACCACCGCTGGCGGGACGTCCATGCCGAGGCGCTCGAGTACCTCGAAGCCGTCGACCTCGGGCATCTGCACATCGAGAAACACCAGCTCCGGCCGCAACTCGCGCAAGCGCTCCACAGCCTCCTCGCCCGACCCGCATTCGGCCACGAGTTCGATCATGGGATCGCGCCTGAGCAGCACGCGCAGCGAGCTGCGGGCGAGCGGCTCGTCGTCGACGATGACGGCGCGCATGGTCATGCCGCGTGCATGCCAGGAGCTGTCGCAGCGGACTCTCGCCAAGGCAGGCGGATCGTCACGCGCACGCCACGGCCGTCGACATTGGCGACGTCCAGCGACGCCTGCGCGCCGTAAAGGCCGCGCAGGCGATTGCGTACGTTCCTCAGGCCGATGGCCTCGCCGCGGCGGTGGCCAGGGTCGCCGGGCGTGTCGTGCGAGCCGGTGTCCGGCGGGTCCGCATCGTTGGCCGCAGCCTCGTGCAGGACACCGGGCGCAATGGCCGGACCGTCGTTGTAGAGCGATATCACCAGGCCCGCAGGCGCGCGCTCCGCACTCAGCTCCACCGAGCCGGCCTGCACGCGGAGCGCGATGCCGTGCTTGATCGCGTTCTCCACCAGCGGCTGCAGGATCAGCCGCGGCACCAGCGCACGGCCCAATGCGGGTGCCACGTCCAGCCGTGTCGACAGTCGCACGCCGAGGCGCAGCCTCTGGATGTCGAGGTACATCCGGGCAAAGCGCAGTTCCTCCTCGAGCGGGACTTCCTGGGTCGCCGCGCCGTGCAGCGTGTGGCGCAGGAACTCGCTGACCCGCGCGATGGTCTCCACTGCGAGCTCGTCGCGGTGCTCGCGCACCAGGCCCGCGATCGCATTGAGGGCGTTGAATAGAAAGTGCGGCTCGATCTGGTGGCGCAACGCGTCGAGCTGTGCCTGGGCAAGCTGGCGCGCGAGGTCCGCGGACGCGGTGCGCTGCGCGGCAAGCCGCTCGCCGGCCTCCAACATGCGACCGGCGATCACGATGCAGTAATAGACGAGCAGCGATGCGAGAAGCCAGGCGTACGCCTGCAGCCGGAACAGCTCCAGGACGGGCCGCGGCGATGCGTTCGGATTCCACGGGTTGAGCAGGTGCTCGGTGAGCCCGACCCACAGAGCCGCGGACATGGATAACGCCATCCAGCTCGCGCCGTGCAGTCCCCATGCGCGCAACGCTGCGGCAGCATCGTTGCGCCTGTCGCGCCAGCGCAGGCGCAGCGGGGCACGCATGCTCAGCTGCATCACCGCGGGCGTGGCGAGCGCCCAGGGCAGCCAGCCCAGGAGCTGGAAGACGAACACCTCGATCCAGGCATGGTGCATTCCCATCGCCTTCATCGACACCACGGTCTGGGTGGCATCGACCAGGCCGATGCCCCCCCAGATGGCGGCGACGGAGCTCCAGCGCGGTCCGGGCACGAAGCGGTCTTTGGAAGGCATGGCGAAATGGTACGCGCTCGTGCGCGCGCGGCGCGGCCGCTGCAGCGAATCGACACCCTCATGCAGCCGACGCGCTCGCCCGCGAGGGCAAGCCTGCGCATCATCGCGGCATGAACAAGATCCCTTTCGCTCTCGCCGCCGCAGTGCTCGCCGCGGCCCTGCCCATCGGCGCATCCCGTGCAGCCTCCTACGACGATCAGGCCACGCCGATGCGGTCACCCGCGCCAGGGGACGCAGCCGCCGCGGCGCTCGCCTACGACGGCGACAAGCTGCGCGCGCCGCCCGACTACCGCGAGTGGATCTACGTCACGACCGGCATGGACATGAGCTACAGCCGCGTCAACCTGCCCGGCCATCACATGTTCGACAGCGTCTTCGTGAACCCCGCGGCATGGCAGGCCTTCAAACGCACGGGCACGTGGCCGGACAGGACGGCCATGGTGCTCGAGGTGCGCGGCGCGAACACGAAAGGCTCGATCAACAAGCGCGGGTACTTCCAGGACGCCGGGCTCATGGGCCTCGAGGTGCACGTGAAGGACACCGCCCGCTTCGGAGGCGACGGCTGGGCCTTCTTCACGTTCGGCGACACCGACCGCCCCGCCCCGATGATCTCCCGCGACAACGACTGCTACAGCTGCCACAAGGCGCACGGTGCGGTCGATTCGACCTTCGTGCAGTTCTATCCGACCATGCTGCCGCTGGCGAAGGCCAAGGGCACGCTTTCGGCCCCGTACCTGCACGACATGGCGCTGGAGGAGCAGAAGCCCGAGGCGCAGTGAGAGGAGCGTGGCGCTCTTCGCATGGCTGGTGCCGACGCGTGTCGGCGCGCAGCGCAAGGCGCAGGATCAACCCAGGTAGCGCTGCTCCAGGTGCGCCCTGAAGTGCGCCGGGTTCAGCGTCTCCCCCGACGCCCGCACGCTCAGTTCGTCGGTGGTCCAGCGGCTGCCCTGCAGCCAGATGTTGTCGCGCAGCCAGTCGAACACGGGCGACAGGTTGCCCGCGCCGATCTGCGTGTCGAGGTCGGGCATCCGGCGGCGCATCGCGGCGAACCATTGCGCGGCATACATCGCGCCCAGCGAATAGCAGGCGAAGTAGCCGAACAGGCCTTCGGGCCAGTGGACGTCCTGCATCGGGCCGTCGCGGTAGTTGCCGCGGGTGTCCACGCCCAGCAGCGCCATCATGTGCTCGTCCCACAGCGCGGGGATGTCCTCGACCTCGTAGCGGCCCTCGATCAGGCCGCGCTCGATCTCGAAGCGCATCATGACGTGGGCCGGGTAGGTCACCTCGTCGGCGTCGACGCGGATGAAGCCCGGCTGCACGCGCGTGAGCAGGCGTTGCAGGTTGTCGGTGGCGAGCGCGGGCTGGCTGCCGAAGGCGTCGCGGATCAGCGGCGCGATGTGGGCGACGAAGCCCGGGTGGCAGCCCACCTGCATCTCGAACGACAGGCTCTGGCTCTCGTGGATGGCCATCGACCGCGCCTCGGCCACGGGTTGCCCCAGCAGCTCGCGCGGCAGGTTCTGTTCGTAGCGGCCATGGCCCGTCTCGTGGATGGTGCCCATCAGGCTCTGCACGAACTCGTCGTCGCGAAAGCGCGTGGTCAGGCGCACGTCCTCGGGCACGCCGCCGGAGAACGGGTGCGAGCTGACGTCCAGGCGGCCGCCGTCGAAGTCGAACTGCAGCTCGCGCATCACGCGCTCGCACAGGGCGCGCTGCGCGGCCCGGTCGAACGGACCCGCGGGCTGCAGCGTCTTCTCGCCGGCCTGCTTCGCGGTGATCTGCGCGATCAGGCCCGGCAGCCATTGGCGCACCTCGCCGAAGATGCGGTCGATGGCGGCGCCGCGCATGCCGGGCTCGAAGCGGTCGATCATGGCGTCGTAGGGCGACAGGCCGCTCTTGTCGGCGAGATGGCGCGCCTCGTCGCGGCCCACCTCCAGCACGCTCTTGAGGTTGGCGGCGAAGCCGGCCCAGTCGTTGGCCTTGCGCTGCGTGCGCCACGCATGCTCGCAGCGCGAGGTGGCCAGCGCGCGGCGCTCCACCAGCTCGGCCGGCAGCGCGTTGGCGCGGAACCAGTCGCGCTCGATCTCGCGCAGGTTGGCGCGCTGGTCGTCGCTCAGCGCCTCGTCCTTCGCGCGCGCCAGGTGGTCGCGCAGCACGGGATCCGTTCGCATCGCGTGCGTGAGCTTGGCGATCTCGGCCAGCGCCTGGCCGCGCGCGGTGTTGCCCTTGGGCGGCATGTTGGCGGCCTGGTCCCAGCTGGCGATGCTTTGCAGGTGGCCCAGGCGGTACAGGCGCAGCCAGTTGGCGGTGAGGGCGTCGTACGAAGGCGTGGCGGTCGTTGTCATTGTGTCTCCCGAAGGTCGATGTGCCGGCAGTCCAGGCGACGGCCCGGCCCCCACATTCTCGTCGTGCCCGCCATGCTCGCCGCTCCCCATTTGCCCGGTATCCCTCTTCGGGGCGACTGACGCGGGCGCGGCCTTCACGAGCCGTGCAGCAGCAGCCACGGCCTCAGGTGCGGCCACAGCCACACCAGCGCCGCCGTGTAGACCAGGTAGCGCAGGAACTTGCCGATCGCCATGTAGCCGACGCAGGGCCAGAACGGCAGCCGCAGCCAGCCCGCGATCGCGCACAGCGGATCGCCCACCACCGGCAGCCAGCTGAGGAGACAGGCGGCGGCGCCGTAGCGGTCGATCAGCGCGCGCGCCCGCCGGCTCGCCGGCCCCGGGGGCTTGCGGTGCGCGATGCCTTCATAGGCACGCTCGACGCCATAGCCCGTGGCCCAGCTGATCGCGCCGCCGATGGTGTTGCCCAGGGTGGCGACGACGATCGCCCACCAGACCAGCGACGGATTCAGCAGCACCAGGCCGGCGAGCGCGGGCTCGGAGCCGAGCGGCAGCAGCGTGGCCGACACCAGCGACACGACGAACAGCGTCAGCAGGCCGTATTGCGGCAGCGAGAGCCAGCCGATGACGCCGGCGAACCAGTGATCCATGCGACCGATTGTGCGCGAGCGAGGCCGCCGGCCCGCCCGATCGTGCGCATTCGCACGCCGCCGCGGCGCCCGCGCGACAGCCACGGGAGGCGCCGTACGGCTATACTTCTGCCTCGTTTTGCAGCACCTCCAGCTGCGTCCGCCGCCGGCTCGACAGCAGTCGCGCCGCCCCATCTTCTCCCGGACCACCCCATGCACATTGGCGCGATCGAGCTGCCGAATGCCTTGTTCGTCGCCCCCATGGCCGGGGTGACGGACCGGCCGTTCCGCATGCTTTGCAAGCGCCTGGGCGCGGGCTACGCGGTCAGCGAGATGGTGACCTCGCGCAAGGACCTGTGGCACACGCTCAAGACCTCGCGCCGCGCCAACCACGACGGCGAGACCGCGCCGATCGCCGTGCAGATCGCCGGCACCGATGCCGCGATGATGGCCGACGCCGCGCGCTACAACATCGACCGCGGCGCGCAGATCATCGACATCAACATGGGCTGTCCGGCCAAGAAGGTCTGCAACAAGTGGGCCGGCTCGGCGCTGATGCAGGACGAGCCGCTGGCCCTCGAGATCGTCGAGGCCGTGGTGGCCGCCTGTGCGCCCGCCAACGTGCCCGTCACCCTGAAGATGCGCACCGGCTGGTGCGACACCGAGCGCAACGCGCTGCGCATCGCGCGCGCGGCCGAGAGCGCCGGCGTGGCCATGGTCACCGTGCACGGCCGCACCCGCGAGCAGGGCTACAAGGGCTTCGCCGAGTACGACACCATCGCCGCGGTGAAGGCCGCGCTGCGCATCCCCGTGGTGGCCAACGGCGACATCGATTCGCCCGAGAAGGCGGCCGCGGTGCTCAAGGCCACCGGCGCCGACGCGCTGATGGTGGGCCGCGCCGCGCAGGGCCGCCCGTGGATCTTCAACGAGATCGCCCACTACCTCGCGACGGGGCAGCGCCTCGCCGCCCCGGCCACGCGCGACGTCGCGCGCTGGCTCACCGAACATCTGCACGACCACTACGGCCTCTATGGCGAGGACCTGGGCGTGCGGACGGCCCGCAAGCACATCGGCTGGGCCGTCCACGCGCTCCCGGGAGGGCCGGAATTCCGCGCGGTGATGAACACGCATGCCGACTGCAGGACGCAGATGGCCGGCGTGACCGACTACTTCGACCAGCTGGCCGATCGCCACGCGCTGTGGCCGGCCGCCAACGAAGCGCAGCTACAACAAGAAGCCTGAGAGCAACCAGAATGAATCGTCATCGCGAGAGAACCACGCGGGCCGTGCGCCGGGCCGCCCCAAGGAGGCCCGCGGTCCCCTCGGGGGACGGAGCGCAGTACTCGGCGCGGGAGGGGTTCCGTTGAGCAAGAAACAGATCGAAGCCTGCGTCCGCGAGACGCTGGAACAGTATTTCAAGGACCTGCACGGCGTCGAGCCGCACTCGATGCACGAGATGTTCATGAACACCGTCGAGAAGCCGCTGCTGGACGTCGTGCTGCGCCACGCCGACGGCAACCAGAGCAAGGCCGCCGAGTGGCTGGGCATCAACCGCAACACGCTGCGCCGCAAGCTGCTCGAGCACAAGCTCGTCGACCAATAACAGAACCTCTTTTCGAGACCGCACC
>Ga0209759_1001511_pt1 | contig 12818 bp, 11 predicted proteins | sample AraplaCL_Col_mMS_FD_184261 | JGI IMG/M metagenome (GOLD analysis project Ga0209759, IMG submission 184261) | Arabidopsis root microbial communities from the University of North Carolina, USA - plate scrape CL_Col_mMS (SPAdes) (version 2) | ecosystem: Host-associated > Plants > Roots >...
CAGGCCAAGAGCAAGGCCCGCATGGCGCGCTTCGAGGAACTGAGCGACTTCGACTACCAGAAGCGCAACGAGACCAACGAGATCTTCATCCCGGTGGCGGACCGCCTCGGCCATGAAGTCATCGAGTTCACCAACGTCAGCAAGGGCTTCGGTGATCGCCAGCTGATCGACAACCTCAGCTTCAAGGTGCCCGCGGGCGCCATCGTCGGCATCATCGGTCCCAACGGCGCCGGCAAGTCCACGCTGTTCCGCATGATCGCCGGCAAGGAGCAGCCTGACTCGGGCACGGTGTCCATCGGCAAGACGGTCAAGATGGCCTTCGTCGACCAGTCGCGCACCGAGCTGCAGGATTCCAAGACCGTGTGGGAGGACGTCTCCGGCGGTCTCGACAACCTGACGGTGGGCAAGTTCGTGATGCCCTCGCGCGCCTACATCGGCCGCTTCAACTTCAAGGGCAACGACCAGCAGAAGCTCGTCGGGCAGCTGTCCGGCGGTGAGCGCGGCCGCCTGCACCTGGCCAAGACGCTGATCCAGGGTGGCAACGTCCTGATGCTCGACGAACCGTCCAACGACCTGGACGTCGAAACGCTGCGCGCGCTGGAAGACGCGCTGCTCGAGTTCGCTGGCTCGATCATGGTCATCAGCCACGACCGCTGGTTCCTCGACCGCATCGCCACGCACATCCTGGCCTGCGAAGGCGATTCGCAGTGGACGTTCTTCGACGGCAACTACCAGGAGTACGAGGCCGACAAGAAGAAGCGCCTCGGCGAGGAAGGCGCGCGCCCGAAGCGCGTGCGCTACAAGGCGCTCAAGTAAGCCGTCTGCGCGCGTCGCCACAGAGGCCGCCCATCGAGGCGGCCTTTTTTCTTTCTTGCCCTCGGTGTCAGTCGAAGCGCAGCGATACGCCGGTGACGAACAGCGTGTCGTTCTTCTTCACGCCGTCGCCGGGCTGGCTGTCGAAGCGGTGCGACAGCGTCGCCGTCAGCGCCAGCTGCCTGGTCATCGCCACGGACAGGCCGGCGTCCCACACCGTTCGCACGCCGTCACCCTGGCTCACGCTCGGATAGATCGTGAGCTTCTGCTTGAACGTCGTGGTGTCGCTGAGCTTGTTGTTGGACTCCTCGGCCAGAAGAAGCTCGAGGTGATCGTGGGCACTGCGCATCTCCCCGTCGACGATCTGCGGCGTGCGATAGCGATCCCAGGTGTAGGCCAGGCCGGCGGACAGGTCGAAGGTCTGGTCCGGCTGCTTGACCACGTGGTAGCCCAGGCCGGTGCTGGGGGTGACGCGCGACGACAGGTCGCTCGGGATGTCGCGCACGAGGTCGAGCTGCCCGAAGCCGAACCACCGGGGCGTGATGTCCCGGTTGTACAGGCCCGTGAAGTTCTGCCGGTTGGCGGTCGTCGCGCCCGCGCTGCGTGCGTACTGCGCCGCGCCGGTCAGGGCCCATTTGTCGGTGTCAGTCAGCTTGACCGCGTCGGCGCCCAACGACGCGCTCTTGGCGTCGGAGTTGCCATTGGCGACGCTGGCGCCGGCGGTGAAGAGCGAACGCCATTGGCCGTCTGGCTTCTGGGTGACCTGGGCGTGGGTCGTTCCTGCGGCGAGGGCCAGGCAGGCAAGGGCGGATCGAACGGCAGTGCGATGCTGCATCGGTGGGTGCTCCTGTGGTGGGGTGCGCGCTCGCGAGCACGTGAGGCGCCCGCGCGCGTGTCCGCCTGAAACAGGTGTTTCGAGGCGGTGCGCCACGGAGGCGGTTCGCCAATGCAAAAGGCCGCCCGGAGGCGGCCTTCGTCGTCGGGGAGCACGGCAACCCAGAAGGTGCGTGGCCCCGCCCGATCAGCGCAGCTTGATTTCCTTGTACAGGACGTGCTTGCGCGCCTTCGGATCGAACTTCATGAATTCGAGCTTTTCAGGCGTCGTCTTCTTGTTCTTGTTCGTGGTGTAGAAGTGACCCGTTCCCGCGGTCGACTCCAGCTTGATCTTTTCGCGTCCACCCTTGGCTGCCATGGTGTGTGTCTCCCGTTCGGATTAAAGGGCGCCCTTGGCGCGCAGGTCGGCGAGGACGGCGTCGATGCCGTTCTTGTCGATCAGACGCAGCGCGGCCGTCGAAATACGCAGGCGGACGAAGCGGTTCTCGCTCTCGACCCAGATGCGGCGGCTCTGCAGATTGGGCAGGAAGCGGCGCTTCGTACGGTTGTTGGCGTGGGAAACGTTGTTTCCCGTCATCGGGTGCTTACCCGTCACTTGACAGACACGAGCCATGAAGCTCTCCTCAATTGGAACGAAACGCCCTGTGCGTCTCGGCTGGAGAGCATGCACTTACGCCAGTAGGGCGGCATGACTCCAAGGGAACTGCGGATTCTACTACCAAAGCGGCAGCCGCGCCAAGCGCGTGGCCGGGTAGGCGGGTTACGCCCGCGGCTAACCCGCCCTACGGCGGAACGACCGGGGCCGGTCAGCGGGGTAGGGCGGATTAGCCGCAGGCGTAACCCGCCATTTGCCGGCAGTGCGAGGTGCCCACATGGCGGATTACGCCTGCGGCCAACCCGCCCCACGGGCAGAACGACCTGGGCCGGTCAGGACAACGATTCCAGATACCGCTGCGCATCCAGCGCGGCCATGCAGCCCGTCCCGGCCGAGGTGATCGCCTGGCGGTAGACGTGGTCCTGGACGTCGCCGGCGGCGAAGATGCCCGGGATGCTGGTCTGCGTGGCGAAGCCCTCGTTGCCCGACTTGGTGACGATGTAGCCGTCCTTCATCTCCAGATGCCCCTCGAAGATCGTGGTGTTGGGATGATGGCCGATCGCGATGAAGCAGCCCTTGACCTTCAGCTCGGCGTAGGCCTCGCCCTCGACCGACTTGGTGCGCACACCCGTGACGCCGGTGGCGTCGCCCAGCACTTCGTGCAGCGTCTGGTCCAGGTGCAGCTGCATCGTGCCCTTGGCCACGCGATCCATCATCTTGTCGATCAGGATGGGCTCGGCGCGGAACTTGCCCCGCCGGTGGATCACGTGGACTTTCTTGGCGATGTTGGACAGGTACAGCGCCTCTTCGACGGCGGTGTTGCCGCCGCCGACGACGCAGACTTCCTCGCCGCGGTAGAAGAAACCGTCGCAGGTGGCGCAGCCGCTGACGCCGCGGCCCATGAAGGCCTCCTCGGAGGGCAGGCCCAGGTACTTGGCGGAGGCCCCGGTGGCCAGGATCAGCGCGTCGCAGGTGTAGACGCCCGAATCACCGAACAACTTGAATGGGCGGACACTGAAGTCGACCTTGTTGATGTGATCGAACACGATGCGCGTGTCGAAGCGTTCGGCGTGCGCCAGGAAGCGCGCCATCAGGTCGGGCCCCTGGACGCCGGCCACGTCGGCCGGCCAGTTGTCCACCTCGGTGGTGGTCATCAGCTGGCCACCCTGGGCCAGGCCGGTGATCAGCATCGGCTTGAGGTTTGCCCGTGCCGCATACAGAGCCGCCGTATAGCCGGCCGGGCCGGAGCCGAGGATCAGCACCTGTGCGTGGTTGGAAGTGTTCTCAGAGTTACTCATTACGGGTGCGGGCTCGGAAAGTTCGAAATGGACGGCACAATGTCACACGACACGCTGCATCCGCGATTGTAGGGATGCCGGACGGCAGCCGCCGCCGGCATGCGGAGCAGGGCTCGTCGCCCCCAGGGATTTGCGAAAGGCTTTTGAATGTCGATGCTCTCGAATCTGGACCTGATCCGGCGCGTTCCGCTGTTCTCGATGCTGACGACCGATCAGGCACGTGTGGTGGCGGATGGCGTCGTCAAGCGCCGGTTCCGGCGCGGCGAACTGGTCGTCGAGCAGGGCAAGAAGAGCAATGCGCTCTTCATCCTGCTCAGTGGCCGCGCCCGCGTCACCACCTCCGACCCGCGTGGCCGCGAAGTGATCCTGGCGGTGCTCAACGCCGGCGACTACGTCGGCGAGATGAGCCTGATCGACAACGAGCCCCATTCCGCCACCGTTCGCTGCGAGCTGCAGTGCGACGTGCTGATCCTGGGCCGCGCCGAATTCGCGCGCTGCCTGCCCGAGAACTCGAGCCTGTCGTACGCGATCATGCGCGGCCTGGTCACGCGCCTGCGCAGCGCCGACCGCCAGATCGAATCGCTGGCCCTGCTCGATGTCTATGGCCGCGTCGCCCGCACGCTGCTGGACATGGCCGAGGACGTCGAGGGCGAGAAGGTCATCAAGTCCAAGGTCTCGCGCCAGGACATGGCCAAGATCGTGGGTGCCTCGCGCGAGATGGTCAGCCGCGTCATGAAGGATCTCGAAGAGCGCGGCATCATCGAGACGCAGGAAGACGGATCTCTGAAAATCCAGAACCGCAAGGCATGAAATGACTGCCCCACGCTCGCTGGCGCTCGCTGCCCCCGAGGGGCCGGCCGCGAGTCGCCCGGCGAAGCCGGATCGACCGCTCCCTTGAACTTTGTGCGGTGCATCCGTGCGGCAGCGCCGGAGGCATAAACTGGGCGACGTTCCCCGGTTTTTGAGGCATTGATTTGAGTCTGGCCCTCCCGAAGTTCTCGGCGTTCTCGCGCACCACCACCGAACCGTCCGCGGCGCCGACGCGCGCCGCCTGGAAGCAGCGGCTCGCCGCGGTGCTGGGACTAGTCGTCTGGACGGGCGTGGCCCTGTCGCTCGCCACGCACCACCTGAGCGACCCGGGCTTCACCACGTCCGGCGACGGCGGCCCGGTGCAGAACCTGCTCGGGCGCCCGGGCGCCTGGGTGTCCGACGTTCTCCTGCTGCTGCTGGGCGGCTCGGTGTCGTGGCTGCCGCTGGTGGGCCTGCTGCAGGCGCTGCGCAACCTCGCGCGCGGGTCGCGCGCGCTCGCGGGCATGAGCGACGACGCCGTGCCCGAGCCGCGCTGGCCGCGCCTGCGCTTCTGGGGCGGGCTGGTGCTGCTGCTGTGCGCCAGCACGGCGCTCGAATGGACACGCCTTTATACGCACGAGGCCACCATGCCCGGCGGCCATTCGGGCGGCATCCTCGGCTACTTCCTGGGTCCGCTGTCGATGCGCCACCTGGGCTTCGTGGGCTCGGGCGTGCTGTGGATCGCGCTGCTGGTGATCGGCATGTCCGGCGCGCTGCGCTTCTCGTGGCCGCGCGTGGCCGACGGCATCGGCGGCTGGATCGACGGCCGGCGCGTGCATCGCGCGGTGGCGCGCGAGCGCGCCGAGGACGAGCGCATCGGCGAGATGGCGCTGCGCGAACGCGAGCAGCAGGCCGACGAGATCCGCATCGAGGAGGTGCTTCACACGCCCATCGTGATCGAGCCCGAGATCGTGCAGGTGGTGGAGTCCAAGCGCGTGGCGCGCGAGCGCCAGAAGCCGCTGTTCGTCGAGCTGCACGACAACAAGCTGCCGCAGGTCGACCTGCTCGACGCCGCGCCCACGCGCGTCGAGCAGACCGTCACGCCCGAATCGCTGGAGATGACCAGCCGCATGATCGAGAAGAAGCTGGGCGACTTCGGCGTCGAGGTGCGCGTGGTCGCGGCCGCGCCGGGCCCGGTCATCACGCGCTACGAGATCGAGCCCGCCACCGGCGTCAAGGGCTCGCAGATCGTCAACCTCGCCAAGGACCTGGCGCGTTCGCTGAGCCTGGTCAGCATCCGCGTGGTGGAGACCATCCCCGGCAAGACCACGATGGCGCTGGAGCTGCCGAACGCGCGCCGCCAGATGATCCGGCTGTCGGAGATCCTGGGCTCGACCGTCTACAACGAGGCCGGCTCGATGCTGACCATCGCGCTGGGCAAGGACATCGTCGGCAACCCGGTCGTGGCCGACCTTGCGAAGATGCCGCACTGCCTGGTCGCCGGCACCACCGGCTCGGGCAAGTCGGTGGGCATCAACGCGATGATCCTGTCGCTGCTTTACAAGGCCGAGGGCAAGGACGTCCGCCTGATCCTGATCGATCCGAAGATGCTCGAGATGAGCGTCTACGAGGACATCCCGCACCTGCTGTGTCCTGTCGTCACCGACATGAAGCAGGCCGGCAACGCGCTCAGCTGGTGCGTCAACGAGATGGAGCGGCGCTACAAGCTCATGTCCAAGATGGGCGTGCGCAACCTGGCCGGCTACAACAAGAAGATCGACGACGCCAAGGAGCGCGGCGAGCTGATCCCCAATCCGTTCAGCCTGACGCCCGAGTCGCCCGAGCCGCAGGAGCGCCTGCCCTTCATCGTGGTCGTGATCGACGAGCTGGCCGACCTCATGATGGTCGTCGGCAAGAAGGTCGAGGAGCTGATCGCCCGCCTGGCGCAGAAGGCGCGCGCCGCCGGCATCCACCTGGTGCTGGCGACGCAGCGCCCGAGCGTCGATGTGATCACCGGCCTGATCAAGGCCAACATCCCCACCCGCCTGTCGTTCCAGGTGTCCAGCAAGATCGACAGCCGCACCATCCTCGACCAGATGGGCGCCGAGGCGCTGCTGGGCCAGGGCGACATGCTCTACCTGACGCCGGGCGGCGGCGTGCCGCAGCGCGTGCACGGCGCCTTCGTCAGCGACGACGAGGTGCACCGCGTCGTGGAATACCTGAAGTCGCAGGCGCCGGCCAACTACATCGAGGGCATCCTCGAGGGCGGCGTCCTCGACGGCGACGTCGACGGCGATGGTTCGGGCGGCGGGTCAGCCGATGCGGAGGCTGATCCGTTGTATGACCAGGCGGTGGCAGTGGTGCTGCAGAACAAGCGGGCGTCGATCTCGCTGGTGCAGCGCCATCTGCGCATCGGCTACAACCGCGCGGCCCGCCTGCTCGAGCAGATGGAGCAGTCGGGGCTGGTGTCGAGCATGTCCGGCTCCGGCAACCGCGAGATCCTGGTCCCCAAGAGAGACGAATGATGAGCACCATGTCCCCGAAGTCCCTGCGTGCCGCCGCCGTGGCCGTGCTGTCGCTCGCCTGCGCCAGCGCGTTCGCCACCGCCACCGACGAGTTGCGCAACTTCGTCAAGACGGTCAAGTCCGGCAAGTCCACGTTCACGCAGACCGTCGCCTCGCCCAACGGCAAGCAGAAGGTCTCCAACGGCAGCTTCGAGTTCGAGCGCCCGAACCGCTTCCGCTTCGTCTACGAGAAGCCCTATGCGCAGACGGTGGTGGGCGACGGCACCAAGGTGTGGATCTACGACCCCGACCTCAACCAGGCCTCGTCGCGCAAGACCGGCGACGCGCTCGCCAACACGCCCGCGGCCTTGATCGTCTCGAACGACATCGACAAGGTCTTCGCGCTGGCGGACCAGCCCTCGAAGGACGGCATCGACTGGGTGCTCGCCACGCCCAGGCAGACCGAAGGCACGGTGCGCGCGCTCAAGGTGGGCTTCCGCAACCATGCGCTGGCGCAGCTGGAGATCGACGACAGCTTCGGCCAGAGGTCGATGATCGTGTTCAACGGCTTCGAGCCGAATGCCAAGCTGCCCGCGGACACGTTCGTGTTCGTGCCGCCGAAGGGGGCGGACGTCGCCGAACAATGACTGTCATCCTGCGCGCAGTCGCAGGACCCACCCCTGCCAGGGCCTCCCGCGGGGTAGGTTCTGCGACTCGCTTCGCTCCGCGCAGAATGACGGGCGCAAAGAAAACAGGCCACCCGGTTGCCCGCGGTGGCCGTCAAATCTCTCTTCGAGGAACGTGTCCGGAGTCCTGGCGCGGTGAGGACGCGCCGCTTCTTCGCTCCGGATCAACGCATCATTGCAGCGTCGGCTCGTCCATCAGGCCCATGTCGGGGGCGGTCATCATCTGTTCGATGTCCATCAGGATCAGCATGCGCTCGGCATCGCCGTTCTTGATCGTGCCCAGGCCGGTGATGTAGGCCGCCTCGATGGCGCCGTTGAATTCCGGTGCCGGCTTGATGGCGTCGCCGCCCAGTTCGAGCACGTCCGACACCGAATCGACCACCATGCCGACCGTGCGGTTGGCGATGTTCAAGATGATGACGACGGTGAAGCTGTTGTACTGGACGTCCGCCAGGGCGAAGCGCAGGCGCATGTCGACGATCGGGACGATGACGCCGCGCAGGTTCACCACGCCCTTGATGAAGTGGGCGGCATTGGCGATGCGGGTCGGGTTCTCGTAGCCGCGGATCTCCTGCACCTTCAGGATGTCGATGCCGTACTCCTCGGCGCCGAGCTTGAAGGACAGGTATTCGCGCGGTGCACTCTGCACGGCGGAGGTGGCCGCCTGGGCGAGGTTGCGGTTTTCGGTGGCGTTGATGGCGCTCATGGGCGGACGGGCTCCTGGCTGAGGACGATGCCTGGCGGCCCTGACAAGAGGCGGGCCGCGTCGATGCCATGCAGTTTGACGCCGCGGCGGCGCGCCGAATGCCCGAAAAGGGCGCGGCGGCCCCGCCAATTCGGCAATTGGGCACGGGTGGTGGCGCCGCGTGCGGCCGAGCTGGCACCGGCGGCCGCTGTACGATCAACGACAACCATGGCAGATCTGTTCTCCACCAAACCCGTTCCGCCCCTGGCCGAGCTGATGCGTCCGCAGACACTGGACGACGTCGTCGGCCAGCGCCACCTGCTCGGGCCGGGCAAGCCGCTGCGGCTCGCCTTCGAATCGCGCAAGCTGCACTCGTTCATCCTGTGGGGCCCGCCGGGCGTGGGCAAGACGACGCTGGGCCGGCTCGCGGCCAAGGTGACCAACAGCCATTTCATCGCCATCTCGGCGGTGCTGGCCGGCATCAAGGACATCCGCGCCGCCATCGACGACGCCCAGGAGGCCCTCGATCGCGAGGGCCGCTCGACGGTCGTGTTCGTCGACGAGATCCACTCGTTCAACAAGACGCAGCAGGACGCGCTGCTGCCGCACGTCGAGTCGGGCCTGCTGACGCTGATCGGCGGCACCACGGAACACCCCGGCATGCAGGTCACGAACGCCTTGCTGTCGCGCGCCCAGGTCTACAACCTGCAACCGCTGTCGCAGGACGATTTCAACGAGCTCTACGCCCGGGCGCGCCAGTACCTGCCCGAGCTCACGGTCGAGCCGGAGGCGCTGCAGCTGATGGGCGGCTACGCGGACGGCGACGCCCGCCGCTTCCTCAACCTGCTGGAGCAGGTGAGCAGCGCCGCCGCCGGCGCGGCCCTGGCCAGCGTCGATGCGGCGTTCGCGGCGTCGGCGACCAGCCCGTCGCTGCGGCGTGCCGACAAGAGCGGCGATTCGTACTACGAGCAGATCTCGGCCTTCCACAAGTCGGTGCGCGGCTCGCAGCCGGACGCCGCGCTGTACTGGCTGGCGCGCCTGATCGACGGCGGGGTCGACCCGCGCCAGGTCACGCGGCGCATGATCGCCATCGCCAGCGAGGACATCGGCAACGCCGACCCGCGCGCGCTGCAACTGGCCATGAACGCCGCCGAGGCGGTCGACCGGCTGGGCCTGCCCGAGTGCGAGCTCGCGCTGGCGCAGGCCACCACCTACCTGGCGGCGGCGCCGAAATCGAATGCGTCCTACCTGGCGTGGAAGCAGGCCAAGGAATTCGTGCGCAACGACGGCACGCGGGCCGTGCCGATCCATTTGCGCAACGCGCCCAGCAAGCTGATGAAGCAGATGGGCTACGGCATGGAATATCGCTATGCGCACGACGAGCCGGACGCATACGCCGCGGGGGCCAGCTGGTTCCCGGACGATGTCCCGCCCCAGCGCTGGTACCACCCGTCCCCGCGCGGGATGGAGATCAAGATCGGCGAGAAGCTGGCGGCGCTGCGGGCGCTGGACGACCAAGCCAAGGAATGAACCCGGGGGCACCCGGGCGGTGCCGGCGCACCGCCACCGGGCCCGTCGCTTCAACCTGAAGACAGCGATTTGCCGGGCACGGCGCCGCGGTCTGGCAGCGTCCGCGCGACAAATTGTCGGCCGGATCGCGCGAATTGGCCCTCGCGACGAACAATGCTCGTGCATCGGCGCAACGAATAGTGGCTCGTTCGGTTTCTCGCGGGTAAGTCCGTCCGCTTCCACGGCAGGGCGCTCCTAGAATCCGCCAACGCGCAGGGGTCATTGGCCTTTGTCATCGGGGTGCCACGGCGGGCGCCGGTGGCCAGGTTCTTGCAACGCCTGCGCTTGCCGCACTGCGGGTATTGCCCGTGGCGGTCGGCCGCCAGCTTCTCGATGCTGGGGCATAGGAGCTGCGTGCCATCGCCTGTGGTGCGCAGCGGTCAAGACCAGGAGACCCCCTGATGGATATTTTTCTGCAGCAGATGATCAACGGTCTGGTGCTCGGGAGCATGTATGCGCTCGTGGCACTTGGCTACACGATGGTTTACGGCATCGTCAACCTGATCAACTTCGCCCACGGCGAAGTGTTGATGGTGGGCGCGCTCACGAGCTGGTCGGTGACCGTATGGCTCGGGCCCCTGGGCATGCCGGGCTGGCTGCTGCTGCTGCTGGCGCTGCTGTGCGCCGTCGTCGTGTGCTCGGTGCTGAACTTCACCATCGAGAAGATCGCCTACCGGCCGCTGCGCAATGCGCCGCGCCTGGCGCCGCTGATCACCGCGATGGGCATGAGCCTGCTGCTGCAGACCCTGGCGATGATCATCTGGAAGCCGAACTACAAGTCGTATCCGACGCTGCTGCCGCGCGATCCGATCTTCGTCGGCGGCGCGGTCACCAACTTCACCCAGATCACCATCATCGTGGTCACCGCCATCACGCTGGGCGGCCTGATGTGGCTGGTCAACCGCACCAAGTTGGGCCGCGCGATGCGCGCCACCGCGGAGAACCCGCGCGTGGCCGCCCTGATGGGCGTGCGCCCGGACAACGTCATCTCCGCCACCTTCGTGATCGGCGCCGCGCTGGCCGCGCTGGCCGGCGTGATGTGGGCGTCCAACTACGGCTCGGTGCAACACACCATGGGCTTCCTGCCGGGCCTGAAGGCCTTCACGGCGGCCGTCTTCGGCGGCATCGGCAACCTGGCCGGCGCCATGGTGGGCGGCATCCTGCTGGGCATCATCGAGTCGCTCGGCTCGGGCTACATCGGCGACGTCACCGGCGGCGTGCTGGGCTCCAACTACCAGGACATCTTCGCCTTCATCGTGCTGATCCTCGTGCTCACGCTGCGCCCGAAGGGCCTGCTTGGCGAACGCGTGGCCGATCGCGCCTGACCCCGGAGAACTGACATGATGAAGAACAAGCTCGCTCTGTTCGGTGCCGGCGCGGTCGCGCTGTTGATCCTGCCGCTGTGCGCACAGTACTTCGGCGACGGCTGGGTGCGGATCATGGATTCGGCCCTGCTGTACATGATGCTGGCGCTGGGCCTGAACATCGTGGTCGGCTACGCCGGCCTGCTCGATCTGGGCTACGTCGCGTTCTACGCGGTCGGCGCCTACCTGTTCGGCCTGCTCGCCTCGCCGCACCTGACCGAGACCTTCGACTGGTTCAAGAACACGTTCCAGCACGGCCTGCATGCCTCGGTCTGGCTCGTGATCCCGCTTGGCGCGCTGGTGGCGGGCACCTTCGGCGTGCTGCTGGGCGCGCCCACGCTGCGGCTGCGCGGCGACTACCTGGCGATCGTCACGCTCGGCTTCGGCGAGATCATCCGGGTGTTCCTGAACAACCTGGACGCGCCGGTCAACATCACCAACGGCCCCAAGGGCATCGACACGATCGACTCGATCCACATCTTCGGCATGGACCTGGGCAAGACCCACACGGTGCTCGGCTTCGAGTTCCATACGGTGTCGATGTACTACTACCTGTTCCTGGCGCTGGTGATCTTCGCGGTGCTGATCTGCTACCGGCTCGAGCGTTCCCGCATCGGCCGCGCCTGGATGGCCATCCGCGAGGACGAGATCGCGGCCAAGGCCATGGGCATCAACACGCGCAACCTGAAGCTGCTCGCCTTCGGCATGGGCGCCACCTTCGGCGGCGTGTCGGGCGTGATGTTCGGCGCGTTCCAGGGCTTCGTCTCGCCCGAGTCGTTCTCGCTGGCCGAGTCCATCATGATCGTCGCGATGGTGGTCGTCGGCGGCATCGGCCACATCCCGGGCGTGCTGCTGGGCGCGCTGCTGCTGTCGGCGCTGCCCGAGGTGCTGCGCTACGTGGCCGGCCCGCTGCAGGAGGCCACCGGCGGACGCCTGGACGCCTCCATCCTGCGCCAGCTGCTGATCGCCCTCGCGATGATCGGCGTGATGCTCTCGCGCCCGCGCGGCCTGTGGCCGGCGCCCGAGCACGGCAAGGCCGCGCCAGCCGCCGTTCCCGTCAAGTAAGAACAGCAGGGAATCCACACACCATGAGCAACGCAGTTCTCCAGGTCAACGGCGTGTCCAAGCGCTTCGGCGGCCTCCAGGCCCTGTCGGACGTCGGCATCACCATCAACGCCGGCCAGGTCTACGGCCTGATCGGGCCCAACGGCGCCGGCAAGACCACCTTCTTCAACGTCATCACCGGCCTGTACACGCCCGATGGCGGCAGCTTCATGCTGGGCGGCGCGCCGTACCAGCCGACCGCCGTGCACGAGGTGGCCAAGACCGGCATCGCGCGCACCTTCCAGAACATCCGCCTCTTCGCGGAGATGACGGCCATCGAGAACGTGATGGTCGGCCGCCACGTGCGCACCCATTCCGGCCTGATCGGCGCGGTGTTCCGCACCCCGAAGTTCAAGGCGGAAGAGGCCGCGATCCGCGCGCGCTCGCAGGAGCTGCTCGACTACGTGGGCATCGGCCGCTTCACCGACTACAAGGCGCGCACGCTGTCGTACGGCGACCAGCGGCGCCTGGAGATCGCGCGCGCGCTGGCCACCGACCCGAAGCTGATCGCGCTCGACGAACCGGCCGCCGGCATGAACGCCACCGAGAAGGTGGTGCTGCGCGAGCTGATCGACCG
>Ga0209759_1001512_pt1 | contig 12812 bp, 10 predicted proteins | sample AraplaCL_Col_mMS_FD_184261 | JGI IMG/M metagenome (GOLD analysis project Ga0209759, IMG submission 184261) | Arabidopsis root microbial communities from the University of North Carolina, USA - plate scrape CL_Col_mMS (SPAdes) (version 2) | ecosystem: Host-associated > Plants > Roots >...
CCCGCCATCAACTGCTGCAGCCGCTCCGAGCCGCTGAACAGCACCTCGCGCTTGTCCGCGAAGTAGCGGAAGAACGTGCGCGCCGTGAGCCCTGCGCGCTCGGCGATGGCGGCCACGGTCGTCTGTTCGTAGCCGACCTCGCCGAACAGCTCCATCGCGGCGGCGCGAAAGCGGCCTGCGGCGTCCGGCCCCCAGCGTCCCATGGTTATCCTGAATACGGTGTTGACACAGTGTGACATCATAGGCCTATACTGATGTCACTCAATGACATCAAGGAGCATCCATGCGAATCCTCGTCACCGGCGCTTCGGGCTGGATCGGTTCGGCCTGCGTCACCGAACTCCTGGCCGCCGGGCATCACGTGCTCGGGCTGGCTCGCAGCGACGAGGCCGCGGCCAAGGTCGCCAAGCTGGGCGCCGAGGTGGTGCGCGGCACGCTCGACGACCTGGCCGCTCTGCGCGCCGCTGCCGGCAAGGCCGACGGCGTCGTGCACCTCGGCTACAACCACGACTTCTCCCGGATGGCCGCGGCCGCGAAGACCGACCGCGCCGCCATCGATGCCTTCGCCGACGTGCTGCAGGGCAGCGGCGGCCCGCTACTGATCGCCTCGGGCACGCTGGGCCTGTCGCCGGGCCGGGTGGGCACCGAGGCCGACACGCCCGACCCGGCCACGCATCCGCGCACCCCGAACGCGGCATACACGCTGGGCCTGGCCGAGCGCGGCATCCGGTCGCTGGTCGTGCGCTTCGCGCCGAGCGTGCACGGCGCCGGCGGCGACCACGGCTTCGTCGCCGTGCTGGCCCGGATCGCGCGCGCCAAGGGCGTCTCGGGCTACATCGGCGAGGGCCGCAATCGCTGGCCGGCCGTCAACCGGCTGGACGCGGCCAAGCTGGTGCAGCTGGCGATCGACAAGGCGGCGCCCGGCACCGTGCTGCACGGCGTGGCCGAGGAAGGCATCGCCACGCGCGACATCGCGCAAGCCCTGGGCGACGCCCTGGCAGTGCCCGCGGCCAGCATCGCGCCTGGGCGTGCGAAGGAGCACTTCGACTGGCTGGGCGGGTTCTTCAGCGCCGACGCGCCCGCGTCGAGTGCACACACGCGCGAGCTGCTGGGCTGGACGCCCACGCACCCCACGCTGCTCGAGGACATCGCCGCCGGGCACTACCCGGGCTAGTGACCTCGCAGCAGCGGCAGCCACTCGGCTCCCGGAGCCGACTCGATCGCGAGCGCCGGACGGCCGTCGAGGCCGGGCAGCTCGAGCCGGGTCGCATGCAGCCACAGGCGGGACGTGCCCAGCCACGCGGCCACCGCGCGGTTGTGCGCGCCCTTGCCGTGCGTCGTGTCGCCCACCAGCGGATGCGCGATGTGCTTGAAGTGGCGGCGGATCTGGTGCCGGCGGCCGCTCAGCGGCTCGACCTCCACCAGCGCGTAGCGGCTCGTCGCATGGCGGCCGTCGGCGAACGGCCACTCGAAGCAGGCCAGGCGGCGCCAGCGCGTGACGGCCACCAGGCGCGGCTGGCCGGCGGAAGGCAGCTCGGGGTCGCGCGCGAGCGGATAGTCGATCTCGCCTTCGGCCGCGGGCCAGCCGCGCACCAGCGCGAGGTAGCGCTTGCGCACGCGGCCGGTCTCGAAGGCCTCGCCCAACACCGAGGCGGCCGCCGCGTTGCGCGCGAACGCGAGCACGCCGGAGGTCGCCTTGTCCAGGCGATGCAGCAGCCACGCCGGCACGCCCAGTTGCGTGCGCAACATGTCGGCGGCGCTGCGCGTCTCGTGCGCGTCCAGTGGCGAGCGATGCACCAGCAGGCCCGCGGGCTTGTCGATCGCGACGATCGTGTCGTCGGCGTGCAGGATCCGCAGCGAGAGGGGGTCGGAAATGTCCATGGGTGGCGCAGGATAGCGCCGCCCGTCTACGCGGCGTCCCGCCGCTGCGCCATCAATGCCAGGGCGATGCCGGCCAGTGCCACCAGCAGCAGTCCGTAGCCCAGCGACGCGGCCTGCAGACCAACGCGTCCGGCCCCCAGCCCGGCCGCGATCGCCGGCACGCTGAACGCGAGATAGCTCAGCACGAAGAACGTCGACATCAATCCGGCACGTTCGTGCGGCTCGGCCAGCGGCACCAGGCTGCGCAAGGTGCCGTTGAAGGCCGAACCGAAGCCCAGTCCCGCGACCAGCGAGCCCGCGAAGAAGGCGGCGGTCGAATGCCATTGCACGCCGGCCAGCGTCACGCCCAGTCCCAGCACCAGCGCCACGGTGCCGCCCGCGAGCGCGACGCGCGCGGGACGCGTGCGCACGAGCAGCACCGCGACGGCACCGCTCAGCACCAGCGCGGCGACGACGGATCCGCCCAGCAAGGGCGAGTGCAGGCCGGTGACGATGCGCGCCAGCGAGGGCGCCAGCGACGCATAGAAGCCGCCCAGCGCCCACTGCGCCGTGTTGACCGGCAGCACCTGCCACAGCGTGGCCCGGGCGCGCTTGGGCACGACCAGCTGCGGCCGCATCGCGGCGAGCGCGCCGGCGCGCTTGCTCACCGTCTCCGGCAGCCAGAACGCCGCCAGCGTCTGCGCGGCCAGGATGGCCAGCAGCACGTCGTAGACCAGCCGCGTGGGTGCCGGCGCGAACTGCGCCAGCGCGCCCGCGCCCAGGGCTCCCGCGCCCATGCCCAGCAGGGGGGCGATGCTGTTGAGCAGCGCGCCTCGCTCGCGGTGCAGATCCTGCATGCCGGCGCTCAGCACGCTGGTCGCGATGCCGGTGGCCACGCCCTGCACAGCGCGCGCGGCGACGAGCCAGCCGACGGAGTCCGCATGGCGAAACACGAGCAGCGACGCGAACTCGAGTCCCAGCGAGATGATGATCACTTCGCGCCGGCCACGGAAATCCGACAGCGCGCCGAACACCAGCAGCGCGGCAAGCAACGTGAACGCGTAGGTCGAGAAGACCAGCGTCAGGGTCAGCGCCGAGAAGCCCCAGGCCTCGCGGTACAGCGCGTACAACGGCGAAGGCGCCGTCGACGCGGCCAGATACGTCACGAGGATGGACGCCTGCAGCCACAGCGCGGCGGGCCGGGCGAGGCGGCCCGAAGCGGGGGCGGTCGCGCCCAGGGGCGGGTTGGCGATGCGGGTCATGCGAAGCTCCAGTCCAGTTAACGCAAAACCTTTGCGTTTACGAATTGTGCACCCCTGTGGCTGCTAATGCAATTCCTTTGCGTTAGCATGGCGACATGACGACCCTCTCCCGACCCGGCGGACGCAGCGCCCGCGTCCAGGCCGCCGTGCACCAGGCCGCCAGCGAGCTGCTGGCGCTGAACGGGCGCGAGTCCCTGACCGTGCCGGCCGTCGCCGCGCGCGCCGGCGTCACCCCGTCGACCATCTACCGCCGCTGGGGCGACCTGGCCGACCTGCTGGCCGACATCGCCGTGGAACGCCTGCGTCCCGAAGTCGATCCCGTCGACACCGGCAGCGTCGCGGGCGACCTGCAGGCCTGGGTCGAACAGTACCGCGACGAGATGTCGTCCGCGGTCGGACTGGAGATGATGCTGGACGTGCTAGCCGCCAGGCGCGGCGCGCCGGCCGCGGGTCAGCTGCCGGTGCCTTGCCAGTGCTCGGCGTTCACGGCGTCGCGCATCGAGCAGATCGTCGCCCGCGGCGTCGCGCGGGGCGAGGCGGTGCCCGAGGTGGAGGCCGTGATGGACACGGTGGTCTCGCCCATCGTCTACCGCGCGTTGTTCGCGCCGTCGCCGATGACGGCCGAGCACGCGCAGGCGCTGGTGGGGGCCTGCATGAAGAGCGCACGCAAGCGGAACGACGCGTCGTTCCATGGATGAGTCGGGCGACTGCGCGGGCGCCGTGCCGGGTTGCTAACCAGTCATTGAGGCGGCGCTTCCACGGCCGGCGCGCCGGCGATGCAGCGGCCCGGCCGTCGATTCGACCCGCTGCGCCGTCGGTTCGTCTCTAGGCGTTCGATTTGCGCCGAGTCGCTGTTAGAGTCCGCGCAGTCCAGTCCTTCCCCTCTTGCCGGAGCGACCAAGATCGACGCGAACCTCCTCAACGAACTGCGCATCCAGCACACGGAACGCGATCAAGGCGGTGGGCCGCCACGCTGGTTGTGGCTGGTGCTGGCGGGCGTGGCCGCCGCGGGGCTGCTCGCGGGCGGGGCCTGGTGGGCGCTGGCCGCGCGTCCGGTGCTGGTTCGCACCGCCGTCGCGACGGCGCCGGCTGGCGCGGGTGGCGCCGGCGCCGTGCTGCAGGCCACCGGTTACGTGACGCCGCGCCGCCGCGCCACCGTCTCGACCCAGATCACCGGCACGCTGACCCAGGTGCTGATCGAGGAGGGCGACCGCGTCCAGAAGGGCCAGGTGCTGGCCCGGCTCGATGACAGCTCGCTGCGCGCCGGCCTGAACAGCGCGCGCGCCAACCTGGCCAGCGCGCAGGCCCAGGTCGCCACCGCACAGGCGCAGCTGGCCCAGGCCCAGGCCGACGAGCGGCGCCAGAACGAGCTGCTGGCCAGCGGCATGGTCTCGCGCCAGGCCGGCGAGCAGGCGCGCACCGCCGTGGCCACCGGCATCGCGCAGCTGGATGCGCGCCGGCGCGATGCCGACGCCGCCAGTGCGCAGCTGGCGCAGGCGCAGGTCAATTTCGGCTATGCGCAGGTGCGGGCGCCGTTCTCGGGCGTCGTCACCGAGAAGGCGGCGCAGGTCGGCGAGATCGTCTCGCCGCTGTCGGCCGGCGGCGGCTTCACCCGCACCGGCGTGGGCACGATCGTCGACATGGACTCGCTGGAAGTGGAAGTCGACGTCGGCGAGGCGTACATCGGCCAGGTGAGCGCGGGCATGCCGGCCGAGGCCGTGCTCGATGCCTATCCCGACTGGAAGATCCCGGCGCACGTGATCGCCATCGTGCCGGCCGCCGATCGCGGCAAGGGCACGGTCAAGGTGCGCATCGCGCTCGAACAGAAGGACGCGCGCCTGGTGCCCGACATCGGCGTGCGGGTGTCATTCCTGGCGCGCAAGGCGGAGCATGCGCCCGCCCAGGCCTCGCGCGGGGCGCTGGTGCCGGCGCAGGCGATCGTGCAGCGCGACGGCCGTGCCGTGGTCTTCGTCGTCGCGGACGGCAAGGCGCAGCTGCGCGCCGTCACGCCCGCGGCGCAGGACGTCGGCGGGCTCAAATCGATTCCCGCCGGCGTGGCCGCCGGCGACAACGTCGTGCTCTCCCCGCCGCCGTCATTGCACGATGGCCAGGCGGTCCGCATCGACGACGCGCCCCACTGAATTTCCGTGCGGCGCCCCGCCGCGAACCTGCAGGAGCGACAGCGAGATGACCCAGTTGATCGAAATCCGCGACGTCTCGAAGATCTACGAACGCGGCAAGCAGAAGGTCGAGGTGCTGCATCACGTGCACCTGGACGTCGCACAGGGCGAATTCCTGGCCTTGATGGGGCCGTCGGGCTCCGGCAAGACCACGCTGCTGAACCTGATCGGCGGCCTGGACTCGCCGTCAGGCGGCAGCATCTCGGTGGGCGGCCAGCGCATCGACACCCTGGGCGCCGGCGCGCTCGCCAAGTGGCGCGCCTCCCAGGTCGGCTTCGTGTTCCAGTTCTACAACCTGATGCCGATGCTGTCGGCGCAGCGCAATGTCGAACTGCCGCTGCTGCTGACCAAGCTGTCCTCCGCCGAGCGCCGCAAGCGCGCGGCCATCGCGCTCGAACTGGTCGGTCTGGCCGACCGCGCCAGCCACAAGCCGGCCGAGCTCTCGGGAGGCCAGCAGCAGCGCGTGTCGATCGCGCGCGCGATCGTCTCCGACCCCACGCTGCTGGTGTGCGACGAGCCCACCGGCGACCTCGATCGCCAGTCGGCGCAGGACGTGCTCGCGCTGCTGCGGGCGCTCAACCGCGACCACGGCAAGACCATCGTGATGGTCACGCACGACCCCAAGGCGGCCGAATACGCCAACCACACGCTGCATCTGGACAAGGGCACGCTGGTCGAACAGGCGACGGCCTGAAGCACCGCGCGACGCTGGGAGCCACCGATGAAATACCTGCACCTGATCTGGGCCTCGCTGTTCCGGCGCAAGACGCGCACGATCCTGACGCTGGTGTCCATCGTCGCGGCGTTCCTGCTGTTCGGCCTGCTCGATGCCGTGCGCACCTCGTTCGCCGAGGCCGGGCAGAGCGCCAACGGCGCGCAACGCCTGCAGACGGGATCGCGGCTGTCGTTCATCCAGCTGCTGCCGCAGTCGCTGCAGGCGCGCATCGCGCAGGTGCCGGGCGTCAAGATCGTCACCTACGCCAACTGGTTCGGCGGCGCCTACCAGGATCCGCACAACCAGGTCTTCAGCTTCGCGGTCGCGCCCAACTACCTGGATGTCTATCCCGAGATGGCCGTCAGCGACGCCGAGCGCAAGACCTTCGACGCCACGCGCACCGGCGCGCTGGTGGGCGAAGGCCTGGCGCAGCGCTTCCACTGGAAGGTGGGCGACCGCATCCCGATGCAGTCGACCATCTTCCCGGATCGCTCGGGCAGCAAGAACTGGACGTTCGACGTCAGCGGCATCATCCATTCCACCGACAAGAAGGCCAGCGGCTTCTTCGACCAGCTGCTGCTGCTGCACTGGACCTACTTCGACGAGACCACGCCCTACAACCGCGGCCAGGTCGGCTGGTACGTGACGCGCGTCAGCGACGTCAACCAGGCCGATCGCGTGGCCAAGGCCATCGATGCGCTGTCGGCCAACTCCGACCACGAGACGCGCACGCTCACCGAGCAGGCCGCGACGGCCGCCTGGATGAAGCAGCTGGCCGACATCGGGCTCATCGTCAGCTCCATCATGGGCGCCGTGTTCTTCACGCTGATGCTGCTGGCCGGCAACACCATGATGCAGGCGGTGCGCGAGCGCACGGGCGAGCTGGCGGTGCTCAAGACCATCGGCTTTACCAGCACCAGCGTGCTGGCGATGGTGCTGGTCGAGTCGGTGCTCCTGCTGGTGCTGGGCGGCGTGCTCGGGATCGCGCTGGCCGAGCCGCTGATCCCCCTGATCAGCCACGCGAGCCGGGGCATGCTGTCGCTGGCGCCCGTGGGCATCGGCAGCTGGGCACTGGGTGGCGCCTTGATGCTGGGGATCGGCGTGCTGGTGGGCGCGCTGCCGGCGTGGAGCGCCATGCGTCTGAACATCGTCGATGCGCTCGCGCGCCGCTGAGGACTCGTCATGAAGATCCGTGTGAGCTTGCTGTTGATCCTGCTCCTGGTGGTGGTGCTGGTGGGCTGGGTGCTGCTGCCCTGGCAAGGCGCGCTGGTGCTCGCCGCGCTGCTCGCGGTTTGGCTGGCGGCCACGCGCGCCGGCCGCCGCGCGCTGTCGGTGGCCGGCGTCGGCATCAGCACGCTGGGGCAGCGGCTGGGCGCCTCGGCCGTCATCGTGGTGGGCATCGCCGGCGTGGTCGGCGTGCTGGTGGCGATGCTGGCGATGGCCGAAGGCTACGCCGAGACGCTTCGCCGGACCGGCAGCGCCGACAGCGCGCTCGTCCTGCGCGGCGCCTCGGATGCCGAGGTGACCTCGGGCCTGGATCGCGACAGCGTCGTGCAGATCGCGCAGACCCCGGGCATCGCGCGCGACGCCAAGGGCGAGCCGCTGGCCTCGCCCGAGGTCATCGTCGCGGCCAACCTGCCGATCAAGGGCGGCCTGGCCGACGAGGAGGGCAGCGTGCAGCTGCGCGGGGTCGGCCCGCAGGCCTGGGCCGTGCGGCCGCAGGTGCGCATCGTCGAAGGCCGGCGCTTCACGCCCGGCTTGCGCGAGCTGATCGTCGGACGCGGCGCCGTGCGCCAGTTCGCCGGGCTCGTGCCGGGCCACGAGATCCGCCTGGGCAGCCAGATGTGGATGGTGGCCGGCGTGTTCGCCAGCGGCGACGCCCTGGAGTCCGAGATCTGGGCCGACGCCGACATCGTCGCCCAGACCTACGAGCGCGGCAGCAGCCGCAACTCGGTCACGGTGCGGCTGGCCGATCCCAACGGCTTTGCGGCGTTCAAGCGCGCTCTCGAGGCCAACCCGCAACTGAAGATCGAGGCCATGACGACGCTGGACTACTTCAGCAAGCAGTCCGAGGGCACGACGGCGGTGATCCGCGTCATCGGCATCGTGGTGGGCGCCATCATGGCCGTCGGCGCGATGTTCGGTGCGCTCAACACCATGTTCGCGGCCGTCGCGGCGCGCGCGCGCGAGATCGCCACGCTGCGCGCCATCGGCTTTGCCGGCTTGCCGGTCGTCGTCGCCATCCTGCTCGAGACCATGCTGCTGGCGCTGCTCGGGGGGATCCTGGGCGGGGCGCTGGCCTGGCTGCTGTTCAACGGCTACGCCGCCTCGACGATGGCCGCGGGCTCCGTCGGCAAGCTCAGCTTCGAGTTGCACGTGACGGCGGCCGTGCTCTGGCAGGGCCTCAAATGGGCGCTGGCGATCGGCTTCATCGGGGGCCTGTTCCCGGCCGCCCGCGCGGCCACGATGCCGGTGACGACGGCCTTGCGCGAACTCTGAGCCCGTGTCCCGCCCTGTGATGACGTAGCCCGGGCGCTGTCTTGGCGTTGCGACAGTCCGGTGGAATCCCGCAGACTGCGTATTTCCGAGACAGGACACTCAGGGTACCCTGGGGGCCGGCTCGAACCCCCAGCTTCAGCGGACGCATGGACAACCAACCGTCGGCACCGACATCGACAGTCAGCCCGCAGGATCCGGCCGCGCACCACGAACAGCGGGATCGGCCATCGATCCAGCGCAGCCTGCTGGTCTCGTCGCTGTGCACCGCCGCGGTGGTGTTGCTGCTGTCGGCGGCGGCGGCGCAGTTCTTCGTCTATGCGCCGGTCCAACGAGCGCTGGCCGCGGCCCAGCTCCGGGTCGCCACGCAGGCCGTCGACGCCGATTTCGCGGCCTTGTTCCAGCGTATCGAGACCATCGCCCGCCTGCGCGCCGACTGGGGCCAGGCGGGCCTGATCAACGCAGACGACGAGCGTGGCCTGGTGCGGTTGATGGCGCCCGTGCTGATGAACGAGCCGGACGTCTCGTCCGTCGCGATCGCGCAGACCACCGGCCGCGAGATGCTGCTGCGCAAGGCGGACGGCAATTCCTACATCCTGCGGCTGACCGATCCCGACGCCATGCATGGCGTGGAAGTCGACACGCGCTGGAGCGCCGACGGCCAGCCGGGGGCGGAGACTCGCGCGAGCTCCGACTACGACGCGCGCCAGCGGCCCTGGTTCAAGCAGGCCATGGCTGCCGGCGACAAGCACTGCGTCGTCTGGACCGACCCATTCGTCTTTCGCTCGACGGGCGTGCCGGGCATGTCGGCGCTGGTCGGATGGACCGGCCCGGCAGGGCGCGTCTTCGTCAGCACCACCGACGTCACCCTGGTGGACCTGTCGCGATTCACGCGCCGGCATCCCGTCAGCGCGCACGGCAAGAGCGCCGTGCTGACCTCCGACGGCCGCGTCGTGGCGCTGCCGGACGATGCGCGCTTCCGCTCCGAGGAAGGCGTTCGCGCCTTCGTGTTCAAGCCGGTGGCGCAGATCGGCGCGGCCGGCCTGCTTTCGGCGTATTCGCGCTGGCGTGCGAGCGACAATCGGTCCGCGCTGGTGCACTTCAGCTCCGAAGGCCAGCCCTGGGTCGCCTCCTGGCGGGCGATCGACATCGGCGCGCCCACCGGCCTGTGGGTGGTGTCCTATGCGCCCGAGTCCGATTTCGGCGTCAGCACGGCGACGCAGATGACGATCCTCGCGACGATCCTGCTGGCGGGGCTGGGCACCATCATCTTCCGGGCCTCGCGCACCGCCGCCGCCTTCGCGGCGCCGCTGCGCCAGCTCGCCGCGGAGAGCGAGCGCATCGGTCGCCTCGAACTCGAGCGGCCCGTGTCCGTGCAGAGCAAGTGGCAGGAGGTCGACGTCACCGCGCGTTCCCAGGAGGCCATGCGGCGGCGCCTGCTGCAGGCGACCAGCGGCCTGGAGGCCGCCGTCGAGCGCCGGACGGCGGAGCTCGCGGCGTCGCGCGACGCCGCCAACGCCGGTGCGCGGGCCAAGGAGTCCTTCCTGGCCAACATGAGCCACGAGATCCGCACGCCGATGAACGCGATCGTCGGCCTGACCCAGCTGCTGCAGCAGACCAGCGTGGACCCGACGCAGCGCGACTACCTGGCCAAGATCGAGGACGCCGCGACCTTGCTGCTGCACATCGTCAACGACATCCTGGACTTCTCCAAGATCGATGCCGGCAAGCTGGGCATCGAGCGCACCGAATACCTGCTCGACGATGTGCTGCGCCGCGTGTCGCAGATCGTCGCGCCCGAGGCCGATGCCAAGCACCTGGAGCTCGTCACGCACCGCGCCAACGACGTGCCCAACCTGCTGCTGGGCGATCCGGTCCGCCTGGGCCAGGTGCTGATCAACCTGGCCACCAACGCCGTCAAGTTCACGCCGGCCGGCGAAGTGGTGCTGACGGTGGCGCTGGCGGGTGGAGCGGGGCGCGAGGCGCTGCGCTTCGAGGTTCGCGATACCGGCATCGGCATGAGCGCCGACCAGCTCGCCAAGCTGTTCCAGCCCTTCGAACAGGCGGACCAGACCATGACGCGCCGCTTCGGCGGCACCGGCCTGGGCCTGGCCATCAGCAAGCGCCTGGTGGAACTGATGGGCGACACGCTGCAGGTCGAGAGCACGCCCATGAAGGGAACGCGTTTCTGGTTCGACCTGCCGCTGCAACGGCCGGCCTCCGGCGCGGCGCGCGAGCTCGCCCAGGGCCATGCGCTGCAGGGGATGCGCGCGCTGGTCGTCGACGACAACGACAGCGCGCGCGCCGCGATGCTGGAGATGCTGGCCTCGCTGAAGATCGTCAGCGTGGGCTTGGCCAGCGGCAGCGAGGGCGTGGCGGCCTTCGAGCAGGCCGCCGGCAGCGGCCAGCCCTACGGCCTGGTGTTCGTCGACTGGCGCCTGGGCGGCGAGGACGGCTTCGAGGTCATCGCCCGCATGCGCGCCGTCCTGGCGCGCGGCGAATCGACGTTCATCATGGTCGCGACCACGCTCGCCGCCGGACTGAGCCAGCGCGTCAAGGCCGAAGGCGTGTCGGGCGTCGTCCTCAAGCCGGCGACGCCGTCGTCCCTGCTCAATTCGATCCTGCTGGGCATCGGCGGGCAGGGGGTGCTCGATCGCGAGTCCACCAGCGTGGCCGGCGAGCGCCTCGCCGAGGGCCGGCGCATCCTGCTGGTGGAGGACAACGACGTCAACCGCCTGATCGCCACCGAGCTGCTGCGACCATCGGGCGCTGCCGTCACCGCCGTCGGCGGGGCCGAGCAGGCCATCGCCCTGGTCGAAGGCGGCGCCGCCTTCGACATCGTCTTCATGGACGTCCAGATGAAGACCATGGACGGCCTGGAGGCCACCCGCATCATGCGCAGCCTGCCGGCCGGCGCCAAGATGGTCATCGTGGCGCTGACCGCGCACGCGATGCCGGGCGACCGCGCGCGCTGCATCGCCGCGGGCATGGACGACTACCTGTCCAAGCCGGTCTCCTCGGCAGCCTTGTTCGACTGCCTGCGGCGCTGGCTCTAGTCGTTCTTGCGACCGCCTGGCCAGGGCAGTGAGGTCAGCCCAGCGCGTCGTTGACCTGCTCGTTGAACTCCGCCAGATCCACGGCCGTGTTCAGCTCGCGCGGCAGCGCGTCGCGGGCCGAGAACACGCCCAGCACGCGGCCGCCGCCGTCGACGATGGGCAGGTGGCGGAAGCCGCGCTCGATCATGACCAGCACCGCGTCGGCGACCTTGGTGTCCGGCCCGACGCAATGGGGGTTGCGCGTCATCACCTGCGTGACGAGCGTGGCGTTCGCATCCAGCCCCTTGGCCAGCACGCGGGTCATCAGGTCGCGTTCGGTGAGGATGCCCTGCACCGCGCCCGTGCCCTCGATGATGAGGATGCTGCCGCAGTTGGCGCGCGTCATGGCGCAGGCCGCGTCGTGCACGCTGGCCGTGGGAGCCAGGCTCAGGACATGGCGCTGGCGCATGGACTGCAGGACGGTGCGTTCAGCCATGGGAGTCTCCTTGCGCGCGATGGGCGCGCGTCGCGTGCGATCTCAGCGCAGCCCGGCGTTGATCTTGTCGAGCACCGCGCTCCCCGGGCAGAGGATGTCGCGGCCCAGCGCGTGCAGCGGCTCGGCGACGGTGTTGAGCGAGACGTGAAGGTCGGTGGCCAGCGGGTCGAGGTACAGCAGGCCCGTGACGATCTCGCCCTGCGCCGCCCGCTGCTGCATGTAACTCAGCGCCGCGTAGCGGTCGGTGGCGTCGTAGTCGTCGCGCAGCTTGCGCAGGCGCAGCACGGTGCCGTCGTGCTGGGGCACGTCGACCACCTCGCCGGGTGCATAGGTGGTGGTGATCTCCTGCCCCGGCGTCATGAAATCGATGCGGCTGACGGCCTCGTTGTGCTGGCGCACGTAGTCGAAGCTCTTGGTCGAACCGCCGTGGTTGTTGAAGGTCACGCAGGGGCTGATGACGTCGATGAAGGCCGCGCCGCCGTGCGACATCGCGCCCTTGACCAGCGGCACGAGCTGCTCCTTGTCGCCCGAGAAGCTGCGCGCGACGTAAGTGGCGCCCAGCTGCAGGGCGATGCCCACCAGGTCGATCGGGTTGTCGTTGTTGATAGCGCCCTTCTTGCTCTTGGAGCCGCGGTCGGCGGTGGCCGAGAACTGGCCCTTGGTCAGGCCGTAGACGCCGTTGTTCTCGACGATGTAGGCCATGCGCACGCCGCGCCGCAGCGCGTTGGCGAACTGGCCCAGGCCGATCGAGGCCGAATCGCCGTCGCC
>Ga0209759_1001513_pt1 | contig 12812 bp, 6 predicted proteins | sample AraplaCL_Col_mMS_FD_184261 | JGI IMG/M metagenome (GOLD analysis project Ga0209759, IMG submission 184261) | Arabidopsis root microbial communities from the University of North Carolina, USA - plate scrape CL_Col_mMS (SPAdes) (version 2) | ecosystem: Host-associated > Plants > Roots >...
ACCGTGATCGGCGACAGCCGATACGCCGGGTTGCCCACGGTGTACCTGCGCTCGTATGCGCAAGGTTCCCGCTTCATCATTTCCAACAACAGTTTGTTCGCCAATTCCGCCGACGGCACCCAGTTCGCCCGCTCGTACAACGCGCAGGTGCAGGTGTGCGTGCCCGGCATGCTGGAGAACAACTGCAATGCCGCGCATAACGCCAACGATTACGTCGGCGCGGGCGTGTACAACAAGCCGGACGGCCTGATCCAGCAGAACTTCACCAAGATCCGCGTGGGTGCGGCCGGTTACGGGTTTCTGTTCGCCTGGTCGAACCCCAACGGCGTGGTGCGGGCCTTGTTGCACGACAATGGCCCCACGGCTTACAACGGCTATGGCTCCCGTACCGAGAACAAGAATGCCGAATGGGATGCAAAGACCGGCATCTTTTATCGAAACCCCGACACGGCCGATGCCACCTACGCCCAAGCACCGGGCAGCATTCCGTTTACGGACAGCGGCACCATCAATTACCTCGATAAATTCGGCTACAACGGCAACTACGAGCAATTCGACACCGTGGGTGACCTGTACTGGGCCACGCTCGCCTATTACATGCAGGTGCCGCTTGATCCGAGCTACACCAACGGGCTCTCGCAGAGCAACAGCACGGACCCTACCTTCCCGGTGTTCACCGGCATACCCGCCAACGCGTCAAACCATCCGACCGTCAACGATCCCATCCAGTACAGCTGCCAGAACAACGCCATCGTCACCATCGGCGACTCGCATACCTGGCTGGATTCGCGCGTACCGTCGACGGCGCCACAAAGCAGCAACGGCGATGCCGGCGTACCGCTGGCGCCGCTGCACGCGAACGGAACCGTCGCCGCACCGCTGGATGCATCCGACTACGTTACCGCGCTGGGCAATCTGCCGCTGGTCGAAGCCCAGGGCAACACAGCCGCCTCCAAAACCATGGCGCAATACCTCGGGGTGCCCGCACTGGGCCAAACCCTGCAAAAGGGTTTTCCGACGTTTGCCACCTACAACATGGCCGGCCTAGCCTATTACGCGCACATCAACGACATTCGCGCCGACCTCAACGGCAAGCAGAAGATCACCAGCTACGTCGTCGACGTACTCGAACCGGGTACCTACGACGGCAGCCCTGGCCGTGACACCTATGCCCCAGACAAGCTGCCCCAGGGATGGACCGGCCCGAACATGTATTGGCTGGCCGCTAAGTACGGCGGCTTCAACGACGCCAATGGCGATGGCATACCGGCCAACATGCTTACCTGGCACACCAACAACACAACGGCGGCGAACAAGAACCTGCGACCGGACAATTATTTCCCCGGCAACCAGCCCGACCTGATCCAGAGCGGCCTGCAGCAGATCTTCAACAACATCGCGTCCACCTCGTCGGCCACCGGTTCGGGCCTGACGGTCAACACCAGCCGCCTGCTCACCAGCATCACCGCCGGTGCCGCACCCTACTACGCGCCCAAAGATGGTTTTCCGGCATACACCACGCAATACACCCCCGTTACCTGGACTGGCGACGTGAAGGGCATGGTGGCTGCCGTGGCCAGCGACGGCAGCATCGATGCCGTCGACGGTACCGCGCCCTGGCACGCGCAATTGCAGTTGGACGCACTGACCCAGGCCACGTCCGGCGGCGCGTCCAGCCCCGTAGTGGGCTGGGACACCGGCCGGCGCATCGTGACCTGGAATGGCAGCCAGGGCGTGCCGTTCCGCTATGAGCGCTTGTCGGCAACCGAACAGTCGGCGGTGAACACCACCGGCGCGGGCGCCGATTTCGTCAATTACCTACGTGGCGACAAGCACAACGAAGGTTCGGAATTCCGCGTGCGCGACCACATCCTTGGCGACATCGTCAATTCCGCCGTGGCGCTGGTGCAAGGCGCCATGTCCAGCGCTTATACGGAATCACACAACCCCGGCTACACCAGCTTCAGCACCAGCGTCGCCAACCGCATGCCGGTGGTGTACGTGGGCGCCAACGACGGCATGCTGCATGCGTTCCAGGCGGACTTCACCGGCAAGGCAGGCGCCATCCCCGGCGGCGGCAACGAATTGTTCGCCTACGTGCCCAGCCTGGTGTTCAACGGCCCCAGCGGCACGCCGCTGGTGGACGGCCTGCCGGCATTGGGCAATCTCAACGGCGTATCGGCGCACGAGTTCAACCACCACTTCTACGTCGACGCCACGCCGCAGGTGGCGGACGCGGATTTCACCTATACCAGCGACGGCAACAGCAACCCGACGTCCAGCGCAACCAGCGCAGACTGGCACACCATCCTGGTCGGCGGCCTGGGCAAAGGCGGCAAGGGCATCTATGCGCTGGACGTTACCAACGTGCCAGATGCGATCGACACCACCCACAGCGCGCGCGTGGAAAGCGCGGTGGCCAAAAAGGTGCTGTGGGAATTCACCGATGCCGACATGGGCTTCAGCTATGGCGCGCCGCTCGTCATCAAGACGCGCAAATACGGCTGGGTGGTGGCCATGACCTCCGGTTACAACAATACCGGTGGCGGGCGTGCCGGCCACGGCATCCTGTATATCCTCAACATCAAGACCGGCGCGATCCTGCAGAAAATCGACACCGGCGCAGGCAGCGCCGCCAAGCCGGCGGGGCTGGCGCAAGCCACCGCGTACACGCAGGACGTGACGGACGGCACCGTGGACCAGATCTACGCCGGCGACCTGCTGGGCAACGTATGGCGTTTCGATCTTACCCAAGGCGCCGTGGATGCATCCGGCCACCCGACCGGCAACTATCCATCGCCCACCCTGCTGGCCACACTCGCGGACGGTGCCGGCAACCCGCAGCCGATCACCACCGTGCCGCGCGTGGAAGAAAGCATCAGCAGCAACGGTCTTGGCACGTTGCGCTGGGTGTTCGTGGGCACCGGCAAGTTCCTGGACATCACCGACCTCACCGATACCGGTCAGCAGACGATGTACGCGCTGCGCGACGGCTCCGGCAGCGCGCCCGCCAGCAGCGGCCTGCCGCTTACGCGCAAGGCATTGACGCCGATCACCAACCTGCTCACCGGCGCCACGCTGGGTGACGACGCCTCCGGCTGGTACTACGACCTCACCGGCTCGGCCGGCGGCCGCAATGGCGGCACCGAACGCATCGTGGTGGCACCCAGCACCGCCACCGGCTTGAACGAAGTGGCCTGGGTCACGGTGATTCCGGCTTCCGACCCCTGCTCCCTGCAAGGCGCCTTGTATGCGGTCAACTATGCCGGCGCCTCGGCGCTGCTCAGCAACGGCGCGCCGGTGAAATACCTCACCACCAACGCCGCCGCACTGACCAGCGTGCAATTGGTCAAGAATTCCAACGGCAGCATCGGCGTAAACACCACCGACACCACCGGCAAAAACCTGCAGAAAACGTCCGGCACACCCCCGCCGAACACGCCGGTCAAACGCGTGAACTGGCGGGAGGTTCTGAACTGAGACCGGCCAAAGTTGGCCCATTCGCACCAGCATTTGACCCTTTGCGCCATGGGCATGGCCGGAAGGTTTGGGGAGACTGCAAGGGCATCCGCACGATGCTGCGAAAGGCGACCCACCCTTGGATTTGCCTGACAATGCAGCAGCGATGGGTGGCATGCACAACGGTTGTGTTTTCCTCCCTTTGCAACCGTTGTCTGACTCGCGGCGCCGAAGATGTATCCGCCCACATCTTCGGCGCCGTTTTTTTATGGCCCGCCCTGCGCCATGCAGGGAGAAAAAGAACCAGGCAGATTACTGGGCGTTCACCTGGAACCAGGTGGTGCTGACCCAGCCATTGCCGCGCACGATCTCGCAGCCGGCTTCCACCACGTCCAGGTACATCGATTTGCTGAAGCTGGCGCGGCCGACCAGCTTGTTGAAGAAGTGCATGATGTCGATGTTGGCGCTGCCGCTGGTGGGCAGGCTCGACGGCACGCTGCTGCGCTGGGGCAGGAAGGTGTAGACGTAATAGCCGGCCGCCGAATTGTCGCCGTACCACAGGTCGTAGGTGACGCCGTTTTCGGTGATGACGCCGGTGGCGATCGGCTGGCCGATGGGATAGGAATTGTTGCCGGCCCAGATCATCACTTCCAGCTGCGGCGTGGATTTCTGATTGTCGTTGCGCAGGAACATGTCATAGGCAAAATCGCCAGCCATATTGCTGCCGCCGGATGCATACGAGAACGCGGCAGGAATCGTGCTGACAGTGGAAAGCTGTTTCGGGAACAGCGTATCGCCGGTGGGGTTCCAGCCGTAGTGCCAGCCGCGGATGCTGGCGGGATAGCCGTACAAGCTATTGCTGGAGAAATTGAACGATGCCGTCCATTGCGGATACTGGCCACTGGACGGGCTCCACGCGATGTTGCTGTTGTTGAAGTTGTTGTCCCATGCGAAATACGGCGGATACAGATTGTAGGCGCCGGCGTGTGCAGCAGTGGCCACACCTGCGCAAAGCAACATCCCGACAAACATCGAAGCAAGCGTCTTCTTCATGTCGTTCTCCCGTTTTTTGCGTGCAAACACCTGCGGGGAGTCGAACCCCTTATGCATGGATGGATTGTCACTCCCCTCTACACATGCAGCGGTATCGCTGCATGACCGACGCTATCGATAGTCGCGCGGGCGCATCAGGTCAAATCAAAAATCACGGATATGCGTTTGAACATCCAATTTCGTAAGCAGTGATTCTTGTTTTGATAATGGGCGTGAATGTTGCGTCATGACGCATGCGGCGAACCTACGCTTGGGCACCCGCATAAAAAAACGCCGGCATGGACTTGCGTCCATACCGGCGCCGTCCAACCAGCGCCACCAGGGGTTGGTATGCCGCTGCCTGCACTTGTGCGCCCGCAGTCTGGGGCTGCGAACGATGTGCAAAGGCTAAAGCCTCAAGCCCAATGCCGGGAGGGCAGGAGTGATCCAACAAACTGTATTAATGGGCCACGCTCAGGCGACGGCGCGATAGGTGAAATTGCGCACGCGTATGCTGCCCTGGCCGGTGCTGTAGATGCCAAGCCGAAGGCTGAGAAACTCGCCGAACACGTTGTGGTGGATACCGGAGACTTCCATGCGCAGGTCGAGCAGCGTCCAGGTTTTGCCGTCGTCGTGCGAGTAATGGAAGGTCACCACGTTGCGGTCGTTGGCCAGCCGTATGCGCACGCTGGACGTCCGCATCGGTTTGCGCGCCCAGCTCAGTTCGGAGGCATACTCGAACGTTTTCATCTGCTCCGGCGTAAAGCCGATGCCGACGAACGCCTTCGGGTTGTAGAACAGCAGCAGGCCGCCTTCGGCATCGCCGATCAGATCGAGCGTGACTTCGGCGACATAGCAACGATCGCCGACCAGGCAGGTCAACGGCGAGGTATCGGCCGGCGACTGGCCCTTGCCGGCGATGCGCAGGCCGTTGGCCTCGTAACGCGCGCGCTGCATGTCTTCCGGTGCCGGGTTGTAGAACGTCCATTGCACGCCGAGACGGTTGCTGCTGAAGTCGTCCGACAAAGCGGCGCCGGCCGGACCGCGCGCACCGCCTTTGGGCGCAGGCAATGGCCTGGACAGATCGCCGCCGGTGGCGCGGAACCAACCGTCGGCGGTCCACGTCATCGGCTCCAGCAAGGTCTGGCGTCCCAGCGTTCGCAAACCATTCTCGTAACCGTGGTAAACCATCCACCAGTCGCCCGCAGGACCTTCCACCAGCGAGGCATGGCCGCGCGACCACCACGGTTCGTCGGCGCTGACCGTGCGCACCAGCGGATTGTGCGGACAATGCTCCCACGGGCCGTGGATGGAGCGGGAACGCGCAGCAATCACCATGTGGCTGGTCGGTGGACCGGCGGTGCCGCCGACGGCGGTAATGAGATAGAACCATTCACCGTGACGCAAAAGCTTCGGACCTTCCGGCGCGAAGTCTTCCACCACCCAGTTTTCCGGATAACGCCACGGACTGTAGGCATGCACCAGCGGACCATCTGCCGCCAGGCCATCGTCGGTGAGGCGCACCATGCGGATGCCGTTGACGAACAGATAGCGCTTGCCGTCCTCGCCCACCACGTGGCCCGGATCGATGCAGCCCACGATGTTCATGTCGATGGGGTCGCTCCACGGGCCGTTGATGTCGTCCGCCCAGATCACGTGGATGGACCAACCCTTACCCGTGTCGGCAGGGATGTAGATGAAATAACGGCCGTTGTGCTTGCACAGGTCGACCGCAAAGATGGTGCCGAGCGGTTTATGCAGTGCGGCAGTGATCGGCGCCCAGTTCACCAGGTCGGTGGAATGCCAGATCACGATGCCCGGGTAATAGCAGAATGACGTGAACGTCATGTAGTAGTCGCTGCCATCCTTGAGGATGGTGGGATCGGGATGATCGCCGGCGACGATGGGGTTGAGATAAGTACCGTTGCCAAGGTCGGCCTTGCGCTGGTTTTCCGCGCCGCGTGCCCATTGGGGCTTGTAGGAGGCGCAGGGTGCGGCGCCTGCTTTCGCAACGAACGGCACGGCGGCGGCGCTGGTGAGCGCCATTTTGAAAATGTTGCGGCGGCTCGTGCTCACCATCGGCCATGTCCCCTCTTTTCGTCACGCGCAATCGTTTCGCGGATATGCACTCAATCGCGCTTGGTACCCGACAGCACGTCCACCCACACGGCAATCACCAGGATCGAGCCCTTCACGATCAACTGCCAGTAGTTGTCGACGTCCATCATCGACATGCCGTTGTCGAGGCTGGCCATCACCAGCGCGCCGATCAGCGCACCGTGCACCGTGCCCGCACCGCCACGCATGGAAGCACCGCCGATAAAGCACGCCGCGATCGCATCCAGCTCGCCGTTGGTGCCAGCCGATGGCGAACCCGCCGCCAGCCGCGCGGTGTTGATGATCCCGGCAAACGCGCACATCAAACCCATCAGCGCAAACACCACCATCTTCACGCCGGATACGTCGATGCCGGACAAGCGGCTGGCTTCCATGTTGCCGCCCACCGCGTAGATATGCCGCCCGAATACCGTCTGCGTAGCGATGTAGGTAAAGATCGCCAGCAACGCAAGCAGGATCATCACCGGCAGCGGCACGCCGTTGTAGCGGTTGAGCATCACCAGAAAACCCGCCATCACCGCGCCGATGGCGACCACCCTGACCACATCCCGCCATGCGGCGGATTGCGGAATCGACAAGGCCGCACGGCGGCGGCGGCGGGCGATCGTCATCACCGCCAGCGCCACGAAGATGATCACCGCCAGCCAGCTCGAAAGCGTGGGGTTCACGTAGCCCTGCGCGAGATACACCAAGTCGGCCGGCACCGGCGCAATGGTGGCGCCATGCGTAATGCCCTGCAGCACGCCGCGAAACGCCAGCATGCCGCCCAGGCCGACGATGAACGACGGCACGCGCAGCCGCGTGACGATAAAGCCGTTGAGCATGCCGGCGGCAAGCCCCATCAGCAGCACCACGGCCACCGCCGGCCACGATCCCCATTGCAGGTTCACCGTCAGCACCGCGGCGACGCCGCCGAGCAGGCCAAGCAGGGAACCGACGGACAGGTCGATCTCGCCGGCGATGATCACGAACACCATGCCGCAGGCCAGCATGCCGGTGATCGACGTCTGGCGCAGCAGGTTGGAAAGATTGCGCGAGCTGATGAAGGCGCCGTCGGTGGCGATGTGGAAGAACACCCAGATCACCGCCAGCGCAAGCAGCAGCGCGAGGATCTTGTAGCGGACGAAAAGTGTGCGGAGTTCTTGTGCGCGCATGTTCAAGCTCACATTTCCCTAATTGAATGTCACTCAAGCCCGACTAAGAGGCTTGTTCGAAGCGTTCGTCATTCCGGCGAACGCCGGTACGCGGAGAGAGCACAAGGATGTGCTCGGCTTTGAGGAGCGAGGAATCCAGTTCAAGTACGTTGTGCGAAGCACTCAAAGCCACTGCTGTTTCCTTCGGACGCATGTTCGTACTGGATTCCGGCGTTCGCCGGAACAACGGCAAGACAAGATTGAGCATTGCAAAAAAAGCGAACCTACGCCCGCTTCGCCTGCGGAATCGCGGCAGCCATCACCTGCTCCTGCGTCAGCCCGTCGTTCGGCAGGTCCGCGCACAGGCGCCCCTCGCCCATCACCAGCACGCGGTCGCTGGTGCCGAGAATTTCCGGCAGCTCGGACGACACCAGGATGATCGAAATCCCCTCTTTCGCCAGCTCGAAGATCAGGCGATAGATGTCCGCCTTCGCGCCCACGTCCACGCCGCGCGTCGGCTCGTCGAGAATCAGGATGCGCGGCTTGGTCAGCAGCATGCGCGAGAACAAGGCCTTCTGCTGGTTGCCGCCGGACAGGTTGGCGATCGGCAACGCGGCGCTGGCCGCCTTGATGTGCAGCGAAGCGATCTGCGCCTCGGCCACGCTCCATTCGCGCCCGCTATCGAGGTGGCCGGCGCTGGCATAGTGTTGCAGCGTCGCCAGGGTGATGTTCTGGTCCACGCCCAGCAGCGGCACGATGCCGTAGCGCTTGCGGTCTTCCGACACCAGGCCAAGGCCGGCACGGATGGCGTCGCGGGGCGAACGGATCTTGAGCGGCTTGCCGTCCATGACCAGCTCGGCATGGCTGCGCCCGGGATAGGCGCCGAAAATGGCGCTGACCAGCTCGGTGCGGCCGGCGCCGACCAGGCCGGCGATGCCGAGAATCTCGCCACGCCGTAGCGAAAAGGAAACATCCTTGACGCGCTGGCGCGAAGGATCGGTCACGTCGTAGCAGGTGACGTGCCTGGCCTCGAACACGACTTCGCCGATGGCGTGTTCCACCTTCGGATACAGCGTTTCCAGCCGGCGCCCGACCATCATGGCGATGATGCTGTCTTCGTCCAGCTCCTGCATCGGCTTGGTGGCGACGTGCTTACCGTCGCGGATCACGCTGACGGTGTCGCAGATGCGCGCCACTTCGTCCAGCTTGTGCGAGATGTAGATGCAGGCAATGCCGCGCTGCTTGAGCCGCTCGATGATGCCGAGCAGCACCTCGGTTTCCTTGCCGGAGAGCGACGAGGTGGGTTCGTCGAAGATCAGCAGGCGCGCATCCTTGGCCAGCGCCTTGGCGATTTCGAACAGCTGCTGGTGGCCGCCGCCGAAGGCTTTCACCGGCAGCGCCACGTTCACGTCTTCCAGCTCAAGCTCTTTCAGCAAGGCGTGCGCGCGGGCGTACATCGCCTCGTAGTTCATGCGGCCGCCGGGCAGCTTGAGTTCGTTGCCCAGGAACAGGTTCTCCACCACGGAGAGCTCCGGCACCAGCATCAGTTCCTGGTGGATGATGACGATGCCGGCCTGCTCGCTGTCGCGTACCGAGCGCGCGTGCAACGGCTTGCCTTGCCAAAAAATATCGCCTTCCCAGGTGCCGTGCGGATATACGGCCGACAACACCTTCATCAGCGTGGATTTGCCGGCGCCGTTTTCACCGCACAGCCCCAGGCATTCGCCGGGACGAACCTGCAGGTCGATGCCGTCCAGCGCCTTGACGCCGCCGAACGACTTGCGGATGTTGCGCATCTCGAACAGATAATCGCTCATGGCTTGTCCGCTCCGTGGCCGTACACCTGGTCATGCGTATAGAAGCCATCCTTGATGACCACGTCCACATTCTTTTGCGTCAGCAGGATGGGCGTGAGCAGCACCGTATTCACGTCTTTGGTGCCGTTGTTCAACCGGGTGGTGTAGTGCGGCTGCTCGTCGCGCACCAGTTGCACGGCAAGTTGCGCCGCATCCGTCGCGATCTGTTTGATCGGCTTGTAGACCGTCATCGCCTGCGTGCCGTCGATGACGCGCTTGACCGCGGCCAGGTCCGCATCCTGTCCCGACACCGGCACCTTGCCGGCGAGGCCTTGCGCCGCCAGCGCCTGGATCGCGCCGCCGGCCGTGCCGTCGTTGGAAGCGACCACGCCCTGGATATTGTTGGCGTTGGCGGTCAATGCATCTTCCACGATGCGCAGCGCCTTGGAAGCATCCCAGTCCGGCGTCCACTGTTGCCCGACGATCTTGATGGCGCCGCTGTCGATCGCCGGCTGCAGCACCTTCATCTGGCCCTGGCGAATGATCTTGGCGTTGTTGTCGGTGGGCGAACCGCCGAGCAGGAAGTAATTGCCTTTCGGCGCACGATCGAGCACGCCCTGCGCCTGCAGCTCGCCGACGCGTTCGTTGTCGAAGGTAATGTAGGCATCGACGTTGGCGTTGAGGATCAGGCGATCGTAGGAGACCACCTTGATGCCGTTGCGCTCGGCTTCGGCGACGACGTTGCTCAGCACCTTGGAGTTGAACGGCACGATCACCAGCACGTCGACCTGGCGGGCGATGAGGTTTTCCAACTGCGCCACCTGGCGCTCTTCGCTGGCGTCGGCCGATTGCACGTAGACGGTGGCGCCGAGCTTGGTGGCGGCGGCGACGAAGTAGTCGCGGTCGTGCGCCCAGCGTTCCAGGCGGAGGTCGTCGATGGAGAAACCGATGACGGGGTGGGCTTTGCTGGCGTGGGCGGCCGGTGCGAAAAACGTCGTCATGGCCAGGAACAGGCTCACGCCGAGCGCCCTCGCTGCCATCAGTGTGCTCTCCCCGGAGGGGAGAGGGAGAAGAAAAACTCCCCGCTTCGTCATGTCGTCCCTCTTACCCGATACACACCCGCCAGCTGGCGATACAACGCCCGGAACATCGGCTGCCGTTGCTCGCGATAATACGCATGCCGCGCCGCATCCGGTTCGCGCACTGCGGTGATTTCAGGCATTTCGCACACATCTTCCAGCGTGGCGCCCGGCTCGGCGGCAAGATGCGCAAGACGCGCCGCACCCAAGGCCGCACCGACTTCGCCACCGGCGCGCAAGGTCAATGGCCGCCCGATGATGTCGGCCAGCATCTGCGTCCAATACGCACTGCGCGAACCGCCGCCGATCACGGTGATGTCGTTGGCGTGCAAGCCGGCCGCATCCACCGCCTCGATGCCGTCGAGCAAGCCGAGGCCCACGCCTTCCAGCGTGGCATTGGCCAGATCCGCGCGCGCGGTGTCCGCACGCAAACCGGTAAAGGCGCCGGCCGCATGCACGTCGTTGTGCGGCGTGCGTTCGCCGCTGAGATACGGCAGGAAGAACGGCGCGCTGCTGCGCGTGGCGGTGTGTTCCGCGTCGGCCAGCAAGGCAGGCACATCGGCATAGCCGGCGAGGTTCGCGGTGAAATCCAGGCAGCTGGCCGCGCTGAGCATCACCGACATCAAATGCCAGGTGCCCGGCAAGGCGTGGCAGAAACTGTGCACGGCCTGCTCGGGGCGCGCGAGATAACCGTCGGAGACGGCGAAATACACGCCCGAGGTACCCAGCGACAGCATCGCCTGCTGGTGCCGCACGATGCCGACACCAACCGCACCCGCCGCATTGTCGCCACCGCCGGCTGCCACCGGCACGCGCTGCATGCCCCAGCGGTCGGCCAACGCCTGGCTCAGATAACCGGTGACGGCATTGCCTTCGTGCAGCGATGGCATCGCCTCCTGCGGCAGGCCGGTGAGTTCCAGCATGCGCTGGCTCCAGCGGCGTTCCGCCACGTTGAGCCACAAGGTACCGGCGGCATCGGAAACGTCGGTGGCGTACTCGCCGGTCAGGCACAGCCGCAAGTAATCCTTCGGCAGCAGCACCTTGGCGATGCGTTCGAACACGTGCGGCTCATGCTGGCGTAGCCACAGCAACTTGGGCGCGGTGAAACCTGGCATGGCGAGGTTGCCGGTGATCTCGCGGAAACCCGGCCAGTTTTCCATCTCCACGCACTGCGCGTCGCAGCGGCCGTCGTTCCACAGGATGGCCGGACGCAGCACCTGGTCGGCCTTGTCCAGCACGGTGGCGCCGTGCATCTGTCCGGACAGGCCAATGCCGGCGACCTGGCGCGGGGAAATCCCCGCCCTGCCCGCCTCGGCCAGCAACTGCTCGATGGCTGCCTGCGCCGCCTGCCACCACGCGTGCGGGTCCTGCTCCGACCAGCGTGGCTGCGGATTGGACACGCTCAGTGCGTGCGAGGCGATCGCACGCACCTTGCCGGCAGCATCGATCAAAACGGCCTTGACCGCCGAGGTCCCCAGATCGATTCCGAGAAACATGCGTCAGCTATAGATGTAAGCGTTGACGAGGTTTTCCAGGTGTTCCTGCTGACCTGAAACGTGCGCGGGATGCAGGTCGCGCTTGACGGCCTCCTGCGCCAGCGATTCCAGCGTGAAGCCGCCTTCCAGGATCTGCTTGCCGAACGGGGCATCCCAGCCGGCGTAACGCTTGGACTTGAACTCGGCCAGCGCGTCGCGCTCGATCATCTTGGCGGCGCGCTCCAGCGCAATGGCCAGCGTATCGAATGCGCCGACGTGGCCGTGGAACAGATCGGCCGGATCGCTGCTCTGGCGGCGCACCTTGGTGTCGAAATTGAAACCGCCGGTGGTGAAGCCGCCGTGGCGCAGGATCTCGTAGATCACCAGCGTCATTTCTTCCACGCTGTTGGGGAACTGGTCGGTATCCCAGCCGTTCTGCGGATCACCACGGTTGGCGTCGATGCTGCCGAACAGGCCCAGCGCGATCGAGGTGGCCACTTCGTGATGGAAGGAATGGCCGGCGAGCGTGGCGTGATTGGCCTCCAGGTTCACCTTGATTTCCTGCTCCAGGCCGAACTCCTTGAGGAAGCCGTACACCGTGGCGGTGTCGTAGTCGTACTGGTGCTTGGTGGGTTCCTGCGGCTTGGGCTCGATCAGGATGGTGCCCTTGAAGCCGATCTTGTGCTTGTGCTCCACCACCATCTGGAAGAAGCGGCCGAG
>Ga0209759_1001521_pt1 | contig 12743 bp, 14 predicted proteins | sample AraplaCL_Col_mMS_FD_184261 | JGI IMG/M metagenome (GOLD analysis project Ga0209759, IMG submission 184261) | Arabidopsis root microbial communities from the University of North Carolina, USA - plate scrape CL_Col_mMS (SPAdes) (version 2) | ecosystem: Host-associated > Plants > Roots >...
TGGAACGCCTCGGGGCGTTCGAGCGTCGCAACCTGGCCAACAGCGCCGCGCTGCTCGCCAGCCTGGGGGCGGGACTGCTGCTCATGGGGGCGCTGCGGGAACTGCTGGGCAACGGCACGCTGCTGGATCACCTGCGCTGGCTGGCCCCGACCGCGAGCGAGCTGCCACGCCTGTGGGCCGCACAAGACGGATTGCGCCTGGCCACCCTGACACCGGGTGCCTTTATTCTCCTGGGGCTGCTGCTGGCCGCCAGGCAGTCCTTGCGCCATCACCGGTCAGCCAAACCGAATTCGCCCTTGAGCCCATAATTAAACCTATAGGAGCATGGCTTGCCAGCGAAGCTTTTGGCGACCTTGGGGACGCCTTCGCTGGCAACGGCAAGCCATGCGCCTACAGGTGCCGTGTACAACCTTAAAGGAATCCACCGCCCCATGAACGCCGCCAAACGCCTGGAGATCTTTCGCAGATTCCACGAAGACAATCCGGATCCCAAGACCGAACTGGCCTATTCGACGCCCTTTGAGCTGTTGATCGCGGTGATTCTCTCGGCCCAGGCCACCGACGTCGGCGTGAACAAGGCGACCGCCAAGCTCTTTCCAGTGGCCAACACCCCGCAAGCCATCCATGCCCTCGGGGTCGACGGGTTGTCGGCGTATATCAAGACCATCGGCCTGTTCAACAGCAAGGCCAGGAACGTGATCGAGACCTGCCGCCTGCTGGTGGAAAAACATGGGGGCGAGGTACCGCAAACCCGCGAAGAACTGGAAGCCCTGCCCGGTGTCGGCCGCAAGACCGCCAACGTGGTGCTCAACACCGCATTCCGGCAACTGACCATGGCCGTCGATACGCACATTTTCCGGGTCAGCAACCGTACCGGCCTGGCGCCGGGCAAAGACGTGGTGGAGGTCGAGAAACAACTGCTGAAGTTCGTGCCCAAGCCCTACCTGCTCGACGCCCACCATTGGCTGATCCTGCATGGGCGTTACGTCTGTCAGGCGCGAAAACCGCGTTGCGGCAGTTGCCGGATCGAAGACCTGTGCGATTACAAGGACAAGACTTCGGACGATTGAGCCGCTATTAGCTTTATTGATCAGGCGATTGAAAAAATCTTTTTTACCAGGCCAGCAATTATCGATATAAGGAGCGCCAACGGCAGTCTTAGCCCGGAGTTATGTTATGAGCACCGACAAAGAGCAATTGGACGTAGAGGACGACTTCATCGCCGCTGAAACAGAGGACAGCGAGCCCGTGGTTGAGGTCGCAAAAACCAACCTCAGCAAGCGCCGCACCATCGACAACCTGCTGGAAGAGCGTCGCCTGCAGAAGCAATTGGCGGATTATGATTTTGATTTGTAATTAACACCCGCCCGCTCAAAAGCCTCCTTTGCGGAGGCTTTTCGGTTTCTAGAGGTGTCGTTGTCACGCGCAACAGCATCGATACAACACCGCAGGCCCTCTCCTGCCGGCTAGATGCCAGGGGTTTTCCTCGTCTTCCCTGCTTCCTTCCCCCCTTCTTCTTCAATCGTCCGTTGCCAGGCCTCTGCTGCCAAGCCTCTGTGGTTAAACCAAGCCGTTGCGTTGCGCCAACTCGATCAAATCAACCAGCGAGCGGGCATTGAGCTTGAGCAGCAAACGCGTTTTGTAGGTACTGACGGTCTTGTTGCTCAAAAACATGCCATCGGCAATTTCCTTGTTGCTCTTGCCTCTCGCCAACTGCTGCAACACCATCATCTCGCGACCGGAGAGACGGTTGACCATATCGGCTTCACTGGCATTCCCCAGGCTGGAGCGCACCGTGTGCAACGCCTGATTGGGGAAATAGCTGTAGCCGGACAACACCGCCTTGATAGCACTGAGCATTTCAGTCAGGTCCTGCTGCTTGCACACATAACCGGCGGCACCGGCCTGCATGCAGCGCATGGAGAAATGCCCGGGGGCCTGCGAGGTCAGCACCAGAACTTTGAAAGAAAGCCCCATGGACGTTAGACGGGCAATGACTTCAAGCCCGTCCAGCTTGGGGATCCCGATATCGAGTATAACAATGTCCGGCGCATGTTCCCGCGCCAACTGTAAAGCATCTACACCGTTATCCGTCTCCGCAATGACTTCGTAGCCATGACGTTCCATCAGCATACGTACAGCAAGACGAATGACGGGATGATCATCCACGATCAGCACTTTATTCATGGGCAAGTCCAATTTTCGCTGTTCGAATTTTCAGAGTCAGCACAATAGCCTAGTCATACCCTCCTGGGCATAGCGCCTTCACCGGGCAGTACCAGCCAAAGACATTCCCTACAAACAACAGAGATTTGCCCTACAAAAAAGCACCCTCATAAAAAGTACGACTCTCGTCAGGACAACCTGAACTCCAAGAGACATACATCCCAGGATAAACGCCCCATCCCCAGGGAGTTTCATCAGGGCATCCGGCAAAACGACATCATCTTGGTTCGTCTTGCAGATTCAAACATTAGAACGCAAGGTGATGCGTGTCTAATGGATTTCTGCAACAAGAAATAATGAGGCTGCCCCTTGCAAGCCCTCCCCTCGATACGTGGCATGCCCCTGATCCGTGCCCGTGCGCCATCACGCCCGGCGTAGTGGGGCTGGCAGCCGGGTGCAACACCGCCGCGCTGGAGATCGGTCGAGAAAATTTTCATAAAGCCTCCCGGCATACACATAAGTAAGGACGGCATTATCAAAAATACGTTTACTCTAATACCGGGTCTCCGGAAACGTTTGACAACTCATACGTGCCCCCTGCCCATCAATACACAGTTCACCTTGAGTCGCCCACTTTCCATAAACCCTGACCGTCAACACTATCGCCCCCTCGCACTTTAAAGACTCCAATCCATGATCGATAAAAATAACAGGAAACGGACTACACCCCGCCCAGAACACTTACCTTCAACTCCAAGATGACAGCCCGAAAGTAAAACCCTCTCTCTTGATCCTTTCTTTCCAGGCTGCAAACTCGCTACTTGCTGATCCGCTTCAATACTTTCGAACAACACCAATCACTTATACAACTCATCAAACCGAACGACATTAGCAAAGGTCTATCCTACGACTCGGACGAGCAGGCCATATATAATGAACGACCACACATTCAAAAAGCATCTCACCCCGCAGAGAAACGATCTGGACCTGGATCTGGCCATCGACGACTTCCTCAAACGCGGCGGCACCATTGATCGCGTACAGGGACCCGTTTGCGCCCAGGCCCTCGTGGAGACTGGCAATCACCTCACTGCGCCGGAGGAGGAGGAACAGGAAAGAACACGCAAGACCGAACTGCTGCGCGAGCTGATTACCAAGGGCGCGGGTATCTCCGCACTCCAGTACTCCCTCAAGATGAACAAGAGTGAGATAAAGCGCATGGCGCGGGAAAACGGTCTGAAGATCGTCCAAAGCCGCTCGCTGCACCTCACGCGCAAATATCGGGCAGCGCAAACGGCCACGGCGGAATTCGCGCAAGATGCCATTGCCGGACATGCCATGCACTATTGCGCGCTCGGCTACACCGCCATCGAGATCGCGCAAAAGCTCGACTTGACCATCCGCCAGGTCTGTGAACTGGGCAGGAACTACCGCTTCGAACTCAATCACCGCACCGACAACCGGGATGAATGATGTCGTCCCGACGGCAAAAAAAAGCCCCGGCCATCGGCCAGGGCTTTTCAGACCAACAACCGATCAGAACAACTGACGGCCCTTGTTCGCCGCAATGCGCATACGCAATGCATTGAGCTTGATGAAGCCGGCCGCGTCGGCCTGGTTGTAGGCACCGCCGTCTTCTTCGAAGGTGGCGATGTTGGCATCGAACAGCGACTCGTCGGACTTGCGACCGGTGACGATCACGTTGCCCTTGTACAGCTTCAGGCGAACCACGCCATTCACATGAACCTGGGACGCGTCGATCATCTGCTGCAGCATCAGACGCTCAGGGCTCCACCAGTAGCCGGTGTAGATCAGGCTGGCGTACTTGGGCATCAGCTCGTCTTTCAGGTGAGCGACTTCGCGGTCCAGGGTGATCGACTCGATGGCCCGGTGGGCGCGCAACATGATGGTGCCGCCCGGGGTTTCGTAGCAGCCGCGGGACTTCATGCCCACGTAGCGGTTCTCGACGATATCCAGACGCCCGATACCGTGTTCGCCACCGATACGGTTCAGGGTCGCCAGCACGGTGGCCGGGGTCATTTCGACGCCGTCCAGTGCGACGATATCGCCGTTGCGGTAGGTCAGTTCCAGGTACTGCGGCTTGTCAGGCGCGTTCTCCGGGGAGACGGTCCAACGCCACATGTCTTCTTCGTGCTCGGTCCAGGTATCTTCCAGCACGCCGCCTTCATAGGAGATGTGCAGCAGGTTGGCGTCCATCGAGTACGGGGACTTTTTCTTGCCGTGACGCTCGATCGGGATCCCGTGCTTTTCAGCGTAATCCATCAGCTTTTCACGGGACAGCAGGTCCCATTCACGCCACGGAGCGATCACTTTCACGCCGGGCTTGAGGGCGTAGGCGCCCAGTTCGAAACGCACCTGGTCGTTGCCCTTGCCGGTAGCGCCATGGGAAATGGCGTCGGCGCCGGTTTCGTTGGCGATTTCGATCAGGCGCTTGGCGATCAGCGGACGGGCGATGGAGGTACCCAGCAGGTACTCGCCTTCGTAGACGGTATTGGCGCGGAACATCGGGAACACGAAATCACGCACGAACTCTTCGCGCAGGTCATCGATGTAGATCTCTTTCACGCCCATGGCTTGCGCCTTGGCACGTGCCGGCTCGACCTCTTCGCCCTGACCCAGGTCCGCGGTGAAGGTCACCACTTCACAGTTATAAGTATCCTGCAGCCACTTGAGGATCACCGAAGTGTCCAGGCCGCCGGAATACGCGAGAACGACCTTGTTTACGTCGGCCATGCCATCACTCCACGGGGTTGTACGGAAAGGCGTCGATTCTACCGCTCAAACCGGTGGATTTACAGAGGCGCGACAGCTTAGGACGGCAAAGCGACAGATAATGTCGAGACGGCGACGAAAACAGCCGCTTCAGGAGGTCTTCGCGGCATTCCCCACGCTGGCCGTGGGGACCGGCGCGGGCGCGGATTTCTCGGCCACCGGGACACGCTCCAGATGGATATTGACCCGGCGATTCTTCGCCCGGTTGGCCGCACTGTTGTTCGGCACCAGCGGATAACGTTCGCCGTGAAAGCGCATGACGATCTGCGATTCGGGGAAACCGTTGGCCTTGAAGAAGTCCATGACCGACAGCGCCCGGCGGCGCGACAGGTCGCGGTTGGCCAGGCGATTGCCGGCATTGTCGGAATGCCCGTCGAGTTCGATATGGTTGACGCTCGGGTCGGCCTTGATGAAGTCGAGCATCACCTGCAACTCGGCCTTGGCCTGGGCATCCAGGTCGACGCCGGTACCGGGAAAGCCGATCTGCGCCTGTTTCACCTGCTCGAAATTCTTCGGCAGCAGTTTGGCGGTGCACTCCTGGTAGTCGCTGTAGGCCTTGCTGAACTTCACCGGCAGCAGGCGTATTTCCGACATACCACCGTCTCGCGAGTAGTGACGCACCAACGGACTGCGGCCCTCCAGCAGACCGCTGACCAGGCGTCCGGCCTGGCCCTGGGAGCTGTTGAACAGCACATCGCCGCTGCCCATCTGCACCGAGCCCAGGTTGATGTCGCCACGCCCCGGCTGCCACGGCGCCGCCGCCGCCAGCAAGGTCGCCGAACCGCCACCCAGCACATGGTTATAGGCTTTCAGGCGAAAGGTCACCTGCTCGCCGGCCCGACGCACAAACTCGCCGGTGCCGAAGTCGGTGATCGGCTGACTCAACCGACACTCGAACTTGTCCCCTTCCACCTTCCACTCGATGCTCTCCAGACGGGTCTGGAAAGTCAGCGCCATGGCGGGCAGGCTGGCGAACATACTGAGCAAGGCTAAATAACGCTGGCGCACGGGAGGCTCCACTGGGTATCTACATCGTCAAGACAGGCATGCCGATTCCACGCCCTACTCCCGTGCTATCGGTTGCTCGTGGCAAAACTTGATAGCGAGTGCCTGAAACCGTCTTTTCCGGTAGCATTCCCTTCAGTTCGACCCGCCTGGAATCCCCCATGTCCGACCGCCTGACCCTGCTGCGTCCCGACGACTGGCATATCCATCTTCGCGATGGTGCTGCCTTACCTCACACTGTGGCGGATGTTGCGCGCACCTTTGGCCGCGCCATCATCATGCCCAACCTGCTGCCACCGGTGCGCAACGCCGTGGAAGCCGATGCCTACCGCCAGCGCATTCTCGCTGCGCGACCGGCCGGCAGCCGCTTCGAGCCGCTGATGGTGCTCTACCTCACCGATCGGACCCAGCCCGAGGAAATCCGCGCCGCCAAGGCCAGCGGTTTCATCCACGCCGCCAAGCTCTACCCGGCCGGCGCGACCACCAACTCGGATTCGGGCGTGACCAGCGTCGACAAGATTTTCCCGGTCCTGGAAGTCATGGCTGAAGTCGGCATGCCGTTGCTGGTCCATGGCGAGGTCACCCGTGGCGAGGTCGACGTGTTCGACCGCGAGAAACTGTTCATCGACGAGCATTTGCGCCGCGTCGTCGAACGCTTCCCGAGCCTCAAGGTGGTGTTCGAACACATCACCACGGCGGACGCGGTGCAGTTCGTCAGCGAAGCCCCGGCCAACGTCGGTGCGACCATTACCGCGCACCACCTGCTGTACAACCGCAACCACATGCTGGTGGGCGGTATCCGTCCGCACTTCTACTGCTTGCCGATCCTCAAGCGCGGCACGCACCAGGAAGCCCTGCTCACGGCAGCGACCAGCGGCAATCCGAAGTTTTTCCTCGGCACCGACTCGGCGCCCCACGCCCAGCACGCCAAGGAAGCCGCCTGCGGTTGCGCCGGCTGCTACACCGCCTATGCCGCGATCGAGCTGTACGCCGAGGCCTTCGAACAACGCAGCGCGCTGGACAAGCTCGAAGGCTTCGCCAGTGTGTATGGCCCGCGCTTCTACGGCCTGCCGGCGAACACCGACAGCATCACCCTGGTTCGTGAAGAATGGACCGCCCCGACCAGCCTGCCCTTCGGCGAGCTGTCAGTCATCCCGCTGCGCGCCGGTGAAAAACTGCGCTGGCGCCTGCTGGAGGAAACCCTGTGAGTGAAGAGCATTACGACGACGAACAAGAAGGCAACGGCGGCGGTACCGGTTCCCGGCATCCCATGGCCGCGCGCTTTCGCGGCTACCTGCCGGTTGTCGTCGATGTCGAGACCGGAGGCTTCAACGCCGCCACCGACGCCCTGCTGGAAATCGCCGCCACCACCATCGGCATGGACGAAAAAGGTTTTGTGTTCCCGGATCACACCTACTTCTTCCGGGTCGAACCGTTCGAAGGCGCCAATATCGAGGCGGCGGCCCTGGAGTTCACCGGGATCAAGCTCGACCACCCGCTGCGCATGGCGGTCAGCGAAGAAACCGCGCTGACCGACATTTTCCGCGGTGTGCGCAAGGCCCTGAAAGCCAACGGTTGCAAACGCGCGATCCTGGTCGGCCACAACAGCAGCTTCGACCTGGGCTTCCTCAACGCCGCGGTGGCGCGCCTGGACATGAAGCGCAACCCGTTCCACCCGTTCTCCAGCTTCGACACGGCCAGTCTCGCCGGCCTGGCGTACGGCCAGACCGTGCTGGCCAAGGCCTGCCAGGCCGCCGATATCGACTTCGACGGACGCGAGGCCCACTCGGCCCGCTACGACACCGAGAAGACCGCCGAGCTGTTCTGCGGCATCGTCAACCGTTGGAAGGAAATGGGCGGCTGGGAAGACTACAACGACTGATCCGCTCGGCGAATGATCCGGGCGCCTGAAAATGCCCGCTCTCAAGTCATTCTTGATGACACCGTTTCGTGCCGATAGGCTCCAGGGGTATTGCCTGTCCACTCCTTGAATGCCCGGATAAAGGAGTTGACCTCCTGAAATCCAAGGAGATAGGCAATCTCCCCCTGCGAAATGGCGGGACTGCCCAGGTAATGTTGCGCCAGTTGCTGGCGCGTAGCATTCAGAATGTCGGTAAAACTAGTGGACTCGTCGCCTAGTTGCCTCTGCAAGGTGCGCTTGCTGACGGCAAGATGCCTGGCGACGAACATGATCGAATACTCGCCCGCGGGCAATCCCTCCAAGAGTACCGCCCTGACGCGATCACTCATCTTCGCCGTCGAGTCCAGGGAGGACAGTCGCTTGCGCAAACCCGGTTCGAAATACGCCCACATCGATTCGTTGGCGGTCAGGAACGGTCTGACAGCATCCCGGCTCGAAAATGATACCCGGATCGCGGCGCCCTGTTTTGGCGAAACACCGAAATAGTCGACATACCCGTCAAGACTGCCGGGGAGCTCAGGCACCATCACCTCCAGGGGAATCACCCGATGGCGGGTTCCGAGCCTGACCAGTTGCGTGAGGAAGACCAGTTCCGTCATTGCCAGGTTCCTGGGGATGCTTCCCTCGTTTTCGTAGCACTCGAGCGTTATCGAAGTCTTCGTCGAGCCGACCGCCACACTCAGTGTCATCGGCCCGATGAGCTTCTTGAATGCCGACAGACGCTGCATGGCGATATTGAGATTGGGGCTGCACAAGCTCGCGAAGATCGGCGGATCGAAGGCTTCGACCGAGATCGCCTGCCCCACCAGAAGCGGCAAGGTCGTGCCCCCCACGGAGACCTCAATGGCTTGCCACAGCCTGAAATACTGTTGCGCGGTGATACTGGCTTGCTTGCGCGAAAACAGATCTTCGGGGAGGCCCGCCAGACGTAGCAAATGAGCAGGGTTGAGGCCCATATCCCATAGCAGCAACTGCCAGCCGGGCTGGACGCAGAAGTGCGTTGCTCGTGTCATGTGTGGCCTCCTCGGTAAAACGCGACTCAGCACCTGGGAATCTGGTCACTGTCGATCATCTGCTGGAACATCTCCTGAATCGTAACCTGCAGGGGCCGATAGGACATTTTCAGCTCTCGGACGCTCTTGCCGTTATCCGCCCGCCAGGCATAACCGACGTTCCTGGCAATGAATGGGCGGGTAGTGCTCTTGTCGGCAAGGGGAGCGACCAACCAGACCAGCCATTTCGGCAGGATGCGACGGGGTATCGGATAGGCCGCATATTTCGGAAGGAGCCCGCTGGCAATCTCGGGAAGCGACGTATTGTGTCCGGAGACAATGTGACGCCCCTTGGCATCAGGCAGATAGGCCGCACGCAGATGCGCTTCGGCCACATCACGTACGTCGACGGCACCGAACCCGATGTCGGGAACACCCGCCTTCATGCGTCCATTCCCCAATTGACGGACCAGATTGAAGCTTTCGCTGGTCCCGCGTGGATTCAGTCCCGGTCCCAGGATGAGGCTGGGGTTGATGACGACCAGATCCCAACGCGACTGCTTCCCCGCGATATCCCAGGCTTCCCGTTCGGCGACGGTCTTCGAATAGGAATAGGGGACATGCCGTAGCGAAGAACTGGTATTCCAGATCGCTTCGGTCAGGACTTGCCCCGGGGTGTTCAGGATGTCCGCACAGTCGCCATAGATGGCCGCACAACTGCTGGTCAGGACGACACGCCGAACGGATTCGGTCCTGTTGGCCGTTTCCAGGACATTGCGGGCTCCCAGTTTGGCCGGGGCGACCAGTTCCCGCTCGGGGTCACGGATGTCGAGCTTGAACGGGGAAGCGGTATGGAAGACGATGGAACAGTCTTGCATGGCTTGCGCATACGAGCCTTCGTCAAGCAGGTCGGCCTTGAAGTAGCGCAGAGTCCCCGGCAGACCCGCAGCCGCCTGGTCCAGATGGGCAAGCTTGCTGACATCCCCGGGGTCGCGCACGGCGGCATGCACGGTGAGCCCCTCTTCCAGGAGCCGCTTCACCAACCACCCGGCAAGATAGCCGGTTGCGCCTGTCACCAGGACGGGCCTGGTCTTGTCGATGTTCAGCATGGTTCTGCCCTCGAAGGTTGCCGGTTCATGGGAAGTGTCGACCACTCACCTGCGCGGTCAAGCAACTTGCGAAGGCATTCTCTCCCGTGGACCGCGCTCGATCATCAGCAACTCGCGCCACATGACATTCAATGTGCGCCATTCCCAGTGGCGTGGCCGGCATCGCTCTCGACGCCATCGGGTCAGCGCACATCGGTGTGATGAGGCGTTTGGGCAATCCGCCAAATACGCTGCGGATATCGGCATGACATAAAAAAACCGGTCATCAAGACCGGTTTTTTTATACGTGAAGCCTGGCGCTTACAGCTTGCCGGCGTTCTCGCTCAGGTACTTGGCAACGCCTTCTGGCGAAGCGTCCATGCCCTTGTCGCCTTTTTTCCAGTTGGCTGGGCAGACTTCGCCGTGCTCTTCGTGGAATTGCAGGGCGTCGACCAGACGGATCAGTTCTTCCATGTTACGGCCCAGCGGCAGGTCGTTGACGATCTGCGAGCGAACAACGCCCTTGTCGTCGATCAGGAACGCGCCACGGAACGCCACGCCGCCTTCGGACTCGACGTCGTAGGCCTTGGCGATTTCGTGCTTCAGGTCGGCGGCCATGGTGTACTTGACCTTGCCGATGCCACCGTCGTTGATGGCGGTGTTGCGCCAGGCGTTGTGGGTGAAGTGCGAATCGATGGAGACGGCCACGACTTCAACGTTGCGTGCCTTGAAATCGTCCATGCGGTGGTCCAGGGCGATCAGCTCGGACGGGCAGACGAAGGTGAAGTCCAGTGGGTAGAAGAACACCAGGCCGTATTTGCCTTTGATGGCCGAGGACAGGGTGAAGCTGTCAACGATTTCGCCATTGCCCAGTACGGCAGGGACGGTGAAGTCGGGGGCTTGTTTGCCTACGAGTACGCTCATTGAATATCTCCTGGTGTTGATGCGGTGAAGAACTAAGGCCAGCCCAGCCTGCCACGATCAGGCGACAGGACTGTGACGCGACCTACCTTCCTAAGGACCGACCATCATACACCGCGTTTTTGACCTGTCCCCAACGGTTTTTACAAACCTGTCCCCGACGTACCGAAACCGTTCGTCAGGCAAGCCACCGGTTGACAAAAGCTTTACCCAAAGCACTTTGACAATCATTCTCGTTAACATTAAGATCCAGCGCAATCGAGCCTTAATCAGCGATGGTTCTCACCTTATGTATGTCTGCCTCTGCACTGGCGTCACCGATGGACAAATCCGTGAAGCGATCTATGACGGTTGCTGCAGCTACCGCGAAGTGCGGCAAGCCACCGGCGTGGCTAGCCAATGTGGCAAATGTGCGTGCCTGGCCAAGCAAGTGGTCCGCGAGACCCTGACCGAGCTGCAAAGCCAGCACGCGGCGATCCCTTACCCGGTGGAATTTTCTGCCGCGTAAATAGCAGTGTTTTAAAGAACCGGACCCTGTGTCCGGTTTTTTTATGCCTGTAATTCAATCGCTTAGGACAAAAACGCGGAACACAAACATTCTTATTCCGATTAATTTTCATATAAGATTCAATAACTTAGGTTTGACACCCGAAGTTGCCAGGATCAAACTCCGCCTTATAGCCAGTTAATTCAGGACAGGACCCCCACCATGAAAGGCGATATCACGGTTATCCAGCATCTCAACAAGATCCTTGCCAATGAGCTGGTCGCGATCAACCAATACTTCCTGCATGCACGCATGTATGAAGACTGGGGCCTGAACAAGCTGGGCAAGCATGAGTACCACGAGTCCATCGACGAGATGAAGCACGCGGACAAGCTGATCAAGCGCATCCTGTTCCTCGAGGGCCTGCCGAACGTGCAGGACCTGGGCAAGCTGCACATCGGTGAACACACCAAGGAAATGCTCGAGTGCGACCTGCGCATCGAACGCACCGGCCATGCCGACCTGAAGGCGGCTATTGCCCACTGTGAAGCCGTTGGCGACTTCGGCAGCCGCGAACTGCTGGAAGATATCCTCGAGTCCGAGGAAGAACATATCGACTGGCTGGAAACCCAACTGGGCCTGATCGACAAAGTAGGCCTGGAGAACTACCTGCAATCGCAGATGGGCGAATAAACAGCGCCCACTAAAAAGCCCCGCACTCTTGTTCAGAGTGCGGGGCTTTTTTATACGTGCTTTGTAGGAGCGAGCTTGCTCGCGATGGTGGCTCAGGCACCGCGGGGCATCAGGCTTCCCGCGTCATCGTTGACGTCCATCGCGAGCAATCGAGCGTCGACCGGCTGCTCCTACAAGGTAATCAGGCTTCGGTCTTGGCCGCTGCCGCCTTGGTCGCCGCATCCTTGATCAGGGTCTGCAACTCACCGTTGGCGAACATTTCCGCCATGATGTCGCTGCCGCCAACCAGTTCGCCGGCCACCCACAGTTGTGGGAATGTCGGCCAGTTGGCGTATTTCGGCAGGTTGGCACGGATTTCCGGGTTCTGCAGGATGTCCACGTAAGCGAACTTCTCGCCGCAACCCATCACGGCCTGCGCAGCCTTGGCGGAAAAACCGCACTGCGGGGCATTCGGCGAGCCTTTCATGTAAAGCAGAATGGTGTTGTTGGCAATCTGCTCTTTAATCGTTTCGATGATATCCACAAGGCACCTCTTCTGAACTTTCCGACGCAGTTGTCGGCACGGTGAGGCATTGTAACGGAAAGCCAGGTCTGGTGCTCGGTCTGCCCGATATCCGTCCCCATAGCCGCTGCTGACGCAACTGTGGGAGCCGGCTTGCCGGCGATGGCGTCCGCAA
>Ga0209759_1001523_pt1 | contig 12739 bp, 15 predicted proteins | sample AraplaCL_Col_mMS_FD_184261 | JGI IMG/M metagenome (GOLD analysis project Ga0209759, IMG submission 184261) | Arabidopsis root microbial communities from the University of North Carolina, USA - plate scrape CL_Col_mMS (SPAdes) (version 2) | ecosystem: Host-associated > Plants > Roots >...
CGCCGATCACGCCCACCTTGTCGGCCATGCGCTGGCCGGTGGCGCCGGACAGCGCCGACAGCTTGCGCACCTCCTGCGCCAGCACCGCGAAGCCGCGGCCTCCCTCGCCCGCGTGCGCCGCCTCGATCGCGGCGTTGATCGCGAGCAGGTTGGTCTGCTGGGCGATGTCGGCCACCTCGGCCGCCATCTGCTGCAGTTCGGCCACGAAGCGGCTCAGGCTCTGTACTTCGGAATTCATGGCCGTGTTGCTCGCCATCGCGTCCTTGAGCGAGTCGAGGACGGCCCCCAGCTCGTCCTTGCTGTGGGCGAAGGCCGACGCCAGGCCGATGTCGTCCCCATGGCCGGACGCGCGCAGCGTCTGGTCGAGGCGGTCGACGATGCCGGCGAAGCGCTGCGTCAGCGCCGCCACGGCGGATTCCATCTGGTGGCGCGAGTTCTCGATGTGGGCGGCCCAGACGGGCAGCACGTCCTGGCCGAGCTGGTCGGCACTCGCCACGAAGGCGGCATCGGCCGCCCGGTCGCGCAGGTCGCGCACCTGCCGGGAGCGGTCGAGCGCGACACCGATCGCGACGATCGCGGGAGCGACGATCATGGGTGCCGCACCGTGCCCCGAGAGCAAGGCGGCGACGCCCGCGACGAGCGCGAACGAAGTCGATTGCCAGCGATGGAGGAACAGGGCCGCGCGAGGCGCGGCCAAGTCGTTCGGCGCAGTCGTGATGGTGGACATGGGCGGGTTTTCGGCCGCTTGCGCGGTCATTGAAGTGCGGATGCCACGATTTGCATGGCGATTCGATTATTCGTATGACCTTTCGGATCGATGGCACGAACACCGGCCTCTTCCGCGTCCATTCGTGAGCCAGATCTCGCTTGACGAAAGATACGGCGTGCCGTATCAAGAACTCCCCTCAGGAGTTGTCGGGAGTCCCCCACGCCGTATACAGCGTGGGGCATCGTCGCGATCGGCCGACCTGTCCATGCCTTGCAGCGGAAACAGTCTGCGGTCGAGGCGGCTCGGATGACGGCCACCCTCGCCAAGCGGATGCCGGCTTCCTGCCCGGCACCCGAGGCGCCGCACGCGCCCCAAGGGAAACGGTTGCAACGGGCCCCGTTCCTGTGGAATGCTTGCGGTTCCCGACGTCTCCGAGGCGGTGCTCGATGGTCCTGACGCTCCAGGTGGATGGTGCATCTCCCGAGACGCTCGCGCGGGGGATAGCAGCTGCCCAGGCCGTGCTGAACGAGGCCCGCGTCACGGCGGCCGAGGCGGCCATGGCGCATTGGGCGCGCGAGGAATGGCGTCGCAGCAAGCTGAAGGACGCTTCACCGCCGATGGGCATCCTGGAGGCGGCTGCGGCCTTTGCGCTCGCCGAGGCAGCCGCGATCGCCACCTGTTGCGCAGACTGCAGGGTGCCGGAGGGCAGCCGGCTCGGCGTGGAAAGCCGGTAGCGCCCGGCGCCGGCATTCAGCATGCCCCGGCAACGAGACGAGTGCCATAGATCAGCGTGGGCCCGTCATCCAGGACGGCTTCGGCCGGGCGAACGCGCCCAGGCAGCCGGAAGATTGAATGGCGTGACCACTTCCACGTTCGACTGGGCCGACGGTTCGGGCGGCGGCCCGGCACGTTGGGCGTGCATCACCCAGCGACACGCCCTCTGGAGATCGCGGTGCAGGTCGTGATGCAGAACCGCAGACAGCCGTCCCGCCCGCAACAGCGCGAGATTGTCCTCGTCGAGGTCATGTCCGATGAAAGCCCGGCACGGGCGTCCCGCTCGATCGAAAGCCGCCAGGATGCCGGCGTTGGCCCCGCCGACGGAATAGATGGCGGCGACGTCCGGATGGCGGGCCAGCGATCGCGTGACCGCGGCCATGGTGGGATCGTGCAGCCCGTGGCCGGCCGTGACGATGCGGACGCGGCTGAGGGGACGCGCGCCCTTCCAGCCATCGACGAAGGCGGCGATGCGCTCGCCTTCGCCCAGGAATCGCCGGCCGCTGCTGGACACGATCACGTCCGCCGTCCCGGCGCCCAGCCAGTGGTGCATGAGATAGGCCGCGGTGAGCCCGGCGCTCCGGTTGTCCAGGCCGACGTAGGCGATCCGGGCGGGATGATGGATGTCCGTGACCAGGGTGACCACCGGAATGCCGCGTTCGTGCAGGCGCCCGACGGCGTCGTTGATTGGCGCGACGTCGGGGGCCTTCAGCAGGACGCCATGGCTGCCGCGGCGGCCGATGGCGTCCAGTACGCCCACCAGCTCGTCGACGGCCGTGGCTTCGGCGAGGTGCTCTCGAACACGGAACACGGCCGGATGCATCTGCTGGACGACGTCGTCCAGCGCGTCTCGCACGATGCGCGAGAAGCGCTCCGGCGTCTCCATCACCAGGTCGACCAGGAAACGGCGTCCGCGGAGGCCGACCTGCGCCTGCTGGCGATCCAGCTCGGCCCGGGCCTGGTGCACGCGCCGTTGCGTGGCCGCCCGCACCCCGGGACGCTGGTGCAGCACCCGGTCGACCGTCGCCAGGCTGACACCGGCCTGCAGCGCGATCTCCTTCATTCCAATTGCGTGGGCCATGGGACTTTCACACGTTCGCATCGAGGGTCCGGCGCTCGCATTCTGACGTTTTCCTGAGGTGTTCTTGAGGTGTTCGACCGCACCGGTCCGACACATCCGTCCCTACACTGGACGGATACCGCACCGACGGAGACACCATGACCGCAGCCGCCCCTCCCCGCTGGCTCCGCGCCGCCGACGCGCGCACGGACGACCTGCGCGCCATCCTGGAGCAGCGCACCGATCCGGCCGCGTGTCCCAACGCGGCGAGCCTTCTCCACGACGTGCCGGTGTACGACTGCGCGGCCTTGCGGTCGCACCTGCGCGACGATGCGGCGTTCCTCCCGTTGCTCATGGGCGAATGGGCCGGCGTCTGGGCGGACGGCCCGGGCATCCTGGTGCTGCAGGGCGCGCTGGCGGCGCCCGCGGTCGACGACGTGACGGCGCGCTTCATGGAGATCATCGATCGCGAGCGCGACGGCGGTAGTCGCGGCGACCACTTCGCCAAGGCCGGGGCGAACGACCGTGTCTGGAACGCGCTGGAAAAGCTGTGCCTGCTCGATCCGGCCGCGTTCGCACGGTACTACGCCAACGACATGCTCGCGCTCGCCAGCGAGGCCTGGCTCGGGCCGGCCTACCAGGTGACGTCGCAGGTCAACAACGTGCGCCCCGGCGGCCAGGCGCAGACGCCGCATCGCGACTTCCATCTGGGCTTCTGCTCGGCCGAACAGGCGCAACGCTATCCGGCGCACGTGCATCGCCTGTCGCCGATGCTCACGCTGCAAGGCGCCGTGGCGCACGTCGACATGCCGTTGGAGAGCGGCCCGACGCTCTACCTTCCGCACTCGCAGAAATACCTCCACGGCTACCTCGTGGCCGACCGCGACGAGTTCCGGCGCCTCTTCGCGGAGCGGCGGGTGCAGTTGCCCCTGTCCAAGGGCGATGCGGTCTTCTTCAATCCCGCGCTGCTGCATGCCGCCGGCGAGAACCGGTCACGGAGCATCCAGCGCATGGCCAACCTGCTGCAGGTCTCCTGCGCATTCGGGCGCGCGATGGAATCGGTCGATCGCGACCGCATGCTGCGGGTGCTGTATCCGCATCTGCTGTCGATGGAACGAGACGGCGTGCTCGACCGTTTTGCACTGGCGAGGGTGGTCGCAGCCAGTGCCGAGGGCTACGCGTTCCCCACCAACCTCGACCGCGATCCGCCGCTGGGCGGGCTGGCTCCCGAAAGCCCGCAGGCCGTCGCCTTGCGCGCGCTGCAGCAAGGATGGTCGCCCGAACGGCTGTTCGCGTGGCTGGACGAAGCGGGCCGGAGGCGACTGACCTGACCTGACCTGAGCCGCCGCAACGCCGGCGCCGGCGCTCGGCACCGGGTCGCACGTCGTCCGCGACGAGCCCGCGAGAATCGCGCTGCCCGACGCACTGCTGTCGAGGTGGCAAGTGGGGAGGCACCCAGGTTGATTGCTGCCAGGCGATCGAAGCCACTTGCCAATGGGCCCCGGCGACCGGTTTGCGGCGATGGCTGCCCTGCCATTGAAGCGACTGCCGGCGCCGGCGCGGCGCGGCGCCGCCGTCGGCTACGCCCGCCTTTTGAACACACGCCAAGCCGATGTCCGCTTCCTGGCCGCTGCGGTCGTCTGGATTGTTGCTACCTGGAAAAGCCGTCGTTCGCTGCGTCGATCGGCAGCCTTGAACGAACGGCGGCCCGGTCACGTCGTCGAACGACTGCTTGCCGGCGGCGTCTTCGGCAACTGTCGACCCGTTGCTGCCCTTCACCGACTCGATCCCGGTGCCACAAAGCGGTCAGCCGGACTACTTCTGTTCTGCGTCGGGTGCATGGAGCGCGCTCACTTTTCGGTCGGCGCCAACACACCAGAAAGCAAAAAGCACTGAGCCGCTTGACACGCTATCGTCTGCGACTTACGATGAGTAAACACTCAGTGAGTTATAAGTCATCAAATGAGCCAACCAATGGCGCGCATCAGTCGCAAAGAGCAGAAAGCCGCAACCGAACAGCGGCTTGTCGATACGGCAATGGAGTTTTTCGCAGCCCACGGGTTTGCGGGCTCCAACACGGCTGACGTCGCCAAGGCTGCCAATGTCTCGCACGGCACGGTGTTTCTGCATTTCCCAACCCGTGAGGCATTGGTACTGCGCGTGCTCGATGTCTTCGGCGACCGCCTGTCGGTGGCGTTCAAGACCGCGATGCAGGAGGACCTGAGTTTGGAGGGCGTGCTCCGCGCCCACCTGTCGGTGCTGCGGGAGTGCGAGGACTTCTACGCGCGCCTCGTGCAGGAGGGGGCGCTTTTGCCGCCTCAAGCGCGCAGCTACCTCTTCATTCTTCATGCGTCGGTGTCCAACCGCTTGCACCTTGCCGCCTTGGTTGATTCGGCGGCCGGGAACATGCGACCCATCAAGCAGCACCTCCTTTTCAATACCTGGATTGCGCTTGTTCACTACTACATCGCCCACGCAGACATCTTTGCGCCGGGTGATTCCGTGATCGCAACCAAGGGAGACGAACTCGTCGAACACTTTCTCAACCTCTGCCGGAAATAGGAGATACCCAATGACCGACAAATGCGCCTCTTGCCACTCGTGCGGCTTTCCCATGGAGAAGGACGACGACTTCGCCCTTGGGGACCGAAGCCAACCCTATTGCTGCTTCTGCGTCGACTCGCACGGCGCACTGCTGCCTTACGAAACGGTGCTGGATGCCAATGCCAAGCACTACGTCCAAAGCCAGGGCGTCAGTGCGGGGGCCGCGCGCAGCATGGCAGCCGCGCTGCTCGCAACGATGCCCGCCTGGCGTGACCGGCCCGCGGCCTGATCAACTTTTCCTCCAGCAAAACTCAACCTCTGAACGAAGGAACATGAACATGCTCGACCATCTCGGACTTCGCACCACCCAGCACGACGCACTCGTCCGCTTCTACGAGACGGCCCTGGCCCCTCTCGGCTGCACAAAGATGTTTGCGTGGGAAGGGAACGCCGGCTTTGGCCGCGACGGTCATGCGGCGCTTTGGATCCATGCTTCCAGCACCAAGCCGACCGGCGTGCATCTCGCCCTCTCCGCAGCGGACCGCCCCGCCATCGATGCCTTCTACAAGGCCGCGATTGCTGCAGGCGCCACCGACAACGGCAAGCCCGGCGTGCGACCGGACTACAACGCGAACTACTACGCTGCCTTCGTCATCGACCCCGACGGCAACAACCTGGAGGCGGTCTGCCACCACCCCGCGTGATCGACCTGTTCCGTTCACGATGACGGAGTTCGCCGTCGAAGTCAGCAAGCAGTCGGGTGAGAAGATCGACTACATCAACACACTTCCTCATCCAAGGCCAGCAGACCGACCAACCTCGGCCAACTCCGATCGACAGCCACGCACTTCAAAGGAGATGCCATGCGCATTCACGCCACCTACCTGACCATGTGCTTCGCGTTCGCGTCCGCCGCGTTCGGACAGGCACCGAGCTTGCCAGCTGTGACCCCGACGCTCGCGCCTGACGCGAATGCGTTCGTCATCGAATTCAAGGTCAAGCCTGGCAGGAACGCCGACTTCGAGAAAGCAATGAATGACGTGCTGGTCGGCGTGCGCAACGAGGAGCCGCGCAATGTCTACTGCGACTTGTTGCATCTCGCACACGATTCTCAGACATACGCCATCGTCGAGCGCTACGTCGACGCCAGCGCGGCCAAATCACATGCCGACAGCGCGTATATCAAGAAACTCGGTGAAATCTTTCAGAACGGCGACTTGCTGGAAGGGCCACCTGTCGCGCAGGAACTAGTACTCGTCCGCTCGAAGTAGTCAACGAGCGGGGTGCTCAGTCGCTGTCGTTCGGAAGCGAGCACGACATGCAGAGCCTCCTTGGAGTCCTCGCTGGTGTGTTCATGCGGTGTCCCCTCGCTGCACTGTCGGCACAGAATTCGGACGTTGGTCGTCCATACTTCGTGGTCGATCTTTGCCGCGTCGAGCGCCGCGGTCAGGGCTTCGAGATCAACGGCGTCGCGCGCGCGGACTTCGGCCTCATACGTACTGTTGGCAGACGACTCGAAAAGCTCCAGGACGTTGAAGACTGAGTAAGTGCGCCCGTTGGATTGGCGTTCACGGCAAACATCAGAAACCCGCCAATGCCTTCGGCAACTTCAAGCATGGTGTTGATTCTGTCCCAACCGTATCAGCATCGCATTGAAGCGGTCGTCGATGATCGGCAACTCCTGGCCGGTTTCCGTCAATCGTCGCTCGGTCGGCCGTCGAACGAGCCTATGGGCGAAAGGGGCGCTACGCGTCGTACTCGGCAAGCGAGCGTAGATCTTCGCCGTCAAAGCGAAAATAGATCTTTTCTTCGACACGTCGCGCACCGAGTGCCGAATAGAACCGAACAGCGCCCGGATTGTTCGCCTCCGCAGTCCAATCAAAGCGAACACAGTCGTGCTGGATTGCGTACTTTGCGATCCAGACCATCAACTGCTGACCGATCCTTCCTCCCCGGAAATCAGAGTGAACGTACAGTTCCTTCATGAAGAGCTGCCCGCGCTCCTTCGGGGCGGGATACAGGATCGAAATTGCCGCCAAACCGATAGCGTGCGCGCCGGAGAGGGCAACGACTAGGGTGACACCAGAATTCGGCCCGAGTATTCGTTCAACGAGGTTGGTTCGAACAGCCGAACGAGTCGAGACATCCTCCCCGTTGTAGTGCCGACTCATGTCATGCAGCAGGTCGGTCACCGATTCGACGTCTTGGCCTTCGAAGAGACGGATTTCCATGTTCGGATTCGTTGAATTTGGAACCGTGCAGGCTACCCGAAACCTGCCCTTCGCGAACGGCAACTGCTGGCCGGCTGCAGCCCGACACTCGCCAAGCGGATCGTAACGCTGTCGACCCGTTGCAGTCCGCCGACGCGCCGAACTCCATCCCAGAAGGGGAATGACCTTTTCGTTGGGCCGCGGGTGGGCGCGAAGAACTTAACGCGCTCGCCTGGCGCGGCTCGCGCCGACGAGGCCGGCCACGCCAAGCAGTACGAGCCCGCCTGTCGCGGGCTCGGGTACTGGCGCCGCGCTGAACGCAACCGCCACCTCTTGACCCACGCCTTCCGGGTACGGCGGTACGGACAGGTATTCCCAAGCGGTTGAGCCGTCTGAGAACGGATTTGCCCAACTGCCATCAGCCAGCGCGTAGCCGAATCCGTTCCAGGTCAGCTGCGGGCCCGCGATCGACACCAAGTTGTCGACGGCGTATGGGTCATTGCCAGGGATCGCGCTGCCCGCCGGCTCCAGTCCTGTGATGGCGACACCGTTGCGCAAGCCCGTGATGGCGATGATCTCGTAGAAGCCGTGCGTGTCGGGAGCGTCGGTTGTGGTGAAGGTGCCAGCGGCAGCGATGCCAGCGGTGCTGTAGTCCCAGGCCCAGGTGACAGCCTGCACCGGCGCGGCGGACGCTAGTGCGGCGACGGCGACAGCAGCGCCTGACAGGAAACGGATTGGGGTCATGGCTTCTCCTTGGGTTTATCGTTGGAGGCGCCACTGTATCGGCGATCTCGCTGTAACGGTCACAACCCAAGAAGTTGCTCGCGCTCGAAGGTCTTCATCACCCCATAGCTGCCGTTCGCGAAAGCCTGCTCATGGCCGGATCCGGCTGAGTAGCGATCGCGCTCATGGCAACGCCGTCCAGATCAAGCGTTCCGCATGATCCGAAGACGTACCAATCGGGCAAGGATACCGATGCCGTGTATCAGGCGCGAGCGCGAAATTCGCCCACTCCGAAGATCGACCTCTCCCGCAAATTTGGCATCGAGGCACCATCTGAGGGGACGCGATTGCGTTCCGTGCGTAATTCGGGCGATTCGAGTCGCAACATCAATGGAGAGTGGGTCAACGGGCCTTCCTTGGACATAGAGGAACGTAGGTGTGAAGCTTGCGTACCGGCCAAGGATGTCGACTTGCACGGCGCCCGGCAATTCGCGCCTATCAGTGAGGAGATATCGTGCGCCGACCATGAAGCTGCCAGAGCCGCCGAGACTTAGACCGTTCGGCGCCGGCTCAGCGTAGGACTCATCGATACCTTCTTCACCACCGGATTCCGACACGAATTGCCAGACAGGATCGAGCGCGAAGTCCGATTCGGCAAGTTCGTAGACCGGTACGCAGCGGCGGCTCATGTTCAAGGTAAGACTGGATGTCGAGGACGCTCGGCCTATCGTACCCAAAAGCCGTCATTGGCGATCGGCTGCTTCTGGCCGCGTGCTGCCTGGCAGCGGTCGGAGCGATCGTAACGCTATCGCCCCTGAGTAGACTTGTTGATGTGCGAGTCAGTCGCCGGACAGCAGTCGCACAAGACGCCTCCACGGACTGTAACGCCGTCGACCAGTTGCAAACTTCCTGGAAAATCCCGCACATGACGCCTGACACGATCTCTCTGCGACCGCACATTGCCGCCATCTCCCTTGGACTGGCCCTGGCAACGTCCGCTGTTGCCATAGCCCAGCCCGCGTCGAAGGCCGGCGGCTCGCCCTCGGCGAGCGGGGCCTCGGCGACACAGCCAGGCGATCCTCTTGTCCCGTTCGGCTTCGTGTTCGGTCGCACGACCAAAGACGAGGCGCTTGCGACATGGGCTGCGGCTCATGTGGTGATCACTGGCGGCGGCCACGCGGGTGTCGGCGCGGGCAGCGGGGTCGATGGCCAGTCCACGCTGTCGGTCGACCGCATCTTCCTCGTTGACGTGCAAGCAGTGCCGTTCTTCGGCACCCGGCCCGCCCGCTTCGCGTTCCTCGACAACAAGCTGTACTCGGTGCAGACCGTGCTCAGCCGCACGCTCCCTTCCAACCACCGGGGCGACAACTCGCAGAACCTGTCGCCGGAAGAGCTCAACGCCCTGCAGGCCGACCTGCGCAAGCGCTTCGGGGCGCCGACGCGCACGGCCCGCGATCTGATGGCCGGCAAGGAGCCCGACATCATGGAGTGGAAGCTGGACGCGCGCACTCTGGTCTTGACCACCGGAGCACTCCCCGGCGCCACGCTCACGCTGACCGACCCGGGGCTCGCGAAAAAGGCGAAGCAGGCGAGCGACGAGGTCTGCAAGCAGTACGTAGCCTGCGCAGGCTACGGCCGCAATCGCCGCTGATCGGTTCGGCGTACAGCAGTCCAGCGTCAACGCCTGCTTCTGGCCGCTCTCCGCCTTCAGCGACATCGTACGCGACCGGCGCGCTGTCCCTGACGAGACAGCCGGGGCGACGCGCCGGTCGTAAATTGAACGCTCTCTCTTTGTCCGGAGGGTACCGTGCGTGAATCCGTAGAGCCAGCGCTAGATGCCCTGCGAGCCTACGCTCGAACGTCAGGTTTTAACGTACTTCATGGCATCGAACTCGAGCGGGCCGGCTCCGGTGAAGCTGAACTTTCGATGCCGTGGCGACCCGAGGCAGCCCAGTACCAGGGATTTCTACATGCCGGAATGATCGGGGCGCTGATTGATACCGCATGCGGCTGCGCTGCAGCAACGGTCGTCGGACGTGTGCTGGCGTCGCACTATTCAGTCAACTGCATCAGACCAGCGGTGGGAGAACGATTCGTGGTTCGCGCCAGGGTTGTCAAGGCTGGCCGCACGGTGGTCTTCACTGCGGCCGACGTTTTTTCGGAGACCGAAGGCAAGCACACGCTGGTCGCCAACGGCGAGACGATATTGAACGTCGTCGGGTTGCCCGATTCTTGACCTCGCCCCAAGACAGCTCGTGGCAGCGTGCCGCCTTGTAGCAGTCGGAACTATCCGAATGCCATCGGCCCGAAGCGGAAGGCGCGGCCCTTCGATACGACGCTGCAAAGCGGTCGCATGGGACGGCGCTTACCTACGCCATCAAGACACCGCCGAACGCGATCCGGGCGGTTCCAGCAGGTGCGTACTCGCAATGAACTCGTTCGGGTGGTCTCGCAAAGCAGCTTGCCATCACGGCGCAGATCGTCCTTGCTTGCTCCACCCTCAGCTCGATCGCCGGCAGATCGGCGAGCAATATGCAGACAAACACCGGCAGCTCGTCATCCCCGACTCGGACGCCGCTTTCTGCGTACAGGGAAGCGTCGTGCGAGTGAAGCCGCACCCAAGTCCGACCTGGCTCCGAACGGAATATCTCGCCGAGCACATCGGCGAGCCCTTGAGCTGACGGGATGCGCCCACACGCACCCGCAGAGGCAACGAACCGGATATCAACGATCGGCACAACTGGTCTCCCTCAAAGCGGAAAGCTGCGAGCGTCAGCTGGTGGCCGAGAGCTTCCGTCCGGCTCCGGCGTTGTCAGCGCGGCGTGCGCCTCGCCAGTAGGTCTCGCTCGACCTCCAGGGCCCGCGGATCCGTCGACAGGCCGATGTGCGTGCGCACGTTGTCGCCGACGCGCCCCTGTCGCTGCTGCACGATGTGCCAAGCCTCATGTGCCAAGTGGTGTTCTTGGCCGGGCCCAACGTGGATGTCCGAGCCCTGCGCATAGGTCAGAGCATTGAGCTGGGCCGGTTGCGACGAGTTGTAGTGGACTCGCACATGGTCCATGCTCATTCCAGAAAGGCTCTCGATGCCGGTCTTGATGGTGGGCGGCAGTCCGGTTCCAGTTTCAGCCATGGCGTCCTCTTTCGCTGCATGGAATGCTAGATTGTGACGCCGATGTGGAGATACCGGGGCGCTCGCCGTCCCGGAAGTTCTGAAGCGGATGGTACTGGGTGCCCGTTCCTGGCCGTGTGTTGCCGAGAAGCGACCAAGCTGATCGCAATCCTGCCGACCCAGTGTCGTCATGGGTCTAGCTGGATTGGGCGCCCGAAAGCGGTCACTCGCCCGGCTGATCGTCAGTTCACGCGACGATCAGTTGGACTTCAGGCGCGCGTCGAGCGCCTTGAACAAAGTCTTGTCCCAGTCGGGCGCAGTGACGTTGGTGGCCAGGGCGCGCTTGTTCACGATCTCGACCCGCGTAGATACCTTCCCGGTGACGCGATCGACAAAGATCGCGACATTCTCTCCCCAGCTAAACGCTGTCATCGCGCGCTTGGCCGTCAGCGTGCCCGTCGCCTTGTCAGCCGAGACGACCGTCAGGTCAGTGTCCTTGATCGACGCGGTGAGCGCGTCCCAGACGGTGTCGTAGGGTTGGTCGTATACATGCGCCATGCCCTGTCCGCGCGCGGACGTGGCATCGGCCATCGATGCGCAACCGGTGATGGAGACGGCGGCCAGCAAGGCTGCAAAGATGAGAAAGAGCTTTTTCATGGACGGGGTCGCCTCGGGGGCCAATCGATGATGCGACCATCGTAGGGTTCAGCCCATGGCCTCGCACCGGGCAGTACGGTCGCGATGTGACTTATGCCTCTTAGCGCCGACTTACCTGGCAATGAAGTGCCTTGTGGCGTTGGGTCCGCACCATGTGGGCGGTGCCCGCGGTAGGGCTGGCTACCTCAAAGCGGTCGATCGTCGACGACCGCTCATGGCCGCGTCCAGTCTGGCAGCGGTCTGAACGATCGTAACGCCATCGACCCGTAGCGGACTTGGTCGGGAGCGAAACGGCTGCCGGAAAGCGGAACTAGCTGGCTTGCTGAACGCGGGTGCGAATGTATTCGCCTGCGCCCTCCGGCAGACAAGCTGTCGGAATCCCAAACGAGGCGAACCTACCGAAGACGAGCAACACGTAGTCACCAGCATCCCAGACATGTCGGATGCGATCCCAGGGGATGTTCGCGGATTGTTCGCCCGTCCAGACCTCGACGGTCTCTGGGCCTAAGGTGATCCGGCGAATCGGATATTTGAGGGCAGCTCGCCTCGCCGCACGCGGACGAGCGATGTAGAAGAAGATCGGGCCAACAATTGAGAGTGCTAGAAGCACAGAGAAGAACGAGACGAACCAAGTAGGCGCGCCTAGAACGAGACCAGCCGCTACAAAGATCAGAAACCCAATGGGCGGAGCAAGGGTCATGAAGCGGCGAAGATGCCACACCGAGCGAACGTAGAACGCGCGCTCAGCCCGCGCGGCCGCCTCCGCGTCGTATGCGGCCTCGAACGAGTAAGTCATGCTGCTTGCGCCCATAGATTGACTGCCCCAAAAGATGCTATGCAGGACGGCTCGGGACCACGTCCTGAGCTACAACTGGGTTTCCTGTTCTCAGCAGTAGAAGGAGCAAGGAAATGACTACGTCTCGAGCAGTCCTGCGGCGCAAGGATACGACGTC
>Ga0209759_1001524_pt1 | contig 12738 bp, 12 predicted proteins | sample AraplaCL_Col_mMS_FD_184261 | JGI IMG/M metagenome (GOLD analysis project Ga0209759, IMG submission 184261) | Arabidopsis root microbial communities from the University of North Carolina, USA - plate scrape CL_Col_mMS (SPAdes) (version 2) | ecosystem: Host-associated > Plants > Roots >...
CATTTCATGGGCGAGTTGCTCCAGTGTCATTTCCTGGCTGCGCAGGCCGCGGCGCGTGACAAACAAGCTGTTGCCGGACACGGGCGAATACCACGCAAGCTTGCGCGGCATGATGCGGCCATTGCTGGGGTCGATGAATTCGAACCAGCTGCCGAACGGCAACTGCCGCAGGCGCTGGCGGATGCGTCGCTCTGGCGATTCGGGCGCCGGCGCTGGCGTGGGGGGCGCGGGCGGCGCCGTTGCGGGAGATTCCGGCGCCACGTGCTCACCCAGGCGCTGGCGTTGCTTGAGCTTGAGCGCCAGTTCGGTGGCGGTGCTCGCCTCGTTGTTGCTGGCGGGCCTGGTGGCCGGCACGCCCAGCAGTCGCTGCGCAACCTGCACGGCTTCCTCGGCGTGCATGCCGATCTGCTGAAGGCCCGATTCCACTTCCGCCTGCAGCAGATTGCGGTCAGCCACGGGCTGCTGGCCCAGCAATTGGTCGGTAATGCGCAGGCGCAACGAGAACGCCTCGCTGTCTTCGCCATGGCGCAGCAAGGTCAAGGCGAGCACGTCAGACCAAGCGCGTTCAAGCAGCGTGCGCAACAGGCCGCGCGGATTGCACTTTTCGAAGCGCTCGCTCATCAACTCGGCGGCACGATGGCGCGCCTGTTCGAGCCGCTCGCGGCCCTGCATGGCTTCCACCTGGCGGCGCTCGGCGATCTGCGCCTTGCGGTTGAGCAGGCCCAGGTGATGTTCGATATCCGCCAGCAGGCTGGTGTAAAGGCCGGTGCTCGGCGGCTCGCGGCGTGCGCGGTCGACGAGCTGGTTGAGCTTGGCTTCGAGCGAGCGATCGATGTCGCCCTCAGGGCCGTCCAGCCAGTCGTTTGCCGCCTCGGTGACGAGGCCAAGCAGCTTGCGCGCCGGATGTTCCTGCTGGTTGAAGAAACCCTGGTCCGCCACGGCCATGCGCAGCAGTGGCAGCTGCAGATCGCCGAGCAGCGAATGTGCGTTGCCTTGCTGGTGCAGCTGGCGATCGAGCTGTTCGAACAGCATGGCGACCAGTTCCACCGTGTCGCCCTGCTCATCGCTCAGCTGCATCTGCGCGGCGCCTTCGGGGCGGCCGGTGTTGAGCTGGGTGACCAGTTCGTCGCGCAGCGCCTGTGCGCTGAGCAGCTCACGCCGCGCGTGGTCGGCCACGTCGCTCACGTGGAGCTGCAGCGCATCGAGGGCGAGCTGCAGTTCCTGCGGCGTGGCGGAACGGCCGCCACCCTGGTCATAGGGCGCGCCCTGTCCGGCGCGATGATGCGCGAGCATTTCGCGAAGGTTGTCCAGCACGGCGATGCTGTCGCGCGGCGTGGCCGTGGATGGCGAAGCGGCCTGCGCGGGGTGATGGAGAGCCGTCGGCGGATTGTCGTTGGCAACGTTGCGCGCAGGGCGTTCGATCTGCACGCGTGCGGTCGGGAACGCGCGCAGCTGCGGCAGGATGCCGTCGGCGCGCAGGTGCTCGTTCACCGTGTCATACAGCGTCGACAGGTTTTGCACGAGCAGCATGTCGAAACTTTGCAGCAACAGCAGGCGGTGTTCGACGGACAGATCGATCGGCGTGATCGCGTCGCGGAACGCCATGGCCAGCGCCTGCGGACCGAGTGGAAGGTGTTCGCCTTCCAGTGGCGGCCGGCTCACCAGAACCGCGAAGCGGTAGCCGAGTTCGAACAGCGCCGCGCCGTGACGTGCCTCGCCCCGGGCGACGAGCTTGTCCAGCGCCACGGTCTGCTCGTGTTCGGTGGTGTCGAGCAATTCAAGCGGGCGACGCGGCGTATCCGCCACCGAGGCCTCGGCTTCGCGCGCCGTGCCGATGCGGCTGAAGCACTGGCGCACAGCATCGCCGAAGCGGCGCTCGATCGCCTGGCGGTGCTGCTGCACTAGCTGGCGGGAATAGAGGTTCTGCTGCTGTTCGGCCGGGTTGCGCGAACGCTCGGCCTGCGCATATAGCCGTTGCTCCGCCTCGGTGAGGCAGTGCCGCAGTGGCGCCTCCAGCCAGCTGACGACCAGCGCGTGGGTTTCTTCGATCAGTCGGCGGGCACGCGGCGCCCAGCCGGCATGGTCGGGGCGGAGATCCCGATCCGATGCAAGCGGCGGCCGTCGACCCTGCTGTTCGACTTCCATGACAGACCTTGATTCATTCCCCCCGGATGGGAGCAGAGTCTAAAGGCGGTGCGGTACGGCCGCCATCGGCCGGACGGTGGATTCAGTCAAGGAATCCGGAAATGACGTCGTTGAGGAAGCGCTGGCCGAGCGCCGTGGTGCGCAACAGGCTCGTCTCGTCGGTCAGCCAGCCCTTCGCGCGGGCGCGATCGAGTGCGTTGGCGATCCGATCGGCGGGCAGGCCGGTGCGCTCGGCGAAGTCGGCCATGGGCACGCCGTCAATCAGTCGCAGGGCGTTGAGCATGTATTCGAACGGCAATTCCGCCGCATCCACGGCGCCGCTGCCACCGATGCGATCCGGGCCACCGGCGGCGCCCAGATAGGCCTTGGGGTGGCGGCTCTTCCAGCGGCGGATGACCGTGCCGGCAGCAGTGTCGGTGACTTTGCCGTGGGCGCCTGCGCCAATCCCGAGGTAATCGCCGAAGCGCCAGTAGTTGAGATTGTGGGCGCAGCGGCGATCCGGTCGGGCGTAGGCGGATACCTCGTATTGCCTATAGCCGGCGCTTCCCAGCTGCTGTTCGCAGGCTTCCTGCATGGCCCAGGCGTGGTCGTCGTCGGGTAGCGGTGGCGGGTTGGCGGCGAAGGCGGTATTGGGTTCCAGGGTGAGCTGGTAGTGCGAAATGTGCGTCGGCTGCAGGGCGACGGCGCGGTTGACGTCGACCAGTGCGCCTTCCAGCGTCTGTTCGGGCAGCGCGTACATCAGGTCGAGGTTGATGTTGGTGTAGCCCGCGTCCTGCGCGGACTTCACCGCCGCTTCTGCCTCGCTCGCCGAATGAATGCGGCCGAGACGGCGCAGCTTCTCGTCGTCGAAGCTCTGGATGCCGAAGGATAGGCGATTCACGCCTGCCGCCAAATAGCCATCGAAACGTCCGTGCTCCACGGTGCCCGGGTTCGTTTCCAGCGTGATCTCGGTGCCGGCGGGAAGGGACAGGCGTTGGCGCACGCCGTCGAGGAAACGATCGATCTGTTCTGGCGCAAACAGGCTGGGCGTCCCGCCGCCGAAGAAGACGCTGTGCACGGCGCGGCCATGCACGGATGCGCCGAAGTCGCGCAGGTCGGCGTCCAGGTCGGCGAGCAGGGCGTCGACATACGCGTCGTACGGCGGCGTCTCGCCGCGTACGCCGTGCGAGTTGAAGTCGCAATACGGGCACTTCTTCACGCACCACGGCATGTGCACGTACAGCGACAGCGGCGGTGCGATCAACGACATAAGCTCAGGCCTGCTCCGCCAGCTGGCTGCGCAGCAACGCCAGCGCCCGCCCGCGATGGCTGATGCGGTTCTTCAGGCCGGGCGGAAGCTCGGCCGCGCTCACGGTTTCATCGTCGGGCAGAAACAGCGGGTCGTAGCCGAAGCCATGCCGGCCGCGTTCTTCGGTAAGCACGCGGCCGTGCCAGCGGCCTTCGGCGATCAGCGGCGCCGGGTCGTCCGCGTGCTGCAGCAGCACCAGCACGCAGATGAAGAACGCGCCGCGCTGTCCGATCGGCACGCCATCCATCTCGCGCAGCAGGCGCGCATTGTTCGCGGCGTTGTCGCCGTGTGCGCCGCTGTAGCGCGCGGAGTAGAGCCCCGGCGCGCCGCGCAGGTGCGTCACGCACAGGCCCGAATCGTCTGCCAGCGCGGGCAGCCCGCTGATGCGGGCGGCGTGGCGCGCCTTCAGCAGCGCGTTCTCCACGAAGGTGAGGCCGGTTTCATCCGCGTCGGGCACGTTGAATGCCGACTGCGGTTCCACGTGCAGGCCGCTGCCGGCCAGCAGGTCGTTGAACTCCGCCAGCTTGCCGGGGTTGCTGCTGGCCAGAACGATGCGTGTCATGCGCGATCCCGTGGCTTACGGCAGTTCGAGCGCGGCGCGCTGCGCGGCGACCAGTTCGGCGATGCCCTTTTCGGCCAGGGCCAGCATGCCGTCCATTTCCTCGCGGCGGAACGCGTGGCCTTCGGCGGTGCCCTGCACCTCGATGAAGCCGCCGCCGTCATTCATCACGACGTTCATGTCGGTATCGCAGTTGGCGTCTTCGGCGTAATCCAGGTCAAGCACCGGCACGCCCTGGTAGACGCCCACGGACACCGCGGCGATCGCGCCCACCACCGGGTTGCGGCGCAGGTTCTCGCGCTTCATCAGCACGTTCACCGCGTCCACCAGCGCCACGTACGCGCCAGTGATGGCCGCCGTGCGGGTGCCACCGTCGGCCTGGATCACGTCGCAATCCAGCGTGACGACGCGCTCGCCCAAGGCCTGGCGATCCACGCAGGCGCGCAGGCTGCGGCCGATCAGGCGCTGGATTTCCATGGTGCGGCCGCCCTGGCCGCCGCGCGCGGCTTCACGCTGCATGCGGGTGTTGGTGGCGCGCGGCAGCATGCCGTATTCGGCGGTGATCCAGCCCTCGCCCTTGCCGCGCAGCCACGGCGGCACGCGGTCTTCGATGCTGGCAGTGCACAGCACCTTGGTGTGGCCGAAGGCGACCAGCACCGAACCTTCGGCGTGGCGGGTGTAATGGCGTTCGATGGTCACGGTGCGCAGCTGATCGCTGGCGCGGCCACTGGGGCGGCTGAAAGAGCTCATGGGGTGCTGGGCCTTAGGAATTGGGCAAGGCAGGGCGGGAAAGTTTACCATTGCGCACTTTCCCGATCTTCGCAGGCTCCCGATGACCCGCAGCATGACGGCTTACGCCTCCGCCGAGACGACCGGCCCCGCCGGCATGCTCAGCTGCGAATTGCGCACGGTGAACCATCGCTACCTGGAACTGAGCCCGCGCCTGCCCGACGAGCTTCGGGCCTTCGAGCCGGCCCTGCGCGAGCGCATCGCGGCCAAGCTGTCGCGCGGCAAGGTGGACATCACCGTGCGCCTGCGTGGCGAGGCGCGTGCCGAATCGCTGCAGGTGAACGCCACCGCGCTGGCGCGCCTGTCCGAGCTGGCGACGGATTTGGAGGCGCGCTTTCCGCGCATGAATATCGAGTTCACCGAGTTGCTGCGCTTCCCTGGCGTGCTGCAGCAGTCGGAAGTGGACCCGGAAGTGTTGCAAGCCTCGCTGCTCGACGTGCTGGAGCGTGCGCTCGACGCGCTCACCGCCACTCGCGAACGCGAAGGCGCCAAGCTGGCCGAGCTGTTGAAGGAGCGGCTGGACGCCATCGAGCGCATCGTTGCCGACGTGCGCAGCTTCATGCCGCAGATCCGCGAAGGTCTGCGCGCCCGCCTGGAATCGCGCCTGGCCGATCTCAAGCAGCCGGCCGATCCGGGGCGCCTGGAGCAGGAACTGGTGCTGCAGATCACCCGCAGCGACGTGGACGAGGAACTCGACCGCCTCGCCACGCACATCGCCGAAACGCGCCGCGTGCTGGGCACCAAGGAGCCGGTTGGCCGCCGCCTGGATTTCCTCATGCAGGAATTCAACCGCGAAGCCAACACGCTCGGTTCCAAGGCCGTGGACGTGCGCAGCACCAATGCTGCGGTGGACCTGAAGGTGCTGATCGAGCAGATGCGCGAACAGGTGCAGAACATCGAATGAACGCGACCGCGCCCCAGTGCACGCTGTTCGTGGTGGCTGCGCCTTCGGGCGCGGGCAAGTCCACGCTGGTCAACGCGCTGCTGGAGCGCGAGCCGGCCATCTCGCTGTCGATCTCGCACACCACGCGTCCGCCGCGCCCCGGCGAGCAGTACGGGCGCCATTACTATTTCGTCGAGCGCGAAGCGTTCGAGCAGGAGATTGCTGACGGCATCTTCCTGGAACATGCCGAAGTGCACGGCAATCTCTACGGCACCTCGCGCAACACCGTCGATACGCTGCTCTCGGAGGGCCGCGACGTGCTGCTGGAAATCGACTGGCAGGGCGCGCGGCAGATCCGCAAGAGCAAGCCCGATTGCGTGAGCGTGTTCATCCTGCCGCCGTCGCGCGCCGAACTGGAGCGCCGCCTGCGCGGCCGCGGTTCGGACAGCGCCGACGTGATCGCGCGACGTCTGCATAACTCGCGCGAGGAAATCGCGCATGCGCACGAGTTCGACTACATCATCGTCAACGACAACTTCGACGATGCGCTGGGCGACCTGCAATCGATCGTACGCGCGGTGCGCCAGCGTTCCGAATTGCAGTGGAAGCGCCACGAGTCGCTGATCCAGGAATTGCTGGCCTGAGCTTCCGCCAAGGCACCTGTGGGAGCGCACCCTGTGCGCGACCGCGGAACCACGTTATTCCTCGGTTCTCTGTGAACCCTGGTTTCCCGCGAGGGGCCATCGCAAGGTTGAATCGCGCGCTGGGCGCGCTCCTACCGAAGCGCGGGTTTCGCAAGCGACTGTTTTATTAGCGATTGCTGAGCGTTGAGACGATGGCCGCATGGCCTTCGGCCGCCTGTTCAGCTACCTTGGCGCCTTTCCCACGGCCCGATTCCGCCCATGACCGACCCCGTTAGCGCCAAGCCCGACGACAGCGCCCTGGTGCGCGTCCGTGGCCTGACCACGGTGCTCAATGGCAAGAAAGTCTTCGATGCGCTGGATATCGACATCCCGCGCGGCAAGATCACCGCGATCATGGGCCCCAGCGGAACCGGCAAGACCACGCTGCTCAAGCACATCACGGGCCAGATGCGTGGCGATGCGGGCGAGGTCTGGGTCGATGGCCAGAATGTTTCGAGCCTCTCGCGCGACAAGTTGTTCGAACTGCGCGAGCGCATCGGCTACCTATTCCAGAATTCCGCGCTGCTCACGGATTTCGACGTGTTCGAGAACGTGGCCTTTCCGCTGCGTCAGCACACGGAACTGCCGGAAGTGCTGATTCGCAACATCGTGCTCACCAAGCTGCAGGCGGTGGGCCTGCGCGGCGCGGCGGCGCTGATGCCCTCGGAGCTGTCCGGCGGCATGGCGCGGCGCGTGGCGTTGGCGCGTGCCATCGTGTTCGACCCCATGCTGATCTTGTACGACGAGCCGTTCGTGGGCCTCGATCCCATCGCGCTCAACCAGGTGCTCAAGCTGATCCGCACGCTCAACCAGACGCTGGGCATCACCAGCGTGCTGGTGGCGCACGAGCTGGAGGCGATCAAGCAAGTGGCCGATCACATTTACCTGATCGCCAACGGCAAGGTGGTGGCACAGGGCGATCCGAAGACGATCGCCGACGATGGCTCGCCGTGGACGCGGCAGTTCTTCGGCGGCGAATCCGACGGCCCGGTGCCGTTCCAGTATCCGGCCGGCGACCTCGGCAAGGCGCTGGGTTTTCCAGGGAGTGGCGCATGAGCGTGGTGCGTTCCGAAAACATCGTGACGCGTTCGCTGTCGCAGATCGGCGATTGCGGGCTGTTCCTCCTGCGCATCCTCGGCGCGGTGCCGCGCAGCCTGCGCCATTGGCGCGAGACGGTGCGCCAGCTGTGGTTCGTCGGCGCGATGAGCCTGATCATCATCATGGTCTGCGGCCTGTTCGTGGGCATGGTGCTGGGCCTGCAGCTGTACGACGTACTGTCGATCTTCGGCGGCACCTCGGCCACGGGCACCGTGGTGGCCATTGCCATCTACCGCGAACTGGGGCCGGTGGTGACGGCGTTGCTGTTTGCCGGCCGCGCGGGTACGTCCGTAACGGCTGAAATCGGCCTGATGCGCGCCACCGACCAGATCGCCGCGATGGAGATGATGGCGGTGGACCCGATCGCCTACGTTGCCGTGCCGCGCTTCCTCGCCGGCGTCATCGCCATGCCGCTGCTCACCTGCGTGTTCTGCGCGCTGGGCATCTTCGGCGGCCATCTGGTGGGCGTGACGTGGCTGGGCATCGACAACGGTACGTTCTGGTCGAACATGACCGCCACCGTCGAGGTGGTGAAGGACGTCATCAACGGCGTGATCTGGAAGAGCGTGGTGTTCGGCACCGTGGTCTCGCTCATCGCCGTGTTCCAGGGCTACACCACGCCGCCGACCAGCGAAGGCGTCGCCTATGCGACGACGCGCACGGTGGTCGCCTCGTCCATCGCCATCCTGGCGCTGGACTTCGTGCTCACCGCCTTCCTGATGTGAGCGCCATGACTTTATTCAACCACTTTTCCATGAGGATCGTGCCGTGAGCCAGAGACAATCCTATGCCGTCGGCACCGGCCTGTTCATCGTGCTCGGCTTCGCTGCGCTGGGTTACCTGGCGACGCAGACCACCTCGGTCGCCAATACCAGCCGAGGGCCCAGCTACACCGTCGAGGCGCACTTCGCCAACATCGGCCAGCTCAAGGAGCGCGCGCCGGTGAAAGTGGCGGGCGTGCGCGTGGGCCAGGTGCAATCGATCGTGCTCGATCCGGGCAAGGAAACGGCCGACGTGAAGCTGGCCATCGACAAGCGCTACGACCAGATTCCGGACAACTCGGTCGCCACCATCTACACCAGCGGTTTGCTGGGCGACCAGTACGTGGGCCTGCAGTACGGCACCTCCAAGAAGAGCCTTGCCGACGGCGGCACGCTGGCGCTGACGCGTCCAGCGCAGCAGTTGGAGGAAATGCTCGGCAAGTTCTTCGGCGCCGGCGGCGTGGCTGACAACCTGGGCGGCAGCTATCGGGTCAAGGCGCGCTTCACCAACATCGGCGCGCTCTCGGTCGGTGCGCCGGTGAAGATGGCGGGCGTAGCCATCGGCAGCGTACAGGCCGTCACGGCGGACCCGGTCAAGCTGGACGCGGAAGTGACCTTGTCCATCGACAAGCGCTACAGCCAGATTCCCGACGACTCGGCTGCGGCGGTGTTCACCAGTGGTTTGATCGGTACCCAGTACGTTGCCATCCAGCCCGGCGGCTCGCCGGACATGCTCAAGGATGGCGATGAGATGGTGCTCACCCAATCGGCCCTGCAGATCGAAGACCTGATCGGCAAGTTCCTGGTCAGCGGCTCCTCGACGGGCAAGCCCGCCGATGGCGCCAAGCCCGACGCCGGCAAGCATTGAACCAGCGCGTCGCGTACCGATATTCCAACGAAACATCTTTCAGGAGTTCCCCCATGTTGCGCAGTCTGGCCCTTGCCACCGCCATCGCCTTCGGCAGCGTCATTGCCGCCCCCGTGTTCGCGCAGGACGCCGCCCAGGGTGCCGCTTCGCAGCAGTCGCCGGTGCAAGTGGTGCAGACCATTTCCGATGAACTGGGCAAGGCCATCGAAGGCCACCAGCAGGAACTGAAGAACAACCGCGAGAAGCTGATCGGCGTGATCGACGGCGTTTTCCTGCCGCATTTCGACATCGACTACGCGTCGATCCTGGTGCTGGGCCAGCACGCCCGCGAGGCCACGCCGGAACAGCGTTCGCGCTTCGCCAAGGCGTTCTACGAATCCATTACCCATCGCTATGCCGAAGGCCTGCTCGATTACACGCGCGGCCGCGTGAAGGTGCTGCCATTCTCGGGCGACCTCAATGACAAGCGCACCATCGTGCGCAGCCAGGTGGTGCTGGACGATGGCAAGACCATCGCCGTGGATTACGCCTTCCGCAAGGACAAGACCGGCAACTGGAAGGCCTACGATGTGATCATCGAGGGCATCTCCTACATCACCAACTACCGCAACCAGGTCGATGCGGAGATCCGCAAGGTCGGCATGGAAAAGCTGATCACCAACCTGGAAACCCAGGGCGACCAGGCGCTGAAGGAAATGGAGCAGGACACCAAGACCCAGCCGGGTTCCAAGCAGTGAATGCAGCGCCCGCACCTGTGCGCATCGACGATGCCTCGCCGGTCAGCGTGCGCGTGTCGGGCGAGCTGACATTCGGCAACGCGGCCTCGGCGCTTCGTGCCATCGATGCGGCCGTGGCGCGCGAAGGCCGCTCGGTGCTCGACTTGTCGGGCGTCAGTCGCAGCGACAGCGCGGGCCTGGCCTGCGTGATCGCCGTGCTGGCGCAGTCGGCTGAGCGTGGTCGCCGGCTCAGCGTGCAGAACATGCCCGAGGGCATGCGCCTGCTGGCCAGCGTGTGCGAGGTCGAGGGTTTGATGGCCTGAGCTGCGCCATGTGAGACCGTGCATGAAAAAGGGGCCGCGTGGCCCCTTTTTCGTATCGGCGCGAAGGAGGTTTATTCCTTCTTCGGCTCGGGTTGCGGCTGATCCTGCGTGGCCTGCTTCCCGTCTTTCCTGGTGTCTTCCCACTTCTGCTGCTCATCGAGCAGTTGGTCGGGATCGAACGACTTGTCGTGCAGACCTTGCAGCTGCTCGATCACCTCTTCCGGCGGATTGCCGTCGTAGATCTTGTAGATGCGCTGTTGGCGATAGGCGTCGCGGATGAAGGCGTACGGGTCGTAAGCCGAGTTGAGGAAGCTTTCCGCATCGATCGCGCTGGCGCGGATCGTCACCAGGTACATCAGCTCGGGCAGGTACTGCTGGCCGTACTCGTAGTGGTTGTTGCGCTCGAAGTAGCTGATCGGGTCGAAGAAGTAGCCATCCACCGGCACTTGCCAGAAATCGCGGCCCGTCGTGGGGCCGAAGAACGGCACCATCAGGAACGGGCCGTCAGGCACGCCCCAACGCGCCAGCGTCACGCCGAAATCGGTGTCGTCCATCGGAATGCCCAGCTGGCTGGCCGGGTCAAAGAAGCCGCCGATACCCAGCGTGAGGTTGACCAGAAAGCGGCCGCTGCCCTGCAGCGCCTGCTTCGGGCGTGCCTGCAGCAGGTCGTTCGCCACCGTGATCGGCATGCGGATGTTGGTGAAGAAATCACTCATGCAGCGGCGGATCGTGGGATTGGTCACCTTGCGGTAACCCACGGCGACCGGGCGGATGATCGCCTTGTCCAGCGAGTTATTGAACGCGAACACATGGCGATTCATCTTTTCGTACGGATCGTCCGTACGGGGCTTGGCGATCGAGCAGCCGGCAAGCAGTGCCACCGCCAGCAGGGGCAGGCTGCGCGCGGCGAGGGAGCGAAAGGCGGACGGCATGGAGGCGACAGTCCTGGCGGGGGTGAGGGAGTACAATATTGTACTGTTGGGTTTTTTATTATGTACAGGCCCAAAAAGTCGTACTGGGCCTCTCCGCGGGCGGCATCAACTGCGCATCATAAGCTTTGCTGCATTGCCAGCAAAGCCGCCGCTGGCTACACTGACAGATGATAAGTCGCTTTATTTTCTGAGGATTTCAGATGGCACGCATTACCGTCGAAGACTGCCTGCAGGTGGTCGACAACCGCTTCGAACTGGTGCTGATGGCGACCAAGCGCGCCCGCCAGCTCGCCAAGGGTGCCGAGCCGGCAGTGCACCCCGACCATGATAAGCCCACTGTGCTCGCTCTGCGCGAAATCGCCGACCGCCGCATCGACCAGGCCACCATCGACGAGATCGACAAGGCCGAGCGCGAGCGCGCCGAGCGCGAGGCGCTGGAATGGGCTGCCGCCGAAGTCGACGACGACCTCTCCAAGGGCGGAGACGACTGATGGAAGGCGGCGGCTGTAGCCAGCAACGCCCGAGCGCCGGCATGTCCGGCGTTTTGCGCTGCGGGCTTCCTGCCGCCAACCTCGCGTCCTCAAAACGTCGCGAGGCGGTCGCCTGAGCGGGGACCGAACAGTCATGCCGGCCGTCACGGACTCCTCCTCCACGGATACGTCGACGCTACCGCCGTACGTGCTGGCGCTGAAGGAGCGCGTGGGCTACCTGCCCGAGGCGCAGATCGCTCGTGTCATCCGCGCCTACGAAGTGGGCGCCGTGGCGCACGAAGGGCAGGCCCGCAAGAGCGGCGAGCCCTACATCACGCATCCGGTCGCCGTGGCCGGCATCCTGGCCGAGCTGGGCATGGATGCCGAGACCATCATCGCGGCGATCCTGCACGACACGCTGGAAGACACCGAGCTCAGCCGCACTGAGCTCTCCGGTGAGTTTGGCGAAACCGTGGCCGAACTGGTCGATGGCGTCACCAAGCTGGACAAGATGCGCTTCTCCAGCCGGCAGGAGGCTGATGCGGAAAGCTTCCGCAAGATGCTCCTGGCCATGGCGCGCGACTTGCGCGTCATCCTGATCAAGCTCGCCGATCGCCTGCACAACATGCGCACGCTGGGTGCGAAAGATGCCCCGTCGCGACGCCGCATTGCGCGCGAGACGCTGGAAATCTACGCGCCCATCGCGCAGCGGCTGGGCATGAACAAGTTCAAGGCGGAGCTGCAGGACCTGGGCTTCCGCGCGCTGCATCCGGATCGCTACCGTGTCATCAGCGAGCGCATCCGCGCGGCACTGGGCAACCGTCGCGAGGCGATGGGCAAGATCGAAACCGCGCTCTCTGCGCGGCTTGCCAACGACCACATCACCGGCAAGGTGGTGGGCCGCATCAAGTCGCCGTGGAGCATCTATTCGAAGATGCGCAACGAGCACAAAAGCTTCGCGCAGCTCATGGATGTGTACGGCTTCCGCGTCGTGGTCGATTCGGCGATGAGCTGCTACATGGCGCTCGGCGCCGTGCACGGGCTGTACAAGCCGGTAGATCGCCGCTTCAAGGATTTCATCGCCATTCCCAAGGCGAACGGTTACCAGTCGCTGCACACCGTGCTGCTCGGGCCGTTCGGCGCGCCCATCGAGGTGCAGATCCGCACCGCGGAAATGGATTCGGTGGCCGAACGTGGCGTGGCCGCGCATTGGGCCTACAAGA
>Ga0209759_1001526_pt1 | contig 12717 bp, 11 predicted proteins | sample AraplaCL_Col_mMS_FD_184261 | JGI IMG/M metagenome (GOLD analysis project Ga0209759, IMG submission 184261) | Arabidopsis root microbial communities from the University of North Carolina, USA - plate scrape CL_Col_mMS (SPAdes) (version 2) | ecosystem: Host-associated > Plants > Roots >...
CCTGGCCCGGCCGCATTGCACGTTATTGCACGTTTGTGTACATTTCATCCCGAGTGTACCGACGGATGAGCATGCCTTGAACTCCACTTCTGACGCTGCGCTCGACGAGCGCTCCGCGCCGCGCCTGGCGGGTGCACGGCGCGCCACGCGCCTGATCTTCCTGGTATCGGGCATCGGCATGTCGGCCTGGGCGCCCATGGTGCCTTATGCCAAGGCCCGATTGGGCCTGGACGATGCGCAACTCGGCCTGGCGCTGTTGGCGTTCGGCGGCGGCTCCATGCTCTCCATGCCGTTCGTGGGTTGGCTGGCGCACAAGCTGGGCAACCGCACGCTTATCGTGGCTTCGGGCCTGCTGATGTGCGTCGCCTTGCCGGCGCTGGCAATGGTTCCCGACATCACGGGCCTCGTGGCAGTGCTGCTTTACTTCGGCGTGATGCTGGGCGCGGTGGACGTCGCCATGAACGCGCATGCCGTGGAGGTGGAGCGGCTGGATGGCGGCACGCTCATGTCCGGTTTCCATGGCCTCTTCAGCGTCGGCGGCCTCACCGGTGCCGCGGTGACCAGCGCCTTGCTGGCCATCGGCGCGCCGCTCACGCTGGCGGCGGCGGTCATCGCCGTGCTCCTGATGGTCGTGGTGCTGTGGCTGCGCAGTGACTTGCTGGACGATGCGCCTACCGCGGACGCACCGCGCAAGGAACCATTGCGGATGCCGCATGCCTTGGCCTGGCTGCTCGGCTTGCTGTGCTTCGTGAGTTTTCTCGCCGAGGGGGCCATGCTGGACTGGAGCGCGGTGTTCCTGCGCGATTTCCGCGGCGTGTCCGAAGCAACCGCGGGTTTCGGTTATGCATTCTTCTCCGCGGCGATGGTGCTGGGGCGGCTTACCGGCGATCGCTTCGTCGGTAGGTATGGTCCGGAAACGGCCATGCGCATCGGCGCGCTGCTGGCGGCGGCGGGTTTCCTGATGGTGGCGTGCGTGTCCGGCGCGGCCATGTCGCTGGCGGGATTCGTGTTGATCGGCCTGGGCGCATCCAACATCGTGCCGGTGATGTTCAGCGCGGCGGGGCGCTTGCCCAACACGCCGCCGGCGATCGCCATCGCCACGGTCACCTCGCTTGGTTATGTCGGGCTGCTCAGCGGTCCGGCGCTGATCGGCCTGGTGGCGCACGCGAGCAATCTGGCCATGGCATTCGCGGGCGTGGCGGGCCTGCTGGTGCTGGTCGCCTTTTCGGCAAGGATCGTCAAATGATGGACACGACCGTCGATACCGTGATCTTCGATCTCGGCAACGTGCTGATCGCCTGGGACCCGCGTCGGCTCTATCGCCAGTTGTTCGACGACGAAGCGCGGATGGAGTGGTTCCTGCGCGAAGTCTGCAGCAGCGCATGGAACGAGCAGCAGGATGCCGGCCGTCCGTGGACCGAGGCGACGGCGCTGCTGCGTGCACAGTTCCCCGAGCATGAGGAGCTCATCGATGCCTATCACCTGCGCTGGGAAGAAACCCTTGTCGGCGCCATGGACGACAGCGTCGCGCTGCTGGCGCAGTTGCGCGAGCGCGGTGTTCGCCTGCTGGCGCTGACCAATTGGTCGCAGGAGACGTTCCCCATCGCGCGGCAACGCTTTGCGTTCCTGCAATGGTTCGAAGGCATCGTGGTGAGCGGCGAAGAAAAGTTGATCAAGCCCGACCCGCGCATCTACCAGCGCCTGCTTGAACGCTACGGTGTCGAACCATCCGCGGCGCTCTATATCGATGATTCGGCGCGCAACGTGGCGGCCGCCGAAGCGCTGGGCATGCAGGGATGGTGGTTCCGTGACGCCGATGGCCTGCGCCAGCGACTGGTGGAACTGCAATTGCTCCAGGCGCCGAATCGCGAGGCGCATCATGGCTAAGTCGACAGCGGACGATAGCAACGCTCTGCCGGAAGAACGGCAGCAGCGCATCCTTGAACGTCTGCGCGCGGAAGGCCGCGTAGTGGCCACCGAGCTCGCGCAGACGTTCGATGTCTCCGAAGACTCCATTCGCCGCGACCTACGCGAGCTGGCGGCGCTCGGCCTCTGCAAGCGTGTCTACGGCGGCGCGCTGTTGCCCACTGTCACGCTGACGCCGCTGAAGCAGCGACGCGGTGAGCATTCCGCGCGCAAGCAAGCGCTGGCACGCAAGGCCGCCGGGCTGGTGCAGGCAGGGCAAACGCTATTGATCGACGCGGGCAGCACCAACGCCGCCATCGCCGCCGCGCTGCCGCGCGATGCACGGCTCACCGTGATCACCAACGCACCGCATATCGCGCAGGTGCTGCTCGATCGCGAAGGTTTCGACGTGCTGTTGATCGGCGGCCGCATCGACACCGCCATCGGCGGCGCCACCGGCGCGCAGGCGGTGGATCAGGTACGACGCGTGCGCGCCGACCTGTGCTTTCCCGGCGCCTGCGCCATCGATGCGGCGCATGGCCTGTGGGGATTCGACAGCGAAGAATCGCTGTTCAAGCGCGCCATGATCGAAGCCAGCGACGAAACCGTGGTGGTGGCGACGGATGACAAGCTCGGCGCGGTGGCGGCGCATCAAGTGGCCGAACTGGCGCGCGTGCAGCACCTGGTGGTGGAGCATTCCGCCGACAAGGCAACGCGGGCCGCATTCACGGCGCGCGGCGTGGCGGTGCACCGGGCCGAAGCCACGGCGGAATAAAGACGAACTGTAGTAGCGCACCCTGTGCGCGACAGCCTTTCGCGATATCCGTCATTGCATCGCGAAGGGCTGTCGCGCACAGGGTGCGCTCCCACAAAAAGAACCCGTATTACGGCTGGCGCTGCCACTCCTGGCTGCGGCCGAGCAGCGAGAAGCCGATGTAGCCGCGCACGGTGAGCTTGGAGCCATCTTCGCTGGGCTGCAGCTTCACCTTGTAGATTTTGCCGGTCTTCGGATCGAGGATCTTGCCACCGTCCCAGATGGTGTCGCCGTCCTTGTGCACGCCCCACATGATGTTCATGCCTTCGATGGGCTTGTTTTTCCGCTCGCCGTCGCAGGCTTTGCAGACGGGGTGCGGACCTTCGTCGGACTGCAGCACCTCGATCACGGTGGCCTTCAGCTCGCCGCCCTCGTCGGTGATCTTGACGATGGACTTGGGCTTGCCCGTCTCGTCGTCGATGGTCTTCCAAGTGCCCACCGGCGTGACTTCGGCGGCGAATGCGGCACCCGCGCCCAACAGCAGGCCGGCGGCAATGGCGATATGAAGCAGTGACTTCATGGATGATCCTCCCGTACGAAAGCGTATGTTCGGAGCCTGACCGACCGCGCGCGAGGGCGTCAAGCTGCAATGCGAGAGCGCCGCAGGCCGCCTGTGGGGCAGGGCTGGCATAATGGGCCATCCCCATGACAGGCCATAGATTTCTATATGACGCAGGCGAGCGAAGCCCTGGTCCGCCGCATTCTCGGCGATCTCATTGATTCCCATACCGGTGCGCCCGTAGCCGACGCCGTGCGCGCCGTCGGCGTGGACAGCGACCGCGTCTCCGTGGACATCCAGCTGGGTTACCCGGCCAGGAGTGCTGCGGACGCATTGGCGGCACAGGCGAAACAGGCCCTGGAAGCCGATCCGGCCATTGCCGCTGCGACGGTGTCGGTGGGCACGCGCATCCATGCGCACAAGGTGCAGGGCACGCTGGCGCCGTTGCCGGGCGTGAAGAACATCATCGTGGTGGCCTCCGGCAAGGGCGGCGTGGGCAAGTCCACGGTGTCGGCCAACCTCGCGCTGGCGCTCGCCGCCGAGGGCGCCAAGGTTGGCGTGCTCGATGCGGATATCTACGGCCCCAGCCAGCCGCGCATGCTCGGCATCACCGGCAAGCCGCAGTCGCCCGATGGCAAGACCATCATTCCGCTGGAAGCACACGGCCTGCAGGCCATGTCCATCGGTTTCCTCATCGAAGAGGAAACGCCGATGATCTGGCGTGGTCCCATGGTTACGCAGGCGATGATGCAGCTGATCAACGATAGCCGTTGGGAGCAGCTGGATTACCTCGTGATCGACCTGCCCCCCGGCACCGGCGACATCCAGCTCACGCTGTCGCAGAAGGTACCCGTGTCGGGCGCGGTCATCGTCACCACTCCGCAGGACATCGCCCTGCTCGATGCGCGCAAGGCGCTGAAGATGTTCGAGAAGGTCGAAGTGCCGGTGCTGGGCGTGGTGGAAAACATGGCCACGCACGTGTGCTCCAACTGCGGTCACGAGGAACACATCTTCGGCGAGGGCGGCGGCGTGCGCATGGCCGAGCAGTACCACGTGCCTTACCTGGGTTCGCTGCCACTGGACATCCGCATCCGCGAGCAGGCCGATGGCGGCACGCCGACAGTAGTGGCCATGCCCGAGTCCGATCTCGCCGCGCGCTACCGCGAAATCGCCCGTAACGCCGCCGGTCGCCTCTCGCGGATGCCGCGGAACAAGTCGTTGGGGTTGGGCAAGATCATGGTGCAGGGCGCGCCGTAACCTCTTTGCGCGACGGCCTTTGGCGATATCCGTCATTGCATCGCGAAAGGCTGTCGCGCACAGGGTGCGCTCCCACAAGTGGCGCTCCCACAAGATTATGAAATTCAAGGAATGGCCCTTGGCGGCGCACTAACGCGCCCCGACCTATAGTGCGGATCTTCCACCGAGGAATCGCAAGGACATGAGCCAGTTCCGTATCGAACACGACAGCATGGGCGAGCTGAAGGTGCCGGCGAAGGCGCTGTATGGCGCGCAGACGCAGCGTGCTGTCGACAACTTCCCTATCTCCGGCATGCACATGCCGCGCGCTTTTATCCGCGCGCTTGGCCTGATCAAGGCGGCGGCCGCAGATGCCAATTTCCTGCTCGGGCACCTGAAGAAAAACCAGGCGCACGCCATCCGCAAAGCCGCGCTGGCGGTAGCGGGCGGCGAGCATGACGCGCAGTTTCCCATCGACGTGTTCCAGACCGGCTCGGGCACCAGCACCAACATGAATGCCAACGAGGTCATCGCGCACCTCGCCAGCCATGGTGGCGGCAAGGTGCATCCGAACGACCACGTCAACTACGGGCAAAGTTCCAACGACGTCATTCCCACGGCCATCCACGTGAGCGCCACGCTCACGGCTAGCGAGCAGCTGCTGCCGGCGCTCAAGCACCTCAAGCGCACCATCGACAAGCGCGCCCGCGAATTGCGCAACGTGCCCAAGACCGGCCGCACGCACCTGATGGACGCGATGCCGGTGACGTTCGGCCAGGAGCTCTCCGGCTGGGCCGCGCAGATCGGTAGCGCCATGGAGCGCATCGAAGACAGCTTGAAGCGCATGCGTCGCCTGCCGCTGGGCGGTACTGCCGTGGGCACCGGCATCAATGCCGACCCGAAGTTCGGCGCGGCGGTGGCGCGTGAATTGAAGAAGCTCACCGGCGTGCGTTTCGATTCGGCGGAGAATTTCTTCGAAGGCATGGCGGCGCAAGACGCGGCGGTGGAGCTGTCAGGCCAGTTGAAGGCGCTGGCCGTGGCGCTGATGAAGATCGCCAACGACCTGCGCTGGATGAACTCCGGTCCGCTGGCCGGCCTGGGCGAGATCGAGTTGCCCGCGTTGCAGCCGGGTTCGTCGATCATGCCGGGCAAGGTGAACCCGGTGATTCCCGAAGCGACCGCGATGGTTTCGGCGCAGGTGATCGGCAACGACGCCGCGATCACCATCGCCGGGCAGTCCGGCAACTTCCAGCTCAACGTGATGCTGCCGCTGGTAGCGCACAACCTGCTGCAATCGATCGACATCCTTTCCAACGTCACTGTGCTGCTGGCCGACAAGGCCATCGCGGGCTTCAAGGTGAACACCGCACGGGTGAAGGAAGCGCTGGACAAGAACCCGATCCTGGTCACCGCACTCAACCCGGTAATCGGCTACGAGAAGGGCGCAGCCACCGCCAAGCAGGCGTACAAGGAAAAGCGGCCGATCATGGACGTGGCGCTCGAAACCACCGGCCTCTCTAAGAGCGAATTGCAGAAGTTGCTGGACCCGATGACGCTGACGCGCGGCGGCATTCACGGTGGCGGTGGCGGAGGCGGTTGATCCGAACCCGCCTTTGTAGGAGCGCACCCTGTACGCGACAGCCTTTCGCGGTGCAATGCCGGGTGTTGTCGCTAAAAGCTGTCGTGCACAGGGTGCGCTCCTGCACGGGGTGGCTTCAGTGCTTGGTGCCTTTGCGGCACTTGTCGATGTTTTCGTCCGTCAGCGCCTGGGCGTACGGCTTGAACGCATCGAGCTGCGAAGCGAGTTCGTCCTGGGCGGTTTTCATGTCGGCCAGATCGACGCAGATCTTGGCGGCGGACTCGCGGATGCCCGCGGCGGCGGCTTCGGCCTTCTGCTTGGTTTCTTCGGTGGTGTCTGCGCCGGTCATGCGGCCGGCGACGGCACCCAGTTCCTTGGTGGCGGTTTCCACGCCGGCCTTGCCGGTGGCGATGGCGTCCTCGCGCATCTGGCGGGCGGCACCGTTGTAGCGCAGGAGCAGGGCGCGCTGGGCGTCGTTCACCGTTACGGCATGTCCATCGATGCTCAGGTTGCCGGTGCCGTCGACCAGGGCATCGGGCACACCGTGCGCCTTGATGGTGACGCTGCCGTCATGCAGCGTGATGTTGTTGTTCACCACATCGGTATCGCCGCCGAAGACCTGGACATCGCTACCCGAGTTGCATGCGGATACCAATAACGTCAGTGCAAGAGCGCAGGGCAGAAGGCGGTAGCTGCTCATGACGGTGACTCCTTGGCCGAAGTGGAAAGCGGTGCAAGGCGGATGCAGCGCATGTCGTCCTTGCCCGTGCCGCTCCATCGTACGCAGGTCGGTTTGTCCGCCCATGGGCCATTGGTTGGGACGCGGGGCGCGTTCGGCACCGTATCCCTAAAAAAGTTGTCCCGCCCACATGCCGCATCCTTGCGGAACATGCAGGCGGGACAGGACCGTTACCTCAGCTGTCGTCGCGGACCCGGCGGAACCAGATGGCTCCGGCGATCAGCACCGCTCCGGCGAGCACGCCGATCCACAGGTTGGGCGAAGCGAGCAGGCCGTAGGTGTGCACCGGGGAGAGCACGCTCAGCGGGTCGTTGTCGTCCAGGTTGCCCGTGTTGAGCATGCTGTGCTTGTCGAACACCAGGTTGGAACCGGGGAACACGCTGAGCAGAGCGCGCTGCACGATGTTGGCCCAGAACCAAGTCGACGACTCGTTGAACAGCCCCATGATGCCGAACCAGCTCACCAGCAGGCCGAGCAACACCGGCACGGCCACCGCCCAGAGGAACGGCTTGCTGCGTGCACCGGAGGAGCAAAGCATCAGCCAGCCGATGGCGGGCAGGGCCCACAGGGCGTACAGCGGAACGTTGCTCAGCAGCGAGGCGACGGCACGCAGCGGATGACTCAGCATCAGCAGCTGCCACACGTTGATGCCGTGGAAGGACAGCACGATCGAGAAGATCAGCAATTGCAGCAGACCGCACACGATACTTACGACCACGGCGATGGCCGGTGCCAGCAGCGCGGCGCTCACCACCTTGGACAGCACCGTGTTGGTGTTGGAAATCGGCAGAGACTTCCAGAACAGGATGCTGCGGTCGCGGCGGTCGTCGTACAGCGAGCCGAGGCAGTAGAACAGCACCACGATGCCCATGACGATGCCGATCATGCCCATCGAGGAGATCATGGCGACGTCGGCCGCCGCGCCCACCTGGGCCCAGTCGCCGGCATCGGCATGGCGCATCATCATCTGGATGTCGTTGCCGCCGATGCGCACGCCGTGCTTCGCGCTCAGCACTTCGGCCGTGATGATGGCCATGACGTTAAGCAGCAGGAAGATGCCGCCCGTCACCACCGGCGCCCACAGGAACCCGCCACGGTGTTCCCAGAATTCGCGCTTGATCAACCAGTAGAAGGTTTTCATGCGTAGGTTCCCTTCATGGTGGCGACGAACAGGTCGCTGACGGTCGGCCGGCGGACTTCGCCCATGCTTTCCAGCGTGGCGCGGTCGGCACCGTCGAACAGGAAGATGCTCTTGCCGAACACCTGGCGTTCGTCCAGTGGTTTCATGCTGCGTGCCGCGGCTGCCTTGTCGGCGCTCACCAACACTTCGGCGAAGCGCTCGCCCACGGCGTCCATGTCGGCGTCCAGCACGATCTTTCCGTCGCGAATGAACATCAGGTCGGTGAGGATGTGTTCGATCTCTTCCACCTGGTGCGTGGTGACGATGATCGTCTTGTTCTCGTCGAAGTAATCCTCGAGCAGGCTCTGGTAGAACTGCTTGCGATAGAGGATATCCAGGCCGAGCGTGGGTTCGTCCAGCACCAGCAGGCGGGCGTCGATGGCCATGACGAGCGCGAGGTGCAGTTGCACGATCATGCCCTTGGACATCTGCTTCACGCGCTGGTTGGGCGTGAGCTTGGTGCGTGCCAGGAAGGCCTCGCACTTGGCCCGGTTGAAGCGCGGGTGCACGTTGGCCACGAAATCGATGGCCTCGCGTACCCGGATCCAGCGCGGCAGCACCGCCACGTCGGCGATGAAGCACACCTGTTCCATCAGCTGGTCGCGCTGGGTACGCGGGTCCAGGCCCAGCACGTTCAACTCGCCCTTGAAATCGGTGAGGCCGAGGATGGCCTTCAGGGCGGTGGTCTTGCCAGCGCCGTTGGGGCCGATCAGCCCCACGATGCGGCCGGACTCGATGCGGAAGCTCACGTCGTTCAGCGCCAGCGCATTCTTGTAGGCCTTGGTGAGGCCGTTGGCCGTCACGACCGCGTTCATGATTGGCTCCCTTCCGGGCCGGCCGGGCTTTCCGGCGCTTCGCGCAGCAGCGTCTTCAGGTCCAACCCAAGGCGCTGCAGCCTGGCGAAAAGCGCGGGCCATTCTTCGCGAAGGAAACGCTCGCGCTCGGATTTGAGCAGCGCCTCCCTGGCTCCATCGATGACGAACATGCCCAACCCCCTCCTTTTTTCCACCAGTTGATCATCGACCAGTTCCTGGTACGCCTTGGAAACGGTGAGCGGATTGATTTGAAAGTCCGCTGCAACCTGGCGCACTGACGGCAGCGGGTCGCCCTCGTTCAAGGCGCCGTCCAGGATCATCGCCACCACGCGTTCGCGGAGCTGGCGGTAGATCGGGACGCTGTCGTTCCAGGTAATGGTCATACGGTTATTCCTTGCTGATACGGCCGAACTGGTTGCTGCCGAACGAATAGTAGGGCATGGCCAACTGGCTCCCGAGCACGGCGCCGGACGTAGCGTTCTGCGCCAGCAGCGGCGAGACCGAGACGGTGGCGATATTGGCATCGGCCATCAGGGCGGCGGCACGGCGGTCTTCAGCCGTCGGGCGAACCTCGACCGGAGCCAGGTCGATGACCTTGACGCCATTGATCTCGGAAACCGGGAGACTGCTGACGTTGGAGTAGATGGCGGCCAGGCCTACCGTGGTGAACAGGGCAGCGGCGGTCAGTGCTAGCAGGTTGTTCGCTTTCATGGCGGGTCTCCTTTAGTGACCTCGTGGACCGGTGTTGTAGTGAACTATAACACCATAATCGAAACCGTCAATAGCTGAGTTCGAAATTCGCAACATGACTGATGGCCTATAAACCTGAACGAGCTCCCGGCGCGGCCTGGCACCGGGAAGGTGCGGCCCATGATCCGCAGGCGGGCATGTCGACGGCAGGGCTGCCCATCAACCATCGGGGATGACAGGCATCACCTCGACACGGGCTCGTCGAACGACATGCTTCAATGCCATCCCCAACAAACTTAGGAATGCGCCATGGATCTGGGGCTGGCCGGGCAGGTCGTCGTCGTCACCGGGGCAAGCAAGGGCATTGGCCTGGCATGCGCCATCGCGTTCGCGCGCGAGGGGGCGAAGGTGATTGGTGTCTCGCGCGACCTGAATCACTTGCATGCCGCCCAACACGACCTTGAGCGCGAAGGCCTGCACATGGAGGTCGCCGCCGCCGATCTGCGCGAAAGCGTTGCCGCGCAGTTGGTGAGCGAATACATCGAAAACGAATTCGGCCCCATCGACGTGCTGGTGAACTGTGCCGGTGCCGCGCGGCGTTCGCCCGTGGCGGATCTGCATGCCGACGCCATCCACGACGCGATGAACGCGAAGTACTTCACGTACATGCACATGATCGATCCGGTGATCCGCTGCATGGCCAGGCGCGGCAGGGGCAGCATCGTCAGCGTGGTGGGACAGGGCGGAAGGCAGGCCAATCCCGTGCATATCGGCGGCGGTGCAGCCAACGCAGCGCTGATGCTCGCCTCCGTGGGTTATGCCAACGCCTATGCGGCGAAGGGCGTGCGCGTGAACGTGATCAACCCTGGCATCACGCACACCGGGCGCATGCAGGAGGGCCTGGAGGCCGCAGCACGTGCTCGCGGGCGCAGCGTGGAGCAGGTGAAAGCCGACCTGCTAGGCGAGATCCCCATGGGTCGCCTTGCCGAGCCGCGCGAGATTGCCAACGTTGCGTTGTTCCTCGCCTCTTCGCTGGCGTCGTACGTGACGGGCGCGGTGATCCCCATGGATGGCGGCAAGGCCAGCGTCATCTGATCGCACGCGCGCTTCTTCGCTGCAGCGATGTACACGCGTCGCACGATCGCTACCGCCTTTCGCCCATAGACAGATGCGACGCTGCGAACGGCGTATTTTTTCTGCGCGCTTCTGCGTACATGCCGAAAATGTGCACGGCGTCGCTATTCACGTTCCTTTTATGCCTGTTTCTTTAATCGTTCCACGCGAATGACGATGCCTTTTGACGCGGGCACATGTACGCGGCAGGTCGCCACGTTTCGTGCGTTTCGCCGATTCGCCCAGCCGCCGCGGGCATACAGGCATCGTCGGCAGGGGCATGAACGTGGAGGCGATGCAACGCGCAGGGGCAGTGAAAGGTTGCGCCTGGGGTTTCCGCGGATCGTGTGGGTTCATTGGCCAAGGCTGGAATGGAGGGAACCGCGCAGGGCCTTTACGGCCGACGCGTGAACCTGATGTTCCGTCGCTGACCCAAGGAAACGTTCCATGCGGGCCATTCGTCGCCTATGCCTGGGCTTGTTGCTGGTGGGGTGTGGTTGCGTAGTCGCGGTGCAGGCCTCGCCTGCGCAGGACGCACGAAGTGTGCAGACGCCCGTGCCTTCAGGTGCTCAACCGGCCGCCGCCGCATCGGCGGCAACGCCATCGACACCATCGGCTGCACCCGCGGGTATCGCCCGCGAACTCACCCTCAAGCAGATGGGTGGTTACGGCCCCATCAAGCTGCGTGGGCAGGATCCCAACGGCATCTTGAACGTTGCCGTGCGCAACGATGAAGTCGTCACGGGCGCCACGCTCAAGCTTGTCTATACGTATTCCCCGTCGCTCATCTATTCGCTGTCGCACCTGAAGGTGTTCCTCAACGGCGAAGTCGTGGCGACCTTGCCGATGGACAAGGATCTGGCCGGTCAGACGGTGACCAAGGAAATCGCGTTCGACCCGCGCCTGTTCACCGACTTCAACCGCATCGGCGTGCAGATGATCGCGCACTACACGCTCGATCATTGCGAAGACCCGTACCACTCGTCGTTATGGACGGATATCAGTCCGGACACCACGCTCACCCTGACCACCTCGAACATCGCGTTGCCCAACAGTCTTGCGTTGCTGCCCGCGCCATTCTTTGATCGTCGCGACAATCGCGCGCTCGACATGCCGTTCGTTCTTCCCGCGCACGCCGATGCGCAAACCCTGCGCGCGGCCGGCGTGGTGTCCTCGTGGCTGGGTGCACTCGCAGGCTGGCGCGGCGCGCGGTTTCCGGTCATGCCATCGCCGCCTGCTGATTCGCACGCCATCGCGTTCGCGCTGCCCAACGCCATGCCCGATGGCGTGAGGCTGGGCGAGATCAAGGGGCCGATGGTCATCATGATGGCCAACCCGGCCAGCCCGCCCGAATCCGGCCGCAAGCTGCTGGTGCTGGCCGGTCGTGATACCAAGGAGCTGCAGGAAGCGGCCAACGCGTTGGTACTCGGGCAGGTCGGCATGTCCGGCGACCAGGCCGTCATCAAATCGGTGGATCTTGGCCCCGAGCGTCGCCCGTATGACGCGCCGAACTGGGCGCCGGTGAATCGCGAAGTAACCTTCAAGGAACTGGTGACCGATCCGGCGCAGCTGGAAGCGTCGGGCTTCAGTCCTTCGCCGATCCGCGTGGACATGCGGCTGCCTCCCGACCTCTTCGCGTGGGCGCGCCATAGCGTGCCGCTCAACGTGCATTACCGCTACACCGCGCCTTCGAACTACAACGATTCGGTGCTCAACATCGGTGTGAACGATCAGCTGCTGCGGTCGGTGCGTCTGCGACCGGCTGATCCGTCCGGCGTGGAGCGGCAGTTCAACGTGCCGTTGCTGTCGGGCTCCGAGGCGCGCGGCGCGGAAGAGATCCGCATTCCCGCGCTGCGCATCGGCAGCACCAATCAGTTCCAGTTCCAGTTCCACATGGATTCGCAGAAGACCGGACTGTGCGCATCCGCCGCGACGGACACGACACGCGCGGCGATCGACCCTGATTCCACCATCGACTTCAGCCAGTTCGTGCACTACACGGCAATGCCGAATCTCACGTTCTTCTCCACCAGCGGTTACCCCTTCACCCGCATGGCGGACCTGGCCGACACCGCCGTGGTGATGCCCGATACGCCCGACGTCCACGAGGAGGAGGCGCTGCTGACCATGCTTGGCCAGATGGGTCG
>Ga0209759_1001531_pt1 | contig 12686 bp, 11 predicted proteins | sample AraplaCL_Col_mMS_FD_184261 | JGI IMG/M metagenome (GOLD analysis project Ga0209759, IMG submission 184261) | Arabidopsis root microbial communities from the University of North Carolina, USA - plate scrape CL_Col_mMS (SPAdes) (version 2) | ecosystem: Host-associated > Plants > Roots >...
GCGTCCCGCGGGCGCGCGCGGGCGCCTCGCGCAGGGCAACGCGCACGCGCACGACCATCCGGCGCGCCGTTCGGCGCTGCGGTGGGTCGCCGGCATCGCGGCCACGACGGTCGTCACCACGATCAGCAAGATCGCGTTCCTCGGCTTCGGGATCGGCATCGCCGCGCTCGATTTCACCGGCTTCTCGGGCCACTCGATGTATTCGTGGGCGATCCTGCCGGTGCTGGCGGCCATCGTCGCCGGCTGGCGCGGGGTGCTCGTCGGCGTGGCGCTGGCGATGCTGATCACCTATTCGCGCGTCGACCTTGGCGCCCATTCCTGGAGCGAGGCGATCTCCGGCATGGCCCTGGGCGCCGCCGCCGCGGGATGGACGCTGGCGGACTACCTGGCCCACCCCGGCGCCGTGCGCGCCCCGTGGTGGCTGCCGCTGCTGCTGGCCGCGTGGCTGACGCTGTTGCCGATGCGCGCGCCGCCGTCGCGCACGCACGGCCTGGTGGTGGCCATCTCGCTCAAGCTGTCCGGCCGGACGCGCCCGTACACGCGCTTCGAGCTGCTGGCGGGGCTGATTCATCCGCCTTGGGAGAAGGCACGCCGGCCCTAGTGGAAGCCGTGGAAGCCGGGAAACGGGGCGACGCCGATCAAGGGCTGGTGCAGATGCAGGGCGAACAGCATCCAGGCCAGCACGCCCACCACCACGGCGATCGCGCTGCGACCTCGCTTGACGGCGGCGACCGCCGGCTCGGTGCCGGCTCGCCGGCGCTGCCGCGCGGCGCGGAAATCGAGCACGGCCCACGCCAGGAAGCTGCCGAACAGGACGACATCGGCGAGCGTGCCGTTGGCGACCAGATGGCCCAGGGCCCAACACTTCACGCCCACGATCATCGGATCCTTCAGGCGCGCCTTGATGCCATTGCCCGGCACGTAGGCCGCAGTGATCAGGATGAACGCGAGCAGCGTCAACAACGCGGCCACATCGTGCGTCCAGCGCGGCGGCGACCACAGCACCGGCGTCTGCTGACGCGCTTGCCCGAAGCCGATGCAGATCAGCACGAAGCCGGCGATGGAGACCAGCGCGTAAAGGCCCTTCCAGGCGTTGAGCCCGCGCCGCGCGATGAAGCGCGAGCGCAGGCCGTCGGCGGCGATGCGCACCGAGTGGACGCCGAGGAACAGGACGAGTCCGAGGATGAGCAGGGTCATGGCCGCGATCATGCCGTCGGCAGGCACGCGGCGCTATCCTCGTTGGCACTGTCTCTTCAAGGCTCCCATGGACATGACCACCCCGACCGCCAAGCGCTACTGCTGGGAAGACTTCACCGTCGGCCGCGTGATGGCGCTCGGCAGCACCACCGTGACGCGCGAGGCCACGCTGGAGTTCGCGCGCCAGTTCGACCCCCAGCCATTCCACCTCGACGACGCCGCCGCCGAGGCCTCGCTGTTCAAGAAGCTGTCGGCCAGCGGCTGGCACACCTGCGCGATGACGATGCGCCTGATGTGCGACGGCTACCTGAACGACTCGTCCAGCCTGGGTTCCCCGGGCATCGATGAACTCCGCTGGCTCAAGCCGGTCTATCCAGGCGACACCCTGTCGGCGGAGATGACCGTGCTCGAGGCCCGCGTGATGAACAGCAAGCCGCACATCGGGCTGGTGCTGTCGCGCTGGCGCGTTTTCAACCAGGCGGGCGTCGACGTCATGACGATGCAGGGCTGGGGCATGTTCGGCCTGCGCCATCCGCAGCGCGGCGCCGGGGCCTAGCCACCCGACTGCCCGGCAAAGGTGGGCGTAATTGGTATTACGACTGGTTCATGCCGGTGATGTCGGATTTGATGGTCGCGTACGGGTTTCCTCCTAGGTTCCACGAGTGAAATTCGAGACCGGGCCCGGAAGTTCGCACCGCAGAGCTTTCGTTGACAGCGGTCTCTCATGGTACTATAGTGGTATCACACATATGAGCCACACCTGCTATCACCCCGCCTTCGAACAGGCCGACATCCGCTACGCGCTGGGCGTGGACGGCGGCGGGACGGGCACCCGCGTCCGCGTCTGGACGAACGGCGGCTCGCTGATCGGCCACGGCGAATCCGGCCCCTCCGCGCTGGCCCAGGGCATTGCGCAGGCGTGGACGAACATCGGGCAGGCCGTCGAACGCGCCTTCGCGTCGGCCGGACTGACGATGCCCGAGCCCAACCACTGCGTTCTCGGGCTCGGCTTGGCCGGCGCGGTGGCGCCGCACCTGGCCGCCGCGTTCTTTCGCGCGGCGCCCGACTATGCGTTGATCGTGCTCGAGACCGACTCGCGCACCGCGCTGATGGGCGCCCATGCCGGCGGCCCGGGCGCGATCGTCGCGGTGGGCACCGGCGCGGTGGGCGAGGCGCTGCATGCCGACGGGCGCCGCGTGGCCGTCAGCGGCTGGGGCTTCCCCGTCGGCGACGAAGGCTCGGGCGCCTGGCTGGGCCTGCGCGCGATGCAGATCGCGCACCGCGCGCTGGACGGCCGCGCGCCTGCCGGCACACTGGCGCAGGCGGTGTGGCGCCGGGTGAGCGATCGCCGCGAGACCTTGCTGGAGTGGTGCTCCACGGCCGGCCAGCACGAATACGCCCAGCTCGCTCCCCTGGTGTTCGAATGCGCGAACACCGACGCAGCGGCGCAGTCGCTGGTGCAGGACATCGGACAGGAAATCGAAGACATGGCGCTTGCGCTGGACCCCGGGCTGCAACTGCCCATCGTGCTGCTGGGCAGCATCGGACTGCGCATGGCCGAACGCCTGCCCGCGGCCTTGCGTGCGCGGCTCGTCGAGCCCGCCGGCGACGCCGTCGACGGCGCGCATCGCCTGGTGCGCCAGCAGATGAAGGAAGCGGTGGCATGACGGCTGCCAGGCAAGAGATCCACGGCAATGTCCTGAGCCCGCAGGGCTTCGTCCGCGGCAAGCTGGCCATCGTCGACGGCCGCATCGCGGGCATCGAGGGCCAGCCGATCAGCGAGGGCCAGGCGCGCGTCTCGGCCGAGCCGCTGATCCTGCCGGGCTTCATCGACCTGCACGTGCATGGCGGCGGCGGCTTCGACACGATGGAAGGCGGCAACGCCGTCGCCGAGATCGCCCGCGTGCATGCGCGCCACGGCACCACCTCGATGCTGGCCACGACGATGACGGCGCCGATGGCCGACATCTCGCGCGCGATGGCGGCGCTGGCCGACGCCTGCCGCACGCATCGCCGCGGCGGCGCGCACGTGATGGGCGTGCATCTCGAAGGCCCGTACATCAACCCGGGCGCCCTCGGCGCCCAGCCCGATTTCGCGCGGCCGGCGTCGGTGGCCGAGGTCAAGGCCCTGCACGCGCTGGCGCCGATCCGCCTGATCACGATGGCGCCCGAGCTGCCCGGCAACCTCGACCTGATCGCGCCGCTGCGCGCCGCCGGCTTCCACGTGCAGATCGGCCACACCGCCGGCAGCTACGAGGACGGCGTCGCGGCCCTGCAGCGCGGCGCCACCGGCTTCACGCACTTGTTCAACGCGATGAGCAAGTTCCACCACCGCGAGCCCGGCATCGCCGGCGCCGCGCTGGCCCATGCCGAATTCGCGGAGATCATCCCCGACCTGCTGCACGTGCACCCGGGCGCGATCCGCGCCGCGCTGCGCGCGATTCCCTGCCTTTACTGCGTCACCGATTCGACGGCCGCCGCGGGGATGCCCGATGGCGACTACAACCTGGGCAGCCACCGCGTCACCAAGTGCCTGGGCGGTGTGCGCCTGGCCGACGGCACGCTGGCCGGCAGCACGCTGACGATGGACCAGGCGCTGCGCAACCTCGTCGGCCTCGGCCTCAGCCTGGACGACGCCTCGCGCCGCGTCGCCACCAACGCTGCCGACTTCCTCGGCCTGTCCGATCGCGGCCGCCTGTTCGTGGGCGCGCGCGCCGACGTGGTGGTGCTGGACGCCGACCTGCAACTGACCCAAGTGATCGTAGAAGGAGATGGCATTGACCTCACGGATGTTTGACGAAGCCCGCGAAGCCCCGGCGGCCGTGGCTCGTCTGATGGCGGCCGACCTGGCCGCCTACACCTCGCTCGGCGAGCGACTCCGTGCCGATCCGCCGCGATCCGCCCTGACGGTGGCGCGCGGCAGCTCCGACCACGCCGCGCATTACATGGCCTACCTCGTGATGGCGCGCCTGGGCCGCCTCGTGACCTCGCTGCCGATGTCGCTGGTCACGCTGTACCAGTCGCAGATCGATTGCGATGGCCTGGTGTCCTGGGGTTTCTCGCAGTCGGGCCAGAGTCCCGACCTGATCGCGCCGATCCGCTTCCTGCGCGCCGGCGGGGCGCGTACCGTGGCGGTCGTCAACGACCCGGGCTCGCCCCTGGCCCAGGCCGCCGAGTGGGTGCTGCCGCTGCACGCCGGCGCCGAGACCAGCGTGGCCGCGACCAAGAGCTACATCACGCAGCTCGTGGCCGGCGTGCGCATCGTCGCGCACTGGCAGAACGACGCGCCGCTGCTGGCCGCGCTCGAGACGCTGCCCGAGGTGCTGGAACGCGCGGCCTATACCGACTGGTCGCCGCTGGTCGACGCGCTGGTCGATGCCGACAAGCTGTTCGTGATCGGCCGCGGCACCAGCCTGGCCATCGCGATGGAAGCGGCGCTGAAGTTCAAGGAAGTCTGCGGCATCCAGGCCGAGGCGTTCTCCGGTGCCGAGGTCAAGCACGGCCCGATGGCGCTGATCGATGAAGGCTATCCGCTGCTGGTGTTCGCGCCGCGCGGCCCGGCGCAGGCCGGCCTGCTCGCGCTGGCCGAGGAAATGCGCCGCCGCGGCGCGCGCGTGCTCGTTGCCGCGCCGGTGGGCACGCCGGGCGCCGAGCTGCCGCTGGTGGCCGCCGGCCACGAGGACCTGGATCCGATCTCGGCGATCCAGAGCTACTACCTGGCCGTCGAAGCCCTCGCGCGCGCCAAGGGCCTGGATCCCGACAAGCCGCGGCACCTGAACAAAGTCACGCTGACGAACTGAGCGACCCCATGAGCGCCGTGCCCTCCTTCCACCCCGGCCATCTCGTGATGGTCGACATCCCGGGCACCTCGCTCGACGCCGCGACCGCCGAATTCCTGCGCCGCCATCGCGTGCGCGCGGTCTGCCTGTTCCGCCGCAATCTCGGCACCGAGGACGAGGTGCGCCGGCTGACCGCCGACCTGCGCGAGGTCATGGGCCCCAGCTGCCTGATCGGCATCGACCAGGAGGGCGGCTCGGTGGTGCGCGCCACCTTCCTGCCGCAGGCGCCGGCGGCGATGGCGCTCGGGGCGGTCGATGACCAGGCCTTGTGCGAGCAGGTCGGCGCGGCCGTCGCGCGCGGGCTGCGCAGCCTGGGCATCAACTGGAATTTCGCGCCGGTGCTCGACGTCAACAACAACCCCGGCAACCCGGTGATCGCCGAACGCAGCTTCAGCGAGGATCCGGACGCCGTCGCGCGCCTGGCCGGTGCGTGGATGCGCGGCTCGCTGCGCGAAGGCGTGGCCTGCTGCGTCAAGCACTTTCCCGGCCACGGCGACACCAACGTCGACTCGCACCACGCGCTGCCGACGGTCGACAAGTCGATCGCCGAGCTCGAGGCGCTGGAGCTGCGCCCGTTCCGCGCGCTGGCGCATGCGCGTGGCGACACGCCGGCGGCGCCGGCCGTGATGACGGCGCACATCGTCTATCCGCAGATCGACCCGGAGCATCCGGCGACGCTGTCGCGCCCGGTGCTAACGGGGCTGCTGCGCGAGAACATCGGCTACGACGGCGTCGTCATCACCGACGCGCTGTTCATGAAGGCGATCTACGAGAAGTACGGCCACGCGCTCGGCGCGGTGATGGCGCTGCAGGCGGGCGCGGACATGCCGCTCGCGCAGGGCAGCCTCGACGAACAGGCGGCCGCCGTCCAGGCGATCGAGGCCGCGCTCCACAACGGCGACCTGCTGCCGGCGGCGGTCAAGCGCTCCGAGGCGCGGCTGGTCGACCTGGCCGCCAGGTACCCGGTCTCGCCACGTGCCTACGACGCCGCGCAGCGCGCGGCCGACGACGCGCTCATGCGTGACGCGTGGGCGCGCGGACTCACCGCGTTCGGCGGCGCGGCACCGCCCGCCCTCGACGCGCCGATCCGCGTCGTCACCCAGGACGCGGTGGAATGCGACGGCGTGTCGGAGGCCGGTCTGCCGGCCGTGCGCGTGCGCGAGCTGTTCAGCGCGTTTGCCGACGTGCAGTTCATCCGCGTGCCGGACCTGCGCGAGATCTCCGCGGCCACGTTTCCGCGCGATGGCCGCGTCAACATCCTCGTGTCCAACCACCGCACGCGCTTCGGCGCGAGCGCGGCCGCGGCGCGACCCGACCTGCACCTGGCATTGTGGAATCCGTTCCAGCTGCTGGACATCGCGGCGCCGTCCGTCGTCACCTGGGGCTACGCAGACGGCGCACTCGCGGCCGTCAAGGCCTGGCTGGAAGGCCGCGCCCTGGCGACCGGGCGGTCTCCGGTGAACCTCTCTCCTCGATCGGCCTGATCGCAGGCAGACTGCCTTGTCGTACCGAGCTCCCTCACCGCCAGGAAAGAGACCGCGCATGCAAAGTGAAACTGTCTTGACCACTGGCATGGCGCCCCTTCCCGCACCGCCGGCATCGACGTTGAAGCGCTCGCCCATCACCTGGGTGCCGACGCTCTACTTCGCGCAGGGCGTGCCCTTCTTCGTCGTGATGGCGATCGCCGCGCTGCTGTTCAAGGATCTGGGCATCGAGAACGGCGTCATCACGAAATGGACCAATGCGCTGGGCCTGGCGTGGGCCGTCAAGCCACTCTGGAGTCCGTTTCTCGAAGTGGTGGCCAGCAAGAAACTGCTGGTGGTGCTGTTCCAGCTGCTCGGCGCGACAACGCTGGGCCTGATCGCGCTGGCGCTCAACGTGCCGCACAGCGTGTCGCTGGTGCTGGCCATCCTCGCGTTCACGGCCTTCGCGTCCGCGACGCACGACATCGCGTCGGACGGCCTGTACATCGCCAGCCTCACCGACAAGCTGCAGGCCGAATACGCCGGCTGGCAAGGCGCCTTCTTCAACGCGGCGCGGCTGTTCGCGCGCGGCGGCGTGCTGGTGTTGGTGGGCTACCTGGAAAAGTCGATGGAGGCCGCGCATGCCTGGAGCGCCGTCTTCGTGCTGCTGGCCGGCGTGATGGCGGGTCTCGCGGCATACCACGTCTGGGCGCTGCCCGACACGCGGAGCGGCGCCGACGCGACGCGCAAGGTGGCCGACATCGCGCGGACCACCGCCGAAGTGGTCGTGGAATTCTTCCGCAAGCCCGGCATCTGGTTCGCGATCCTGTTCATCATCCTGTTTCGCGCCGGCGAGGGGCAGATCCAGTCGGTCGGCCCGCTGTTCCTGCGCGATGCCCGCGCCGTCGGCGGCCTGGGCTTGTCGACCGACCAGATCGGCGTCGTCTACGGCACCTGGGCCACGGTGGCTTTCGTGGGCGGCAGCATCGTCGGTGGCTACTTCACGTCGTGGCTGGGGCTGCGGCGCTCGATGGTGTGGCTGGTCATCGCGATGAACCTGCCCAACCTCGTCTACTGGTGGCTCAGCACGGCGCGTCCAAGTGACATGAGCCTGATCGCCACCGGCCTGTCCATCGAGATGTTCGGCTATGGCTTCGGCTTCGTCGGCATCATCCTGTTCATCATGCAGGTGGTGGCCAAGGGCCGCTTCACGACCGCGCACTATGCACTGGGCACCGGTGTGATGCAGCTCGGCTTCATCCTCTCGGGCACGTGGAGCGGCGAGATCCAGACGTGGCTCGGCTACCAGCACTTCTTCCTGTGGGTGCTGGCGTGCGCGGTGCCGGTGCTGGTGCTGTCGTTCTTCCTGCCGCATCACGAGGAACCTGCCCCCGTGGCCGCCTGAGATGAACCGTCCGCCGCTCTCGCTGCGGGCGCTCGCGCAAGCGATCGCCATGTTCTCGTGCATCGCGGCCGCGGCCGGTTGCGTCGTCATCAACGCGGGCGCCGCGGCCACGCCGGCCAACCTGTTCTTCGACGACTTCTCGTACGCCCAACCCGGCGAGCTCGCGGCGGGCGGCTGGCAACTGCGCGATGGCATCGGCCATCCCGGGTTGCCTGGCGGCCGCTTCGCGGCCGACGCGATCACGCTGCTGGACGACCCGCTCATGGCAGGCAACCGCGTGCTGCGCATGACTGCCTCCACCGACGGCACCGGCCCCGGCACGGTGCAGGCGCAGCTGTGCCACCAGCGCAAGTATCTGCAAGGCACCTATGCCGCGCGCATCCGCTTCAGCGACGCGCCGCGTTCGGGCATCGACGGCGATCCGGTCGTCGAGTCGTTCTACGCCGTCGCGCCGCTCGCGCATGCGTTCGATCCTGACTTCAGCGAGCTCGATTGGGAGTACCTGCCCAATGGCGGCTGGGGCTCGGACAAGACTCGGCTGTACGGCGTGTCCTGGCAGACGGTGCAGATCGACCCCTGGGAGGCGCACAACTCCGCGCACGAGGAGTTCGGCTCGTTCGACGGCTGGCATACGCTGCTGATGCAGGTGACCAAGGGCGAGGTGCGCGAGTTCGTCGACGGCCGCCAGGTGGCGGTGCACGATGGCCGCAACGTGCCGGTCTCGCCGATGACGATCTCGTTCAACCTCTGGTTCGCCGTCGGCGGCCCGCTGCCGGCCGGCGGCGCGCCGCGCGTCTACGACGAAGACATCGACTGGGTGTTCCAGGCCAAGGACCAGGTGCTGAGCCCGGCCGAGGTCGACGCCCAGGTGCGCGCGCTGCGCACCGACCACGTCACGCGCACCGACAGCGTGCCGCCCGCCAACCCGCCGCTGCCCCCGCGCTGCGACATCTAGGAACTTTCATGGCCAGCCTCTCGCTCAAGCAGATCCGCAAGACCTACGACGGCGGGGCCGAGGTCATCAAGGGCATCGACCTGGAGGTGCGCGACGGCGAGTTCATGGTGTTCGTCGGGCCGTCCGGCTGCGGCAAGTCGACGCTGCTGCGCATGATCGCGGGTCTCGAGGAGATCAGCCAGGGCGAGCTGCTGATCGGCGGCGAGCGCGCCAACGACGTGTCGCCCTCCAACCGCGGCGTGGCGATGGTGTTCCAGAGCTACGCGCTGTATCCGCACATGACGGTGGCCGAGAACATGGGCTTCGCGCTCAAGCTGGCCGGGCGGTCGAAGTCCGAGGTGGCGGCCGCCGTCGGCCGCGCGGCCGAGATCCTGCGGATCGGCGCGCTGCTCGATCGCAAGCCCAAGGCCTTGTCCGGCGGCCAGCGCCAGCGCGTGGCGATCGGCCGCGCGATCGTGCGCCAGCCCAAGGTGTTCCTGTTCGACGAGCCGCTGTCCAACCTCGACGCCGCGCTGCGCGTGCAGATGCGCACCGAGCTCGCGCGCCTGCATCGCGAACTGGGCACGACGATGATCTACGTCACGCACGACCAGGTCGAGGCGATGACGCTGGGCCAGCGCATCGCGGTCTTCAATGCCGGCCGCATCGCGCAGGTCGGCGAGCCGATGTCGTTGTACGACCATCCGGCCAACCTGTTCGTAGCCGGCTTTCTTGGCTCACCCAAGATGAACCTGGTGCCTGTGACCGTCAGCGCCAACGACGCCGATGGCTTGCGCGTGCGCGCGGGCACCAGCGAGTTCGCGCTCGATGCGCGCGCTGCGCGCAGCGCGCCCGCGATCGGCGCGGCGGCGACGCTCGGCTTTCGCCCCGATCAGGTGACGCTGGCCGCGGCCGGCGGCGACACCGGGCTCGAAGGCCAGGTCGACCTCGTCGAACGCCTGGGCGACGCGACGCTGGTGCACGTTCAGTGCACCGGCCACGCCACGCCCGTGATCGTGCGGCTGCCCGGGCACGCCGATCCGCTCGCCGCCGGCAGCCGCGTCGCGCTGCGCCCGGATCTGGCGCGCAGCCGCCTGTTCGACAGCGCAGGCGAGGCCTTGCAGCACAGCGCCTGACGCCCGCCCTCCGTCATTCTGCGCGGAGCGAAGCGGAGTCGCAGAACCCACGCCAGCCACCGCACGGCAGGCCGGGCGCCGCCTTGGCGAAGGTGGGTCCTGCGACTGCGCGCAGGATGACACGCTTTTGGCGTTACTTCGACGCCGCGGCGACCGGCGCGGAGGCAGCCGCAGGCGCGGCCGCCGCGGACTGGCGCGACTTCAGGTACAGGATCCAGACGTGCGCGAGCGACGCCGCGCCGTTGCCGCCGCTGATGGACTGGAACGTCTTCATCGCGTCGGCGTCGCGGCCGGCGCGCACCTGTGCGTAACCCAGGTGCAGCTTGGCCTCTTCGGGCTGGCGCAGGCCGCCCTTGGCGATGCCCTGCGCGATCAGGTCGGCGCCCTTGGCCGCGTGGTCCTGCGTGGTCTCGAGCAGGCCTTGAGCGACCAGCGCGTTGCCGTCCTTGGCGGCGAGGGCACCCTTCTCGTTGGCGGCTTCCTGCGCGACGTCGTTGGCCGCCGCCCGGTTGATCTCGGGACGCAGCTTGTTGGCGTCGGCCAGGTCGTTGCCGGCGAAGGGCTTGCTCGAGTAAGAGTCGTCCAGCACCTTCTTGGCCTCGCCCGGATAGCCGGCGCGCGCCGCGAGCGCCGCGTAGTTCACGCGTTCGCGGTCGTCCACGTGACCCAGCACCTGGCCCTTGAGGCGATAGACGTCGAGCGTGAGGCGGTCCGGGAAGTTGTCGACTTCACGCGCGCGTCCGATCAGCTCGCGCCAGTAGTCGGCCTTCGGGTAGTGGATCGCCAGCAGCTCCAGGCCGTACACGTAGCCGGCGTCGTCCTTCTGGCCCAGGTACGCGCTGATCATGAAGCGCAGTTGCTTGTCCGTCGGCACTTGGCCGGCGGCCAGGGTGGCATCGACCTGCGCGCGGAACGCCTTGGCCGCCGCGGCGTAGTCCTTGGCGGCGTACTGTGCCTGCGGCAGCAGTTCCTTGAGCTGCGGGTCGTTGCCGCCGGCGTCGATGTAGCGCTGCAGCGCTGCGGCGGCCTGCGGGTATTGCTCGCTGCTGTACAGGATTTCCGCGACGAACTTGAGCATCAGCGGACGATCTTCGGCGGGCAGCAGGGGGTTGGCGAGCAGCGCCTCGAAATCGGCGTTGGCCGCCTTCATGTCGTTGGCGGAATATTCGGCCGGCGCCTTGACGCGCAGGATCAGGTACTTTTCGTACGGCGTCTGGTCGGGCAGGGCCTCGAGTTCCTTGATCTTGGCCAGGGCGCCCGCGGCGTTGCCGCTCTTGAGCAGCTCCTGCGCTGCGTTGAATGGCGTGGCGAACGCAGCCGGCACGGCGTTGTCGGGTTGCGATGCGGCGGGGGCCGGCGCACTGGCGGCGAACGTCGTCGACGTGGCGCCGGCCAAGCTGGTGGCGAGGGTCAGCGCCAGCACGGCGCGCGAGGTAGCTCTCATGTCAGTCCCAGGGAAACGCTGCGCCGAACGAGGAAGAGGAATTCACGAATGCACGCGGGCGGCGCCCCAAGCGCATGGAAAAAAGTCAGCCATTGTCCTAAAAACCCGGACGGCCCCGGCCACTCGGCTGTCAGGGCGAAGATGGCCCCTGGAAACGCGCCGGCGCGCGGGTGCCCACCTCGGCAGATGCCGTGCCCGGGCGGCGCTCAGGACGCGTTGAGCTCGGCGACGAAATCGTAGGTGTCGCCGCGATAGATCGACTGCGACAGCTCGATCGCGCGGCCGTCGCGCAGGTAACCCAGGCGCTCCACCAGCAGGCCGGCGTCGCCGACGTCGGCTTCGAGCAGGCGCGCCTGCTCCTCGTTGAGCAGCAGCGCACGCAGCCGCTGCAGCGCGCGCACCGGACGATTGCCGGCGCGCTCCAGGGCGTCGTACAGCGAGTGGTCCACCGACTCCAGCGAGGGCAACGCCGCTGCCGACAGCGTGGCGTACTCCAGGGCCATCGGCGCGTCGTCCGCGTAGCGCAGACGGTGGAACCGGTAGACCAGCGAGCCCGGGCTCAGCGCCAGCTTCATCGCCTCTTCCGGCGTGACGGTGCCGCTGGAACGCTTGATCCATTCGCTGCGCGGCGTGCGTCCGCGCGCACGCATGTCTTCCGAGAACGACGTCAGCTTGGCGAAGTTCTTGTCGATGCGCGTCGAGACGAAGTTGCCCGAGCCCTGGCGCTGATCGAGAAAGCCTTCGTCGGCCAGGCCCTGGATGGCCTTGCGCACGGTGATGCGCGAGACGCCGAGGTCGGCCGCGAGCTGGCGCTCCGAGGGCAGGGCGTCGTCGGGGCCGAGCACGCGCTTTTCGATCGCCTCGCGCAGGGCGCGCTGGAGCTGTTGATAAAGCGGCTGACTGCCGTCCGGATCCAGCGTGTTGAGAAGTTGTGCCAGCGCGCTCATTGCGTGCCCTTATTCGTGTTGTCGGGGGCGTGACGGCCTGGCGCTGCCTGACGGGGGTCGGTCGGCGCGCGAAGGCTCACAGCATGAATAGCATACCACTCAGGCACCAAAGAACCGCCAAGCGCACCACCTCGGAGAACCCGCATGGGGCATCGGCCAGGACCGCCAAATCATGCCGCTCCCGCTGGTAAATGCGGTGTTGCCCAAACGCAATATGAGGGTAAACGCATAGAGCACTGGTCTAGACTGGTTGTACAGTGGTACTACCTTATCGCATACCAGGTTTCTAGCCCGAGGGTGCACCGTCTGAGCTCATGGAGA
>Ga0209759_1001534_pt1 | contig 12672 bp, 10 predicted proteins | sample AraplaCL_Col_mMS_FD_184261 | JGI IMG/M metagenome (GOLD analysis project Ga0209759, IMG submission 184261) | Arabidopsis root microbial communities from the University of North Carolina, USA - plate scrape CL_Col_mMS (SPAdes) (version 2) | ecosystem: Host-associated > Plants > Roots >...
CATCCTGCGCGAGCGGCTGGATGCGATCGAACGCATCGTCACGGAAGTGCGTGGCTGGATGCCGGAAATCCGCACCGCCCTGCGTGCGCGGCTTGAAGGAAGGCAAGATCGAGTACCAGGGCCGCCGCGACGCCGAAGCGACGCTGCTGCCGGCCGACGCCGCCGCGGCGACGGTGACGGAGAAGATCCGCGCCGCGCTCGCGCGCTAAGCGCTACAACAGGGGAACACGGTGGAATACACCTTCCTGTCGGCCACCGTGCTCCTCGTGCTGATCACGGATCCGCTCGGCAACATCCCGCTGTTCATCACGGCGATGCGGGACGTGCCGCGCGAGCGGCGCGTGAAGCTGATCCTGCGTGAAGTGGGGATCGCGTTCGTGATCCTGCTGTTCTTCATGGTGGTCGGTGACCGCTTCCTGCGGATGATGAGCTTGACCGACCTGTCGCTGCGGCTCGGCGGCGGGATCGTGCTGTTCCTGATCGCGCTGCGAATGATCTTCCCGCATCCGGACGGCGCGCTCGGCAGCGATCCGCGCGCCGGGGGCGAGCCGTTCATCGTGCCGCTCGCGATTCCGGCGCTTGCCGGGCCGTCCGCGCTCGCGACGGTGATGCTGCTGACGTCGCAGGCGCCGGGCAAGATGTTCGAGTGGGTTGGCGCGCTGACGGTCACGATGATCGTCTGCGCGATCACGCTGGTGCTGGCCGAACGGATCCAGCAGTGGCTCGGCGAGCGGACCGTCGCGGCGTTCGAGCGGCTGATGGGTTTGGTGCTCGTCGCGATCTCGGTCGAGATGCTGCTGGCCGGCATCCGGGCGTTCGTGCACCAGTTGTAGCGCGGGCGGCGCGGCGCGTGCCGACGAAAAAAAGCGGCGCTCCGGGAAACCGGGGCGCCGCTTTTCTTTGTTGCGGGCAGGGCGGTCAGACGTTCGCGGTCAGTGCGCGGATCGTCGGCAGATTGCGCCAGTAGCCCTTTGCGTCCATCCCGCAGCCGAACACGTAGCGGTCCGGCACCGAGAAGCCGCAGAAGTCGGGATGCAGCGGTTTCGCCTTCGCGAGCGTCTTCTCGCACAGCACGGCGGACATGAAGCGTTTTGCACCCATGTCGAGGATGCGGTCGCGGATCGCGGCCATCGTCTCGCCTTCGTCGAGGATGTCGTCGAGCACGAGCACGATCCGGTCCTTCACCGATTCGCGCGGCGCGACGCGCCAGTGCATCTCCGGGCTGCCCTGCGTGGTGTTGCGGTAGCGGGTCAGGTGGATGTAGTCGAACTCCAGCGGGAAATCGAGATGCGGCAGCAGCATCCCGGTAAACACCGCGGCGCCACCCATCACCGAGAGCACGAGGGGAAACGCGTCGCCGATGTCGGCGCGGATCGCGTCGGCCATCCGGGCGATCGATGCGTTGACGGCATCGGCCGAGACGATCTCTTCGGAGTGGTCGAAAATGTGGAGGGCTTCTTCGCGGTTCATGTGTTCTGGCGGGCAGTCGGTATACAAATAAGGATGAAGCAGAACGGCCGGCGCGCGCTACGGCAAAAACCCGCGCGCCGACCGGCGGGTGGAATCAGCGCATGCCGGGCATCATGCCCTTCAGGCCGCGCATCATCTTCTGCATGTTGCCGCCCTTCAGCTTCTTCATCATCGTACGCATCTGGTCGTACTGATTCAGCATCCGGTTGACTTCCTGCACCGGCACGCCCGCGCCGGCTGCAATGCGGCGCTTGCGCGTCGCCTTGATGATTTCGGGTTTTGCGCGCTCGGCGGGCGTCATCGAGCTGATGATGCCTTCCATCCGGCGGATCGACTTCTCGGCCTGGCCCATGTCGGCGCCGGCCGCCGCCTGCTGGAATTGCGCGGGCAGCTTGTCCATCAGCGAGGACAGCCCGCCCATGTTCTTCATCTGCGAGATCTGCGCGCGGAAATCGTTCAGGTCGAAGTCGCCGCCTTTCTTGACCTTGTCGGCGAGCTTCTGCGCGGCCTGCACGTCGACGCCGCGCTGCGCCTCCTCGACGAGCGCGAGGATGTCGCCCATGCCGAGGATCCGGTTCGCCATCCGGTCCGGGTAGAACACCTCGAGGCCGTCGAGCTTCTCGGCGACGCCGACGAACTTGATCGGCTTGCCCGTGATGTGGCGCACCGACAGCGCGGCACCGCCGCGCGAATCGCCGTCGAGCTTGGTCAGCACGACGCCGGTGAGCGGCAGCGTGTCGTTGAACGCCTTCGCGGTGTTGACCGCGTCCTGGCCGAGCATCGCGTCGACGACGAACAGTGTTTCGGCCGGCTTCAGCGTGCCGTGCAGCGCGGCGATTTCCTGCATCATCGCCTCGTCGATACCGAGGCGGCCGGCCGTGTCGACGATCAGCACGTCATGGTAGTGGCGCTTCGCCCAGTCGACGGCCGCGAGTGCGATGTCGACGGGCTTCTGGTCCGGGGTCGACGGGAAGAAGTCGGCGCCGACCTGTTCGCTCACCGTTTTCAGCTGCATGATGGCGGCCGGGCGATACACGTCGCACGACACCGTCAGCACTTTCTTCTTGTACTTCTCGCGCAGCAGCTTCGCGAGCTTGCCGGCGGTCGTCGTCTTGCCGGCGCCCTGCAGGCCGGCCATCAGGATCACCGCGGGCGGCGTGACCGCGAGGTTCAGCTCGGCGGCCTTGCCTTCGTAGTCGCCGCCGATCACGGCGGTCAGTTCCTTCTGGACCACGCCGACGAGCGCCTGACCCGGCGACAGGCTGCTGATCACTTCCTCGCCGAGCGCCTTTTCCTTGACCTTGGCAATGAATTCGCGGACGACGGGCAGCGCGACGTCGGCTTCCAGCAGCGCGAGACGCACCTCGCGGAGCATCTCCTGGGTGTTCGCCTCGGTGAGCCGGGCCTCGCCGCGCAGCGTCTTGACGACGCGCGCCATCCGTTGAGTGAGATTGTCGAGCATGGGGAGCGATGGACAGTGGGGCCCGAAGGCGCAACGGAACCGAACAAAGGGAGCCGTCGCGGGAAGGGGGCCTAGTGTAAACTTCGAACATGGATATTGTACTGTATGCCCTCACCGCATTCCTGTACGGCGGCCTCGCCGTCGCAGGCTGGCGCACCCACCGCCAGGGCGCGACCTCGCTCGTCGCGAGCGTGCCGGCCGTGCCGGTTCCGGCGTCCGCCGCGTCGGGGATGAGCGGGGCCGGCCGCGCGCTGCTGTTCGCGGCGCTCGTCGCGCACGGCGTGCTGCTGCACATGACCATTTTTCCGAACGACGCGATGATCTTCGGCTTCGCGTTCGCGCTGTCCGCGATGTTCTGGCTCGGCGCCGGCATCTACTGGATCGAGAGCTTCTTCTTCCCGCTCGACAGCCTGCGCTTGCTGGTGCTGCCGCTCGCGTGCGGCGCGTCGCTGCTGCCGCTCGTGTTCGGCGGCGTGCGGGTGCTTCCATATGCCGCAGCGCCGCTGTTCAAGATGCACTTCCTGATCGCGAACATCGCGTACGGCCTTTTCGCGATCGCCGCGCTGCACGCGGTCCTGATGCTGATGGTCGAGCGGCGCCTGCAGTCGCTGAGGAGCGGCGGGCGCGACGGCTCGACCGGCTGGATCGCGAGCTGGCTCGAGACACTGCCGCCGCTGCTCACGCTCGAGAAGCTGCTGTTCCGCCTGATCGGCGCAGGCTTCGTGCTGCTCACGCTGACGCTCGCGTCGGGGATCCTGTTCAGCGAGCAGATCGATGCGCGCGCGCTGCGGCTCGATCACAAGACCGTGTTCGCGGTGCTGTCGTGGCTGATGTTCGGCGGCCTGCTGGTCGCCCACAAGACGTCGGGCTGGCGTGGACGCGGCGCCGCACGCTGGGTGCTCGTGTCGTTTGCCGCGCTGCTGCTCGCGTATGTCGGCAGCCGGTTCGTTTTCGAGGTGCTGCTGCACCGCTCCGTGGTTTGAACGCAGGTCTCCGATGCGACAGATTCTTCTCCTGATTCTTCTCTTCTTCGCGGGTTCGTGGCTCACGCGCAAGCTGCGCCAGGCCCAGGAGCACGCACAGGCGCGCACCGGCCGCGGCGGCGGCTTTGATGGCGCACCCGGTTCCGGCGGCGCCGGGACGGCACGCCCGAACGGCGATGCGCGCTCGCTGCCCGAACCGATGGTGCGCTGCGCCGAATGCGGCGTGCATACGCCGAAGGGCGATGCCGTCGCCGCGGGTGGCGAATATTTCTGCAGCACCGAGCACGCGCAGCGCCACGGCGCACACGCGAGCGGCCGCGACGCCCGATGAGCGACGCAGCGCTGCTGTCGGTCGACGCGCACGGCTGGGTGCGCGAAGCGCGCCACGCGCCGTCGCCGAATTTCGAGGCGCGGCCCGCAGGCGCGGTGCCGACGCTCGTCGTCGTCCACAACATCAGCCTGCCGCCCGGCGAGTTCGGCGGCGACGCGATCGAGGCGCTGTTCCTGAATCGCCTCGATTGCGATGCGCACCCCTATTACCAGAGCCATCTGCGCGGCGTGCGCGTGTCCGCGCACTTCCTGATTCGTCGCGACGGTGAGCTCGTGCAGTTCGTGTCGTGCGACGAGCGCGCCTGGCATGCGGGCGCGTCCGAGTTCTTCGGCCGGCCGCGCTGCAACGACTTCTCGATCGGCATCGAGCTCGAAGGCGCGGACGACGTGCCGTTCGACGCGGCGCAGTACGCGACGCTCGGCGTGCTCGCGCGCACGCTCGCCGCGCGCTACCCGATCGATGCAGTGGCCGGGCATTCCGACGTCGCGCCGGGCCGCAAGACCGACCCGGGTCCGCACTTCGATTGGCAACGCTTCGCGGGCGATGCCGGCTTTTCCGCCGAATACTTTCCTTTCCGTCAGCACTGAGCGCAGGGTTTTTTGACCGGGGAAAGTTTTTTCTCCGACCAATGCCTTGTCGTGTCTGCGCGCGAGCGATGTCAAGACCTCCATCGCAAATTATCCGTTTTGACCTCGTCCGAATGTCCACTATACTTGGTGCCAGTTGAGCGGTTCTGTACTAGATATAGTGTGTGTCGCAGGGGAAACCCGAGCGGCACCGGCCGGCGGGCAACGCCGGCGGACAGGGTTCTCAGGGCGGCGCGCCAGGCCGGGCGGTCCGGGCGTCGCGATCAAGCGCAGCGAACTTCGACGGGGCAGGGTACACATGACGAAGCACACGACCGGAACGGTTGTCGCGCATCGACCGAACCGGCTTCCCCGACGCATCGCTCGCCTCTTACCGCTCGCGCACGCCATTGCGCAGCGTTCGTTTTAATCCGCGGTTCTCTCCGCACCATCCAACACCAGGAGCTTTGCACATGCAAACCACCGACAACGCGACGTCCCAGTACGAGAGCGCCTCGAGCCGTCCGCTCGGCGGGACCGAACAGGGCGCGCAGGCGCTCGCGCCGCAGGCCACGTTCGCCGACTACAAGGTGATCCGCCGCAACGGCAGCGTGGTGTCGTTCGAGCCTTCGAAGATCGCGATTGCGGTGACCAAGGCTTTCCTGGCCGTCAACGGCGGGCAGGGCGCGGCATCGGCGCGCGTACGCGAACTCGTCGAGCAACTGACGCACAACGTCGTGCGCGCGCTCGTGCGCAGCCGTCCGAACGGCGGTACGTTCCATATCGAAGACATCCAGGACCAGGTCGAGCTCGCGCTGATGCGCGGCGGCGAGCACAACGTCGCGCGTGCGTACGTGCTGTATCGCGAGAAGCGTCACCTGGAGCGTCAGCATGCGGGCGAGGAAGCAGCAGCCGCGGGCGGCGAGTCGAGCACCGGCATCAACGTCGTCGACAACGGCGTCACGCGTCCGCTCGACCTGAACGCGCTGCGTGCGCTGATCGTGTCGTCGTGCGACGGCCTCGGCGCTGCGGTTAACCCTGACCCGATCGTCGCCGAAACGGTGAAGAACCTGTACGACGGCGTGCCGATGAGCCAGGTCTACGACTCGGCGATCCTCGCTGCGCGCACGATGATCGAAAAGGATCCGGCATACAGCCAGGTCACGGCCCGTATCCTGCTGCACACGATCCGTCGCGAGATCCTCGGCGAGGAAGTGCTCCAGGCCGAGATGTCGACCCGCTACGCCGAATACTTCCCGCAGTTCCTGAAGCGCGGCGTCGACGCCGGCCTGCTCGACGACAAGCTGCTGCAGTTCGACCTGAAGCGTCTGGGCGAAGCGCTCGACGCGAACCGCGACCTGCAATTCGGCTACCTCGGCCTGCAGACGCTGTACGACCGCTACTTCCTGCACGTCGAAGGCACCCGCATCGAAATGCCGCAGGCTTTCTTCATGCGCGTTGCGATGGGCCTGTCGCTGAACGAGATCGACCGCGAAACGCGCGCGATCGAGTTCTACAACGTGCTGTCGAGCTTCGACTTCATGAGCTCGACGCCGACGCTGTTCAACTCGGGCACCCACCGCTCGCAACTGTCGTCGTGCTACCTGACGACGGTCGCGGACGATCTCGACGGCATCTATGAAGCGCTGAAGGAAAACGCGCTGCTGTCGAAGTTCGCCGGCGGTCTCGGCAACGACTGGACCCGCGTGCGCGCACTCGGCTCGCATATCAAGGGCACGAACGGCAAGTCGCAAGGCGTGGTCCCGTTCCTGAAGGTCGTGAACGACACGGCCGTCGCGGTCAACCAGGGCGGCAAGCGCAAGGGCGCGGTCTGCGCGTACCTCGAATCCTGGCACCTCGACATCGAGGAGTTCCTCGAGCTGCGCAAGAACACGGGCGACGATCGCCGCCGTACGCATGACATGAACACGGCGAACTGGATTCCCGACCTGTTCATGAAGCGCGTGATGGAAGGCGCCGACTGGACGTTGTTCTCGCCGTCGACCTGCCCGGACCTGCACGACAAGTTCGGCGCCGATTTCGAGAAGGCTTACACGGCTTACGAAGAGAAGGTCGCGCGCGGCGAGATCAAGCTGTTCAAGAAGATCCCGGCGGCGCAGCTCTGGCGCAAGATGCTCGGCATGCTGTTCGAGACGGGCCACCCGTGGATCACGTTCAAGGATCCGTGCAACGTGCGCTCGCCGCAGCAGCACGTCGGCGTCGTCCACTCGTCGAACCTGTGCACGGAAATCACGCTGAACACGAGCGACACCGAAATCGCGGTGTGCAACCTCGGCTCGGTGAACCTGGTCGCCCACCTGGTGAAGCAGGCCGACGGCAGCTACGCGCTCGACCACGACAAGCTGAAGCGCACGATCAGCGTCGCGATGCGCATGCTCGACAACGTGATCGACATCAACTACTACGCGGTGCCGAAGGCGCGTAACTCGAACCTGAAGCACCGCCCGGTCGGCATGGGCATCATGGGCTTCCAGGACTGCCTGCACCTGCTGCGCACGCCGTACGCGTCGGAAGCGGCGGTCGAGTTCGCCGACCGTTCGATGGAAGCCGTCTGCTACTACGCGTACCACGCGTCAACCGAACTGGCCGAGGAACGCGGCCGCTACTCGAGCTACCGCGGCTCGCTGTGGGATCGCGGCATCCTCCCGCAGGACACGCTGAAGCTGCTGGCCGAAGCGCGCGGCGGCTACGTCGAGGTCGACACGTCCGAGTCGCTCGACTGGACGACGCTGCGTTCGCGGATCGCCGCCCACGGCATGCGCAACTCGAACTGCGTCGCGATCGCCCCGACGGCGACGATCTCGAACATCATCGGCGTGTCGGCCTGTATCGAGCCGACCTTCCAGAACCTGTACGTGAAGTCGAACCTGTCGGGCGAATTCACGGTGGTAAACGAGTACCTCGTTCGCGACCTGAAGGAACGCGGCCTGTGGGACGAAGTGATGGTCGCCGACCTGAAGTACTTCGACGGCATGCTGTCGCGCATCGACCGCATCCCGGCCGACCTGCGCGCGATCTACGCGACCGCGTTCGAAGTCGACCCGACGTGGCTGGTCGAAGCGGCGTCGCGTCGCCAGAAGTGGATCGACCAGGCGCAGTCGCTGAACATCTACATGGGCGGCGCGTCGGGCAAGAAGCTCGACGAGGTCTACAAGCTCGCATGGCTGCGCGGCCTGAAGACGACCTACTACCTCCGCACGATGGCGGCGACGCACGTCGAGAAGTCGACGGTCGCACACGGCGCGCTGAACGCAGTGCCGACGAGCGGCGGCTCGAGCAGCGGCGGCGCGCAAGGCGCGGCAGGCGGCTTCGGTGCGGCGGGCGGCGATGCATCGTCGGGCGCGGTCAATGCGGCACCGGCGCTGGCGCCTGTCGAAGCAGATGGTCCGGTGTGCACGATGCGTCCGGGCGATCCGGGCTTCGACGAGTGCGAAGCCTGCCAGTAACACTGGCGCGCATGACCTGAAGAAGGTTCGGGCGGCGCGCACGGCAACCGATCGAGGTTGAAGTGTGCGCCGCTCTCAACTAAAAAAATGATAAGGAATCTGTAACGCGGCACTTGCGTTGCAGGCAGTGACAAGCGATCGAAACATCCCCGACGACGTCGCGTTTCGATCAGCGTTCGATGCGTCGAGCGCACCTCGCGATACATGCGTGACACGCGTCGCGCTCTGCATGAACGACGATGCGTTGCTCAAAGTGTTGTATCGAGGTCGCAACGCGAATCGAAAAAAGGATTTTTCGTGAGCGAACCCTTTTATCGCTCAGGAAAAGATGGTACAAACCGTTCTAAATTGATGGTGAGAATTTATGCTCAACTGGGATGACGAGAAGACTGCCGTAACCCCCGCGAGCGGAGCGCAGCAAAACGCGATGCGCACCTCCGCAGGGATGGCTGTCGGACTGCAGGCTGCAACGCCTGCCGCCCATCAGGTCCGCGACATTTTCGAAGGCGATCTTGCGGTGCCGCCGCAAGCATCGGCTGTTCCCGCTGGCGGTTCGGAAGCGCGGGTCAATGTCGCCGACAAGCGCATCATCAACGGCCAGACTGACGTCAATCAGCTGGTGCCGTTCAAGTACAAGTGGGCGTGGGAAAAGTATCTGGCGGGTTGCGCGAACCACTGGATGCCGCAGGAAATCAACATGTCCCGCGACATCGCACTGTGGAAGGACCCGAACGGTCTGACCGAGGACGAGCGCCGCATCGTCAAGCGCAACCTCGGTTTCTTCGTGACGGCCGATTCGCTCGCCGCGAACAACATCGTGCTCGGCACGTACCGCCACATCACGGCGCCCGAATGCCGGCAGTTTCTGCTGCGCCAGGCGTTCGAGGAAGCGATCCACACGCACGCGTATCAATACATTGTCGAATCGCTCGGTCTCGACGAAGGCGAGATCTTCAACGCGTACCACGAGGTCACGTCGATCCGCGCGAAGGACGAATTCCTGATCCCGTTCATCCACACGCTGACGGATCCGGCCTTCAAGACCGGCACGCTCGAAGCGGATCAGAAGCTGCTGAAGTCGCTGATCGTGTTCGCCTGCATCATGGAAGGCCTGTTCTTCTATGTCGGCTTCACGCAGATCCTCGCACTCGGCCGCCAGAACAAGATGACGGGTGCTGCAGAGCAATATCAGTACATCCTGCGTGACGAGTCGATGCACTGCAATTTCGGCATCGACCTGATCAACCAGATCAAGCTCGAGAACCCGCATCTCTGGACCGCGGAATTCCGCGCCGAGATCCGCGAGCTGTTCAAGCAGGCTGTCGAACTCGAATACCGCTACGCCGAGGACACGATGCCGCGCGGCGTGCTGGGTCTGAACGCGTCGATGTTCAAGAGCTATCTGCGCTTCATCAGCAACCGTCGTTGCCAGCAGATCGGCCTCGATCCGCTGTTCCCGAACGAGGAAAACCCGTTCCCGTGGATGAGCGAGATGATCGACCTAAAGAAGGAACGCAACTTCTTCGAGACGCGTGTGATCGAGTATCAGACGGGCGGTGCGCTGTCCTGGGAATAACCCGCAGCAGCGAACCCGTCACATGATGGAGCAGCCGGCGGCCTCTCGGCCCCGGCCCAAGGTTTAGGAGCAAGAACGCCTGATGCAAAGCATGCCCGGTGCCTTAACGGCCCAACGACATGATCGGCACTTTGCGAACCCTTCAGTGGGATGGGCAAACTTCCCTCCGGAAAAAGCGGGCAGCCGTGTGGCGGTCCGCTTGATCAAGCGATTAGGGGTAGCGGCGCGAGGTGCGCCGGCTACCGACTTGATTTGGCGCGCGAGGCCATGGGGTCACGCGCGCCATACCGTATTCATTAGCGTAAGCGCGTGGTATCCGCGTACGCCGATGAATAGCCCGCTTCGAAGCGCACGTCCTGAACAGCGTCCGCGGGAAGCGGGTTTTGACGAAGGGTGTAGTTTGAACTGACTCTCATCTGAACCTGAAGGAGAACAACATGGCTACTGCCAAGAAGAAACCGGCTGCTAAGAAGGTCGCTGCCAAGAAGACCGTTGCGAAGAAGGCTGCTGCTCCGGCGAAGAAGGCCGCTGCAGTGAAGAAGGTTGCTGCGAAGAAGGTCGCGGTGAAGAAGGTTGCCGCGAAGAAGGCAGCACCGGCGAAGAAGGCCGCTGCGAAGAAGGTCGCGGCAAAGAAGGTCGCAACGAAGAAGGTTGCAGCCAAGAAGGTCGCTGCGAAGAAAGTCGCGGTGAAGAAGGTTGCCGCGAAGAAGGCAGCACCGGCGAAGAAGGCCGCAGCGAAGAAGGTTGCTGCGAAGAAGGTCGCAGTGAAGAAGGTTGCTGCGAAGAAGGCAGCACCGGCTAAGAAGGCTGCTGCGAAGAAGGCCGCGCCGGCCAAGAAGGCTGCCGCCAAGAAGGCTGCGCCTGCCAAGAAGGCTGCTGCGAAGAAGGCTGCCCCTGCGAAGAAGGCTGCGCCTGCCAAGAAGGCTGCCGCCGCACCGAAGGCTGCTGCCGCACCGAAGGCCGCCGCCCCGGCGAAGAAGGCTGCTGCTCCGAAGAAGGCCGTCGTGAAGAAGGCTGCACCGGCAACCACCGCGTCGACCGCATCGGTCGCGCCGGCATCGGGCGTGAAGACCGCGCTCAACCCGGCAGCGGCATGGCCGTTCCCGACCGGCAGCCGTCCGTAATCGCGGCTGACCAGTACCACCCGGACACTCACGTGGTGTCCGCGGGTTGAGTAGCGCTACTCAATCGGTCCCGCCATCTGGCTCAGGTGGCGGGATTTTTTTCGTCCGTATTCATCGATGTGTCGACCGGTTGCCGGGCACGAACGAAAAAAAACGCATGTGCAGCTTCGCACATGCGTTCGACCGCGGCTTGCGCCGCGTGCTGAGGATGCTCGTTAGTGCGTGACGCGCGTGACGCCGCCGCTCGACAGCAGTCGCACACGCTCGCCGGCGCGGAACATTTCGCCGCTCGCCGCCTGCGTGATCGAGCGCAGGTCGCCGTTGTCGAGGCGCACGGTGATTTCGACACCGTTCGCCGTGCTGAGGTTTTCGCCGACCGCGTTGCCCGCGACCGCGCCGACGAGACCGCCCGCGATGGCCGTCAGGATCGACCCCTTGCCGCCGCCGATCGCGCTGCCCGCGACCGCGCCGAGCGCACCGCCACCGAGCGTGCCGATCGCGCTGCCGCCGCCGTCGGACTGGATGCGCACGGCACGGACGCTTTCGACGGTGCCCATGCGAACGGTTTGTTCGCGCTGCGCCTGGCCGACGCTATAGACATCTGCGGAGCCCGGCGCCGTGAAGCAGCCCGCGAGCGTGAGCGTGGCCGTCAGCATGGCGGTGAGCGTGAGGGTTTTCTTGGTCAACATTTTTACTCTCCCACAATATTCATTTGAGACTGTACCCGAAGGCAGCCTCGAAACGCGCGTCGATTTCGGCGCGCGTCAGTGCGTAAGTTTGAGGCCCCTGGTGGGCGATCTTGATCGAGCCCATCAGGCTCGCGAGGCGGCCCGTCGTTGCCCAGTCGAGGCCATTCTCGATGCCGTACAGCAGGCCGCCCCGGAAGGCGTCGCCGCAGCCGGTCGGATCGACGACACGCTCGGCTTGCACAACCGGAATCTGTTCTTCGCCGTTTTTGTGAAGAATGGTGGCGCCGTGCTCGCCACGCGTGATGATCAACGCCTGAACCCGGCTGGCGATTTCCTGTTCGGACCAGCCCGTCTTGTCGCTGACGAGCTTGCCTTCGTAGTCGTTGACCGCGACGAAGGTCGCGAGTTCAATGATGCGGCGCAGCGTCGCACCATCGAACAGCGGCAGACCCTGGCCCGGATCGAAGATGAACGGGATGCCGGCCTTCGCGAATTGCTCGGCGTGCTGGACCATCCCGTCGAAGCCGTCCGGCGCGACGATGCCGAGCTTCACGCCCGACACTTCGTCCGCGCGGTTCAGGTGCGACTGCATCATCGCGCCCGGGTGGAATGCGGTGATCTGGTTGTTCTCGAGATCGGTCGTGATCATCGCCTGCGCGGTATGCGTTTCGGGCACCACGCGCACGCTGGCCTTGGACAGGCCGAGGCTGTCGAGACGCTCGAGATAGCGATCGGCGTCGTTCGCGCCGACCGTCGCCATGATGCGCGCGTCGCCGCCGAGCATGTGCAGCGCGTAAGCGATGTTCCCCGCGCAACCGCCGAATTCGCGACGCATCGTCGGCACGAGGAAGCTCACGTTCAGCAGGTGAACCTGGTCGGGCAGGATGTGCTCGCGAAACCGGCCTTCGAAGGTCATGATGTTGTCGTAGGCGAGCGAGCCGCAAATCAGCGTAGTCAAGGCGTGCGTTCCTGTAGAGAGCAAAAGGAAGCGGCCGCCCGGCCGG
>Ga0209759_1001536_pt1 | contig 12666 bp, 10 predicted proteins | sample AraplaCL_Col_mMS_FD_184261 | JGI IMG/M metagenome (GOLD analysis project Ga0209759, IMG submission 184261) | Arabidopsis root microbial communities from the University of North Carolina, USA - plate scrape CL_Col_mMS (SPAdes) (version 2) | ecosystem: Host-associated > Plants > Roots >...
CGATCGGACACCGCCTTCGATCCCATCGCCCCCACGGCGTAGCACGCACAGAAGCGCGAGGCCTTCTCTTCCGGCACGTGAAACGCCGTATCGACCATGCCCAGCGGGTCGAAAATCCGCTCCTTCAAGAACGTCTCAAACGGGATGCCGCTGATCTTGCCGACCAGGTAGCCGAGCACATCGGTGGAAACAGAGTAGTTCCACGCCTCGCCCGGAGAGAACTCCAGCGGCACGCCGGCCAGCTTTTCGATCATCTCGTCGAGCGTGCCATCGGTAGCAATATCGCCCAGCTTCAGCCGGCGGTACGCCGCGTCGACATTCGTGTTCTGGTGGAAGCCATAGGTCAGGCCGGAGGTGTGGCGCAGCAGGTCGACCATGCGCATGGGGCGTTTGACCGGGCGCGACTGGAAGCCCTCCATGAAGCCGCCGGCGTGGACGCCCAGGTTCGCCCATGCGGGGATGAACTTGCTGACCGGATCGTCCAGCGCAACCTTGCATTCCTCCACCAGCATCATGAACGCCACCGATGTGATGGGCTTGGTCATCGAGTAGATGCGGAAAATCGAATCCTCGGCCAGCGGCACCTGGCGCTCGCGGTCGGCCAGGCCCAGCACGGAGTTCAAGGCCAGTTCGCCGCGCCGCCACACCTGGACGAGCGCGCCGGGCAGCTTGCCCGTCGCAATGTAAGCGTCATCGATGAAGCGCTCGACCCGTGCGAGCCGATCGCGGGACATCCCCTGCGTTTGCGTGCCTTGCCTGTCCATGCCGTCTCCTTGCATTGATGCCCGCGCGAGGGCGCAGGCGTGCCAGACTCCGATCCGGTCTGCGCGGTATTCCGACGCGCGCAGCCCCGCCCAGCGACACTGTACAGCGCTGATCCATTGCCCGCGACAATGCCCGGCCCGCGCCTATGCTTCAATGCGGTTCGACCGCAACCCAGTACCAACATGAAGCGCTTCGACGACCTTTACCTCTTCACGCGCGTAGTGGAAGCCGGGGGCTTTTCCGCTGCCGAGCGCGCCACGGGCATCCCCAAGTCACGTCTGAGCCGGCGCATTGCCGAGCTGGAGGTGCAGCTCGGCACGCGGCTGCTGCAACGCTCAAGCCATCGCGTATCGGTCACGCCCGTGGGCGAAGCGGTCTATCGGCACGCGCGCGACATGGCCGATGCGTCGGCGGCCATTGAAGCACTGGCTGGGGCGGCACGCAGCGAACCGGCCGGCGTGCTGCGCGTCGGCACATCGCCGTTGCTGGCGGAAACACTGGTGGCAGGTTGGCTGGCCGAATTTGCCGATGCGCATCCGAAGCTGCGCATTGAACTGGACCTGTCCAACACCTACGTCGACCTGATCGAGCAGCGCATTGACGTGGCGATCCGCGCGGCCACGGGGCCACTGCCCTCGCGCGATGTGGTGGCGCGGCATCTGGCTATCTCGCCGCGCGTGCTGGTCGGCAGCCCCGTGTTGGTTGCCCGTGTAGGTGAACCGGAGACGCCCGCCGCGCTGGAAGACTTTCCGTGCCTGGGACAGGGCTCGCTCACACGCAGCCGCGATTGGGTGCTGCAGGATGCGCGCGGCCATCGGCTCGCGCTGCCGATTCGCCCGCGCTTTGCCAGCGACAACATCATCGCCCTGCGCGAAGCGGCCATTGCCGGGCTCGGCTTGGCCATCCTGCCGCTGCACTGCTGTCATGCGGCGCTCGGCCGCGGCCGCCTGCGCACGGTGCTGCCCGGCTGGACGCCCGAGCCGGCCGACCTGCACGCGCTCTATCCATCGCGTGCCGGCGTACCGCCTTCGGTGAAGGCGCTGGTGGCGTTCCTGCGCGAGCGCTTTGCTGCGGAATCCACCATGCAACCGCTGGCTTGAACCGCAGGTTCCGCTACTTCACCACGCGGCCAAGAAAGTCGAGCATGCGTCGGCCAATTTCCGTGTGGTGCGTCTCCAGCGCAAAGTGGCCGCTGTCGACAAAGTGCACCTCTGCATCTGGCAGGTCACGCTTGAAGGCCTCTGCGCCGGGCGGAATGAAGATGGTGTCATTGCGACCCCACACCGCGAGCAGCGGCGGCCGATGCGCGCGGAAATACGCATGCAGCGCCGGATACAGCGCCACATTGCTCGCGTAATCCAGGAACAGATCCATCTGGATGTCGAGCTGGCCCGGACGGCTCAGGAAATATTGATCCAGCAGATAGCCATCCGGCGCCACGCGCGTCGGGTCCGGCACGCCATCCAGGTATTGCCACTGCGTCATCTCATCCGAAACGATCGCATGCAACTCACGGCGATGCGCTTGGTCCGGGTTGTCCCAATAGGCCTTGACCGGCGCCCACGGCCCCTCGCCCAGGCCTTCCTCATAGCCGTTGCCGTTTTGCGTGACGATGGCGCTGATGCGCCCCGGATGCGCCATCGCCAGACGCCAGCCCACCGGCGCGCCGTAGTCAAACACGTAGATTGCGTAACGCGATAGGCCGATCGCTTGCGTAAAACCGTCTACCACGCGCGCCAGGTTGTCGAACGTGTAACGGAAGCCGCTCGGCACCTGCGTCAGGCCAAAGCCGGGAAAATCCGGCGCCACCACGTGATAGCGCTCCGCCAACTGGGGGATCAGGTTGCGGAACATATGCGACGCGCTGGGAAAACCGTGCAGCAACAGCACGGTGGGCGCATCGGCTGGGCCGGCCTCCCGATAGAACACGCGCACACCCTCGACATCCACCGTGCGGTGGCGCACAGCGCTTGGGGCATACGCATCGACAACCAGATCAGCGGTTCGGGCAGGGGCGTTCATGGCAAGGCTCCGGGATGGGTTTCGGGGAAACAGCAGCGAAACCATCGTAACCTTTGAAATTACATTTCACAAGTTACATAAAATTTCCCCATCGTTCGCATACCGATTTGTGATGTCAAATAAAACGGGCACGCCGTCTGGCGTGCCCGCGCGGGAAACGATGCAACAGAAAAACTCAGGTGAGCCGTTCGAGCGCCTGGGCGGCAATGCGCCGCGTGATGGCTTCGGCCGAGTCTTCCGTGGCCAGCTGGCCGGCCTGGCCCGACCACAGATTGATGAAATCGCCCGAGCCGGTCGGTTCGGTCTTTGCCCGCAGCGGCGCCAATGCACCGCCGGCCGTGGGGAAGGCCGGGGCAAATGCGCTCATCGGGCCGATCTCACGCATCAGGCGGTTGACGATGCCGCGCGCCGGGCGGCCTGTGAACAGGTTGGTGAGCGCGGTGTCGGCATCCGTCGCCTGCTTGAGCGCCGCGCGATGAATGGCCGATGTCTTAGCCTCCGGCGACAACATATAGGCCGTACCGATCTGCACCGCCGATGCCCCCAGCGCCAACGCCGCCACCACACCGCGCGCATCGCCAATGCCGCCCGCTGCGATGATCGGCACCTTCACCGCATCCGCCACCTGCGGCAACAGCGCGAACGTGCCGACCTGCGATTCGATCGTCTTGGCGAGGAACATGCCACGATGGCCGCCCGCCTCGTTGCCCATGGCGATGATGGCGTCTACGCCGCGCGCTTCCAGCCAGCGCGCCTCTTCCACCGTGGTGGCAGCGGAGATGACCTTCGCCCCCGTAGCCTTTACGCGGGCCTGCAATTCCGGCGAGGGCAGGCCGAAATGGAAACTCACCACCTCCGGCTTCAATTCCTCCACCAGCGCGCAGGTCGCTTCGTCGAACGGCGCGCGGTTGACGGCTGGCGCTTGCGCGTTCAAGTCAATACCGAACTCGGCGTAGTACGGTGCCAGATGGGCGCGCCATTTGGCATCGCGCTCGGGGTCAGGCTGCGGCGGCGTATGGCAGAAGAAGTTCAGGTTGATGGGGCCACCCACGGCCGCCCGGAACTGCTCGACTTGCTGGCGGATCTGCTCGACGCTGAGCATCGCGCACGGCAGCGAACCGAGGCCCCCTCCCCGCGCCACGGCAATCGCCAGCTCCACGCCAGCCACCCCCGCCATCGGCCCCAGTACGATGGGCACTTCGATGTTGAACAACTCCAGCACGCGTGCATCGGGCCATGCGCTCATGATCGTCTCCGGCGAGTTACTTGGATGAGACATGGTAATGCGGCGCGCTTTTCATCGGACTGACCCGTTGAAACACGCGTGCAATGAGTAACCTGCATAGACAATTAAATCGGTTACAATTCAATCCACCGCCTTTTTGAAAACCGCCATGCCCGCACCCGCTGCTGCCACCGATGCGCCCCTGCTGATCGCCGACGATCCGGTGCTGGACATGCTCAACACCGTGGCCAACGTCAACGGCCAGCCCCACGATTTCTGGCAAAACGACGTCGATGTCTCCGATTGGCTGGTGCGCGCCGGCTGGCTCGTCGAGCCCGTGGCAGGTCGCTATCCACCCGGCGTGCTGCTGGCCGTGGCGCGGCACCTTCGCGAGGTGATTCGCACCTTGGTGGAGGCGCGCAAGTCGGGCCGTGCAGCCAGCGCCGATGCGCTCAACGTGTTCCTGCGACAGGCGCCAAGCCATCCCATGTTGGTCTGGGAAAACGGCACCCCGCGCGTCGAGCGCGTGCGCCCAACCGATTCAGTCGAGCAGTGTCTGGCACCGCTGGCCGAAGCCGCCGCGCATCTGCTCGCCGAGGGCGATTTCCAGCTCGTGCGCGTGTGCGAACATCCGGAATGCACGCTGTGGTTTTACGACCGCACCAAGTCGCACAAGCGCCGCTGGTGCAGCATGGCTGTCTGCGGCAACCGGCACAAGGTGGCGGAATACCGCAAACGCCAGCAGGGCTGATCGCAGCTCGGTCGTTCCAATGCTGGAACGCCGCGTCGCGGCCGAACGGGCTGCGCACAAGCCCGCTCGTTCGTAACCTGTTCTCCCGAAACATCGCACCCATTCAGGAGAACAGCATGTCCGAAACTCAAGCCACCCCATCCACGACCGCGCAACGCCTGGCAGGCCGCGCCGCCATCGTCACCGGAGGCTCGCGCGGCATCGGCGCCGCCGTGGCGCATCGACTGGCCGCCGACGGCGCACGCGTGGCCGTGGTCTATCGCAGCAACGCCGCAGAGGCTGACGCCGTAGTCAACAGCATTCGCGGCACCGGCGCGCAAGCCATTGCCGTGCAGGCCGACGTGGGCGATGCCGTATCCGTTAACGCGATGGTGAGCACCGTGCGCGAGACCTTCGGCGCCATCGACATCCTCGTGAACAATGCGGGCATCCTGGAAAGCCAGCCGGTGGGCAGCATCGATCTCGCATCGTTCGACGCGCAGTTCCGGACCAATGCCTTCTCGACGATTCTCGTCACGCAAGCGGTGCTGCCACATGTGCCGGCTCGCGGCGGGCATATCGTGAACGTGTCTTCCAGCCTGGTGTACCGGCCCCGCGCAGGGCTGGCAGTGTATGCGGCAAGCAAGGCCGCAGTCAGCGCCCTCACCCACGCGTTTGCCATAGAACTGGGCCCGCGCAACATCACCGTCAACGCCGTGGCGCCCGCGCTCACGCGCACCGACATGACCGCGCCGATTCCCGATGAGGTGAAAGCACGCATGCGCGAATCGACACCGATGGGACGCCTGGCCGAACCGGACGACATCGCCGATGCCATCGCCTTCCTGGCCTCGGACGACGCCCGCTGGATCACCGGCCGCACCTTGATGACCGACGGCGGCTTCATCTGAGAAAGTAACCACCCAAAACGTGTGCAACGCTGCCAACTCCGGCACGCAGAGGGTGTGGCCATACCCTGCCCTAGATGGCGCCTTGGATTTTTGCCGCGGGGAGGAAAAAGAGGGGAGGCTGTCTGAGCGCAGCGAGTTTGCCTCCCCTCCCTCCCCGTGACGAAAATCCAAGGGGAAGTCGCCATCTCGGGCGCGCCTTTCTTTGCTTACCTTTCTTTGGCAAGACAAAGAAAGTAAGTCGGCCCCGGCAGGGGACGAAACCCAACACAAACCAGCACCACCCAGCCGCCCCCGCAGAAGAAAAGCGAGCGCAGCGTCCAACAACTCACTCAGCCAGTTGCTTCACAAGCCGATAAAGAAACTCCCGCCCGTCATACAACCGCGCAATCTCGATACGCTCATCCAGACCATGCGTGCGCAGATCAGCCGGCTCGGTAAACAACCCCGACACGCCATACATGGGAATGCCCGCATTGCGCATGAACCGGCTGTCCGTCGCCCCCGTGCTCATCGCCGGAATCACCGGCACATTCCACATCTGCTGCGTCAGCGCCTCCACCGTCTTCACCAAGTCGCCATTGAGCGGCGACGCGGGGCTTGCAAGCGGCTTGTTGACATAGCGCACGCTGATCTTTTCGGTGCCGATCACCTGCTTCAACTGACGATCGATATCGGCCGGATCATCGTGCGGCAGGATGCGGCAATTGACGGTGGCCTTGGCCGATTGAGGCAGCGCGTTCTCTGCATGGCCGGCATTGACCATCGTGGCCACGCAGGTGGTGCGCAACTGCGCGTTGTAGAACGGAATGGCCGAAAGCCGATCGATTGCAGCCTGGTCCGGCTTGCCGGTGCCCACCGAGCGCATGTCGTCCGCCAGTTGCCCCGTGGCCAGCGGCGCGCTGCGTGCGAAGTAAGTCTGCGTCACGTCGGCCAGCTTGACCGGAAACTGATACGCCCCCAACCGATCCAGCGCGGCTGACAACGCATAGATCGGGTTCGTCTTTGTCGGCACCGAACTGTGTCCGCCCACGTCGCGCACTTCCAGCTCGTACGTCGTGTACATCTTCTCGGCCACCTGAATGCGGTGGAGCACCGGCTTGCCGTTGCGCAGCTCGCCGCCACCGCCTTCATTGATACCGAATTCGGCTTTCACCAGCTCCGGCTTGTTGTTGACGATCCAGTACGCGCCATTGGTCGGCACATCGCCGCGTTCCTCGTCGGTGGTCAATGCGAGGATGATGTCGCGCGATGGTTTGAAGCCTTCCTGCTTGAGCTGCCCCAGCACCGACACAAAGGCCGAGGCCATCGCCTTGTCGTCGATCGCGCCGCGCGCCGTGAAATAGCCGTCAGTCTCTTGCAGCTTGAAGGGGTCGGTCTTCCAGTCTTCGCGCTTGGCTTCCACCACGTCAATGTGGGCAAGCAGCAGCATCGGCTTCTTGGCACCGGTACCCTTGAAGCGCAGCACAAGGTTGCCCTTCTTCGGGAACGGCTCAAGCACCTGCATGTCGGCAGAGGCAAAACCCGCATCGCGCAGGCGCCTTTCCATCGCATGCGCGGCCTTGGTCGTGTCACCTGCCGAATGCGTCGTGTTGATCTCGACCAGCTCTTTGTAGATATCGTGATAGCGCTGCTGCTCGGGCGTGAGCGTGGTGGGCGCGGGCTTGCTGGCGGGGATGGTCTGTGCGAACGCGCCGGCGCTGCATGCCAACACAGCTGCAGACACCAAGGCGCGAACGGGAACACGACGACACTGGAAACGCATGACACCTCCGGATAATCGTTATGTGAACCGGCTCATGGCTCTTCGCGAGCGGTTCGAGGGGCGGAGCAAGGCCATGAGCGGCTTCTGAGTGCACCGCATAAAACAAAGCGGGGCCGACCCGAAGGCCGACCCCGCAGTGTAGCGCCGCGGCAGCCATTTCGCTGCCAGGGCAACCCATCAGGAAGCGTGCTTTACATCGCCACGCGGAACACCGCCACAGCGCGGCGCAACTCGTCCGCCTGTTCTTCCAGTGCCTGGGCAGCGGCAGCGGCTTCTTCCACCAGTGCGGCGTTCTGCTGCGTCACGTCATCCATCTGCGTGACGGCTTCGTTGATCTGCTCGATGCCGGTGCTTTGCTCAGCCGAGCCCGCGCTGATCTCGCCCATGATGTCGGTCACGCGCTTCACGGCCACGACGATCTCTTCCATCGTCTTGCCGGCACGTGCCACCAGCGTCGAGCCGGATTCCACACGCGTGGCGGAATCTTCGATCAACGATTTGATCTCCTTGGCGGCAGCCGCGCTGCGCTGTGCCAGCGTGCGCACTTCACCGGCTACCACGGCAAAGCCGCGGCCTTGTTCACCGGCACGCGCGGCTTCCACCGCAGCGTTGAGCGCCAGGATATTGGTCTGGAACGCAATGCCTTCGATCACGGCGATGATGTCGGTGATCTTGCGCGACGATTCGCTGATCTCGCCCATGGTCGTCACCACGTCCTGCACCACGGCACCGCCCTGCACGGCAATCTCGGAGGCGTTGACGGCCAGCGTGCTCGCCTGACGCGCGTTGTCGGCGTTCTGCTTCACGATGCTCGTCAGCTCTTCCATGCTGGATGCGGTTTCCTCCAGCGAGCTGGCCTGCTCTTCCGTGCGCTGCGACAGATTGGTGTTGCCTGCTGCAATCTGCTGCGTGGCGGACGCAATCGACTCGCTGCCGCGACGCACCGTCACCACGGTCTCCTTCAGCTTGGCTTGCATCTGCTGCAGGCCTTCCATCAGCAGGCCCATCTCGTCACGCGAGTGGATGCGAACGTCGGTGGTCAGGTTGCCGCCCGAAATCTCATGGAAGTGCACGAGCATCTCTGCGAGCGGGCGCGAAATGGCGCGCGAGAGCACGAAATAGCAACCGGCCGCCAGCACCAGCCCGATGGCAATCACGATACCGAAGGTCCACAGCAGCCCGTTGAAGAACGACTGCGATGCCGCGTAGGCAACCGAGGACACTTCTTCTTGGATCGCATTCAAGCGATCGGACTGTTCCGCATAGGCGCGGAACAGCGTCGGGATTTTTTCCAGCGCCAGCACGCGCGCGGCATCCTTGTCACCACGCCGCAGCGCATCGATTGCGCCGCCGATCCCATCCTTGATGATGAGGCTGCGCTGCTTCCCGGCCTCGCCCGCAATGCGCTCTTCCTCCGGCGTCGAGAACGGCAGGGCCAGATAGTCTTTCCACGCCTTCTCGCTGTTTTGAATCTGCATTGCGACGCGGCCGAGTGCGTCCGCGCTCTTGGCGGTATCAGGATCGAAGATGGCGCGGTCCAGCGCGGTGCGTGCTTGCGCAAGCTTGGATTCGGCCTGCCCCAGCGCGCGCGTGGACGGAAGGTTATTGGAGAAGGTTTCCTTGAGCGCCGCGTTGGAGCGCAGGTTACCGACCAGCCCCAGCGCGCCGACGCCCGTCAGGAATACAGCCAGAACAAATAGCACCAGCGCCAGCCGTGCCTTGATGGAGAGCGTCTTCATATCTGTCGCGCGAAGTTGGGGGAGCGTGAAGTCGTTCCTCTGAGGGAACTGAATTCAACGAAACTAACGACAGATCCTCAATAATCTTTAACTACATTCCGAGGGTTTGCCCGAAGAACAAAGCCCCATGCGACTCTTGGCTCACGCTTGCGTCCGCTCCATCAATGCGTTATCCAGCGGAACACCGCGCACCGTCACCGTTTGGCGTACGACCACGCGAAAACCATTGCAGGCAAAGAACGGCTCGGCGCTCAAGCTCACGTGGGCTTGCACACGCGGCACGTCACGCTGCGCTGCCAACCCGAGAATGTGGCTCATGAGTTGTTGGCCAATGCCTCTTCGCGCATGCGCGGCCGATACGAAGAAGTGATCGATATAGCCGTTTGCCTGCAAATCGGCATAAGCGACGGGCTGCCCGTCGACTTCCGCCACGAACGGCTGGATGCGGCGGATGCGCTCATTCCACTGGGCGACGTCGTAGTCGGCCGGCGCCCAGGCTTCGCATTGTTCGGGCGTGTATCGGCGGGCGGCGATGCCGTGCACTGCAGAACGAAAAACGGCGTGCAGGAGCGGCTCGTCGCCGGGTCTGAAAGCGCGTATGACGACGGGCGGATGCGGAAGCGGTGCGTTCATGATCATTGCCCTGCGTGTGGCAGATCCATCGATGCCAGCACGTCCTTGATGTGCTGCGCCGCCTGCTGGGCATTCTGCGCGGCGGGCACGGGCGGTTGCTGATCGGTCGACAAGTTGCGCACGTGGTCGTCAATGCTGATACCGGTGCCCAGCGGTGCCAGCATCGCCGCCGATTCGTGCATGGCCCATTGGAAGTCATTGAGCGGCGCGTTGCGGGCGGCCTGCAAACCAGCGGGGTTCGCTGCCATGGCGCGGGCGGCGACTGGGTCGCGGTTGTCATCGGGCGTGCTCAATTCCAGCACCTGGCCCAGGTTGGGCGCACTGGCGTCGCGAGCGGTGAGCGGCGTCTGGATGTTGTAGCGCATGCGCAGCGTCTTGATGATCGCGGTGTGGTCGTACGGCTGCGCCACGGTCGAGCGGAAGATGGTGCCTTTGGGAATCCACGGTGACACCACCACCGCCGGCACGCGCACGCCCAGCCGGTCGAACGCGAAAAGCTGCCCGGGTTGCGGCGGGCTGGGCGGCACCACGGTGGGCGGCGGCACGTGGTCGAAACAGCCGCCGTGTTCGTCGAAGGTGATGACGAGCATGGTCTGATGCCACTGCGGCGAACTGCGCAGCGCGTTGTACACCTGCGCGACGAGCGCATCGCCGTAGCCGACGTCGTGCGGCGGGTGCATATCGTTGGGCCAATCGACATCAGCAAAGTAGCGCGGCTCGATAAAGCTGTACGAGGGCAACTTGCCGCTGGACGCATCGTCGAGAAAATCGTCGAACAGGTGAAAGTGGTCCAGATGCAGCCACAGCCGCGTCAGCGTGAGCGAGTGCGCGAAGTCGTGGTAATAAACCGCCCAATCGTCGGGCACCACGCCGTCAAGCGCGTTGAACAGCGTCGGCATGAGATACGGAAAGTGCACCGGCGAGTTGTTCGGATAACCGTGCGCGGTGCCGGTGTGCACGAAAAACCGGTTGGGCCACGTCTGGCACGGCGCCGAGGCAAACCACGCATCGCACACGGCGTAGTTGCGCGCCAGCGTGCTGAGTGCAGGCACCTGGTCCGACGTGAAGAAATGCATGATGTCGCGCGGGTCGCCACCGTTCTTGGCGTAGTTGGTGGTGAAACCCTGCATGGTGGGCGTCTGCCCCAGCGGCATCTGCTGGCCGAAGAGCTGCTGGTTGATGTCGGTGAACAGCTCGCCCGGGTCGGGATTGGGCAGCGTCATCACGTTGGGCGGCGCAGGCGTCGTCCATACGCGGATCGGCTGACCGCCGCCGTCGGGATTGGTCTCTTCGCCCGACAGGCCGTCGAACTCCGCGCTCTTTGAATACAGCGTGCCGAACAGGTTGTCGAACGACCGGTTCTCCAACATCAGCACGACCACGTGCTCGATTACATCCAGGCCTGCCATGGTGGCCCCCTCGTTTCGTTTTCGTTGCTTCGTTTTGCGGGCCCGCGCGGGGCGGCGCCCTGCGGGTCACTATAGGAAGAAACGAGGGGGATTGGCGTTACGCGCGTCTACGGACGTACCGCCGGCAGCACACGCCACGCAATCAGCGCGCTGCCCGCCGCCATCAGCCACACCACGGGCCATGACGACCACGCCAGCACCTGCGGCAGGCACTGCGACGTGAGACCGAGCGCCGCAAACGCGCCCGTGTTGCCCAGACCCAGCGCCGTGCCGGCACGCTGCGCACCGGCCAAGGTGGCCAGTTCGGTATAGCCCACGCCATGCCACGCCGATACGCAGATGCCGCCCGCCACCACGGCCGCCACCAGCGCGATGCGCATGACCGACAGATCGATCGACAGCGCCGACGTCATCCACGCCACCCCGGCCAGCACCGCAAACAGCGCGGCGCTCAACCGCGCGCAGGTAAGCAGATAGGCGCGGCGATTGCCGTGACGGTCGGTCCAGCGGCCGCTCCACACGCGCATGACGGCCGCCCCGCCCTGCACCGCTGCCATGGTCAGGCTGAGCGTGAGCACATTGGCGTGCGCAAAGTCGCGCAGGAACACCGTGGCAAAAGCGACGACCGCGCCTTGCGGCACGCACAGCAGCCCAATGGCCAAGGCCATGCGCAACAGCGTTGGATCGCGCAACGGGCCCGTACCGCCAGGCGCCGCAGTGTGTGCAACTGCATTCACCGTGTCCGGTGCGTCATGCACCCACAGCCACGTCAGCGCCGCAGTCAACGCACACGCCGCCGCCAGTACCCCATACACGGCGGCAAACCCGGCATGCGCGGCCAGGCTCGGCAGCACGAGGGCACCAATGCCGCCGCCCAGCGGTACGGCGGTCTGGCGGATGCTCATGGCCAATCCGCGCTCGCCTTCGCGAAACCAGCCCATGACGGCGCGGCCGCTCGATCCATTCACGCTGCCGCCCAGCAGGCCGACGCTCAGCATGCCGCCCACCAGCCACGCCAGCGGCGGCACGTTGCCATGCAGCGGCACCACGCAACATGCCATCACGAACAGCGCCAGCGCGGTCAGCCCCAGCCCCGTCAGCAGCACCGCGCGGTCGCCCCAGCGGTCGGTCAGCAAGCCCCACGGCAATTCGCTGATAGCGATGCCCAGTCCCAACGCGCCCAGTGCCACGCCCAGTTCGGCATTGCCCAGGTGATACGCCGAGCGAATGAACACGGCCGTTGTCGGGATGCCTGAGAACGCTGCCGAAAAGCTCGCATTGGCCGCCACCCCCACACCCAGCACCTTCCAGCGGTGATGGCGCGACATGGGCGTCGAAGTGGCCGGTAAGCACATCGCGGTTGTCATGATCGTTTCTCCAGAAATGCGTTTGACAGCAGCAGTCTGGCGGAGCAACATCAGGCCTAAATGACGTTAATCCCTCATTTCAAGACATCATGCGCAGAATCGG
>Ga0209759_1001537_pt1 | contig 12656 bp, 7 predicted proteins | sample AraplaCL_Col_mMS_FD_184261 | JGI IMG/M metagenome (GOLD analysis project Ga0209759, IMG submission 184261) | Arabidopsis root microbial communities from the University of North Carolina, USA - plate scrape CL_Col_mMS (SPAdes) (version 2) | ecosystem: Host-associated > Plants > Roots >...
TGGCAGCGGCGTGGGCGTAAGCGGCAACCACAGCAGCCTGGTGAGCGACTACACGATCAGCTACGTCAACACGGCGGGCACGATCACGCCCAAGACGGTGCTGGTGACGGCGTCGACGGACACCAAGACCTACGATGGCACCATTGCCAGCAGTGCGGCGGTGACCAACATCACCGGCCTGCTGTCGGGCGACAGCCTGGGCGGCCTGTCGCAGACCTACAACAGTGCGCACGCGCAGGGCGCCAATGGCTCGCTGCTGATCGTCAATGGCAGTGGGGCAAGCGTGAGCGGCAGCCACGGCAGCGTGCTGGGCGACTACGCCATCAGCTACGCCAGCACGCGGGGCACGATCACGCCCAAGCAACTGGCCACGGTCATCAATGCGGTGGGCAAGACTTACGACGGCACCACCAGCACGACCTCCACCGTGAGCCTGGCGCCTGGCGGCCTCGTCGGCAACGACACTGCCGCGGGCGTCAGCGGCTTCAACCTGGCCTTCGACAATCCGAACGCCGGCACGCGCAACGTGGTGGCGAGCGGCACGGGCAGCCTGTCCGGTTTCAGCGGCGCGGCCAGCGGCAACGGCAGCGGCAGTGGCGCTGGCAACGAGGTGGCGGGACTCGCTAGTGACTACGTCGTCGTAACGCCACCCTCGGCCAGCGCCGTGATCAGCGCCGCCAACCTCATCGTTACGGCGAACAACGACGCCAAGATCGTCACGCAGAGCGACACGGCCGGGTACAACGGCGTGAGCTTCACCGGCTTCGTCGGCGGCGACAACGCCAGCATGCTGGGCGGCACGCTCTCGATCACGCGCACGGGCGTTGGCGTCGACGAGGCGGCCGGCACCTACAACGGCGTGCTGGTGGCGTCGGGGTATACCTCCAGCAACTACAACATCAGTTACGTCAACGGCAATTACCAGATCGTGCCCGCGCAAGACCTGCTGGTGCACATCCAGAACATGAACAACAGCTACGGCACCACGCCGGGCTACGCCGTCACCAGCGCGCAGTACATGGATAGCGGCAACGTCATCCACACACTCACGCAGACCAGCCACAACGGAAACACCTTCACGTACAACGACAGTGCCGGCGGCAGCGTCACCTTCACCGTGACGCCCACTGGCGCGGTGCTGAGCAGCGCGGGTTTCCTGGCCGCGGGCAACTACGGGCTGACCGGCTCGAACACGAGCATCGTGGGCAACAACTTCCTGCAGACGACCTACGTCGGCAACCAGGCGGTGGAGCGCGTTGCGCTGACGCCGCAGGCCAATGGCGTATCGAAGGTGTATGACGGCACCACGAACATCACCGGCCTTAATCTCGGCCTTTCGGGCGAGCTGTCCGGCGACATCGTCGACGTCGGTGGCGTTGGCGCATTCAACACCCCGCACGCGGGCAACAACCTCGGTTACACGGTCAACAACATCGCCTTGAGCGGCGCCGACGCCAACAATTACTACCTGAGCAGCAACACGCTCGCCGGTACCGACGGCATCATCACGCCGAAGGCAGTGACGGCGACGGCATCGACCGATACCAAGGTGTACGACGGCACCACGGCCAGCAACGTGGCGGTCACCAACATCACCGGCCTGCTGACGGGCGACAACTTGTCCGGCGTATTCCAGACGTACAACAGCACCCACGCGCTGGGTAACGATGGTTCGCTGCTGGTGGTGAACCACACCGGGGCGAGCGTGAATGGCAGCTACGGCAGTGTGCTGGGCGACTATGCAATCACCTACGTCAACACGGCGGGCACCATCACGCCGGCGTCGGTGACGGTCACCGCGTCGAGCGACACCAAGGTGTTCGACGGCACCACGGCCAGCAACAGGACGGTGACCAACATCACCGGTTTGGTAAGTGGCGACCAGTTGACGGGCCTCACGCAGTCGTACAACAACGCGCATGTGCTGGGCGCCAACGGCTCCACGCTGCTGGTCGACAGCAGCCACGCCAATATGACCAGCGGCGTGGGCAGCGCGCTCAGCGATTATGTGATCAGTTATGTCGACGCCACCGGCACGATCACGCCGAAGGCGGTAACGGTGACGGCGTCCACCGACACGAAGATGTATGACGGCACGACGACAAGCACGGTGGCCGTGACCAACGTCACCGGTCTGGTAGGGAACGACAGCCTCACGAACCTGTTCCAGGCGTACAACAGTTCGCAAGCGCTCGGCGCGAACGGTTCGCTGCTGGTGGTCGACGGCAGCAACGTTGGCTTGAGCAGCGGTGCCGGGGATCGCTTGAGCGACTACGGCATCACCTATGTCAGCACGGCAGGCACCATCACGCGCCGGCCGGTGACAGTATCGAATGTCAGTTTGAACAGCGACGGCAGCCTGAACATTTCGCAGGCCACGCTATCGGGCGTGCTGCCCGGCGAAACCCTGACGCTCGTGCCGGGCGGCATGCCCGGCACGCTGGCCTTGTCGGGGCCGACGGCGGGTGATTACGTGCTGATCGTCCCGCGCGTGACACAACCGCAGCCGCCGTTTGATGACGTCAAATGGCGCGGCGCGCTCTATGCAGCCCAGCACATGATCGGCTTGCTGCCGCCGCCGTGGATCACGGTGACGCAGACCGACGTGTCGCCTGTGTTGATGGACGTGGCGCAAAGCGGCGAACTGCCGGGCCAGGCGTTGTACTGTGTGCAAGGCGCCGTTCGCGTACCCGATTATGTGAAAGCTTTGCCGGTGATGGGTTGTTCTCAGATGGCGCCGGGGCACGCGGGTGGTTGAGGCCAATGGCACTGACACTCAAGGTCATGGCGCGACGCCGCGTAGGTTGGCGGTGAGCCCCGGACTTGATCCGGGGTGAACCCCAACATCGCCATCTGCATGGCAACGTTGGGGTTCGCATACGCTCACCACCAACCTACGCGCTTCGGTTTGGCTTAACTTCGGAGCATGGCCCCAGCGCAACGGCTATCCGGACAAAACAAGGGAAGCGTTCTCACATGAGTACTAACGAAGCACCCGTCGCAAGCGACCCATCCTCCACCGCGGAACCGGTCTTTTCGCTCGGGCGCTTCGAATCCGTCTGCTACGCGCGCAAGCACGAAGCAGCGGCGCGCGAATTCGTCGCCTTGCTGGCCATGCTCGATCGCAACTACGGCGGCCTCGATGTGGGGTTCCATGCGCAACCCACCGCCAGCATGATGGGCACGGACCAGGACCCGCACATCATCAACCGCATCTGCTCGGCGCTGTCGGCCTTGTTCAGCGACCCCGCTTTCAGCCTCTCTTTCGATGGCTATCGGCAGATGCTGTATTTCCACCGCTGGATCGCCACGCTGTTTGCGGCCAGCTCGTTCCGGAACGCCGATCACATCCTGCGCGCGCTCAACATCAAGGGGCCCAACGCCAGGGCGGTGGAAGTCAACAATCGGGACCTGGCCAAGTTCTGCCTGCTGTATACGCCGAACTCCGAAATTCCCATGAACATGGAAGCGTTGTGGCAGAGCGATCGCCATCTCGCCACGGCGCTTGCCTGCGCCTTGCTCTCGCCGCGTTTCCTGGGCACCGCCGCCGCCCACGACAAGCGTGAAGTGTTGCTGCAATGGCTGCCGCCCAAGCTGGACAAGATCGAGGATCTCAACGTACTGCCGATCGGCGTGCTGCACGACGTCTATATGCATTGCAGCTATGCCGACACGCCGAAGCGACATGCGATCAAGGCGCCGATCAATCGGCTGGTCCGCAAGAAACTGGTGGAGCAGGGCTTCAAGGATGTGGAAGGCGCGCCGCGCGCGCGTGCACCGGGCGAAAAACCGCTGATGCTGGTGATACTGGAATGGTTCTCCGGCTCGCATTCGATCTACCGCACGCATTCGGCATCGATCAAGGCCGCGCGCGAACGCTTCCGCGTGGTCGGCATCGGCCATGCCGGTCAGGTCGATGAGCTGGGCAAGGCTGTCTTTGACGAGTACGTCGAAGTGGTGGGCGAAACCGTTTCCTTCGTGCGCGCCAAGGCGCAGGCGCTACGGCCGGATATCGTCTACTACCCCGCGTTCGGCATGTTTCCGCACAGCATCTACCTGACCAACCTGCGCCTGGCGCCCGTGCAGGTGGTCTCCTACGGCCACCCGGCTACCTCCATGTCCCCCGTGATCGATTACTTCGTGCTGCCCGAGGATTGGGTCGGCGACCCGGCCTGCTTCAGCGAAAAACTGCTGCCGGTACCCAAGGCGGCCATGCCGTTCGTGCCCTCCGCGCAGAGCAGTACGTATAAACCGCAGTTGCGCGAACACCCGAACGTGGTCAATGTCGCCATTGCAGCCACCACGATGAAATTGAACCCCGGTTTCATCGAGACGCTGGTGCGCATCCGCCGCGAAGCGGGCAGGCCGGTGAACTTCCACTTCTTCATGGGTGCGGCGCGAGGGTTGGTCTACCTGGAAGCGCGCGACTTCATCCTGCGCTACCTCCCGGACGCCCTCGTGCATCCGATCATGCCGTATGCGGCGTATATGGAACTGATCAATGGCTGCGACCTGTACCTGAACCCGTTCCCGTTCGGCAACACCAACGGCATCGTCGACGTCACCGCGCTGGGACTGGTGGGCGTGTGCAAGACCGGCCCCGAAGTGCTGGAACATATCGATGAAGCATTGTTCACGCGCATCGGCGTACCCGATTGGCTGGTTGCCAAATCGAACGATGAGTATGTGAAAGCCGCCTTGCGGTTGATCAACGACGATGCACTGCGCCTGTCGCTGCGCCGTACGTTGATCGAGAAGGCGGCTGTCAATGAGTTCTACCGCGGGCAACCGGAACTGTTTGGACGGGCACTCGAAACGTTGATCGCCTGATCGAGGCGCGCCGGTATCTGAGTTGGCGACTGACCGGCAATCAAGGTCCTGAGGTGGCTCTACGTCCTTGCCTGCTATTCATGCAAAAATGCCCTAGCTTTCGCTAGTGCTATTTCAGGGCGAATCGTCATTGACCAGCATTGATCGTCAACCTGCATCGATTTGACATCATCCACCGAAGGCAAGGAAACAAATGTTGAAGCAGTGCCTCATGCTCTCCGCTCTCGGCATCGCACTCGGCGTCATGGCTACCAGGCAGGCCACGGCCAACGATGCATTGCGCAACCAATTGGCACAGGAAACCTGCAGCGCCTTGAAGCAGGCTGCAGCGTCCATCCCCGGCGATGGCCCCATGATCCTGCCCAGCTACCCGGACATGCATGGGGATGATCCCGCCACGCGCGCCCTGGAAAACGTAGGCTTCGTCTACGACAACGCATTGGCCGGCATCGCGCTCAGCGCATGCGGTGCACCCGAGCAGGCGAGGCGTATCGCGGATGCCTTGCTGCTGGCGCAGGCAAGCGATGCCACCTACAAGGATGGGCGTCTGCGCAATGCGTACAAGAGCGGCGCGGTGGTCGACAACAAGGTCGCATTGTCCGGCTATTGGCAACCGCGTGGCAGTTATTGGAGCCAGGATCCCTATCAAACGGGCACGTCGTCCGGCAACCTGGCCTGGGCTGCATTGCTGTTGCTGACCGTCTACGACCACACGCATCAAGCGCGCTACCTCGATGGCGCGGTGTCCCAACTGAAGTGGATCGCCGCGCACACCGCCAACTCCGCCTCACCAGCAGGCTACGAAGGCGGCGTGTTTGGATATGACCGCAAGCAAATCGTTCAACACTGGAAATCGACCGAGCACCATATCGACATATACGCCGCGGCAACCTGGGCCAACCGGGAGCGCGCCGATACCGTGCTGGCGAATCAAGCGAAAATCGCCGGCGCCTTTGTCGCGGCGATGTGGGACGAACGACAACATCGCTTCTATGTCGGCACCGAGGACGACGACAAGACGATCGCGCGCGACAAATCCGGGCTGGACCAGGAAATCTGGCCGTTACTCGCGTTCCAGTCGCACCCGCCCGCGTGGGCTTCGGTATGGACCTTCGTCAACGCAAACCATCGCAGCGGCGAAGGCTACGGTTTCAGGCGGCAACCGGATGGCATGTGGACCGAAGGCACCGGTCAGGTAGCTGCCGCGTTGCAAGCGAGCGGCAAGCCTGTGCCGGACAGCCTTTGGTCGGCGATCCTTGCACAGCGCAGCGACAACGGCATGCTGTACGCCACGCCGCAGCAGCGTATCGCCACATCGTTCGCCATCGGCCCGCTCTCGACGTGCGACGATTTCTTCTATTACCACCACCCCCATCTGGGCGCGACCGCCTGGGCCGCGTTGGCCAGCAAGGGCTGGAATCCATTTGTTGGACACGTTATCGCGCAAGCCGAGGGGCGGCGATAAGCGGGTTTGTTGATGATTCGACGCTGCCAGAGACGCAGCATTAGTCCTTCGCGACGGCCGTGGACCAAGGGCTGTCGGGCCAATGGTGTTGGTTTTAGTGGGTACGTGAAGGGTTGTGTTCCAACCTGGCACGCGCGCGCAGCCTGGCGAGCGAGCTCGACCATGTATCCAAATCCTTGACATGGGCGAGCGTAAATAGGCGTGCGCAAGGGACCTGAGGGGACGCGCCATGACACTGTCCGCGTTAATGCGCCGCGCCTGTGCGGTGGTATTGCCTGATCCTATCTTCGCCGCTTTTTGTGTCGTTCCTGGCAGCCTTGAATGGCCGTGCCAGGACGACCGTGCGGACGTTCTACACCAGTGAAGCCCCCGGGTGGCTCGCGTTGCACCCGATTCCGCGTGTCTCCTCGGGCAAAGGACTGCTTGCGCAAGCAACGAGCGTCATCAACAGGGGCAACCAACGGAGGCAATCATGAAGGCGACAAAGAGCTTGTATTCACTGCTATGGCTTTTGCTGTTTCCAATCGTTGCACACGCTGGCGAGGTACCCGGTACGTATGCCAAGTATCAATGGGACGCCTCGGTTGCCGGGCTGACTTCGGTGGACTACGACATCACCGTGGTGGTCTACCCAGGAAGTCGCGCGAATATTCGCTGGGCCAACTGGTTCCGCCTGGTTGGGAGTAGCAACGGCGGCTATGTCGGTATGGAGAATAGAGCGAACGGCGGCCCATCCTTCGTATTCTCGGTGCGGGGCGCAATGCAGTACCAGGCCGGCGCCGGCGTAACGTGCGTCACCACGGGCGGTCAAAACGCGGGCGTCACTTGCACCATGCCTTACAACTGGGAGCAGGGGACCAATTATCAGTTCCATCTCGCCTATGAAGGCGGTCAGTGGCTGGGCGTTACGGTGACCAACCTCTTCACCAACCAGTCCGTCACGCTGGGCAGCATCCTGACTGACGCCACCAGTATTTCGCCGGGCGGCATGGTGAGCCGCACAAAATACCTTGAAGCGAACTCGCCCAACGCAAGCTGCTACAACCAGCCTTACACAGATGCCACTTTCAGCGCGCCAAGCGGCAACGGTGGCCAGTACACGGGCACCATCTCCGAGACCGGTACGGCGACGACGTGCGCCAGCTTCAGCGGCGTATACCGCGACGAACAGTGGAACGGGCAGGGCAATTCGCTGCGCGGCCCGATAGCGGACGGCAACATATGCGCAACCGCGGGGAACGGATACAGCGTGGGTGCAGCGGTCACCACCAAGAGCTGCAACAACACCGCGTCACAAGCCTGGGTGCTTGGGTCCGACGGCACCATGCGGCTGCAGAGCAATCTTTGCCTGGACGTGGTCAACCCTGATTCGCCAGCCGGTCAGGTGATTGTGGATCAATGCAACGGTAGCGCCACGCAAACCTGGTCTTTCGGCGGTGGCCGCGATTTGTTGATAAACAACCTCACCGGCTATTGCCTGACGCAGGGAGCCTTCGGCGCACAGCTCACGGTGCAGGAATGCACGGGATACAACCAGAGCTGGAGCCTGCCGACGTTGCCGGTGCTTCCGTAGCGACCCCGCCATCAGGTTGGTGGTGAGGGCATGCGAACCTCAACGTTGCCATGCAGATGGCGATGTTGGGGTTCGGCTTCGCCTCACCGCCAACCTACCAGGGATTGCGAGCCCATACAGCGATGCAGGCGCCAGCAGGCCTCATGGGCGAGGGCACTGCGGCGGCCAATGTTCGTCGCCGTGCAGGGCGGTCGCCGCGGAAACCGGCGCCGCCCTCCATCATTGCTCGCTTGTTGCTGTCGAGTCTCAGTTTTGGAGTACGCCTAGATCGATGGAGTTGGCCATCGCCTGGTATCCAATGTCATTGGGATGCAAATGATCGCCACTATCGTAAGCGGGCAATAGAGCGGTGGGGTTGGACGGGTCCCGCACGACCTGGTCGAAATCGAGTACGCCATCGGCGCCGTTCGCCGAGCGCACGAAGGCGTTGACGGCCTCGCGCTTCATTTCCCCGGCGTCGTCGTAATACGAGGCGCCCTTGTAAGGGGTTATGGTGCCCAGGTAAATCTTGATCCCGTTGGCTTTGGCCTGGGCGATGGTTGCCTTCATGGCCGCAATGATCTGGTCGGCGGAAACGTTTTGCTGTGGAACGAGTACGCCGAGGCCGATGTCGTTGATGCCTAGCAGGATCATGACGTGAGTCGCGCCCGAAACACCGGCAACGTCGTGGGCGAATCGCGTCACCCCGGCAGGGCCGACACCGTCGTAGATCCAGCGGTTGCCGGCGATGGCGGCGTTGACCACGCTCACGCGGCCCAGGTCTTCAGCGGCGGCCTGCACGCGATTATCGAGATCGTTGGGCCAGCGGCGGTTGGCATCGGTGGTCGAACCGTATCCGTCGGTGATCGAGTCGCCGAATGCCACGACCACCTTGTACGGATGTGCCGCTTGGTCGGTGACGTCACCTGATGCATCGGCTGTCGATGCATCGACCTCGCTGAGCCAGAAGTACATGGTCGTTGTCGCTGCGTTGCCCATCACCGTGGCGCCCGCCTGGTTGCCCGGCGACAGGTAATTGGTTTGCATGCCTATCGTGTGGGTGGTGACGACGGGCGTGTTCAACGGCACGTACAGGCTAATCGCCAGGTCCGATTGCGTTGGCACCTGCAAATAGACCGGGTCGCTCCATCGTTCTTCGCCGGCCGCGAGCGTAACGGCGCCTCTGCCGCCGAACCGGAGTGTGCGATCAGTGGCGGGATCGATGCCGCCGTTGCCCGTGCTGCGTGCAATCCGGGCTTCGGCGAAGGTGACAGGTGCGGTTCCGAACAAATTGGAAAGCTTGACGCGGATCAGGCTGCCGCCATGCGATGTGTGGACGATCTGACGAATCGACTGGTTCGAGATGGTCATCGGCGGAACGGTGACACCAGGGAAAAGGATGTTGTAGTTCTGCGGGGCCGCATACCAGGTTGCGAACCACGGTGGTTGAACGCAGGCTGCCGACAAAAGCACAGCCAACGCTGCGACGGCGATGACTCTTCCGAGCAAATAAAAGCTGCGGGTGCCTCTCTGGAATACGCGCTTACTCATGACCAGTTCTCCTTTTGGTGGCTTGCACGTGTGTTGCTGAGGGCGGTTCGGCTGGGGCGTATGCAGCAAGTGGCAAGCCGCCCGGACGGGCGGATGCGCGAAACGTTCTTGAGTACTTGTGGGGGAGCCGGCGTTCCATCGCTGGTTGCGTGGTGAATGCGTTGTGAAGGTGATGTCCAGGCGTCAGCCGGATGCCCAGGACTTCCGTCCTGCGATAACAATCATCCTTGCCGTGCAGGACAGGGTTGAAGACATGGGCAGCGACGCAGCGGCAATCCTCACATTGCAATCACAAACGCATTGCTTCATAAGCAGTCGCGACGCCGCATCCTCATAACATCGGCTTCGGCGAGAAAGATCCAATCGGCAAAAAAACAGCAAGGCCAATCGAGCGTCACGCAACGATTATTTTCTGGAAGTTGCCGCGAACCAGCGATCGAAGTCGACGCGGCCGATGCGGGGGTTGTTGTCGGAGACAAGCGAGCCGTCCTCCAGTTTGGTTCCGAAATAGTGCGCATTCGGATCGGCGACGACAGTGCGGGGATCTCCGCTTGCCTTGAGGTAGCGTGCGACAAAATCGCAGAGGCGCGCACGCTCGGGGCCGGCGATTTCGATGATGGCATTGGTCGGCGCGGCAAGAGCCGCCTCTGCCACGAAATCGGCGACGTCATCGGATGCGATCGGCTGCAGGTACCCCGTCGGCAAGCGCGCCGTTCCATCGGCCATGGCGGCCTGGGCGATACCGCCGAGGAATTCCATGAATTGCGTGGAACGCACGATGGTATAGGGAATGCCGGATTCCCGAATGATCTTTTCCTGCGCGACTTTGGCCCGAAGATAGCCGCTGTCCGGCAACCGGTCCGTCCCGACGATGGAAAGGGCGACGTGGTGCTTTACGCGAGCCGCCTTTTCCGCGGCCATCAGGTTTTTGCCGGATGTCTGGAAGAATTCGAGCACGGCCTTGTCTTCGAAGGATGGCGAGTTGGCGAGGTCGATGACCACCTCGGCATGCTTGAGTGTCTCCGCCAAGCCTTCGCCGGTGATGGTATTGACTCCGGTACTCGGTGAGGCGGCAATGACCTCGTGTCCTTTCTTACGGATGCGTTCTGCCGTCTTTGAACCGATCAGGCCGGTTCCGCCGATGATGACGATTTTCATAAGATGCTTCTCCGTTCGAAGTGTCATTTCTCCACGGCTTGCCGTGATCTGCTCCCTCCCCTGCGAAGCAGGGGAGGGGGCGCATCATTGCGAGCGTCGGGGCACACGCTTAAGTTAGTGCCATTGGCCCTAGCAAAATATACGCTCAGTAATCCCAGTAGGCCGGCACAAAGCGGAAGGCGTCGCCGTCGATGGCTACCCGGCCGACGGACGGAAACGAAAGGTGAGTGGCCACTAACAGTTCGCCGTTCGCGGCAAGCTCGCGGAACAGCTTGATACGCACCTTGGTCGATTCCTCGGGATCGTGTTCGAAGCCGTTGTGCCATTCGGGATGATCGAATGAAACGGGGAAGATGGCGTCGCCCGCGAACGTCAGCCGCTCGCCTCCGGACTTCAGGCGCACCACGCTGTGTCCTGGAGTGTGGCCACCGGTGCGGCTGACCACCACGCCTGGCGCCACCTCGTGCTGCTCGTCGAACGTACGCAAGTGGCTGCGGTACTCGCTCAGGAACCGCTGCGCGGTTGCGCGCAGTACGTCGGGTATCGGCGACGGCATGGCAGTGCGGGAGAAATCGGGCGCCGCCCAGAACTTCACTTCTGTGGCGGCCACGTGAATGCGCACGTCCGGGCGCAACTGTTCTTTCACGCCATCGACGAGCAGTCCACCAATGTGATCCATGTGCAGGTGGGTCAATACCACATCGGTAATGGCGCCAAGGCCGATGCCGGCGGCTTCGAGGCGCAGTGTCAACTGGCCGGCGCGCGGAAAGCCTTCGAACTGATTTCCCAGCCCGGAGTCGACGAGAATGGTTCGGTCGCCGCTACGCACCACGACCACGTTCACCGCCCAATCAAACTTGTCCGGCAGGAACAGGTTGTCGAGCCAGGCTGCGCGCATGGCGGGGTCGACATTGGTGGACATCGTCTCAAAGGGCAGCGGCAGCACGCCGTCGCTGATCACCAATACGTCGATGTTGCCGACTCGCAGCGCGTAACGCGACGGCACCAACTCTGTCGACGCGGATGCAACGGGGTGTGGGATGCTCTGTACGTTCATGTTTGTCTCCTGCTGATCGCGGTGTTGAAACCGGTCAGGACGGTTCCAGGGATAGGGCGAAGTTCATCATTGAGGTCTGCCTTGCCGGCCGAGACGGGCGAGATCAACAAGGCGATGCCGAGACTAGGCAGTGCACGCCTCCGTCGGTAGGCATGCACGACGAATCATGGTGGTGATCGCTTGGCACCAATGGCAGAAACGCTTGGTGCAGGCATGCGGCCCGAACGTAACCCCGGGGCCGTCCTCCGGACGTTCTCCGCGCTTCGCGCTACGTCCCGCCTTCGCGGGAATGACGGCCCTGAGGTCGAGCGTGTTTAAGCGATGCAACAGAGCAAGATGGATGATTCGCTTCGCTCACCCCTTCGGGGCTGATATATCCCCACGTTTTTGTCTGCAATTCCGGCAAAAAGCTGAAATTCGCGCCAGTGTTGTTTCAAAGCGAACCGTCATTCCGGCGAAGGCCGGAATCCATCGCCAATCCGAAGCATGGATTCCGGCCTTCGCCGGAATGACGACTCGCTTCAAAATAGAATCGACGCGATTCCCAGCTTACTGGCATAACAGTAAGAATAACGTGGGGATATATCAGCCTTCGGGGCCGTCCTTCGAACGTTCTCCGCGCTTCGCGCTACGTCCCGCTTTCGCGGGAATGACGGCCATGAGGTCTGGCGTGTTTCATGGCAACTTGCTCGACCATGGGTATCAGGGATCAAGCAAGACGACACATTCGATGCCGCCCTTGGCCATCTTCGTGTAGGGGCAAATGCGCTCCGTGTTGCGAACCAGTTCCTCGGCCACGGCGCGGTCCACGCCGGGCAGGCTGATGCGAATGTCTGCAACCAGCGAGAACAGGCCATCGACCGGGTCTCTGCCGAACGTGATGGAGGCGGTCACTGAGGCATCAGCAATGGATACTTTCGCCCGGGACGCGAGCAGGTTCAGCGCGCCGTGAAAGCACGCCGCATAACTGGCGGCGAAAAGCTGTTCCGGATTGGTGCCGCCTCCCGGGCCATCCAGCTCCGCGGGCAATCTCAGTTCGAGAT
>Ga0209759_1001540_pt1 | contig 12648 bp, 12 predicted proteins | sample AraplaCL_Col_mMS_FD_184261 | JGI IMG/M metagenome (GOLD analysis project Ga0209759, IMG submission 184261) | Arabidopsis root microbial communities from the University of North Carolina, USA - plate scrape CL_Col_mMS (SPAdes) (version 2) | ecosystem: Host-associated > Plants > Roots >...
CGCTACCCGGACCGGTCCGGGTAGCGTCCCAGCTCTTGCGGCACGATGAAGAAGTGCTCCAACGAAAGGTCGAGCTTGTGTAGCCCCTCGTCTAGCTCGAGGTTCCAGTGTTCGGATGCAGGGTTGTCGCCAAGCTGCGGCACGCCGTCCACGAGGAAGCGTTTGACGTGCAGTAGCTCGTGGAAGACGCCGCCGTTTGGAAAGTAATCGGCGCTCGGGGTCAGCAGCAGGGCACCGTCTTGGTTTACCTTGCACGCGAGGATGTGGCGGCCGTCCGGACGGATATGGGCGGCTCTCTCTGGGTCAACAACGACCAGAATTTCCGTCTCGATGGCAGCCTCAATCTCTCCAACCATGGCCTGTAGGTCGGGTGACAGGCGGGCCAAGTATTCGGGCTGCATCAGATTATTTTGAGGCCGCCAGTCGCTCCAACGCCTCGCGTTTCCCGATGCCGCGCAGCGCCGCGATTGCTGCCAGATTATTCGACCGCGGTTTCGACGTCCCGGCTTCCCAGCTGTAGACGCTCTGCCCGGTGGCGCCCACGAGACGACCGAAGTCTGCAGCACTAAGTCCGAGGCGTTTCCTGTTCGCAGCCATACCTGCAGCCCTGAACCGGAGCTTGGAGTCGGGTGCTTCCGTCGCAGCCGTTTCGGCTGGTTTGCGCGCCAGGACAGCCTTACTGGCCTGCTTCTGAGCGCGTTCAAGCTCAGTTACTCGCTTGCGAAGCGCTGCAATCTCCGTCCGTTGGGCGGAGATGGTTTTGCGCAGTGCGTCCGTGGCGGCCTTCAGCTCCTTACGAGCCAGGCGCGTGACTTCGGCTTTCAGTACAGCGGTGAAGTTTGGCATCGCGACATTGTGCAACCGAAGTCGCAGTTGTCTTGCCCGCGCCGACGCCGTGCGAATGCTGAGGATGCGCCACACACGCGCTCTCATCGTCGAGAGCGGTTGACGGCCCGCCGGGCCAAGGCCTGCTCGATTGCAGGCAAGTCTCCGTTGCTTCAACCAGTTTCGTGGTCAAGGGTGTCCCGCTTGGCACCAGCATGGCGGAAGCCGAAGTCCGGCGCCGCGGCGGCGGTGGTCAAAGACGACGCACAGGTCTCACCGTGGTGGTGAGGCGCTAACCAGCGGTCGATGCCGCCCAGGCCGGTCTTCTGTGCGCTCCTCCGCGCCGGGCACGCATCTTGGAGTGGGGAGGGGGGCGGTGAAGTGGTCGACCTCTGTCGTTGAAAAAACAGGGGGGGGCGAGCGCGCCTGCTCCTCGGGCCAGCCTGCTTGTCATCACTTGGCATCGAGTTCGCACACAACTGTGCGCGAGTTCAACGACAAATGCTGACAAGAAGGTGGGCGACGGGCGTGTGTTGTCAGTTGTCGTCGAAGTCGACGTCTCCTGGCGTCAGTTTGCAGACAACTGTCTGCGAGTTGTCGACTTTGCTGGCAGCTCCGTTTGACAGTTTGTCGCCAATATGATGTTTGATACCGCAAATATCGGTTTATCACAACTCGTGAAATATATTGCTATCCGCAAACTAATTTGCACGATAACCTTGATGATTGAATCTCGGCGCCGTACTGTATCGGTATGGAATGCATTGGGAAGCAGCAAGGGCTAACCAGACTTCGTCTGGTTATGCGCTTCGCGCCCTTGCCAAGGGGCTTCGCCCCCTGGACCCTTGCTCGCTCCCTTCGGTCGCTGCGCCGTTCTGAAACCGTAAATATAGGAAATCGTCAAATGGGTGCCCGAGGCCCGAAACCTCTTCCGTCGCATGAGAAGCGGTCGCACCGTTTTCACGTCCACGTAAATGACGAAGAGCTCTCGAAACTCGAGAAAGTAATCGGCCAACCTGGTCTCGCCGAGCTGGTTCGCAGCCAAAGTTCACGGCGCAAGGGGATGCGGCTCGTCGCCGAACTCATGCGCGCAAAGCTTCTCGGCCATCGGGCGCCTGTGCGATTTGTTGTGCCTGCCGTGAACCAAGAGGTCGTCGCCGACCTTGGACGGGTGGGTAGCAATCTGAACCAGCTCGCTCACCATTGGAACCGCGAGGCGCTCGCTGGGGACACTCATTTCGACGTCGAGGCAGCCGTTGCCGAGGTTCACGAACTGAGGGACCAGCTCGAGGACGCGCTGCTTGGCTTGGGCCAACTGCGGACGAAGGTCACTCCGAAACCGTGTCACTCGAGTCTGAGCGCGCTCGGAGTTGAGGATGTCATCGCGAGCTTCCGGAGCGACTCATGAAGGCTATGGACCGAGTGTCGCGAGGCGAGGGATTCCGTGGCGCGGTGAACTATATCTTCGGAAATTTCAAGGCGTCATTCTTGTGCGCGAGCCACGTGCTTGCTGTAAAGGATGCGGGTCGAGCAATATCGAAGCTGGGTACTCTCGCGCGTCGGCTAAGGCCAGATATTACGCGGCCGGTATGGCATCAAGCTCTGCGTCTGCCGCGTGGAGAAGTCATTAGCCATGAGAAATTCTCGCTCATCGCGCACGACTACATGAGGCGCATGGGATGGAATCCCGATATCAACCAGTACGTTGCTATCGTGAGCGATGACCCTGAGGGGCAGCATATTCATATCGTTGCTAGCCGAGTCGGAATTGATGGCTCCATTTTCTACGGGAGAAACGAGAATCTCATCTCGACTCGCGTCTGCAAAGAGCTTGAGCAGGACCACGGGCTCAAAGTAACGCGTAACCTCGAATATGTGGTTGATGGGCGAGGTATTCCCCGCGCGAGGTTTGAAGCGCCCAAGGACAAAAAGCTCACCAAACATGAGATGCGCCTGGCCGAACGCCGGGCACGTGAGAGCGAAGTGAAACCGTTGCCGCGAAAGACGCTGCAGCGGGTGCTCAAGTCGGCGCTGGCCGCCGGCGAGGTCGGTGGAATGGCTGCCTTTCTTTCGGCCGCGGAGGCCGGCGGCATTCGAGTCTTGGCCAACGTGGCCAGCACTGGGCGGGTAAACGGTCTGAGTTTCGAAAGCTGCGGCGTCCCTTTCAAGGCGTCGCAAGTCGGTGACCGCTATGCCTGGGCGGCGTTGACGACCAGCGTTGGATACAGCAAGGAGCGTGACCAAGCTCTGCTGGAGGCCCGCTCGCTTCGCCACGTCAGCCGCTCCCAACTTCCCCCACTCGGCCAGCCCGCCCCATCCGTTCGACTGCCGACGCCCTCGGCGGCCGTGAAACCCATCGTCATCAACACGCATGCTCCGAAGGAGGCAACCTATGTCCAGCGCTACCACCCAAGCTATCGAGCTCGCCTCCCTGCCGCTACGTCCGGTGGTGGACGCTCTCTCGCCGGAGGCCCGTCCCTCCACCAGCTGCGCGCGCTGCCCCGCAGCTCTATGGATGCGGCAGTCCGGCTCCCTCGACCCGACGCCGCGTCTCAGGGCGTGGTGCCGGGAGACTCACTCGTACAGCTGGGAGTCAGCCGGCGCGCAGGTCGTCGACTGCGACCTGACTCGCGAGGCGCTCGACCAGCAGCGCCAGCAGCAGGCGTCGTAAGGCGCGACCCCTCGATGCTCGAGGCGGTGCGTGCTGCGCAGGACATGCAGCATTGGATGTCAGGCACCCTGACGGTGCGCGTCGTGGTGCTCATGACGAGTGCACTTGAGGGCTACACCGTCAAGCCGGGTCGCTACGGGACGCTCTACATCCGCAAGAGCGACGACACGTATGCAATGGTCGACACCGGGTCTCGTATCAAGGTGGCCGTGGACGACGGGGAGACGGTGCGCGCAGCGCTCGCAGCCGCCTCGGGCAAGTGGAGTTCGCTCACGTTGGGTGGCTCGGACTCCTTCAAATCGCTGGCTGTGCGAGAGGCGGTTCGACTTGGCGTCGCGGACCGTATCCAGAACCCGGAGTTGGCTGACATGGTGCGACGAGCGCTAGGACGCCAATCCAAGCGCGAGGACGCGCCGCCAGCGGTGAAGCAAGCCCTGGGAGGCCCATCTCGTGGAACTGACCCCGCAACTCCCATCGTCACTAACCGGCCGCAAGCGCGCCGTTTGAAACTCTGAAGGTCTCCTATGACGCAAGACGCATCGAAGCAAACCAGCCTTTGGCGAAAAGCCAGGACTCCGATATTCAGTGCAATCCGCCATGATATCTGGGGGCGCGTGCATCAGGAGTTCGTCGACGACTTTCTCCGCGCGGCAAAGGCATTTGGTAGGCAACTGCGGACGAAGCCTCCGGAGCGAGCGGCCTTGAGTGAAGACTTCGACGCGATGGCTCGTCGATATGGCTACACGAACGAGATGCTGAAGCGGGCACTCGTGCATTGCCTGCGTATGCACTGGGCGATGTACGTCATCGCATGCGCAGCTTTTCTGTACTCGTACTGGCTACTCCTCAATTCCACTTGGGTCTCCGCTTCGGCGACGCTCGCTTTCGCCATCGGCGCCTTCGTACACGGCTATCTATATGCCTACCGGGCTTGGCAGCTCCGCAATCGACGGCTGCTACGCCTGCGAAATGCCCTGCGCGATATCAACACGTACCTCATTCTGTGAGTGCACACGCCATGCGAAGTCTCATTCTTCTTTTCATCGTGCTCATGGCTTTTCAACCTGCTCATGCTGACCCAGCCCTCGGATTCGCTCCCGCGGCTCCAGGTACTGACATCGCAGCTAGCCTGCTCGACGTTGTGCTCGGACAGCCTGCATTTTCGTCGACTACCGTGTCCGCTTTTGCTGCGGCCGTGCAGGTGATTGACATGGCGGGGCTTGTGTTCGGGACGCTGATGTTTTGCTATCTCGCCGTTGTGGGCACGCTCAAGACTGCTGAACACGGCGAATTGCTCGGCAAGCAGTGGAGCTCGATGTGGCTTCCGGTTCGCTTCGTTGCTGTAGGTGCACTCATGGTGCCAGGCGTCGGTGGCTATTCCGCTGGCCAAGCTGGCATCGTGTGGCTCGCGAAGGCCGGAAGCTCAGTGGCCTCGCAGGCCTGGGCCGCGGCTGCAGGGTACGTTGCTGGCGGGGGCGATGCGGTGGCGGCGACTTTCAACTCGCCCGCGTATCAAAGCGCGCTCGACTCGGCGATGAGGACGGTCTGGCGCGCGACTTCGTGTGTCGAAGGCTTCCGTCGACGGGGCGGCTTGACGAACGCTCAGTTCGGGGCTCAGGTCATTCGCCTTCAGGACGGCAGCTATCGAATCGAGTGGGGTAGCCAGACTGGCGACTCGGGGCTCTCCACCGCGCAGTGCGGGAGCATCACGACAGCTGCTCCCGTCCAGTCCTCGAGTAGCCTGGACTATGTCGTTGCGTCAATCGATGGGGTCAGCACAGGCATGGTGGCACTCCCTTCCGCGCCTGCATATGACGCTTCTGCGACCGATGCTGTCATATCCGCCCAGGTGTCCGGACTGCTCGCTGCCTCTGCCGCGCTGAGCGACACCGCCAAGCGCGCTGCGCCGTGCTTCGATGTAGAGCCGTGTGACACGCGTGGTGCTACCCAGAGCGAGGTTGATGCTGCGATTCAAGCGGCTGGAGCCGCCTACACGGCGCAAGTGGTCGGCCCGGTCCAGTCGATGTACCAATCGGCGATTGGTGGAGACCGCCTTGTGAAGCGTGCTACCACGGGCGGCTGGGCGATGGCGGGAACAGCGATGTATACGCTCGTCCAGGTAGAGACACAGCTTAAGAAGCTTCAGGCGTGGGTACCCGCCGTGGTCCCACCGACCGAGCGCGCGGCTGCCGACACCGGAGTTCTCGGTGATGGAGGCGTCTATCAGCAGTCTTGGGATGCTGATATTGCCAATCAGGCAGAGGGGACCGCGACGACAACTGGCCGGGCGCTCGCGCAGTGGGTCGCGAAGAAGTTGTCCGTCGACCCCGCTGACAAGCGGCATGCTTTGCTTCAGCTCAAAGATGCCGGTGACAGCTTGATGGTTTGGTCCCAGACCATCATCGCCGCAAGCGGACTCGCTCAGTCAGGGGCAAGTCTCGTAAGCAAAGCCTCCGTGGTCGCAGGTCCGTCGGCGGGTTTCGTCGGCAGCGTCGTTGGCGAGGCGGCCGGCGCGGCGCAGTACGCGGCCTATGTGCTCCTCGGCACTGGCGTCACGATGAGCCTCGTCATTCCTATGTTGCCCTTCTCTTTGTGGATTGGCAGCCTCATCGGTTGGGTCATCGTCGTGCTCGAAGCTGTTGTTGCCGCGCCTGTCTGGCTCGCCGCGCATCTCCATCCGGACGGGGGAGACCTGACCGGCAAGGGGACAGCTGGCTACATGGTTCTGCTGGAGGTGGTGATGCGACCGGTGGCAATGGTTCTCGGTTTGGTTGCTGCCTACGTGCTGTCTGACGCCGCTCTGCGCCTGCTCGGATTCTTGTTTTGGAGCACCGTCGACCAAGTTCAGGTCGACTCGACCACAGGCGTCGCATCGATGGCGGTGTTGGTGATTCTCTATATCGGGACCGTCTGGACCATCTCGCGGACGTGCTTCGGGCTGATTCACGATTTGCCGTCAACGCTTATGCGGTGGATTGGCGGTGCGAATGCCACACACGACAAGGGCGCGGAGTTTGGCGCAGCGGCACAGAGCCAGGCAACCGCGGGCATGGCGAAGGCGGAGCCTCAATGGCACCGCATGCTTGGTAGCGCAGGGAATGTGACGGGCGGTGTATTTCGCGGGCTGGCGGGGCGTGCCAGCAGGACTGAAAGGCCTAGGTCGTCAAATTTCATAGGACCTGCGAGTCGCGACTAGGAGCAGCGCTGTCGAGCCCTTGAACTTGTTTCGTCAACCAGATACTTTGAATCAATGACTACCACACCTCATCCCCTTGGAACTCCTCTCGGAAGCATTGCGATGACCATCGCCATGCAGGACGCAGATGCGCGTCGTGCGCGAGACACGCGAGTTCGAGAACTGCAACTTCAACTGTCTCGCTCCTCCCGCGACCATGCGAAGGCGGCTGCCGCGGCCTCTGCCGCTTTGGCGCTCGTGAAGGCTATGGTTGCGGAGCAGGCTGAGTGCGAGCAAGGCATGCGGCTGCTCCGAGACCTGACGGACCCTTCAGACGATGCAGGGCGGCGACGCTTTTTGCGGCTGCGAACGGAAGAGTGGCATCGTCGCGCGCACCTCTCGCAGGGAGGCATGTGATGGCTGTGTTGTCGTATGTCCTTGCCGCCGGCTATTGGTCGCTCGCCGTCATCCTCGCCATCGTCGGACTTCGTCGGACGGCACGCGTCAGCACGCAGCTTGCGCGTGCAGCGCGTGCGCAAGGCCTCGGTCGACTTGTCCCACCTTTGCGCCGCATTGCGCGTGAGGCTGTGGAGGGCATCGCTGCATGGCTCATGGTCACCGCGGCTGCCTTGGTGATGTGCTGGCTCGCCGTTGGATAGCCAAGCCTTGTCGACATCACGCGGAGTGGGTATTCATATATGAGCCACTCCCGGTCGCATTCGCAGAAAACCATGTCTCTCGCTCCTCTCGCTCGCATCTCTGTTTACTTCGCAGCCGCTTCCCTGTTGATGAGCCTCGCCGCGTGCGGTGGAGGCGGCGACGGAGGCAACTCTGTCGGGTCGCCCGCCCCGGCCCCCGCTGCACCAGTTCCGCCGTCGCCTGCGTCACAGGTGGCCGTCGTTCCGGCAAGCGGTACGCTGAGGACCGCAGCGGCAGTGCCTTCCTACGCGGCTTCGTCGCAGCAGGTCGGCTTTTTCAACGCTCTAAACGCCGTGCGCGCTGCTGCCGGCGCCGGCTACGTTGACCAGAGCACGAAGATTGACGTGGCATCGCAGGCTCACGCCGACTACCTCACTGCCAATCCCGCGGAGGGGCACGTAGAGGACCCTGCGAAACCGCGCTTCTACGCTGACACCGTGGCGGCTCGGCTGACCAAGGCTGGCTATTCCTTCGGCCTCGCCACGGAGGTCATCGGTGGGACGGGGGCGTCGCTGTCTGCGTCGGACTGTGTGCTCGGCCTGATGGATACCGTGTACCACGCAGCCGCTCTACTGAGCGAGGAGACGGGCTTTGGCGTGGGCATCGGGTCGGACGCCGCTGGCGTTCCGCTGTGCGTTTCCGACCTGGCTGCGGCTTCGACGGACACCTATGGCCAAGTGCCGTCGGCAGGCGCCCTCATCGCGTACCCGTACGACGGTCAGACCGACGTCCTGGACGCGTTCTGCGTTTCGTGCGAACTCCCGCGACCTTCCCCCGCGCTGTTTCCGGACCCGGCGCCGGTTACCTACACCGATTTGGGCGGCGTGCTACACACCTACCAGCCCTCCGCCGAGGTCGGCACACCAATCATCGTGCGCCTGCGCAACGCGGATTTCGTCAACGCCCAGGCCGCGGGCACGCTGGCAGCAACGGTGACGCAGTTCTCGCTGACCGACGCCGGCGGCAACACGGTGCCGGCCGCCATCCTGGCCGCCACGGACGTGACCGGCTCCGGCGTGACCCTCAACAGCGACTCGAACCTCGGTGACGGCTTCGTCGTCCTGGTGCCCCTGTCGCCGCTGTCGGTGTCCACGACCTACACGGCGCACTTCTCGGCCACCCTGACCGCCGGCGGCGCTGCTCTGGCCAAGACCTGGAGCTTCACGACGGGTTCGTGAACAGCTCTTAAACCCCCGACGTAGGCCAGCGGCGTGGGAGTCATCAAGGCCAAGTGTGTCCGCCAGATTGGGCGAGCGGAGTTCCGACCCTACTTGGGGTCATCAATCCTTCAACACTCGGAGAATCTCGTGTATCGCTCGCTCAGCTTCATATTTCTTCTTCTTGTCTTTGGTCTGTCGTGGCCTCCAGCCCAGGCTCAGGCGTCAAAGGCAGACTCGTCGTTGGCCAGCCCGCAGGGTCCCCTGGCTCCCTCGAACTGTCCCAACATCACCACGCAGTGGTACGCAAGCGGCTCGGTGCCGAGCGGCTACTACAAGTCGAATTCCGACGGCAATTGCTACCCCATACCTGCTTGCGCGAGCAACCAGGTATGGAGCGGCGCCAGCCAGACGTGCGGCTGCCCGAGCGGCAGCGCCTGGGACTCCGGCTACGGGACCTGCCACTCTCCGTGCGCGAGTGGCACAACGTGGAACGGCTCTAGCTGCGTGAGCGTCTGCTCGGGCGGCCAGGCCTGGAATGGCAGCGTCTGCGTCTGCCCCTCCGGCACCAACTGGAATGGCTCGACGTGCGGCACTCCGCCGGCCTTCACGAACTTCTCCGCCAGCCCGACCACCGCCACCATCGGCTCGAGCAACTACGTCCTCTCGTGGAGCACCTCGGGCAGCCCTACCAGCGGCAGCGTCTCGTGCTCTGGTTCCAACGGCGGCTCGTTCTCCCTTTCGCCCGTCGCCAGCGGCTCGGGCACCATCGGTGCCTCGAATCCCGGCAGCACCACGTGCACCGGCACTGTCTCCAACTCGTACGGCACCTCCTCGAGCCCCGCGCTGTCTCTGACTGCCGTCTGCCCGAGCGGCACTTCGTGGAACGGCTCGTCGTGTGCGAGCGTCTGTTCGGGTGGCCAGACCTGGAATGGGAGTGCGTGTGTCTGCCCGTCCGGCCAGGTCTGGAATGGCAGCACGTGCGGCGTGGCTCCTGCGATGACCTCGTTCTCCGTGTCGCCCGCGAGCGTGCAGGTCGGTACGAACTACACCGTCAGCTGGGGTTCCAGCGGCACGGCGCCCGTCACCGTGACGATGTCGTGTACCGGCGCGAATGCCGCTTCGTACACGCTCTCGCCGTCCGCTAGTGGCTCGGGCAACCTTCCTGCGTCGAACGCCGGCTCAACCACGTGCTCGGCGACCGCCTCCAATGCATGGGGGTCTTCGACTTCCAGCGGCGTGTCGGTGACGGCATCTTGCCCCGGAGACCAGCACTGGAGTGGAAGCGCGTGTGTCGTCCAGACGTCACCGAGCGACTGCGCGGCTGGCCCCGCCGCAAGTGGCACCACGCTGACGACGCTGGCAATGCTGAACCAGGCGATGGGGGCCAACCAATCCCAGGGCTGGTACCAAGGCTACGCGCAGCAGTTCATGGGCTGGGCAGCGGCCCCTTTTGGCGCATCGTCCCCCGAGCAGGTGAAGACCGGCTGGTGCTCGACGAATCCCTCGCTGGGTTCCTGCGGCATCTTCACGTACAGCGTCGGCCACACCTGCCAGTCCAACGGCACGTGGACCAACGTGTGCCCGGGCACCAACGTCTGGCAAGCGTCGACCAACACGTGCGTCCCGCCGCCGCCGCCGGCCGCCGGCACGGTGACTGCCTGGGCCTACCAGATGGGCTCCAACAACGGCGTTTTCGTCTACTACTTCAACACGAAGGTCTCGACCGGCAACGGGGGCTACTGCCGCAGCAAGATTTACCAGAGCATGGAGCCGGCCTCGCAGTTCACCGCCTACAAGACGAAGTACGGGCAGCCTGACCAGACTCAGTACAACGCCATCGGCGCGCTCAGCGACTGCACGCAAGGCTGGGGCTACTGACCGAGGCAGACACCAGCGACGAAAACTGCGCAAGGCTCGTTGCTCGGTGGAGCGCCCTTTGAAACGTGAGTCCCAAATGTCATCACGTATCGACGGGGCGCGCTCCCAAAACCTCTCACGTTGACCGGTCCCGGCTTGCCGTCGGACGGCGTCGCGCCGCAGAGGAGGCGTGTGCACGGCATTCGGTCAGTGAGAGGCAAGTTCATTCCGGGGGCGCCCAAATGTCATCACGTCTGGGGACTCCCAAAAGCTATCACGTGTCGGGCTCCCAAATGTCATCACGTATTGGGCTCCCAAAACCTCTCACGTTTACATCGAGCGATTGCCATGCTTCAATCGCAGACATGCACCTCGAGCGCTCACACCAGCTCCACCACCAGGCCTACGCCCGCCCGGTGGAAATGTGCGCAGACATACGACGCTGACCACTGCGCCAGCGTGTGCTGGCCGCTGTCCTGTCGCCAACGCGTTGCCTTGGCGGCAGCCAACCGATGTGGTTAGTTCGTTGTATGCCGACCCCAATCTTTTTCGATACCGAATTCTCCTCGCTGCTCCATCCGTCAATCTGGTCGGTTGGGCTCGTGACCCTGGATGGCGAACACGAGTGCTACGTCGAGCTCAGTCCAGATTCGGACGCTGGGCGCGCACGTATGGACGAGACTCCGTGGGACGTCAGGGAGAACGTCCTCGAGTTGCTCGGCATGGTGCCGGGGTCCGCCTATGAGTCCGAATCGGCGATGGGACTCCGAGTCGGGGAGTGGCTACTTGGAAGGGCGGAGTCGAGTCCCGACGGACGAGTCGAGCTGCTGTACGACTACTCGGTCGACCTCGAACTCCTGACTGGTGTGCTGGATGAGGCTGGCGTCTGGCCAGCCGTACAGGTCGCTGCGGGAGCGCGTCACGTCGCGCGCGAGACAAGTAGCATCGGGCCCGAGTTGGCTAGCGAGGCTTGCTACCAAGCGATGTGCCGGCGCGCGCTGCCGCTGTACCGACACCACGCACTCGGCGACGCGTATGCGCTGCGCGACGCCTGGCGGACCTGGCGCTTGGTGGAGCAGCGACCGCACGATTTCGCGCTGCTTCTACGTGTCGTCGGCATCTCGCAAGAGGGCTGGCTGTACGGGTGGCTGGCCACGCCGGCGCAGGGCCTGGGCGGCCGCACGCCGCTCGATACTCTTGACCAGGCCGAGGGCCTGCAGGCCGCAGTCGAGGCGCTCGTCGCCGCCACGGATGGGACGCGGACGTGACGACGCCCGTGCTCCTGAGCGTGGACATCGATGGGGTGCTCCATGCCTCCGATGGGCACTTCGTTGTGGCCGACGTCCAGTCAAGCTCGGCGGATGAGCTCGTCGCAGCTGGCCTTTTCACGCACAGAGGCCTACTCGCGGATGTGCTCGCGCAGCATCCGGATGTCGTGCTCGTGACTCACAGCTCGTGGCGCCTCACACACAGTCTGCAGCGTCTGCGTGTCCTGTTTGGGGCTGCAGGCGCGCGACTGATGGACGTGGCACCGCCGTTGCTCGCGCGCGAGCACGGCATCGAGGCGTTGATGGCGCGGAGACGCGTCTCCATCGACCGGCTCGTCATCGTAGACGACGTGCCGCAATATTTCTCGCGCCTTCGTTCTCGCGTCGTGGCGTGTAACCCTCAGCTGGGACTTCCAGGAATCGTCGACCACGTACATCTCGCCCTGCGGAGTGCTGCGCGATGACCTCGAGGAGGCAAACCATCGGCCCCGTCCTTTTTTCCGGTGACCCGCACGGCGGGGTCAGAGGCACATTCCAATATTTGGCTACGGTTGCATTGCAAACGCAGGCTTCGGCGGTTGTCCTGCTAGGGGACATCGAGCCTGACCTTCCTCTAGACGTAGCGCTCCGCATGCTAGAGAACCTGCCCGTGTGGTGGATTGGAGGTAATCACGACGCCGACTCCGACGAACTCTGGCGTCGCACGTGGGGCAGCGGCCTTGCTGACCGATGCATCCACGGTCGTGTCGTGACGCTGCCTGACGGCAGGCGCGTGGCGGGCCTCAGCGGCGTTTTTCGCGACGCTGTGTGGTACCCGTCGACCTTGGCGGCTCTCGAGGGCGCGCCAACGTGGCGCACGCGTGCAGAGCACGCGCGCTACACCCCCACACACGACCGCTGGCAGGGCGGGCCCCATCGCAAGCACTGGGGAACGATTTATCCCGAAGATGTCGACCGCCTGGCCGACATGGAGACAGACATCCTCGTGACTCA
>Ga0209759_1001543_pt1 | contig 12622 bp, 8 predicted proteins | sample AraplaCL_Col_mMS_FD_184261 | JGI IMG/M metagenome (GOLD analysis project Ga0209759, IMG submission 184261) | Arabidopsis root microbial communities from the University of North Carolina, USA - plate scrape CL_Col_mMS (SPAdes) (version 2) | ecosystem: Host-associated > Plants > Roots >...
TGAACCGCAGTTGGTCTATCAAGCCGTGGGCCGCAACGAATGTCCAGGAACGAATATCTGCAATTCTTGGCTCATATGACGGTAGCGGCCCGAACACAGGTATGACTTGGACGCGCAGTCACCTCACTTTGATCTAACGTCGCACCACTGCAACCTGGACCAGGATCTGACCGGATATCCGGCCAATCCGTTGCCGCCAGAACGTAGGGCTTCAAATGCCACGCGCCATCCTGGTGGCTTCACTCGGCACTCTTCGGGTTGCGTCAACAAATCGACCAGTTAGGTCCTGGCGCCAGAAACTCATGCGCACCCTACCCTCCCAGACACACTGCGGCCAGTCATGCCACGGAAGTCCCCCAACACCCACAAGATTTACAGCGGCGTCCGTCCCACCACTCGCCTGGAGGATTGCACGACAAAGGCGCATGTCGGGCTGCCTGCTTGGCAAGCCGAATCGCTCTTGCCAGCGCGGGCGATGCAGTTCCCAGAGTTGATCGACCTGCTGGGTAAACGAAATCAACGGCGAAGGGTTCGCCACGTGGTGGGCCACCAAGCGCGCCAGCCAGAACAGCCAACCGCGGGCGTCATCCAGATGCTGCTCCAACCATCGACGTCCAACCTTTTGGTAGGCGATCAATGGGTGCCGGCGCCCAACTTTATCGGTGCTATCGACCAGCGCACCGATCAGATACGATTCGGGCCCCATTGGCACAACTTCCGGGGCAAAGACGAAACTCCACGGAGTGGATACTGGCGTAGCAATGTCGGGCGATGGATTAGGTGTCAGCTGTAGCCAGCTAGGCTCACCGCACCTGCGCGAGAGGGGATATGCCTCTGCGAGCGCGGGCGACCCTACCCCCTCAAGCCAAGTCTGCCAGGCTGTAGTATCTTCGACCGTTGCACGGTGGCGAATAAAGTCGCCGAAAGCCGGCAACTTGCCCCAGATCGATGGCTCCGAAATCATCAGACACCTCCCGGGCATCGAAAGTCACGTAAGAGTGTGGTCGTCAGTGGGTTAGGCAAACTTCCTGTTGATAGCTCCAGGACAGCTTTTCGGCCATCGAAGTTGAACTCCTCGATCAGTCGATCCGCACTGACTGCGCCCACGGGCTTGCCACGCTCCAGCAAATGGAAAAGCGCCCATGGCCCTTGTACCAAGAGGGTCGACGTCTCGGGTCTCACTCGCGGCTCAGCGACCAGTTGCGCCATCGATCCACCTCGCGGTCCCGGCCATGTGAGCGCTAATGGCGTTACGGGCCCGTGCGAATAGAGTTGATTTTGCCCATCCACATCGATGGTCAGTTGTGTGATTTCGGGATCGAGCGAAGCAACCCGCGCCTGCATCTTCCATGCAAGCTTGCGCGCGCCATCGCGCAGAAACACTTCGCGAATGGCAGCAGCCCGCTGAAACGGTTCCAGACTGGGACCGGTCACAGGCGGCGTGTCAGGTGATTCCAGCTTGTAGCGCCATGGGTTGATGGTCGTATCCACATAGGGGGCGAGCGTTTTCTGAAAAAACCCGTCGAGCAGGCCGCCTGCCGCAAAAATCCTTGCGAAATCCTCGGGGTCGACTTCTTGCGCGCTTGGCGCAAACGGATACTTCCCTTCGATCGCGCGACGGCATTCGTTACCGATGGCGGCGGTCATTTGGCGCGTAAGCAACTCACCAACGCCCTGATTTACCGTGCGAACATTCTGGATCACCAGGTCTGACAGGACCTCCTTGAACGGTGCAGGCAGCGTCGCAGCGGTCAACTTGAGCTTGTCGCCAGCCGTGGCTGGGGGTGGCGCACTGTTGCTTGCCAATGCTGTGCCAGCGATCGTCAACGTGGTGTAGTACTCGTTGATGAGCGCACTAAGCCCGGCCAACTGTGCCGCACCGGTTGATGTGCTCGCACGCGGACCCGTGGCACCTGCAGGATCGGCACTACCCGTCACAATCTCGCGCAACGCGGCAAATCGGTTATCAACCAGTTGTCGCTCAAAGCGCTCTTCGGGTCGGATGCCCAAGCCATTCTCGATCGCGTCAGCAGCGTTGCTGTTCAATATGGAGAGCGTCTTCTTTGGGACCGGCGCCTCACTAGCGTTGAGCGGCCGGGAGAGCGTCGTCTCAGTCGCAGCCGCCTTGGCGAGTCGCGCCAGGGGCGAATCGGGTGCTGCTAGTACCCGCAGCACCTGCAGATTGAAGGCCAGATTTGGCCCGACGACGACGCGAATGTCGCCGAGGAAGGTCTCCCAACGCTGCGCATACTCGGTCAGGTAGAGCTGTCGAATGGCGCGCGTGAGCGGATCGTCCCCGCGATTGGCTAGCGTCTCAAGCGTTTTTTTTTGAGCTCCAGCACCCATGCTACGCCCCATCACCCAAGCATCGTCGCCTTGCGCTGCTGCCACAAACTCGACCAGGCGCTTGTTAAACGTCTCGTGGTAGCCGGTATAAGTAAAAAGCCCCGGAATCCCTCGATCCAACGGCTGCCCACTCTCTCGCGTAAAAGTCGTACCAACATCGGGTCCTACCGCTCGCGTGAGGGTGAATTCCTCTGGTGTCTCCAACTGCATCGCAGCCTTGGCTCGCTCATACAAACGATCCGTAGAAGTTCGCCCATCCAGGAAAGCGCGCGCGTTGCGAATCAGCTCCTCGTTCTTGAGGAAGGGGGACTGCACGACCCGACTCCCCGAAAACAGCTGTTCCACGTGCGTGATGATGGCAGCACGTCCACCAAAGCTCGCTGCACTGTCTGCCCGCTCCCAGTCTTTCAGGACCCATGTCTTCACGTCCCCAGCGCTGAAGTGCTGTGGATCGTTCAGTTGCAGGTAGATGCGCAAGGCGTCGTAGGCGGTCTTCTCGTCCTTGGCGGCAATCGCGTCGGACAACACCGATTCAATACGCCGCACGATATGAGGCAACAACAAGTGATCCTGCAGTAAACGATATGTCTGACTCGACGCTTCTACCGGACCCGGGACGGAGTACAAACCGTACAGGAACGTGTCGGCCGGATCGTTCAGATTCAGGCCAGGGAACGTTGGCAAATAGCGCGCTTCAGTCAGCACGTCCGGCACCAACTCTGGGCGGGGCTCCTTATAGAACTGAGTCACCCGGGCAAGCAGATCGTCGGTCTTTTTTGCGACCGTTGCCAGATAGTCGCTGTTGTTGTAAAAACTTGTGCGCAGTGCCCACGCGAGCCACACAAAAATGACCAAGGCAAGCACATGTCCCGTCAGGCGCAGCAAGCGAAAGCGCGCCTCCCATCGCAGGTTTGGCCGCACTAGATGGGATTCGGGGATCACGACTTTCTGCAGCAAGTCATGAATGAAATAACTGCGATTGCCCGAGGGAACAACCTTGGCCGCGGCCGCGTCGGCCGCACCCAATGTTCGGACGAGTGCGCCACGCAAGCGTTGCAATAGTGTTTGGGGATCCACCACAACACTGGCATTGGCTTGGGCTGCGCTGGTGAAATACACGCCGCGCAGCGTCGTAAAGAGCTGCGTATCGTCAAACTTCGAGTCCAAAAACACGCGCTCGATGAATTGAGCTAACACAGTGCACAGGGCGGTGAACTCCTGCGGTAGCACATACAGCTTGCGCCGGCGCTCGGCGTCGTATTCCTCGTGTAGCCGATTTGTCAGCCCAGCCTCCAGCCGCTGTCCCAGCAACTTGAGTTCGGCATCGCACGTAGACCGGATACCGTCCCTCTCAAGCCCCTCAGTCTCTTTCGCATAGGGCAAGGTGAACCCCCAAACCTGCAACCGCCCCTCACCTGTCAGCGACTGGAAATACTCAGGAAAACCGGCCAGCAGGTCCATCTTTGTGACAGACAGGTATACCGGGAACCGGATGCCGAGTTCACTGCGTAGCTCCGCCAGGCGTGCCCGATATGCGGCGGCAGTTGCCACACGTTCTCCTTCAGAACCAGCCAACAATTCCGTAACGCTGACGGCCAGCAATGCCCCATTGATTGGGGCACGGGAGCGATGCTTGCGCAGCAGGTTCAGGAAGCCGTTCCACTCAGCCTCGTTGACGGCGGCTTTATCAGCATCCTGTTGTTCGTTCTGAGTCGTGTAGCGGCCAGCGGTGTCGATGAAAACGGCATCATTGGTGAACCACCAGTCGCAATTGACGGTACCGGCAGCTCCTTTGACAACGGCGCGACCCATTTGCTCAGCAAGCGGAAACTTGAGACCCGAGTTCAGGATCGCCGTTGTCTTGCCTGCGCCTGCTGTGCCGATCATCATGTACCAAGGCAGTTCATACAGGTAGCGCTTGCCTTCGAAAAGGCGCGCCAATCCCGACGCGCCGGTACGCATTTGCCGCATCTGCCGCAGCGCACGCTGCACAACGCTGGTGACCGCCTGTACCTCATCCCGTCCGATGACCTGCGAGGACCCTCGCGTCGGATGAAGGATTTTTTCGAGCAGATGCTTATCAGCCCGTACGGCCTGCCATAAACGGTACAGCCCGTAGACCCCGTATGCAACCACAATGACGGAGATGACCAGTACGCGAACCCAGATAGGTCCCAACGGCGCCGTGCCGCCAAGGGAAACCAGTGGCCCCGCGTGCCAGAGCAGCAGACACAGTGCCGTCACCCCTACGATGCTGACTGGCCAATGCAACAACACCAGCAACACGAAGACAAGCAACAGCACGATGACGGTCACTCGTGCTTCCACCGTATCAAGCGGCTTGGCGCCGCCCACGGCGAGTAGTGGCCCGATAAACCAGATCGCGGCGCTCAGCAGTAGCAATGCCACTAAGGCAAGCGTCTGCCAGGAGAAGATGGAAGCGAAGCGTTTCATATAGCGTATGTCGAGAGAGCCCGCCTGATTCGGCTAGTTGGCAACCATGATTTCGACGCGTCGGTTTTGCGCGCGGCCGGACTGGGTCGCGTTGCTGGTGACGGGCTCACCGTCACCTTTACCGACCACTTGGACCCGGCTGGCGGAAACCCCTTTGCCTTGGAGGTACTGCGAGACGGCCTGCGCGCGCGCTTCGGAGAGCGCCTGATTGGAGGCGAATTTGGCGGAGCGAATGGGTTGGTTGTCGGAGTGTCCGACGACGGTAACGTGCCCTGCCACCTTATTGATCTCGCTGGCGACTTTGTCCAACACCGGCGTGATACCTGCCGTTACGGTGGGCTGCCCCGGAGGAAACATGGCGTCGCCCTTGAACGTCACCGTACTCGTCGCGGTGTCTTCTTTCACGCTCACCACGCCTCGAGCAATCTCGTCCTTGAGCAACTGAGCCAAACGTAGTCGGGGCACCGGTGGTGGCGTCATCCGGCCAATGGCAACAATCTGTCGCTCGACCTCGCTACTCGCGCTGAGGAGCCGGTATTTGTCCCAAGCAAAAATGGTAAAGATCACCAGCCCCAATACGCTCGCCGTCACCCAGACCGGGACACTGCGCATCAGCCGCAGGCGACCTTCGCTTTCGCCACGCCAGTGCGGTGAAAGCTCTCGCGGTACCAACTCGAGGTTACCGGTAATCAGCATCAAGAGACGGTGCCGGATCATCTCGAGCTGGCGCCGCCCATCGGCCGCCACGCTGTAACGTCCTTCGAAGCCGAGCCCCAAGATTCGGTACATCACCTCGAGGACCGCCAGGTGCTCCTGAGGGTTCGATGCAAGTCGTCCGATTAGCAGAAAGAACTTCTCCCCGCCATAGGCTTCGTTGTGAAAGGTGACCAGCAGGCTGTGGCGCGCCCATACACCGCCCGCTCCCCAGGTGGTCTTGTTCACGGCTTCATCGAGCGCCGTGCATAGGCAGTAACGCGCCGCCAGCACATGCTCGCGCCTGAGGTTGGCACGCTCGCACAATGCCTGGAACTGCTGAAGCTCTCGCATGAGTAACTCGCGCCACCGCCCGACCTCATCCTGCGTGCCAATTGTGGCGGGGGTCTCGGCTAACGCACGCAGTAGCGGCTGTGCGGCTTCCAGCAGTGCGTTTGTGGCTGCCTGGATATCCGCCACACGACGTTGTGTATCGTCCAGTGGCACACCCGACTCCTGAGTCGGCGGCCGTGGGTTGCTGTCTATATCCGAGAGATTGCCGAGCACATCTGAGTCCTGCGGCAGCGATGCGCTCATGTTCATTTGTCTCGAATGCCCCAAAGTTCAAGCCGCAGATCCGGGAAGTCGCCAGCGATATGCATTGCCAGACCGCCAAATTTGGCAATCTGCTCCCACAACGGTCCGGTTTGCGTGAGCTGGTAGTACACGTAGCCGGCATGGAACGGAATCTGCCGAGGCGGCACGGGCAGTGCCTGCAGCACGACGCCAGGCAAGTGAGAGCGCAGTAGCTCTGGAAGACGCTCGGATGGCCCCACCTTGGTCTGCGCGGCGAACTGCTGCTGAAGAATCTCGGCGGGGATCTGTGCCGAGACGGCCAGCACCACGGCGGCAAAGCGTTGCAGTTCGTCCGGATTGACCACGGCCAGTTGAATACCGTGTGCTCGATCCTGCAACTCGATGCGCTGTGCGCTGCGGATCAACACCTCGTTGAGCTGCACCTGAAGATCATCCACGACCGGCTTGATACAACGGTAGGGGTTGTCATGCTGGTAAGCTGGGTGAACCAGCGGGCGCCGAGTTTTGCTGCGTACAAAGGTCGACAACTCGCCGGCGAAGCTGGTCAGTTGGGCATACAGGACCTCAGGCGAAGTCTCACCAACGTTGAGCATGTGCTGCAAAAGCGGCTCATACCGGTTCAGCAATTGCAGCAGCAGATAGTCGGAGACATCGGCGGCCTCACCACCGCGTCCGTTCGCGCCGGACAGCCGTTGGGCCAGTGCGTCGGCCCGCAACCGCGCGAGCCCGTGAACCTGATTCAGCCAATTCTTGATCAATCCACAGGCACCATAGCCCGTCACCGGCGGTGTATGGTTCGGGTCGATCCGAATACTTCCATCTCCTCGGATCTCCGTCACACGGGCGACCGCAAGCCCAATCCACGATTGCGTTAGTTCTTTTTCTGGCAGCAGGCGCATGCGCAAGCCCGAGAGTTGCACAATCTTCGGTCCCTGCCCGATCGAATTCGCATCGCGCAATTCGTGATCGAATACGTGATAACGCGCGAGAGAATCCGGCGTTTCTTCGAACGCTGTTTCCTCACCGTTCGGCACCCGAATCGGGGCTGCCAGATAGATGAGTTGCTCGAGGTGCTCGCTCTTGATGGTCAGGGGCGCCGGAAGCGGTGTGTGTCCTGGGGTGTCAAACGGTGTACCGTCGGCAAACACGCCAGCGGCACTCTTGAGCACAAGCTTGCCAAGCGACTGCGCCTCCGCGTCGATCTCGAAATGATTGAAGCCCCAGAAGAACGGCGTCAGGGCGGCACAGCGCTTATGCGCATAGTGTTCGAGATAACGCTCCTGCTGCTGAAAGAGCTGCGGGCGCAGGAAGAGCCCCTCGCTCCAGACAACTTTGCTATACCAACCCATTATTTTTCCCGTTCGGTGACCTTGATCGCGTGATCTTCCAGTTCAACTTGCAGCTTTGCCTTGTTCGACGGAATCACGCTGCGATACCACGCCGCTTCGGGCGCTGGCGCCAACTTGTAGACGACCCGCCAGACCGATTTGCCCAGATCCCGGTAGGCGGCAAGGACGCCGATGGCGACGGTCTCCGGCTTGGACGCACGGTTGATCTTCTGGGTATCCCCTGGGCGGAGCAGAAATTCATCGCGTTTGAGCAGGTCCTCGCCCAACACGGTCTTGTCGGTATTCTGTAAGTTGAAGAAATCGGCTGCGGAGAAAGCTGTGTCGGACTTCAGCTCATAAATGCGCACCACGATGGGGGCTGCGCGCCCTTCTTCGTTCGGATTGACTTCGGCTTGCGCGTGAATTACGAGGTCCAAGCGTGTGGGTTCCTTGGGCGCATCCCCCGAAGAGGCGGCGCAGCCAACCAGTAGACACGCCAATAGCGTTGACAGCCAGGCGGATGCATGGCGATAGAGCAAGCTTGAACGGAACCGATCCAACATCAGATGAGGCCCACAGGAAGCGACGGTAGTGTTCATGGGGAGCAAAACCGGAAAGCAGCGGTGCTTGCAGCTGCACCGCCGCCACAGCCGGCTGTCAGGCTTCCTTATTGCCCTTGATGTCGTAGCCGGCAGTTACGGCCCCGCCGCTGCCTCCTTGGGCACTCTGCACGGTGTATTCCTGCTTGACCTTGGAGAATGACAGGCGCACCTTCTCGCGCATCCGGATCTCGTCGGAATTGCTGCCGTAGGGTTGCACCGTGGTCACGATCACGTCGCTCATCGCGATCTTCAGGTACTCCAGCGGACTGCCACCGGCCTTGCGCACAACCAATACCGCCTGGTCAATATGCTTGCCGGTCAAGCAATACTTCATCAGGTTCGGGCTCGCGCGGTCGACGAAATGCTCGAACTCCAGATCGTCCACGGTTGCCTTGCCAGAACCGCCGCCACTGCCAGCGTGCATGGACGACTCCTGGGTGATCTTCCATGCCCAGTTCAGCACTTCGATCTCATTCTTGTGCGCCGAATCCAGCGACTCGCCGTCGATCGCGTTGATCTTCAGAAAAATATCCTGCGACATGTCTCACATCCTTGTTAACGAGGGTTGAGTACAAGCGGCGATCCTTCGGGGGGGGGCATCGCCACTTGCCTACTGCGGGAAAAACCATGCCTGGCCGGCTAACGGTCAAGGCACGGCAACGGGGCAGTGAATTAAGCCGCTTCTTTGAGCGACGGCAGTTTTGCGACGAGCCGCAACGAGACCGTCAGGCCTTCGAGTTGGAAGTGCGGGCGCAGGAAAAACTTCGCGCTGTAGTAGCCCGGATTGCCCTCCATGTCCTCGACCACCACTTCGGCCGCCGCCAGCGGTCGGGTCGCCTTCGTGTCTGGCGACGAGTTGCCCGGATCCGCATCAACGTAGTTCATGATCCATTCGTTGAGCCACCGCTGCATGTCTTCGCGCTCCTTGAAGGCGCCGATCTTGTCGCGCACGATGCACTTGAGGTAGTGCGCAAAGCGCGAGCACGCAAACAGGTACGGCAGGCGGGCTGACAAATTGGCATTGGCTGTGGCATCGGGGTCGTGATACTCAGCGGGCTTTTGCAGTGATTGGGCGCCAATAAAGGCCGCATAGTCGGTGTTCTTCCGATGCACCAGCGGGATGAAGCCGTTTTTCGACAGCTCGGCCTCCCGCCGATCCGAGATCGCGATCTCGGTCGGGCATTTCATATCGATACCGCCGTCGTCAGTCGGGAACGTGTGGCAAGGCAGGTTCTCAACCAAGCCACCACTCTCCACCCCACGAATCAGCGTGCACCAGCCGTATTCCTTGAACGAGCGGTTGATGTTGACCGCCATCGCATAGGCGGCGTTAGACCAACCGTACTTCTGGTGGTCGGCACCATCCGTGTCCTCCTCGAAGTTGAACTCATCGACGGGATTGGTGTTGATGCCATACGGCAGCCGTGACAAGAAACGCGGCATCGCCAAGCCGATATAGCGGGCATCTTCCGACTGGCGCAGCGAGTTCCACGGTGCGTACTCCAGGTTCTGGAAAATCTTCGACAGGTCGCGCGGATTGGCAAGCTCCTGCCATGAGTCCATCTGCAACACCGAAGGAGATGCGCCGGTGATAAACGGCGCATGCGAGGCTGCAGAGACCTTGGCAATCGCGCCCAGCAGTTCGACGTCAGGAGGCGTGTGGTCGAAATAGTAGTCAGCCACCAGGCAACCGTAGGGCTCACCGCCCAATTGACCATACTCCTCTTCGTATACACGCTTGAAGAGCGGGCTTTGATCCCAGCCCACGCCCTTGTGACGTTTGAGGGTGCGACGCAGTTCATCCTTGGAGACGTCCATGAAGCGAATCTTCAGCTTCTCATCCGTCTCGGTGTTCGACACCAAGTGATGCAGCCCGCGCCACGCGGACTCGAGTTTTTGCAGATCCTCATGATGCAGGATCAGGTTGATTTGCTCGGAGAGCTTGCGGTCGATCTCAGCGATGATCGCCTCAACGTTGCGATAGGCATCGTCGCTGACCGTGAGCGATGCCGCAAGCGCTTGTTCGGCTAGCGTTTTGACAGCGAGCTCAACTGCGTCACGCGCTTGCTCCGTCTTGGGCTTGAATTCGCGGTTGAGCAGGCCAGCAAAGTCGGAATGCGATGCCTCGCTGGCGGCGCGGCGCGCCTGGGCTTGGGCTTGTGCCATGAATCCCTCGTTCAGGTTCATTCAGGGTGAATGGAAAAGATGTGGTGGTCAGCGCTTGAATCAGATGGCAGCGCCACCATCCTCGGCGTCCGCCTGCTTGGTCGGCTCAGGTCGTGGGGCTTTGGCGAGCGACTGCAGCAGTGCGGGGTCCTGCAACAGTTGATTGACGAGTCCTTCCGCCCCAGACTTGCCGTCCATGTAGGTTTGCAGGTTGGCCAATTGGGTCCGCGCGTCCAGCAGTTGCTTGAGCGGCTCGACATTCCGGGCGATGGCGGCCGGCGAAAAATCGTCAATGCTCTCGAAGGTGATATCGACCATCAATTGACCCGTGCCCGTGAGCGTGTTGTCCACACCGAAGGCTACGCGCGGCTTCATTGCCTTCATCCGTTCGTCAAAGTTATCGATGTCAATGTCCAGAAATTTGCGGTCGGCGACCGGTGGCAACTCCTCCACCGTCTTGCCGGACAGGTCTGCCAAGACGCCCATGACGAACGGCAGTTCCACCTTCTTTTCCGAGCCGTAGACTTCGACGTCGTACTCGATCTGCACGCGTGGGCCGCGGTTGCGGCCAATGAACTTCTGAGAATTGTTGGCAGATGCCATACCTGCTCCCGTTATCGAGGGTTGAGTTCGCCCCAGGCGCGTGGCGAGCCCACGAACCCGAAGTTGAAAAATCAGGGGTTCCTTATGCGTGACTGACCTGGTGGATGATCTGTCCGTGCTCAACGTCCAAGCTCACACGCGTGAGCGGTGTCCGGTCGGCCAAAGCCGTCAACCACAATCGGCTTAGCACCGGCAGGATGTGTTGCTCGATAAAGCCAATCAGCAGACGCGCACCTGTCTCCGCCACGGGGCAGCGCGAGATAACGTGGCCAACGACGGCGTCGCTATAGATGAGTTCGACCTCATGCTGATGGCGCATCCGTTCGCAGACCCGGTTCAGTTGCAACCTGACCAGGGTCTGCAGCATGTCGAAGGACAGCGGAAAATACGGCACGACCACCAAGCGCCCGATAAAGGCGGCAGGGAAGACCCGACGCAGTTCCGGCATCAGCGCTTCGCGCAGCGTCTGGGCATCCGGCATCAGTTGCGGGTCTTCGCACAGTTGGGCAATGAGCTCGGAGCCAACGTTGCTGGTCAGCAGCAGTGTCGTGTTCCTGAAATCGATGAGGCGCCCCTCCCCATCCTCCATCCATCCTTTGTCAAATACCTGATAGAACACCTCGTGCACATCAGGGTGGGCTTTCTCGACTTCATCAAGCAGCACAACGCTATAAGGGCGGCGACGGACCGCCTCGGTCAGAATCCCACCTTCGCCGTATCCAACGTAGCCGGGCGGTGCGCCCTTGAGCGAGGAAACTGTGTGGGCCTCCTGGTACTCGCTCATATTGATGGTGATGAGGTTCTGCTCGCCACCATAGAGCGCATCGGCCAACGCCAGCGCGGTTTCGGTCTTGCCGACACCGGACGGTCCCACCAACATGAATACGCCAATCGGTTTGTTGGGATCCGTCAGCTGTGCGCGTGCGGTCTGCACGCGCTCCGCAATAAGCGACAACGCGTGGGGTTGCCCGATAACACGCTGCCCGAGCTCATCCGACAGCGCCAACACAGCACTGATCTCGTCGCTCACCATGCGACCCACTGGGATGCCTGTCCAGTCGGAAACTATGCTCGCTACCACGGATTCATCGACCTGCACTTTCACCAAGGCCGCTTCCTGCTGCAGACTGGCCAGGGCCGCCTCGACTTCGTGAATCTGTTCACGGATGACAGATTGCGACGTTTCGGTAGCGTTGCCGTCGCCGTCACCACCGGACACCGCTTGCGTCAATGTCTGACGTAACGCCAGGAGCCGCACGGTCAACTCGCGCTCTTCCTGCCAACGCACCTCTGCGCCGCGCAATTCATCTTCGTACCGAGCAATCTGGTCTTGCACGCCTTCAGTACGAGCCAGCACGTCTTGTCCGATCAGTGATTCCTGGCTGAGCAACTCCTGCTCGGTCCGCAGGCTCGCCAGACGCTCACGCAAATGTGCGACACGCGCAGGGGGGGCGTGCAGAGACAACGCGACGCGCGCACACGCCGTGTCCAACAGACTGATCGCCTTGTCCGGCAATTGCCGGGACGGAATATAGCGGTGGGACAAACGTACTGCCGCACGCACGGCTTCATCCAGGATCCTTACATCATGATGATCGGAAAACGTCTGGACAAGCCCACGTACCATATCGATGGCAGCGGCTTCCTCCGGCTCCATGACCTGCAGGACCTGGAAGCGGCGCGTGAGCGCAGGGTCTTTTTCAATATGCCGCTTGTACTCGCTCCACGTCGTCGCGCCAATCGTGCGAAGGGCTCCGCGCGCCAGCGCCGGCTTGAGCAAGTTCGCTGCGTCGCCTGTACCGGCCTGGCCGCCCGCGCCGACGAGCGTATGGA
>Ga0209759_1001545_pt1 | contig 12611 bp, 8 predicted proteins | sample AraplaCL_Col_mMS_FD_184261 | JGI IMG/M metagenome (GOLD analysis project Ga0209759, IMG submission 184261) | Arabidopsis root microbial communities from the University of North Carolina, USA - plate scrape CL_Col_mMS (SPAdes) (version 2) | ecosystem: Host-associated > Plants > Roots >...
CAGGCGCGCGGCCGTGTAGGTGGCGTCGTCGAAGCCGTACCAGCGTTCCGAGAAGAAGATGTGGCCGCTCATCTCGCCGGCGATCGGCGCGCCGGTCTCCTTGAGCTTGGCCTTGACCAGCGAATGCCCCGTCTTCCACATCAGCGGTTCGCCGCCGGCGTCGCGGATCGCAATGGGCAGGCGCTGCGAGCACTTGACGTCGTAGATGATGGGCGCACCCTTGACGCGCGCCAGGATGTCGCGCGCGAACAGCATCAACTGGCGATCGGGGTAGATGATGTTGCCGCCGCGCGTGACCACGCCCAGGCGGTCGCCGTCGCCGTCGAACGCCAGCCCGAGCTCGGCCTCGGTGGCGTGCACCGTGCGGATCAGGTCGACCAGGTTCTCGGGCTTGGACGGGTCCGGATGGTGGTTCGGGAAGTCGCCATCGACGCGGCTGTACAGGTCGATCACCTCGCAGCCCAGGGCTCGCAGGATGCCCGGGGCGGAGGCGCCCGGAATGCCGTTGCCGGAGTCGACGACGATCTTCATCGGCCGCGCCAGCTTGCAGTCGCTGGTGATGCGGTACGTGTATTCGGCCAGGATGTCCATCTTCGCGACGCGGCCCTCGCCCATCACGTAGTCCTCGTTCTGCATGCGCTCGCGCAGCTTCTGGATGTCCTCGCCGTAGATGGCGCGGCCGGCCAGCACCATCTTGAAGCCGTTGTAGTTCTTCGGGTTGTGGCTGCCGGTGACCTGGATGCCGGAATGGCAGCCGTGCCGGCCGCGCGTGGCCGCCACGTAGTAGAGCATCGGCGTCGTGACGGCACCGATGTCGACCACGTCGAGCCCCGTGGAGCGCAGTCCCTTGACCAGCGCGGCCACCAGGCGCGGCCCCGAGACGCGGCCGTCGCGGCCCACGGCGACCGCCTTCTCGCCCAGGCGCACGGCCTCGCTGCCGAAGGCGCGGCCCAGGTGTTCGGCGAAGTCGTCGTCGAGCGCGTCGTCGACGATGCCGCGGATGTCGTAGGCCTTGAAGGCGGATGCTTTGACTTGCATGGCGCAGATTCTTTGGGGATGCGGGATTGGCCGCGATTCTACGGGGGCCGAGCGCAGCGCCGCCCGCGCCCGGCGCTGTCGATTCGTCGGCGCCACCGGCGATCCGGCGCGGCCGGCTCGCCCGCGCCGGCCGCACTGCCTACACTGGCTGCCATGTTGAATGCCCCTGCCCCGCTCCGGCCGACGAGCACCCTGCGTGCGTCCTGGCGCTACTGGCTGGATTCCGAGACGGCGCCGGTCGGCTCGCCCTGGCTGCAGGTCATGTGGACGGCGCTGTTCGCCTGCGCCGTCGCGCTGGGCTTCACACTGCTCACCTTCGCTTCGATGGCGCGCACGCTGGCCGACTGGCTGAGCCTGGACGCCTGGCGGCTCTGGTACGGCCGCAACCTGCTGGTCGCCGGCCTCATCTCCTTCACCATCCAGGGCTTGTTCAAGCTGAGCTTCGCAGTCTTCGGCCGGGAGCGCTTCTCCCGCGCGACCGGCTGGCGTCGCACGCTGTTCTTCAGCGGCGTGCCGCTGCTGGGCACCGCCATCGGCTGGCCGATCGGCATGTCGCTGATCTACGGCCGCCTGCGCCTGTTCACCCAGATCACCGCGGGACAAGTCGTGTCGCTGTGCGTGATATCGCTGACGGTGACGGCGGTCTTCTACCAGTTCTTCGCGCTGCGCCACAGGGAGATGCGAGCCCGCATGCGCGCCAACGAGGCCCAGCTGCGGCTGCTGCAAGGGCAGATGGAGCCGCACTTCCTGTTCAACACGCTGGCCAACGTGATCAGCCTGATCGACGCCGACGCGCCCCGCGCCAAGCACATGCTGGAGGCCCTCACCGACTACCTGCGCGCTTCGCTGCACGGCCTGCGCCACGACGACAGCACGCTGGCGGGCGAGCTCGAACTCGCACGCCGCTACCTGCAACTGATGCAGACCCGCATGGGCGACCGGCTGCACTTCGAGATCGAGGCCGACGAGGCCCTCGACCGCGCCCTGATGATGCCGCTGGTGCTGCAGCCGCTGATCGAGAACGCCGTCAAGCATGGACTGGAGCCGCAGGTCGATGGCGGCACGGTGCGTGTGACGGCCGCCCGCGTCGCGATCGACGGGCGCGACTCGCTGCAGGTCTGCATCGAGGACGACGGGGCCGGCCTGGCGGTCGCCGCGCGGCGCCCGCGCCGCACCGTGGCCGGCGGCCCGGACGGCAACGGCGTCGCGCTGGCCAACCTGCGCGAGCGCCTGCGCGCCCGCTTTGGCGACACGGCACGGCTGACGCTGGCCGAACTCGATGGCGGCGTGGGCACTCGTGCCTGCATCGTCGTGCCCTGGCAGATCCCGGCGCAGGCCTGACAATCGCCGCCTCCACGCCGCCTTTTCAGCCATGACCCGCGCCCTCATCGCCGACGACGAAGCCCACCTCGCCCACTACCTGCGCGACCAGCTCGCCAAGCTGTGGCCCGAGCTCGAGATCGTCGCCATCGCGCGCAACGGCCTGGAGGCCGCCGCGCAGATCGGCGACCTGCAGCCGGACATCGCGTTCCTGGACATCCAGATGCCGGGTCTGACCGGACTCGAAGTGGCTGCCGGAATCGAAGGCCTGACCCGCGTCGTCTTCGTGACGGCGTACGACGAGTACGCGCTCACCGCGTTCGATGCCGAGGCGCTGGACTACGTGCTCAAGCCGGTGACGTCGGAGCGGCTGGCCCGCACCGTCGAACGACTGCGACGTGCGCTTGCACCGCGCGGGGACGCCGAAGCGCCGCCGGCCGACGACGCCGCCCTGGCCCGTGCGCTACGCGCCCTGCAGCCTTTGCCGGCCCCGGGCGCCGCGCCGCTGCGCTGGATCCGCGCCAGCCAGGGCGAGCTGACGCACCAGATCGCGGTGGCGGACGTGATGTTCTTCCACGCCGACGACAAGTACACCTGCGTGCGCACCGCCAAGGCCGAATACCTGATCCGCACTCCGATCAGCGAACTGGCCGCCCAGCTCGATGGGCAGCAGTTCTGGCAGATCCACCGCTCGACGATCGTCAACCTCGTCCATCTGGCCGGCACGCGGCGCGACGAGGCGAGCCGGCTGTTCGTGCGCATCGCCGGATGGAAGGACGAGCTGCCCGTGAGCCGGGCCTACGTGCATCTGTTCAAGCCGATGTAGGGCGGGTTAGCCGCAGGCGTAACCCGCCTTGTCGGCCGGTCGTCAACGCCGGCGAACGGCCGGTCGTCGACGTCGGCGAACGGCGCCCTCAATCGAATGCGTAGGCGAACTCGCCGTCCTTCACGCCCACCTTCACGCCCGCGATCGGGGTTCCCTGCATCGTGCGCGTGAGGAACTCGCGCGAGATCTCGGGCAGCATCGTGTTGGTGAGGATGGCGTCGATCATGCGGCCGCCCGACTCGCTCTCGGTGCAGCGGCTGACGACCAGCTTGACGACGTCCTCGTCGTAGTTGAACGGCATCTTGTAGCGCGCCTCGATGCGCTTCTTGATGCGGTTGAGCTGCAGCGCCACGATCTTGCCCAGCATCTCGTCCGACAGCGGGTAGTACGGGATCGTGACGAGGCGCCCCAGCAGCGCGGGCGGGAAGATCTTGAGCAGCGGCTCGCGGATGGCCTTGGCCATGCCCTCGGGATCGGGCATCAGGTCCGGATCCTTGCAGAGGTTGGCGATCATGTCGGTGCCGGCGTTGGTCGTCAGCAGGATCAGCGTGTTGCGGAAGTCGATCGAGCGGCCCTCGCCGTCCTCCATCCAGCCCTTGTCGAAGACCTGGAAGAACAGCTCGTGCACGTCCGGGTGCGCCTTCTCGACTTCGTCGAGCAGCACCACGCTGTAGGGCTTGCGGCGCACGGCCTCGGTCAGCACGCCGCCCTCGCCGTAGCCGACATAGCCCGGGGGGGCCCCCTTGAGCGACGAGACGGTGTGCGCCTCCTGGTATTCGCTCATGTTGATGACGATCAGGTTCTGCTCGCCGCCGTAGAGCGCTTCGGCCAGCGCGATCGCCGTCTCGGTCTTGCCGACGCCCGAGGTGCCGGCCAGCATGAACACGCCGATCGGCTTGCTCGGGTTGTCCAGGCCGGCGCGCGAGGTCTGGATGCGCTTGGCGATCATCTCCATCGCGTGATCCTGGCCGATGACGCGCTTGCCCAGCAGCTGCGGCAGCTTCAGCACCGTGTCGATCTCGTTGGCGGCCATGCGGCCCACCGGGATGCCGGTCCAGTCGCCGACCACGCTGGCCACCGCCTGGAAGTCCACCGTCGGCAGCATCAGCGGGCTCTCGCCCTGCAGCTTGGTGAGCTCGTCCTGCACGCCGCGCAGCTCGGTCATGACGTCGGCCCGCTCGCCCTCGGACAGCGTGGCCTTGGCCTCGGCGGCCTTGTCCGCGCCGGCCTCCAGCGCGCTGCCCGTGCCCTCGATGGGCTGCAGTGCGCCGCGCAGCTTGGAGCGCAGCGTCAGCAACCGGTCGACCAGCGCCTTCTCGTCGTTCCAGCGCGTGGTGAGCGTGGCCAGGCGATCCCTCTCGGCGGCCAGCAGCTCGTTGACGGACGCCTCGCGCTCCGCGGTGGGAATGCCGATCGCCGCCTCGCGCGCGATGATGCCGATCTCGGTCTCCAGCGCCTCGATGCGCCGCTGCGAGTCGTCGACCTCGGCCGGCACCGCGTGCAGGCTGATGGCCACGCGCGCGGAGGCGGTATCGAGCAGGCTGACCGACTTGTCGGGCAGCTGGCGGGCCGGGATGTAGCGGTGCGACAGCTTGACCGCAGCCTCCAGCGCCTCGTCGAGGATCTGCACCTTGTGGTGCCTTTCCATCGTGCTGGCGACGCCGCGCATCATCAGGATGGCCTTCTCTTCGCTCGGCTCGTCGACCTGGATGTTCTGGAAGCGCCGCGTCAGCGCCGGATCCTTCTCGATGTACTTCTTGTACTCGGCCCAGGTGGTGGCGCCGATGGTGCGCAGCTGGCCGCGCGCGAGCGCGGGCTTGAGCAGGTTGGCCGCGTCGCCGGTGCCGGCGGCACCGCCGGCGCCCACCAGCGTGTGCGTCTCGTCGATGAACAGGATGATGGGCTTGGGGCTGGCCTGCACCTCGTCGATGACCGAGCGCAGGCGCTGCTCGAACTCGCCCTTCATGCTCGCGCCGGCCTGCAGCAGTCCGACGTCCAGCGTCAGCAGCGAGACGTCCTTCAGGCTGGGCGGCACGTCGCCGCGCGCGATGCGCTGCGCAAAGCCCTCGACCACGGCCGTCTTGCCCACGCCGGCCTCGCCGACCAGGATGGGATTGTTCTGGCGGCGCCGCATCAGGATGTCGACCACCTGGCGGATCTCGTCGTCGCGGCCGACGATGGGATCCATCTTGCCCGAGCGCGCCTGCGCGGTGAGGTCGACGGTGAACTTCTTGAGCGCCTCCTGCTTGCCCATCTGCGCGGGGGCGATCGCCCCGCTGGCTTCGCCAGGCGCCGCGCCGCCGCCGACGTTGGAGCCGTCGCGCGCGCCCAGCGTGTCTTCCGGCGAGCCGGAGACGATCTTGGCGAAGTCGTCGAACAGGTCGTCGGGCTTGATCTTGCGGAACTCGCCGGAGATCGCGTACAGCGCGTTGCGCAGCGTCTGCGTCTTGACGGCGCCCACCATCAGCAGGCCGGTGCGCACCGCGCCCTCGCCGTACTGCAGCGTGCCGTAGAGCCAGCCTTCCTGCACCATCTTCTCGATGGTCGGCGAGAAGTCGGAGATCGCCGTCGCGCCGCGCGGCAGCGCATCGAGCGCCGTCGTGATGTCGCCGGCCAGGCGCGACGCGTCGAGCGCGAAATGCTTGAAGATGCGATGCAGGTCGGAGTCGCTGGCCTGGATCAGCTGGTGCAGCCAGTGCACGAGCTCGACGTAGGGATTGCCCCGGAGCTTGCAGAACACCGTCGCTCCCTCGATGCCCTTGTAGGCGACCGGATTGAGCTTGCCGAACAGCGCGACACGACTGATTTCACTCACGGGAGACTCCTCTTGCGGGCCTCGACGTGCCCAGTTGGATGTTGATTCGATTGGAGCGTTGTTCGACGGGCATATCAATCCCGGGGATGACCTCAGGTGATGCCCAGCACGAGATCGCCGGCGGGCTCCTCGACGCGGCGCGTGCCGAGCCAGGACGTCCACCCGAGGGCGCCCGCGCCGCCCAGCCTGACCGGCGGCACTTCCTCCTTGCGCAGCAGCAGGTGCATCTCGCACGACAGCTCGTGGCCGACGTAGTTCAGCACCCAGTCGCGCAGGCGCCGCATGCTTTCGCCCCCCGGCAGGAAGCGCTGGTACTGCTCCAGCGTGAGCGGGCCGATCTCGATGCGAAAGCGCGTCTGGCAGTCCCACACCTTGGCGCCGACGATCGCGTTCTGGCCCAGCGCGACCGGCGCGTTGCGCAGGCCGATGCGCGAGTGGGCGTCCTCGGGCAGGCGCATCCAGTGCGGCTGCCACTGGTGCACGCGCACCGGCACGCGGAAGAAGTCGTTGAGGATGCGCTCCAGTCCCTCGGCGCCGTGCACCGAACGGCCCAGGATGCCCACCGCCGCCAGGCGTGCGCCGTCGGGCACGCTGTCGCGCCCGACCAGCGTCGGCTGCCCGTAGCCGGCCAGCGAGCCGATCCAGCGGCTGAACGGATCGTTGTCGGGGCGGTCGAGGCTGACCGCCGGCTGCGCCTCGGCCCAGGCGCGGTACAGCAGCGACAGCAGGCGGTGGTGGAACATGTCCAGGAAGCGCACCAGCGCGCGATCCGAAGGCATGCGCCGCGCGCGTTCGCGCGCGTATTCGGTCATGTGCAGCGGCAGCGGGCCGTTGGCGCCGAACAGGCCGAAGAAGCGCTGCGTGAGCGTGGGCGGCGCGTTGCCGTCCGACGGGGTGAAACTGGCGAGCGCCGCCGGCGCGAACGACAGCGACGGCGTTTGCGCGAAGCGGATCGGGTCGTCGCGCAGGCGCAGCGAGGTGCCCACGCGCGGCAGCCCCGGATGCGCGTTCTCGAGCAGGCGCACGGCCTGGAAGAAGTCGAACTTGTGCGGCTCGTCGGCGAGCCGGCGCAGCAGCTCCTGGCGCGCCTCGTGGCGCGCGGCCTTGGCCGCTTCCTGTTGCGCGAGCAGGTCGGCTACGGCCGCGGCATGGCCGGCGACCTCGCCCTCGAGCGAATCGAGCGCGTTGAGCACATCAGTGACGGACATGATCCGGGTCGCTTCCAGATCGTCGTCATCGCCCGACTGCACCGCCATGGTGTCGCTCATCACAGCACCGGACGCGAGCCGATGCGCGGCGGCCAGGTCTTGACCAGCCCGCGCGTCTGCGAGGCCAGCACCAGTTGAGTGAAGCTGTTCATGCTGGCGTAGCGGGCCAGGAAGCGGTCCAGCACGGCGCCCAGCACCAGGATGCCGGTGCCCTCGAAGGCACGCTCGTCCAGCGACAGCCACACCTTGGTGCCGCGCCCGAACACGATCGGCCCCTTGACCGGGATGCGGCTGATCGCCGCCTCGCTGCGCACCGACACCAGCCCCTCGAGCTGCTTGTGCAGCGGCGAGAGTTCGTCCAGGCCATACAGCGACAGCAGCTCGCGCAGGGAGGCCGCCCCACCCTGGCCTTCGCTGTCGATCAGCGACAGGTAGTTGAGCGACAGGTGGCTCAGCGCGCGCCAGGGGCCCTTGCCTTCGCCCACCGGCGTGACCGGCCGCGTGGGTCCGCGGATGCAGCGGATGCCCTTGACCGGCGTGTTCTCCTCCAGGAAGAAGTCGTTGGCGCCGCCGATGGTCAGCGTCAACGGCAGGTCGCGATTGGTGCTGAGCGTGTCGATCGCCAGCTGCACCACGGACGGCGGCCACGGCGCGCTCTGTGGATCGGCCAGGGTGACGTAGACCTCGGTGCCGATGTAGCCGCTGCGCGCTCCGCGCTGGCGTGCGGCTTCCGACGGCACGCGCTGCATGCGCCGCGTCGAATAGAACGCATAGGCATCCGAACCGGCGTCGTCGTAGCGCGCGTAGAGCGGCTTGAACTCGCGCACCTGGGCGACGCCGGACTTGTCGATGCCCGCCACCGACAGCAGCGAGAAGACCTCGTAGTCCATCGGCCGCGCGCGGTCGCTGACGACGTGGAACTCGTGGTCGCGCGTGCTCACCTCGACGCGGTCGGCACGCTTGCGAAACAGGTTGATGGCCGGCGTGCAATGCAGCGCGAAGTTGCTGGCGTCGAGCGACTTCTCCAGCGTGACGTCACTGCGATCGGTGATGAACAGCAGCTCGAACTCCGACGATCCGATCCGGGCGAGCAGTTCGCGCAGCCCCTTGATGCGAGCGAACAGGTAGCGCGCCGGGAAGGCCGCGTATTCCTTGAGCAGCCTGTAGCCGGACAGCGCGCGGTCCTGCACCGGCAGCAGCGCCTCGTCGTCCTCGAAGCCGCCGGGCGTCAGCGCGCCGGCGCCCAGCACGCCGGCCAGCGCCTGGCGGCGCAGGGGGTCGACCACGGCGATGGCCAGGGTGCGGGCGAAGAGCTGCTCGTAGACGCGGTGCGCGATGCCGTCGTCACCGGCCATGTGCAGCACCAGCTCGTCGAGCTCCAGCTGGCTGGCAAGCAGCGACGCGCCGACCTTGAAACGCAGCCGCAGGCAGGCATTGGGCGACACCAGCCCGGACAGCGCGGCCGCCGGCACGTCGGTGACGTGCGACTGGAAGCGCGCCTGCGCGATGCGCAGCGGCCACAGGCGGACGGCCTGGCCGGTGGTGAAGCGGCAGGCCGTGCGCTCGCCGGGCTGCAGGCGCGAGCTCATGACGCTGCCGCGCGCAACACTGGGGCCGGCGGCCAGCGCGGGGTCGTCCAGGTCGGGCTCCAGCTGCGCGATCAGCATCGACGGCGTCGGCGCGAGAAAGGACGGATAGACCAGCTCCAGCAGGTGCTGCGTGAAGCGCGCGTACTCGGCGTCCTGCTGGTAGTGCACGCGTCCGGCCAGGAAGGCGAAGCCTTCCAGCAGCCGCTCGACGTAGGGGTCGACGCACTCCCCGCCCGAGGTGGTCTGTTCCAGCGCGAGGCGGCCGGCGATCTTCGGATGCTCGCGCGCGAACTCGGCGGCGGCATCGCGGATGTGCAGCAGCTCCTGGCGGTAATACCCAAGCAGTCGGGGGTCCATCTCAGGGCGCCTTGTGTTCCACGACCTTGCTCAGGCCGCTTTCCAGGTCGATCTCGGTGCGCATGTAGATCTCCAGCGGGATCGGCTGCGACCACAGCTGGCCTTCGATGCGAAAGCCCAGCACGTTGTGCGTGTCGCCCTTGTTGCCCTCGGCGGTCACCTTGAGCGAGTGGGCGATGATGCGCGGCTCGAACCGCAGGATCACCTCGCGCAGCACGCGCGCGAGCTCGACGAGGTCGTACTGCGAGGCCGGCCGGCCGGCCAGCGGCGGCATGCCGTAGTTGAGGACGGAGCCGCCCAGCAGGGGATCGCCGTCGAAGTTCACGCTGGACTGCGTCGCGTTGAACAGCCAGTTCAGGTCGCGCAGCACGTTCTCGCGCAGGCGCTGCAACGTGGCGGAACGGTTTTCGCGCGGCTCTGTGGCGCGGCCGGGCTCGTCGTCGATCAGGCGATCGAGCAACGACGGGTAGAGGCGGTCGCGCGAGAGCGCTTCAGCCATCGGAGCGCGCTCCGGAGTCGGCCGTGTCGGGCTCGGACGGAGCATCCTCGACCAGCGCGTTGTCGAAGCTCACCACCCGCACGTCCAGCAGCGCGATCTCCGTCTGATCGGTGGTCAGCATGCGCTGGCCCATGCCGTGCCAGGCGCCGCCGGGCTGCTCGCGCCAGTCGGTCGCGCGCGCCAGGCGCAAGGCGTTGTCGCTCTCGCGCTCGGTGCCGGGGTAGCGCGTGGGGATCAGCGCCACGCTGGCCGCGCCGTTCTGCAGCGTCAGCGTGGCGGGCGCCCACACGAAGTCGCGCAGGTCGGCGGGCTTGTCGATCTCGATGCGCAGCAGGCGCGAGACGGGCAGCCAGTAGTACTTGCCGTTGATGATCGCCTCGAGCACCGGCCCGAGGCGCGAATCGGCGTCGGCGAGCCAGGCGAACGGGGCATCGTCGAGCGTGCCCGAGGTGGCCGGCGCATCCTCGAGCGCGCGCGCACGCAGCGCCGCGGCGGCGTCGGGACGGCCCTCGGCGTCGACGCGCAGCGCCTCGATCATCATCGCGAGCCAATCCTGCGGCGCACCCAGCACCAGCGGCGAGCGCTTGCCGTCGAACACGTCGCGACGCAAGGCTTCGCAGCGCAAGGCCTCGCGGTAGGTCTCCACCATGGGCTTGGACGAGGGGTCGAGCTCCAGCAGGACGTCCAGCTGCGTGCCGGCCTTCATCCACTCGCCCTGCACGCAGTAGATCTGGAACAGGAAGATGCGCAGGTCCGAGCGCTGCGGCTGCTTCTGGATCATCTTGCGAAGATCGTCGAAGTGCGCCAGCGGGTCTGCCGAGGAAAACTGCATCGCGAGATCGATGGACGCCATGGACTTTTCACCCCAGGGAAAAAGCAACGCCGGCCAAGGCCGGCGTGTTGGAGATAGGCCGATCCGCCGTGGATCGGCCGCGCGCGGGACTCAGTCCTTCGAGTTCTCGGCGATGTTCCAGTTCATCGACGGCTTGTCGCCGGCGCTGCCGTCCTTCTTCTGTTCGACGTAGTCGACCTTGACGGCCGCGAAGTTGAGCGTGACGTTTTCGGTCAGGCGATCCTCGCCGCCGGAGCCGCCCGTCGACACCGAGGTGACCAGCACTTCGGTCATGGTGATCTTCAGGTACTCGAGCGGCTTCTCGCCGGCCTTGCGCACGGTCAGCAGCGCGTTGTCGTAGTGCTTGCCGTTGCACGCGCCCAGCATCAGGTCGGGCGAGGACTTGTCGATGTACTTCGTGAACGACAGATCCTGCACGTTGACCTTGCCGGCACCCGCGCCGCCGCCCACGTGGGCGGAGCCGGAGTTCGACAGGCCCCAGCTCCACGCCAGGACGTCGATCTCGCCCGCATGCGTCTTGTCGACGGATTCGCCCTTGAGGCCGGCGATCTTCATGAACATGTCCATTGCCATTTTTGTGCTCCTGGTAACCATCCCAGCCGCGCAGGCCGGAATTCGCCCCTGTTGGGACTACGCCCCTGAAGGGGCTGATCGGGTCGCCGTCGTCCGGGTGGACGGCGGCATTCACTTCGGACGGCGCTGCGGCTCAGCCCGCCTTGGCGGAAGGCAGCTTCGAGACCAGACGCAGCGAGATGCTCATGCCTTCGAGCTGGTAGTGCGGCTTGAGGAAGAACTTGGACGTGTAATAGCCCGGGTTGCCTTCGACTTCCTCGACGATCACCTCGGCGGCCGACAACGGCTTCTGGGCCTGGATCAGCTGGCCGGCGCTCTCGGGATTGGAGACCACGTAGTTGCCGATCCAGTCGCTCAGGAAGCGCTGCATCGATGCGGCGCTGGAGAACGAGCCCACCTTGTCGCGCACCATGCACTTCAGGTAGTGCGCGAAGCGCGACGAGGCGAACAGGTAGGGCAGGCGCGCGGCCAGGTTGGCATTGGCCGTCGCGTCCGGATCGTCGTACTCGGCCGGCTTTTGCAGCGACTGCGCGCCGATGAAGGCCGCGAAGTCGCTGTTCTTGCGGTGCACCAGCGGCATGAAGCCGTTCTTGGCGAGCTCGGCCTCGCGGCGGTCGGAGATCGCGATCTCGGTGGGGCACTTCATGTCCACGCCGCCGTCGTCGGTCGGGAACGTATGCACCGGCAGGTTGGGCACCGAACCGCCGGACTCGACGCCGCGGATCGTGGTGCACCAGCCATACAGCTTGAAGGCGCGCGTGATGTTGGTGGCCATCGCGTAGGCGGAGTTGGCCCACACGTAGCGGTTGTGGTCGGTGCCCTCGACTTCTTCCTCGAAGTCGAACGCATCGACCGGATTGGTCTTGGCACCGTAGGGCAGGCGCGCCAGGAAGCGCGGCATGGCCAGGCCGATGTAGCGCGAATCCTCGGACTCGCGCAGCGAGCGCCAGGCGGCGTATTCGGAGTTCTCGAAGATCTTGGTGAGGTCGCGCGGGTTGGACAGCTCGCGCCACGAATCCATCTGGAGCGTGGTGGGCGAGGCGCCGGCGATGAACGGGGCATGCGCCGCCGCGGCGATCTTGGCCATCTCGCCGAGCAGCTCGACGTCGACCGGGCTGTGGTCGAAGTGGTAGTCGCCGATCAGGCAGCCGTAGGGGTTGCCGCCCAGCTGGCCGAATTCCTCTTCGTAGACCTTCTTGAAGATCGGGCTTTGATCCCAGGCCGTGCCCTTGTAGCGCTTGAGCGTCTTGTGCAGCTCGCCCTTGGAGATGTTCATCACGCGGATCTTCAGCATCTCGTCGGTTTCGGTGTTGTTGACGAGGTGATGGAGACCGCGCCACGCGCCTTCGAGCTTCGTGAAGTCGGCGTGGTGCAGGATGAGGTTGACCTGCTCGGACAGCTTCTTGTCGAGCGCGGCGATCAGCGCCTCGATCGTGTTGTAGACGTCGGTGGACACCAGCGCGGTGTCGGCCAGCGCCTGCTGCGCCAGCGTGTGGACGGCGCTCTCGACGGCGGACTTGGCCTGCTCGGTCT
>Ga0209759_1001546_pt1 | contig 12611 bp, 9 predicted proteins | sample AraplaCL_Col_mMS_FD_184261 | JGI IMG/M metagenome (GOLD analysis project Ga0209759, IMG submission 184261) | Arabidopsis root microbial communities from the University of North Carolina, USA - plate scrape CL_Col_mMS (SPAdes) (version 2) | ecosystem: Host-associated > Plants > Roots >...
TGCTGGTGATGCTGCGTTCGCCGCCACCGCACGCGCGCGTGGGCGGCAGCTACGGCGCGGCCGGCTATGGCGACGCCGCGCGCGCGCAGTCGCAGGCCCGCGTGGGCGCGCGCCTGGCGGCCGCGCACGGGCTCACGGTCGTCACGCTGTGGGCCATGCCGGCACTGGGCATGGACTGCGTGGTGCTGGCCTTGCCGCCGCAGGCCAGCCTGGCCGCCAGCATCGCCGCGCTCGAGGAGCATTCGGAGGTGGCCTGGGCACAGCCGATGAACGAGTTCCATGCCCAGGGGCACGCCGACCCGCTCTATGCGCTGCAGCCCGCCGCCGCCCAGTGGCATCTGGACGAGTTGCACACGATCGCCACCGGCCGCCGCGTGCACGTGGCCATCATCGACAGCGGCATCGACGAGAGCCACCCCGACCTCGCGCAGGCGGTGCAGGCGCGTGCCAATTTCGTCGACGACCGCGCAGCGGTCGCCGAGCTGCACGGCACCGCGGTGGCCGGCCTCGTGGCCGCGCGCGCCGACAACGGCATCGGCATGGTGGGCATCGCGCCCGAGGCCCAGCTGTACGCGCTGCGCGCGTGCTGGGAGGTCAGCGCGAGCCAGACCTTGTGCAATTCGCTGAGCCTGGCCAAGGCGCTGAGCTTCGCCATCGAGCGAAAGGCCGAGGTCATCAACCTGAGCCTGTCCGGGCCGGTCGACCTGCTGCTCGGCAGGCTGATCGATGTCGCCCTGGCCCATCGCCAGCAAGTCGTGGCGGCCGTCGACGAGCACGTGCCCGGCGGCGGCTTTCCCGCGGCCCATCCGGGCGTGATCGCGGTGGCCGACGAGCAATCGCAGGCCGCGCCGGCGGGCCTGGCCGGCGCGTGGGCCGCGCCGGCGCGCGACCTGCCGGCGACCGTGCCCGGCGGTGGCTGGCGCATGGTCTCGGGCACGTCCTTCGCGGCCGGCCAGGTGTCGGGACTGCTGGCGGTGATGGACCAGGCCGAGGCCGACTCCGCCCATCCAGGCGCAGCCCCCGCGCTGCGCCTGGTGCGCCTGCCCGGGGGCGGCATCGATGCCTGCGCCTCGCTGCTGAGCGTCGCGGAACCCACGCCTTCACGCGGATCCGCGCCGACCGCCTGCCATGCCGTCGTGGCCACCGCCGGCGCTTCCTCGGGCCGCTCCCCATGACGCCTCATTGAAGGACGCGCGCGATTGAAGGCCCCGGCCCGCAGCGCGGCTCTCGTCAAAGCAGCCGTCGGCGTCTGCCGGCGCGCACTGCCTTGCGCGCTCGCAGGCGCAGCGCTCGCGTGGCCGTGTGCATCGCACGCGCAATTGGCCGGCACGCTGGGCATCGACAGCGTCAATCGCTACCGCGGCATGGGCACCGCCGACGTGGGCCCGGTCGTGCGCGCGAGCGCGATGGCCGACTCGAGCTGGGGGGCCTACGGCGGCCTGTCGGGTCTCTGGCGCACGCGCGATGCGGGGCTCGCGAGTGCAGATGCGCTGGCCGGGTGGAGCGCTCGCCTGAACGCGCTGCCGGGCCTGGCGTCGCTGGCACCCGATTGGGGCTGGGACGCGGCCGTGCACCGCACCCACTACGGCCAGGACGGACGCGACTTCTCCGAGGCGATGGTCGGCCTGCTCGGCCCCGACTTCACGCTGCGCACCTGGTTCGCGCCGCATTACTTCGGCGGCGACATGCATGCGTTCTACACCGAACTCAACGCCAGCCACGCGTTCGATGCCCATTGGCGCGCCTTCGGCCACCTGGGCTGGCTGCATTACGGCGGCGGTTCGTACTACGAGACCAGCATTCCCAACCGGGCAGATACCTTGGTGGGTATCGGCGCCACCTGGTCGAACTGGGACCTGCACCTGGCGCGCGACGGCCTGGTCGCCGGCCGCGCCTACGCCAGCATGGACGCGCGCATGCGCCGTCCCGCGTGGATCCTGGGCGCCAGCGTCGCGTTCTGACCCGGCGCTTGAACCGCCGCCACCGTCTTCGGCATCCACGTGCAGGCGCCGCCAATCGCGCTGCATCAATCCAGGAGCTGAAGACCATGTCCACTTCGACCATCGCACGTCCCCTGCCCTTCGCCTTCACGCTCGTCGCGGGGGCGCTGCTCGCCGCCTGCGGCGGGGGCGGCGGTTCCTCGGCCTCGATGAACCCGCCGGCCAGCAACGGTGGCGGCCAGACCTGTACCACGGACGTCTACGGCACGATGACCTGCGTCCCCTCCGGCACCACGTTCGGCGGCGCCGGCGGCGGCAACTACGTGGCCAACACGCTGGTCAGCGACACCGCGGCCACCAGCGCGCTGCACCACGACGCCAACCTCGTCAACGCCTGGGGCCTGGCCTTCAATCCGCAGGGCTACTCGTGGATCGCCAATGCCGGCACCGGCACGTCGACGCTCTATGACGGCGATGGCGTCGCGCAATCGCTGGTGGTCACGCTCAACCAGGGCAATCCGTCGGGCATCGTCTTCAACGGCACCAGCGACTTCTCGATCACCGAGAACGGCATCAGCGGCGCCCCGCCCTTCATCTTCGCGACGCTGCAAGGCCAGATCTCGGCCTGGGCCCCCAACGTCGACGGCACGCACGCCTTCACGATCGTCGACAACAGCACGGCGGGCGCGTCCTTCACGGGCCTGGCGATCGACACGGGCGCCGGCGGCGACATGCTCTACGCGGCCGACCTCGCGCATGCCAGCGTGGACGTGTTCAGCGGCAGCTTCGCGCCGGTCACGACGGCCGGCGGCTTCGTCGACGCGACACTGCCGGCGGGCTATGCGCCGTTCGGCATCCAGCAGATCTCCGGCAAGATCTACGTGGCCTATGCGCAGGTGGACCCCGTGACGCACCGCAGCGCGGCCGGCGCGGGCCAGGGCCTGGTCGACGTGTTCGACAAGCAGGGCAACCTGCTGTCGCACCTGATTCCCGCCGGCGGCGCGCTCAATGCCCCATGGGGCCTGGCGCTGGCGCCGGCCAACTTCGGCAAGTTCTCCAACATGCTGCTGGTGGGCAACTTCGGCGACGGCAAGATCAACGTCTACGACCCGGCCACCGGCGCGCTGACGGGCACCGTCAGCAACAACGACGGCTCGCCGATCGTGGTGCCGGGGTTGTGGGCGCTGCAGTTCGGCAACGGCCTGCACAGCGAGCCGACCAACACGCTGTTCTACACCGCCGGGCCGGCCGGCGAGACGCACGGCCTGTACGGCCGCATCGACATGAACTGACGCATTTGCCGCCATTGCGGCACGCGTTGCCGGCCTTCACGGGCCGGGCGGCTCGGGATCGAAGCGCAATGGCGGCATCCGGCAGGCGGGCCGGGGGCCCGGGCGCGCCAGGCCACTGTCTGCCCGTCCAGCTATTTTCCTGCGCGGCGCGTGCTTTTTTCGCCAGTGCATGGTATGATCGAAGACTTTTCTCCCCGCCCGGAGCACAAATACCAAATGGCAACCTCTTCCAAAGCAAAGAAGCGCACCGTCCGTCTCGCGTCGGGCCGCAAGCGCGCTCGTCAAGACGTGAAGCTGAACGCGCACAATTCGTCGCTGCGCTCCAAGTTCCGCACCGTCATCAAGAACGTCCAGAAGGCTGTCGCCGCCGGTGACGGCGCGAAGGCCGCTGACCTGTTCAAGACCGCCCAGCAGACGATCGACTCGATCGCCGACAAGGGTCTGTTCCACAAGAACAAGGCCGCTCGCCACAAGAGCCGCCTGGCTGCCAAGGTCAAGGCCCTGGCAACCTCTGCCGCCGCCTGAAGCGGACTTCCGGGCGGAAGTGTAGGGAGGGCTCGCTTTGCGAGCCCTTTTTACTTGGGGCGGCAGGGATGTCGTTTCCTGAGTCGAGGCGTTTCCCGAGAGTGGATCCTGCGACTGCGCGCAGGATGACGGAGATACGGGGCAGCCTCCCACCGCGTCAGACAGGCGTGCGGGGCAGCCGTCCAACAGTTGTCATCCTGCGCGCGGTCGCAGGATCCACCCCTACCAAGGCATCGCCGCGTCAGGCCGCCGGCTTGGGCGTCGCCTGAAAGCTCCCGTCGGGCAGCAGCACGCCCTCGACCACCGGCAGCTTGTTGTCGCGCGCGAAGTTCATGACGAAGTCCCAGGCCATCGGCTCCAGCGCCTTCAGCCGCTCGTCGACGATGACGTTCTTGACGCCGTCGATCAGCCGCGGCACGCAGTAGGGCGAATAGCCGATGAACGAGCCGATCCCGCCCTTGGCGCCGCCGGGGCGAAAGCATGACATCGCGCCCGCCAGCCGCTCCGCCCAGTCGCTCGGGCGAAACGCGCGCCCGTCCAGGGTCTGGCCCTGGATGAAGAATTGACGGGGTTCGGTCGGCGGCATTGAGGTGGGGTGGACGGGGAACCACGTATTGTGCCTTGCGTTATTGCGCCGCAGCAATCGTCAGGGTTACCCCAGCGCTTCACCTGCGTGCAATCTGCAGGCCTTTAGAATGTTTCTCCCCTTGGCCGGCAGCCGTCGGGAGCGCCTTGCGACCCGACCGCCGGCCATCTTTGTTTCCCAGATCCCGACAGGAGCGATCCGCGATGACCCAGCCCGCCGCCATGCCCCATGTGATGAACACCTACGGCCGCCTGCCGTTCGCGTTGTCGCACGGCCGAGGCAGCCGAGTCTGGGACACCGAGGGCCGCGAATACCTGGACGCGCTGGGCGGCATCGCCGTCAACACGCTGGGCCATGCGCACCCCGTGCTGGTGGCGGCCATTGCCGATCAGGCCGGCAAGCTGATCCACACCTCCAACTACTACCAGGTGCCGCTGCAGGAGACCCTGGCAGCGATGCTTTGCGAACGCTCCGGCCTGGCCGCCGCGTTCTTCTGCTCGACCGGCCTGGAGGCCAACGAGGCCGCCATCAAGATCGCGCGCAAGTACGGTCACGACAAGGGCATCGAGCGCCCCGAGATCATCGTCTGCGAACGCGCGTTCCACGGCCGCTCGCTGGCCACGCTGTCGGCCGGCGGCAACTTCAAGATCCAGGCCGGCTTCGGCCCGCTCGTCGAAGGCTTCGTGCGCGTGCCGTTCAACGACGCCGCCGCCGTGCGCGAGATCGCCAAGTCGAACAGGAACGTCGTCGCGGTGTTGCTGGAGCCCGTGCAGGGCGAAGGCGGCATCAACCCGGCGCGCAACGACTACCTGCGCGAGCTGCGCGCCGTGTGCGACGAACACGGCTGGCTGCTGATGGTCGACGAGGTGCAGTGCGGCATCGCGCGCACCGGCAAGTGGTTCGGCTACCAATGGGCCGGCATCCAGCCCGACGTGATGACGCTCGCCAAGGGCCTGGGCTCGGGCGTGCCGGTCGGCGCCCTGGTGGTGGGCGAGCGCGCCAAGGACGTGTTCGGCCCCGGCAACCACGGCAGCACCTTCGGCGGCAACCCGCTGGCGATGCGCGCCGCCGTCGAGACGCTCAGGCTGATCGATTCGGAGGGCCTGCTGAAGAACGCCGAGACCGTGGGCGAGCACCTGCGCGCGGCGCTGCGACGCGAACTCGGCGGCGTCGAGGGCGTCGTCGACATCCGCGGCGAGGGCCTGATGATCGGCGTCGAACTGGCCAGGCCCTGCGGCGCCATCCTCACGCGCGCGGCCGACGCCGGCCTGCTGCTGAGCGTCACCGCCGACACCGTGATCCGCCTCGTGCCGCCTTTGATCTTCACGCGCGCCGACGCCGACGAGACCGTCGCCAAGCTGGCGCCGCTGGTCAAGGCTTTCCTGGCGGAGGCCGCATGAAGCCGGGCGACACGCTGATGAAGCACTACCTGCAGTTCAAGGACCTGCGCGCGCAGGAGTACGCCTACCTGTTCGAGCGCACGCGCGAGATCAAGAAGCGCTTCAAGAACTACGAGAAGTACCAGCCGCTGGTGGACCGCACGCTGGCGATGATCTTCGAGAAGGCCTCCACGCGCACGCGCGTGAGCTTCGAGGCCGGCATGTACCAGATGGGCGGCTCGGTGGTGAACCTGACCACCGGCGACAGCCAGCTGGGCCGCGCCGAGCCGATCGAGGACTCGGCGCGCGTGATCAGCCGCATGGTCGACATCGTGATGATCCGCACCTTCGAGCAGACCAGGATCGAGCGCTTCGCCGCGCACTCGCGCGTGCCCGTCATCAACGGCCTGACCAACGAGTTCCACCCGTGCCAGATCCTGGCCGACCTGTTCACCTACATCGAGTACCGCGGCGCCATCGCCGGGCGCACGGTGGCGTGGGTGGGCGACGGCAACAACATGGCCAACACCTGGCTGCAGGCGGCCGACATCCTCGGCTTCACGCTGCACGTCAGCACCCCCAGCGGCTACGAGCTCGACCCCGAGGTGGCCGGCGTGAAGAACCTGGCCTGCGTCAAGCTGTTCGACAACCCGCTGGACGCCTGCCGCGGTGCCGACCTCGTCACCACCGACGTGTGGACCAGCATGGGCTACGAGGCCGAGAACGAGCGCCGCCTGGTCGACTTCGAGAAGTGGTGCGTCGACGCCGAGATGATGGGGGTGGCCAAGCCCGACGCGCTGTTCATGCATTGCCTGCCCGCGCACCGCGGCGAGGAGGTCGCCGCCGAGGTCATCGACGGGCCGCAATCGGTGGTGTGGGACGAGGCCGAGAACCGCATGCACGTGCAGAAGGCCTTGATGGAGTACCTGCTGCTGGGGCGCATCGGCTGAGAGCCGCCTTTCAGGCACCGCCGGCGCTGTCCATCCGGGCGCGCGAGCGGTCGTCCCCTGGCGCGCGACCGGTCGTCCCGCAGCTCCAGCACCTCGAACAGGCCCGGCGCCCGTCGCGCCGGCAGGTCTTGCGCGATCTCGCCCTGCGCCCGGGCGCGTTGCCGGGAATCGCATCCCCGGCCGCGTAGCCCCGGCGCGCGCCCGGCCAAGGCAACTATTGCCGTCGTGTTTGCACCGGGCCGTGCATCACCACACGTCTGGAATGCCGCAGAAACATTTGCTCGCCGCAGGACGCGGCGCGGCTGCGGACAGGGCTCCCGGGCCCACCCGGGTTTCGTCTCCGGCGCCTTGCGCGCCAGGGGCTCCGCACTAACCCGGAGTCTCCACGGTTGGGCACGGCGAATGCCATCAGGTATCCCGCGGATGAGCTCACTGGCGAGCCCCCAAACCAAAGGATTTCCCATGTCCAGGAACACCGGCTCCGTCGCGAGCTCCGATAAGTCGTGGCTGAAACTGTATGCCGCGGTCGCCGTTCTGCCTCTCGTCCTGACCGCCTGCGGCGGAGGCGGTGGAGGCGGCGGCTCGCCCACGCCGCCGCTGACACCGACGCCCTCGCCCTCTCCCACGCCGGCTCCCACGCCAGCCCCGACGCCGGCCCCCACGCCTTCGCCGGCGTCTCCCACCATCGGCTCGACGTGGGCCAACGCGGCCGTCAGCGGCGCAGGCAACCTCACCGGCGTCGACTACGCCGACGGCCACTTCGTGGCCGTCTCGGACACCGGCGCAGCCGTCGCGAGCACGGACGGCGTGACCTGGACGCCGATACCCCTGCTCACGTCGACCGTGTCGACGGATCACCTGAAGGCCTATGCCGTCACCCACCTCGGCAACACCCTGATCGCGGCCGGCTCGGTCTCGTCGGCGCCGTACACCACGTCCACCGGCGCGGTGGCCACCAGCAGCGACGGCACCACGTGGACGATGAGCTCGATGCCTGCCGGCGCCACGCCGATCCACGGCCTGATCGGGGACACGACGAAAGCGATCGCGCTGGGCGAATCCGGCCATATCTACGCCAGCACCAACGGCTCGGCGTGGTCGCTGGTGACGACCGCCCCCGGGGCCGGCAACCTCAACGCGGGCACCTATGGCAACAACATGTACGTGGGCGTCGGCGACAACGGCTACATCATCAAGAGCGTCGACGGCGTGGTCTGGGGCTCGGCGCAGGTGATCGTCGTCGGCGGCACGGGCATCAACCTGCACGGCGTGGCCTGGACGGGTTCGCAGTACGTCGCCGTCGGCGACAACGCAACGATCACCCTCAGTCCGGACGGCACGCACTGGGGCGCACTGCGCACCTCGGCCATCCCGGGCACGTTGCGCGCGGTCGCGGTCGCCAGCAACGGCACGATCGTGGTCGTCGGCGACAACGGCATCGAGACCAGCACCGACGGCAACACCTGGACCGCCCGCAACGACTCGGGGGTGGCGGCGCTGGCCGGCGCGACCTTCGGCAACAGCGAGTTCGTGGCGGTGGGCCAGGCCAGCGCGGTCAAGACCTCGAGCAACTGACGCCGCGGCGAATCACCGGGCCGGGTGCCCGGTGATCGCGCCTGCTGCGGCCTCGACGTCCGCGTCCGTCAGCGTGCGCAGGAATGCGACGAGGTCGTCGATGTCGCGTTCGTCCAGCCGCGGCCGGCCGTCGGGCCGGGGCCGGAACGGCGCCTCGCGGTCGACGAACGGCGCCATGTCCGCCGGCAGGTCGTCGTACGGGTGCACGCTGCCGTCGGCATTCTTCGAATACCAGCGCGCGGGGTCCGTGTCGCGCGTGGCGTAGAAGGCGACCGCGTCGCGCAGCGTCCTCACCGACCCGTTGTGGAAGAAGCTCGTGCGCAGCGCCACGTTGCGCAGCGTCGGCGTGCGAAAGCGTCCGCACAAGCTCGGGTCGGCCGCAAGGCCTGGACGCCCCGAGCGGCACAGCCCCAGGTCGGCCTCGCCGCCGCGCGCCCGCGCGGCCACCGCAGCGATGGTCGCAAGCGGCGGCAGGTCCGCGCGCCGCGGCGCGGCCAGCGCGACGAAGCCCGCATCCGTGAACAGCGGCGCGCGGCCGCTGCGGCTGCGCCGGCTGGGATGGCATGTGTCGCAGTTGCCCTTGGCGGGGTCGCGAAACAGCGCCAGCCCGCGCAGTTCCACGGGGCTCAAGGTGGCGCGGCCTGCCAGGAAGCGGTCATAACGGCTGTCGAACGGGGCGAACTCGGGCGCCTGCTCGAACACCTCGAACGCGAGCGCCACCCAGGCGACGACCTGCTGGGGATCGCTGAAGACGTCGCGGCCGGGCGCACTGAACGCCTGGCGGAACTGCGCGGCGTACGGCGCCGATGCGACGCGGCGCGCGAGTGCGGCCGCGTCGGCGTTGGCCATCTCGCGCTCGTCGAACAGCGGCAGCAGCGCCTGCTCGCGCGCGCTGTCGGCGCGCCCGTCCCACGTGAAGCCGCCGGTGGGGCCGCCGTCGGCGCCGTGGGTCTCCTCGTCGTCGGTGGTGTGCTCGGTGAAGCGGCCGGCGAACTGCGCGTAGCGCAATGAAGGAATGGCGCGCGCACCGGCATGCGCCGGGTCGCCATCCGAAAACGGACTGGGGGTCGACGCGCCAGGGCCGAACGCGGCCTGCGGATCGTGGCAGCTCGCGCACGCGAGCCGGCCGCTGGACGACAGACCCGGATCGCTGAACATCGCCCGGCCGAGCGCGGTGAGCTGGGCCACGCTGGGGCGCTCGCCGTAGGCGCGCGGGGCGGGCTCGACCGCCGCGGCGGCCGCCAAGGCGGCGCCGGCCAGCAGCCCCGCGCCCGCCCATGCGCGTGCGCGACGCATGGTGTCAATGCGCGCGCGGTTCGAGGGCCGCGCTGAGGTCGCCCATGGGCGGCAGGCCATGCGCCTCGAGCGAGGTGTCGCGCAACTGCAGGCCGGGCAGCAGCGGCAGCGCCCAGCGGTGCGTGATGAAGCGCGCGATGGAGCCGCTGTCGTAAGGCGTGTGGTCGACGAAGCCGCGCCGCGCGAACGGCGAGATGATCACCGCCGGGATGCGCGTGCCGGGGCCGACGAGGTCGCCCTTGGGCGGCGCGATCTCGTCCCACTGGCCGCCGTTCTCGTCGTAGGTCACCACCAGCAGCATGTGCGCCCACTGGGGACTCGCCTGCAGCTTGGCCACGACGTCCGCGATGTGCGCATCGCCCTCGGCGATGCTGGCGTAGCCGGGATGTTCGTTGTCCTTGCCGATCGGCTTGTAGAAGGCCACCGCGGGCAGCTTGCCGGCGGCCGCGTCGGCCACCAGGTCCGCGTAGTCCTTCAGGTGCGCCGCGCGGTCGGCGGCGTGCGTCTTCGGGTCGAACGCCGCGTAGTAGTTGAACGGCTGGTGATGCGCCTGGAAGTCGCCCGACGCGTCGTCGTACACCTTGGTGCGGTCGGCCAGCGCGGCGTTCCAGCCGCCCGAGTACCAGGTCCACGCCACGCCCTTGCCGGTCAACAGGTCACCGATCGTCTGCTGCGTCTGCGCGGGCAGCGTGGTCGGCTCGGCCGGGGTCGCGTACAGCCCGGCGGTGTCCTCGGGCACCGGCGGGTTGTAGCTGGGCTGGAACGGCGGCTGCATCGTGTTGATGCTGTGGAAGGTGCCGTCGCCGAAATAGTCCTTGGGCGTCAGGTTGCCGCTCTTCTTGAACACCGGCGGCCCGGTCAAGGCCGACGCCGGCGAATTGTCGGCCAGCGCCAGTTCGGGCAGGAACTTGCCGTCGGCGTCGGTGCGCAGCTCGGAGATCGTCGGATGCGCGGGACTGCGGTCGGCGTCCGGGTAGACCGGCACGCAGGCGCAGACCAGGTACTGGTGGTTCAGGTAGGAGCCGCCGAAGGCGCCCTGGAAGAAGCGGTCGGCCAGGGTGTAGTCGCGCGCCAGCTTCCACAGCGCCGTGCGGCTGCCGTCGAAATACCCCATCACCGTACCGCCGGAGTCGGCCCAGGCGGCGAACTTGTCGTTCAGGCCGCCGTCGATCTGCATCTGGTTCTCGTAGAAGCGGTGGTACAGGTCGCGCGTGATGATCGCGTTGGACAGCACCGGAGCGCCCCAGGCCGGCGTCGGCGAATCGATCTGGAACGGCGCATTGGGCAGCACGTTGGTGGTCTGCGCCTGCGTCACGGTCACGGCCTGGCCGGCCGCCGTCAGGCCGCCCCAGGCAGGCGGCAGCTTGGGCAGCACGCTGCCGTCGCGGTCCTTCTGCGGCGCGTAGCCGGGCGCGGCGCCCTTGCGCTTGTCCTTGGCCGGCGCCAGGCCGGCCGCACCCGGGAAGTTGGCGAACAGGTTGTTGAAGCTGCGGTTCTCGGCGTAGATCACGACGACGGTCTCGATGCGGTCGAGGTCGAGCCGGCTTGCCAGCGCCGCGGCCAGGTCGTCCTTGCGGCCGGTGTCGGCCACCGCGGCAGCCACGCGCTCCAACACCGAGGCCTGCTCGGACACCAGCAGGGCGCGCATGGCCGGATCGCTGCCCGAGAGCAGGTCGATGTTGCCGGCGCCGGTGCTGTCGGCATCGGCGTCGCCCAGTCCCAGGCGCGCACGCAGGTGCTTCTCGGCATCGGCCAGCGTGCCGGCCTTGCCCGTCGCATCGACGATGGCCTGCAACTCGGTGGACAGCGGCCCGACCGCGTGCGGCTGCCCGGCGCCGCCCGCGGGCGCGCGCAGCACGAGCGCGCGCGCGATGGGCGTCCTGGCGTGCGTGGCCGGATCGACCCACGAGGCGTTCTTGCCGACCTCGGCCACGATCACGCCATCGGCGGGCAGCTTGAATGTGCCGTCCGGCCCGGAGAACACCGCACGTTCGTTGGCGTCGCAGCGCGCGTTGCCGTTGCGGTCGACACAGACCTTGGCGTGCGCGACGAGCTTGCCGTCGACGCCCGTCACGACGCCCGTGGCGCCTGGCGCCCGGGCCGCGCCGGCCGGGGCGGCCCCTGCGGTGACGAAGGCAGCGACCAGGGCGCCGGACAAGGCAGTGAAGGGCAGGCGTCGGGACATGAAGACTCTCTCGTACCGGGGTGGATGCGCTGGCGGCATTCTCGCCGTGAATCCACGCGCCTTCTGGACAAGGCGTAACGGAATGCGGGGTTTCCCGCCCCACGGACGCAAGGGCTTGCGTAATCCCGTACGGAGCCTGTCAGGGACTGCTGGCAACATGCTGGGAAGCCGGGTGGCAGAAGGCGCCAGCCGCAACGCGCGACCACGCCAGCCTTCCTACTTGAAGAACCGATGACCAAGATCGCGGTCGTGACCGACCTGCACGCCAACCGGGAAGCCGTCGAGGCCGTGTTCGCCCATGCCCGAGCGCAAGGCGCCACGGAGTGGGCCTTCCTGGGCGATTTCGTCGGCTACGGCGCCGACCCCGCCTGGGTCGTCGACCAGGTGCGCGAGATGGTGGATGCCGGAGCCGCGGCCGTCTGCGGCAACCACGACGAGGCCGCGGTGATCGGCGGGACGCCGCAGATGCGCGCCGAGGCCCGCATGGTCATCGACTGGACCCGCGCCCAGCTCGATCCCGGCCAGCTCGACTTCCTCGCCGCTCTGCCCTTCCAGGTGCAGCGCGACGACCGTCTCTACGTGCACGCCAACGCCTTCGCGCCCAGCCAGTGGGAATACGTGCAAGGGCGCGCCGATGCCGTGCGCTCGATCCACGCCACCACCTGCCACTACACCTTCTGCGGCCACGTGCACGAGCCGCGGCTGTACCACCTGGGCGCCACCGGCAAGGCCGGCGACTTCACGCCGACGCCCGAGGTGCCGATCCCGCTGCCCGGCTATCGCCAGTGGCTCGTGATCCCCGGCTCGGCCGGCCAGCCGCGCGACGGCAACCCCGCCGCCTGCTACGCGATGTTCGAGCCGGACGCGCAGCGCATCACCTATC
>Ga0209759_1001552_pt1 | contig 12557 bp, 12 predicted proteins | sample AraplaCL_Col_mMS_FD_184261 | JGI IMG/M metagenome (GOLD analysis project Ga0209759, IMG submission 184261) | Arabidopsis root microbial communities from the University of North Carolina, USA - plate scrape CL_Col_mMS (SPAdes) (version 2) | ecosystem: Host-associated > Plants > Roots >...
CTCCGCGTAGCCCCTCGGTGGCGGACAGAAGGCTGACGCTTTCGAGTGCATTGTTCTCGGCGATAGACCGGACGCGTTCCACACTGTGACCAACCTGCTCCGCCATTGAGCTTTGCTGCTCTGCAGCGGTGGCTATACGCTGGTTCATCCGTTCGATGCTGGAGACCGCCAGGGCAATCCGAGTCAACGAGTCCGAAGCCTGGCCAGCTAGCGATACCGTCTCTCCAGTCAATATATGCGTACCATTCAGTCGCTCTGCAGCCTGCCGGGCGACAACCCGAAGTCGCTCAATAAGCGTCTCAATCTCCTCGGTAGACGTTTGGGTACGCAGCGCCAGAGCACGAACCTCATCAGCAACCACGGCGAAACCACGACCGTGTTCGCCTGCTCGGGCCGCCTCGATTGCGGCGTTCAGCGCAAGCAAGTTAGTCTGCTCGGCAAGTGCCCGGATTACATTGAGTACCCCACCAATTGCCACACTCTCTGCCAACAACGATTGCATGGCCTCTGCGCAATCTCTCATTTCCTCAGCCAGCCTGTCGATCCGGTCACGCGCCACTCGCACCAGGGCATCCCCCTCACGAGCCTGTCGATCGACCTGTGCCACCGCATCACTGGCGATGCTGGCATTTTGTGCCACCTCGTCGGCCGACACCGTCATCTGCCTCATCGCGGCAGCAGCTAGCTCAGTCTCTTGCCGCTGCTGCTCGACGCCGTGACGACTGCGTTCAATCATCTCGAGCAGCCCCATGGTAGCCTCGTTGAGCCGTCCTACTCCGCCACCAATCCGCCCAACCAATCCACGCAATCCACCGAGCATTTCACGTAAGCTGTCCAGCAGTTGCCCCATCTCATCCCGGCGCCCACCACCACCTATATCATCACTCAGATCGCCTGATGCAACACGGTGCGCTAATAGTACGGTCTGGCGCAACGGCCGCAGGATCAGCTGGCGAATCAGCAGGCTGGCTCCCACACTCAGGGCCAATGCCAACAGAGAAATGCAACCCAGCTGCGTGCCTGCGATAACACTGTCGGTACGAATCGACTTTTCCTGACGTTTTTTTTCTATTTCCAGCAAGTCGGCGAGATGCCGGGCGTCAACCTCCATAGCGGAGCTGCCAGCGGCCGCACGACTACGCCCTTCGGCGAAGCGCTCGAAGGCACTGCGGTACTCATCCAACGCACCACGGGCCTCCTTCAGCGACTTCTGCTCAGCATCACTCAAACGCAGTGCCAGAGTTTGCATGGCACTAAGCAAATCACTCATGTTTGCTTCCCAATCGTCACGGAGACGCTCCTCGTCCCCCAGCGAATACAGCAACTCGCTGTCGCGTAGCTTGACCAGTTTGTCCCGCAACCCCGATGCCTGCTCAAGCAGATGCATCTGTTCTCCATCTGGAATTTGGCCCTGGTCTACCAAAGAGTTGACCACATCCAAACGATCAAGAAAGACCGCATTGAACGTATCCCCCATCGCCTTCGCTCGAATCTGCATGGCTAAACGCGCCACATGAGCCTGGCGTAGCGACTCGGCATAAGTGAGAAACTGCCGCAGATAGGACTCAGCCCCGCCCCTCATCGCTTCATGTTCACCTACCTGAGGAGTACCAGCATCTAGTTGGCGCAGTAGTTCATCAATGTCAGCACGAACCTGATCGACTGCCTGTGGTTTGAGATTTAAAGCGAAGTCCTTCTCTGCGATGCGCGCCTGCAGGATCCGTTCCTCAAGGGCAGTTTGGCCAAGTAACCGTGTATTGCTCGCTTGCAGCATGCCAAGAGAGTGAAAGGCAGCCGCCGCGACACCAAGGGTGGATAGCAAGACAAGGCCAAATCCGAATGACAGTTTCGCAGCCACTGACAAATTGGCTGCCATGCGGCGCAATAGCGCAATGGAAAGCATATTGGGAAGTCCTTCTTATTATATTTGCGCACCCGAGATAGTTGGGCGATACCTTAATTACATTAAAGATAACAAAGTGAAACGAATCTATCAGAAGCACAGCTATGCTACCGACACAACCACGACTTTGGATTTACTTATCAAGCGCTTGAGGGCACCAACAAACCTTTAAAGTCATTACCAAAACCCACCAACTTTGATCTCTGCAGAAGCACAGATTTAATATCCAGACATAATCATGAAGCAAAACCACGACCACCTTGACTAAATTTTTCGAAAAAAGCATGGCCAACCCCAGCGTCTTTGCAATGCTGCTAACGACCAATACGTCGACTTTTTTGCCGCTTTACTGCTTCAAAAAATATTGTTCGCCACGGTATCAATTTTCGACGAAAAACTTAGCGCGCAGGGTGATTTAGTGTGGTGAGAACTTACAACCACTGCTAAACATCCAGCAACGGCAGAACAGCAAAAACATCGAACCGACCTTTACTACGTTCTCGGTGTTCGGTGGCACCCTCATTGATTCGCCCTACCGAATCACGCGCAGCCTTGCCTTTGATAAAGCTCAACCCAGGCGCCGAAACTGATAGAACAGCAGCGTCGATACCGTGCCTATCCATCATAGCCAGATGGGCAGACTCACTCCAGGGCGGCAGAGAAAAACCCTCTACGTCATAACCCCCCGCAGCACTCATCGAGTGCTAGATAGTATCAGGAATAGAGTGCGCATGAATATCAATCCGCGACATAGCAACTCTCTACTAGGTTAATTGACACATCGCAACGAGCAGCACGCAACTAAACAACCGTAATATAGGCGAGTAGTCAAGCCGAGTTTTTTTGTTTTTACCCAAGTAAATTTTAGTTTCGGCTCCCACAAACAAAAAAATCACTCCCCTCGCCCATCAAAAAAAATAGCCTTTTTGGAAATACATACGCATCAGACAACGATATTTTTATTGCCACCCCAAACCACTCAAATCGATACAAGACCACCAAGTAAAATATCATAACTCTATAATAATAAATTTATCCATGACGCACATCTCTACTCACTATAAATCGATGACACTACAGAGTACAGCTCTCATCCTCCTTCAATTCGGCTGTATCCTGCCAAAAACTCTGAATCTCAACAGCGCAACCACTTTAATAACTTTATGCGCAACTGAAATTTCAAAAAAACCATCATAAGCAAGTCAATCCAGACACTAATGACTCAAACTAATGTGCTGTTCCAGAAATAATCTTCCTGCGACCTTGGCTACACTTCCTATGTCATTCAGCGCTCGGGGGAACGCAAGTGAATGCCAAAAAAATTGTCCTCAGCCCAGAAGAACAGGCCGAACTGAGCCGCCGAGTACGCTCGGCTACCATCAGTCAGCGCAACAGCCGTCTCGCCCAAGTGATCCTGCTGGCAGCCCAAAGATCGCTCGCTTGACCGGTTACTCACTCCCCACGATCACCTGTTGGTACCAGCGTTTTCAAACGCTGCGATTGGACGGCGTGCTCGACAAGCCAGGTCGTGGGCGCAAAACGTCGTTGCCAGTTGACGCCGCGTGTCGTGTCCTTGAACAGGTTACTCAGGCGCGAATCGGAGAGCCTTGATGGAATGGCGAGAGTCGCCGGGATCTAGGCCAGAGGCTGCACCAGGCTGAGCACGTGACCTTGAAAATCCTCGGAGAACTTGAAGGTGTGCACGCTCAGCGCAGGCACGACTTGTAGCGAGGGGGAGTCGATGTGGTGGATCTCGTCCTCGACTTTCAGCGTCGCCCGCCCCGCCTGCACATACAGGAGCTGCACCAGATCGCTGTGCCGGTGGGGTTTTATTTCCCAGCCGTGCAGTTGGCTGCGCTCGGGAATCGACTCGCAATGAATCAGGTCGGGGGTCGGCCAAGCACCGGTCTCGCCGTAGAGCTTGAACACCGGAACAGGCACAGCGAATGATTTCGACATCTACCCCTCCTCTTGCGCCGATCCACGAAAAGTCCATGGAATACGTCGGATATTGCCTTCATATCCACACTTTAGCCACTAAAAATACAGGAGACAAAAACAACAGTGCCCGGCAAGGCCTAAGGCCCTCGGCGGCACCCAACAGGACTTTTCCCATGAAAACCCAAGTTGCTATCATCGGCTGCGGCCCGTCCGGCCTTCTGCTCGGTCAACTGCTGCAGCGTGCCGGCATCGACAACGTCATCGTCGAACGCAAGGATCCCGAATACATCCTCTCCCGAATTCGTGCCGGTGTGCTGGAACAAGGCATGGTCGATCTGTTGCGCGAAGCGGGGGTCAGTGAGCGCATGGACGCCCACGGCCTGGTGCACGACGGCTTCGAACTGGCCTTCGACGGACGCTGTGAACGCATCGACCTCAAGGCCCTGACCGGCGGCAGGACGGTCATGGTCTACGGCCAGACCGAAGTCACCCGTGACTTGATGGAGGCCCGTGCCGCCGTGGGCGCGATGACCATTTACAATGCCGAAAATGTGCAGCCGCACGACATGAAGAGCGACAGTCCCTACCTGACCTTCGAGCACAATGGCGAGACCGTCCGCCTGGACTGCGACTACATTGCCGGCTGCGACGGCTTCCACGGCATCTCTCGACAATCGATCCCGCAAGAAACGCTGAAAATTTTCGAGCGGGTCTATCCCTTTGGCTGGCTAGGTATCCTGGCCGACACCCCGCCGGTCAGCCATGAACTGATCTACTCCAACCATGAGCGTGGCTTTGCCTTGTGCAGCATGCGTTCGCCGACGCGCACCCGCTATTACGTGCAAGTGGGTGCCGAGGAGCAGGTCGAGGACTGGTCGGACGAACGTTTCTGGGAAGAGCTCAAACGCCGTCTGCCGGCCACTGTCGCCGAGCAGCTGGTCACCGGCCCCTCGATTGAAAAGAGCATCGCGCCGTTGCGCAGCTTCGTCGTCGAGCCCATGCAATATGGCCGCCTGTTCCTGCTCGGCGACGCGGCCCATATAGTCCCGCCCACCGGCGCCAAGGGCCTGAACCTGGCGGCGAGTGATGTCAGCACGCTGTATCGTATCCTGCTCAAGGTGTATCGCGAAGGTCGCACCGACCTGCTGGAGCAGTACTCGCCAATCTGCCTGCGCCGGGTCTGGAAAGCCGAACGTTTCTCCTGGTGGATGACCTCGATCCTCCACCGTTTTCCCGAGACCGACGCCTTCAGCCAGCGCATCCAGAAGAGCGAACTCGATTACTTCACAGGCTCGGCCGCCGGGCGCAAGACAATTGCGGAAAACTACGTCGGGTTACCGTATGAAGCAATCAAGTAATTTGGACTGCGCTGCTTCAGCCAGAACGCTGGTCATCGCCTGCGGCTCCAAGGCGACAGCATTACCAACCTTCCCACCCACAAGCTCATTGCGCTATGAAATATCGGCGCCAATCGAATCACACTCAACAAATTCGTAGTCACACATCACGAATTTGCACCTCTCCGCATTGAGTATCACAACCCAAGCCTCGATAGCTCACCAGTCAGGCAGGTCGCGTAGGCGGCTTGCTTGATGGGCTCTATGCCCGTGCAATGATTTCATCTCTCTCTAAAAGGAAAGCGCTCAAGCAACCACTGGAAGTCTGGCAACAAGAAGCCGGAATGGACTGGCAGATCCAAGAGTCGCCCGTGCACTTCAATGGCTGATTCCGTCGGCCATCTCGGCACCATCCATTCGTTCCCCGAACAGAAGGTGCTCTACCGCTCGGATAGCAAAGAAGCCCTGTCCGTCGTCTCGAAACGCTACCAGGTGGTCCAACCCCGTGAAGTCCTGGAGTTTTACCGTGATCTGACCGAACGCTCTGGTTATGAACTGGAGACTGCTGGCGTCCTGAAAGGCGGACGAAAACTCTGGGCTTTGGCACGGACGGGACAGTCAGCCGTGCTCAAAGGCAATGACGTGGTCAATGGCTATTTACTACTGGCCACTTCCTGCGACGGGACGCTGGCCACCACAGCGACGCCAACCACCGTTCGCGTAGTCTGCAATAACACCCTGAGTATTGCGGTCAATGGCGCCAGCCAAGCGATCAAGGTCCCGCACAGCACCCGTTTCAATCCACAGGCCGTGAAGCAGCAATTGGGTATCGCCGTCTCACAATGGGACGACTTCATGTACCGCATGCGAATGCTCGCCGAACGCAAAGTCCAAGACCGTGAAGCCAAAGATTTTCTGCGTAACGTGTTAAGCGAAGTGCAGACGAGCAACCCCGGGCGGGCTGGAGTCTCAGATGAGCGGGCCTTAACGAAGGTGCTGAGCCTGTATGACGGTCATGGCCGAGGGGCGGAGTTGGAAGCGGCCAAGGGCACGGCCTGGGGCTTGCTCAACGCAGTCACTGAGTATGTCGACCACGAGCGCCGTGCTCGCAGCAACGAGTACCGCATGGACACCGGCTGGTTCGGCCAAGGTGCGGTCATCAAACAACGAGCACTCAACACGGCCCTGCAACTAGTGGCCTAAAAGAAAATCAGCCGTCTCGCAAACGCCTAGCCAGTGGGCACCGGCTAGGTGATTTGTTGATGGAAAAACCAGGCACCTTGTTCAAAGCCCTGCATTGATAAGCAGATCAGATGGCATGCACCCGATGGCTTTCGCTATGCGCAAAATGTTCAAGAACGTGACATTGCGCTCCCCGCGTTCAATTTTCCCCATATGTGATCGGTCCACGCCAGCGGAGTCAGCTAGGGCTTCCTGAGACAAGCCTAACGCCAATCGTCGGGCACGTATGGCCGCGCCCAACCGCTGAAGGTCAAGGTCTTTGTCTAGGTGTGCAGATACTCTTCCCATGCCGCAAATCGTTGCGCTATGATGCCTAAACGGCCACGGCATTTACGACCCATTTGATTGCTCCGCCTCCTCACCTGCTGTCTGTCATGGCGAGTAACGAGTGGGCTTGCCCGCGAAGCCTCGAAGGAAACTCTTCAGAGCGGCCAGCCTTGGTAATAACTGCTTTACGTAGGCCAGTTTAAAGCCGTCTGGAGAAGCGCTTCGATGCTAACAACGATGATCCACGTGGACACTCACACCACTGGTGCTTACTCAGCAATATTTCCAACGAAGGTTTTTATGGCCCTTCAGTTAGCAGTAGCTAAAGCATGACTCAGCGTGAACTAGGCATGGATGCGACACGGGCCTTTGATGAACGCATCCCTGGCATCGAAAGCGCGTTTCAATAGGAGAAACCATGGTCCAAGACGAAATCGAGGCGCAGCCCAATGGCACAGCTGGAAATCATCCGTACCAAAGCGTGATTGACGAATTGAAGGCCGCTGGTGTTCGCATCACGGGCTCTGAAAATTCCCACAAGCTCTTGTACAAACTATGCAAGCTCAAGGGTTTGCAAATGAATGGCTCTGCGACCACGGCGGCGAAGAATGGTGGATTAAAACGAAGTAAGGTCATCACCCAGGCACGGGAACTACTTCGCGAGTACATGACCACGGGGCTCATCATTCTGCCAGGACACATCAAGGCCAAGGGCTCCAATAACAAATACAAGCATGATGGAGAGGCCGAGGCGAACCGGAATTTTAATGGCCATGGATGGAAGGCACCCAACCCGCCATTGCCCAAACGCGCCACTCCAGCAGCAACCCTTGGCGGCATCCAGTCAGGTCAGAAGCAAGTCCGAAAGGCCATCAGCAATGCCAGCAAAATGGCTGTCATTGAGGCTTACGCTAGGGAACATAAATGCACAATTGCACAGGCCATGGTCACACTTATGTGATCGAGTGTGCATGCACTCTAGGACACGGGGCCTAGGCACACTACAGCTCCTTTTTGCTGGAAAAGCCCATAGTGGACGCTCATTTTCTCGTCCACGAAATCAGACGAAAAACCAAAGGAGTAAACAGCGGACCTTTTTGAAAAAGACAAGCGTTTGACTCTCAAGCTGGTGAGGGCATTCGGAGACTTGCTGCTGAAAGCCTTCGCCAACGCATCAGCCACTGTCGGGTCGTTGATCCAGCCGTGCCAGTGATCGACTGGCAGTTGGCTGGTTAGTACTGTCGACCGGGAGCCGGCGCGGTCGTCGATCACCTCCAGCAGATCATGCCTGGCGTTTTCATCCAGCGAGGCCAGGGCCCAATCGTCCAAAATCAGCACGTCGACTTTGGCCAGTTGTTGCAACCTGCGGCCGAAGCGCCCGCCGCTGTGGGCGATGAAGAACACCTTTGATGAGGGCAAAAACGGTTTAGGGCCAAGGAAGTAGGCGTCGACATCCCGGTTTGCGGGCAACTGCGTAATTGCATCTCACTTGACCACCTAATTGCACCGCCACTGACCAGTCGTTTGCATCCGACTTGACCAGTCATTTGCATTCGCGCCGACCAGCGATTTGCAGTTGATGGGTGTCAGCGGGTGCCACTCAGGGGAGTGCGTCAGCCAAGCACTGAAGGACTGCAACCGACCCATTGCTGCCCTTGGGGAAAGACAGCAATCGGCCGATTCTGTTGAAAAAGTCAGATTTTCAGCTCGTCTGAGTTCAGGAATGACTTTCGAGGCAGGGTAATTGCAGCACGCCTTTGTCCGGCGTCAACATGCTTTTAAGAGCGGTAGCGTGCAGCGGGCTGGGCGTTGCTGAAGCCTTGTGCCAGGACGCCGCGTCCGCGCTCGAAAGCTTCCCATGCCGCAATGTCAGGCACAGGTGGAATGGTGATCAACTCCTTGCGATCAAAACCCACCAGTGCCGCATCCACGAGATCATCCACTTCCATGACGTCGGGCACCTTGCTGATGTCTCCGCCTGCACGTTCGTAAATTTCTGTACGCGTAGCTGCAGGTAGCACGGCCTGGACATAAACGCCCTTCGACGCGACCTCTGCTGCCAGGCTCTGCGAGAGCGTCAGCACATAGGACTTCGTGGCCGCATAGATGCCGTGGGAGTATTCAGGTAGCAGGGCCAACACGGATGCAATATTGATGATCGAACCGCTGCCACGTTTCACCATGCCACCGATAGCTGCTGACGTTAGCAAGGTTGGCGCAAGGACGTTGAGTCGCAGTAACGTATACATGTCGGCAGGTTCGGCTGTCGCGAAATCCCCCATCAATGCCGCCCCGGCATTATTGACGAGAATATCAATCGATGGCTCTGAGCGCAGCCGTTGAAGCACCGGTTCGATCTGAGCGCTGTCAGTCAAGTCCGCAGTAATGACTTCAACGGAAACACCATGTTTGTCACGTAACTCGGTGGCGAGGACGTTGAGTTTGTCGGTCGCGCGAGCGACGAGAACAAGGTCGTGGCCACGAACGGCAAACCGGCGGGCATAAACAGAGCCGATGCCGCTCGATGCGCCAGTGATAAGTGCAGTTGTCATGTCTATATTTCCTGCTGTTGAAATTTATGACTTAACGGGTCGCAGCCTGTTGAACATTGAAATTAATTTGACTTGATAAGAACAGCTCAACGAGTTCGACAGCTCACGGATCATTCGCGTGCTTTCAAATGAAGCATAACGTAGTGTTCGTAGTGCCCAACTCCATTCTTTACGATAGGATCTTGGGATGTGATCGCCGCGATATCTTGATCATCCTTAATTTGATACAGCGAAACGCCGTAGCTACCAGCAGGATCAATCACCGGGCCGTGAGCAACGACCATCCCCTGCTCAAGAAGCTCATTCAGATAACTGCCGTGTTGGGTCATCAACTGACGCTCGTCGGCAGTTATTGTTGCCAGAAAGTCCGCACGTGGCGGGATATACTTGCAAAGATAATATTTCATAAGTGAGGCCTTGTTATCCGAACGCATATGAATCGAGGAAAAATTTTTTATAGAGTCGCTATAATTTCTTACCCGATGCAACACTTTTGAATATTGCATTCTCAAACATTTTCGGCAGGTAGCTTTGAAGGAATAAAATCATGCCAGCCATTTTCGCCACAGGATTGCTGAACCTTGGCTCTTTCGCCTCGATAAGCTTGATGATAGTGCTCACAACAGCGTGCGGCGACTCCGCTTCATCTATACCTTTTTGGGTGACAAGGTTCACTTTTGCACGGTAAAGGTCGTAATCGGCAATCTTGCTATCCGTTACCGAGAGGGCATTCAGACCCAGATTGGTTTTAAACCAACCCGGTTCAACCACGCTGACACTGATATTGAATTGATTCAACTCGAAGCGTAAAGACTTAAAGTATCCCTCCACAGCATGTTTTGATGCTGAGTAATAAGAAAGATTAGGTGGCCCTATCAAGCCTACCATTGAGCTGATCGTGATGATCTGGCCGCTTTTTTGTTTTCGAAAATGCGGCAATACAGCATTTGTTACCTTGACGGTACCCCAGAAGTTCGTTTCAAATTGCTGTCGGCCTATGTCTACAGGCGTTTCCTCGGCAATTCCGGTAACCATGTAGCCGGCATTGTTGACCAAAACATCCAAGGTTTTGATGTTTTTAAACAGCTCATCAATAAACGACTGGACAGATCTATCGTCATCGATATCTAAACGCAGCAATTTAAATGGAACCCTACTCGCATACTCTTCTGGATGACGACTTGTACCTATGACGTTGAAACCCTGCTGGTGAAGGTCAGTGGCTAGAGTCAAGCCAAAGCCCGATGAAGCACCGGTGATTAAAACTGTCTTTTTCATATGACTACCATTAATAGGAAGGAAAGCGCACAATCCGCTTTGCATCTCGAAGATGCTTTGTTCTGTATTTTTGCGATACCGATACAATCATCGAGATCGGGCAATTCAACATCTCAGATAGGGCATACATTGCTCGCCTAGTGCATAGTTAGCACTCGCCTAATGCGCCAAATTGACCTCGAAAGGCGCCAATTTTGCCCCAGCGTTTCTGGCGCCATCCGCCGTTGTCGTGGCGTGATTTGCCACCTAAACTGAGCCCTTGGATGCTGAAAATAAATCTCCCCATGAGTGAAGTAAATTTCCCATGATTGGTAAGCGCAGCTCAGCTCTGGACTATTCAGTTTGGCCAGGATGGCGGGTATTGATGCAAGATGCGGGACTGGCAACGGCTCCCGTTTTGCGTCGCGCGCAATTGCCAGGCGATTTGTTTGCGCGACAGAACGTTCGCCTGGACTCGGCAAATTTCTTCAAGCTTTGGGAGGCTATTGAAGCTGAGGCCGAATCTATAAACGCCGACGTGCCCGCGCCCTTGCAAATCGCCCGAGTCATGTCATCAGACTGGTTTGATCCGGAGCTTTTTGCTGCGCTGTGCAGCGCCAACATGGGCGGCGCCCTCGATCGGATTGCCAAGTACGTGAGGTTAATCGCCCCTATGGTGATTCGGGTCGTACGGACTAACGTGCACACCTCCGTCACGATGGATTTTTTAGACGCCTCTGAGCCGCCGCCTAACGTGTTTTTGGCGTTCAAGCTCGTGTTCTTTGTCCAACTGGCAAGGTTGGCGACACGTAGTGCTGTGCAGCCGTTGCAGGTGAACTGGCCATCGCCGTCAACGCTTGAATCGGACTCACATGCCTACCAAGCCTACTTCGGCGTTCCCGTGACTAATGCGCCACAGGCCAGCGTGGTATTTGCAGCAGCGGACATCGAGCGCCCCTTTCTGACGGAAAACCATAAGATGTGGTTGTTCTTTGAGCCCAGTCTGCGACAGCGATTGTCCGACCTGGACAGGACATCCGGAATGGTCGAACGGGTACGCAGTACGCTGCTTGAGTCTTTACCGGCGGGCGCGGTATCGATGCAGGCGATCAGTCGAAAACTCGGGGTCAGTACCCGCACACTTCAGCGCAGGTTGCAGGAAGAGGGGACTACGTTCCAGCAGACGTTGGACACTTTGCGCGACTCCTTGGCACATCACTACCTACGCAATACGGCAATGTCGAGCGCAGAGATCTCGTTTCTCTTGGGGTTTGAGGATTCGAACTCCTTTGCTCGCGCATTTCAATCATGGACTGGAAGTACACCGCGAACAGTAAGATCTCAGATGGTCTCAGTTGACCCCTGTTACTCCCTGCCCGCCCATTCAGCGGAAAAGCCCAAGGACTGAGGTATCTAAAGGGACAAGATTAAAGGCTGGAACGTTGTTAGCCCTACTAGAGCGGTTGTGTGCAGATATTGGTCAGAGGAAGCCGATGGTCGATTGGTGGGGCGGAAGCGGAGTTAGGCTAAACGTCCGGTTCTGGCCGTTCTCTGCCAGTGCCCGCTACCGCGTGTGCTGGTCAAGTCGAATGCAAACGGTTGGTCAGTACGAATGCAATTGACTGATCAGTGGTAATGCAAATGGGTGGTCAAGTCCACCCCACGGCGCAGCGATAGCCGTGCTCGCCGCGATAGGCGCAGTTTGTGCCGGGTCCTGACTGTTGCGACAGGGCGCGTTGGTTGACCAGATGGTCGACGACGGTTTTCAGCATGCTTTGCAGCTCGGGGTGCAGGTCCATGGTGGATCTCCTGAATTACAGGGTGAGGGCGGCGGCTTTGAGGGCGTCGAACAGTTCCGGGTATTTCTCCGGGTACTCGCCTTCGCGGTTGTAGAAGCCGTGGTCGTAGGCGTGCAGCACGCCACGGTCGGACGCCACGAACAGCAGCACCACGCCATAGACCATGCGGTCCACGTCGGCGAATCCGACCTTGACCCGTTCCTGGTCGGGAGGGCCTACCCGCTCGATCTCGGCGTAGGCAATGCGCTGGCCGTGCGGG
>Ga0209759_1001554_pt1 | contig 12540 bp, 10 predicted proteins | sample AraplaCL_Col_mMS_FD_184261 | JGI IMG/M metagenome (GOLD analysis project Ga0209759, IMG submission 184261) | Arabidopsis root microbial communities from the University of North Carolina, USA - plate scrape CL_Col_mMS (SPAdes) (version 2) | ecosystem: Host-associated > Plants > Roots >...
GATCCCCTCCCCCCGTCATCCTGCGCGAAGTCGCAGGATCCACCCGCCGCGAACCGCCTCGCCAGCCGCGGTTTCCGCGACTGCGCCCTGCTCCGCGCAGAATGACAGCAGGCGGCGTTCACACCGGCCACTCGTCGACGGCCTGCGCGAGGCGCTCGTAGTCCGTCTCGTCGTTGTAGACCTGGGCGGCCAGCCGCACGCACACGTGGCCGTCGATCGTCAGCACCTGCGCCTCGATGCGGCGTTCGAAGAACAGCCAGTCCTTCAGTGCCGCCGCGGCCGATTCGCCCAGTGCGTCGATGCGGGCAGGCAGCGCCACGCTGGCCATGCAGCCGACCATGGACTCGGGCGTCGTGAAGGGCTGCCCCCAGCGCGCGGAAAGCTCGCGGGCCATGCGCCAGACCAGGTCGTGGTTCCAGCGGCGCATCGCGTCGAGCCCGAGGGTGTCGCGCATGAACGCGATGCCCGCCGGCGCCGACAGCATCGCCGACGGATCGCGCGTGCCCGTCCAGTCGAACTCCTGCGTCAGGCCGACGTCGAGTCCCCACGAGATCACCGGCGGATGCAGCGTGCCGCGGTGCGGCGGCGCCACCCACAGAAAGCCGCAGGCGCGCGGCGCGAAGGCCCACTTGTGCAGGTTGCCCACATACCAGTCGGCCCCGAGCGCCTCGATGTCCAGCGCGATCGCGCCGGGCGCATGCGCGCCATCGATCAACACCGGCACGCCGCGCGCGCGGCAGCAGGCCGTCATGGCGGCCACCGGCAGGATCAAGGCCGTCTGCGAGGAGATGTGGTCCAGGATCGCGAGGCGCGTGCGCGGCGTGAGCGCGCGATCCAGCGCCTCGACGCAGGCGGGCGTCGCATCGTCCCGCACGGGAAACGGCGTCGCCACGACGACCACCTTCGCCCCTGCCCCGCGCGCCACGTACTCGGCCGCCTTGACGACCGCGCCATAGGCCTGGTCCAGCACGACGATCTCGTCGCCCGGCCGCAGCGCGATCGAGCGCAGCACCGCGTTGATGCCGGTGCTGGCGTTGTCGACGAAGACCAGGTCGTCGCCGCGCGCGCCGACGAACTCGCCGACCGCGTCGGCCGCCTGCCGCAGCAGCGGCCGCGGCGCGGCGGGATCGTCGGGCGCCACGCGCATGAGTTCGCGAAACAGGAACGCCGCCGGCTGCGCCTCGATGCGGCGCTGCCAGGCCTGCTGGGCCTCCAGCACGATGCGCGGCGTCGCGCCGACGGTGCCGTGGTTCAGGTAGGTGATCGAAGGATCGAGCCACCAATGGTCGAGAAGGGAGCGGCCGAAGTGGGGCAAGGCAAGGCGGGAGGCGAAGACGAAGGCACGATTGTCGCGCCGTTCCCGCGCCGCCGCCGGCGCGGCCGTTCAGTGCACGTCGCTGAGCTGGATCGCCGGCGACGCCCACTCGCGGCCGACGCTGCCCTGCGCACGCAGGAAGTTCGCACGCGCGCCTTCGGTCATCGCTTCCCACTTGACCTCGCCCTGCGGGTCGCACGGAAAGGTCAGCGCACGGCCGGTGTGGAACAGCGACTGGAAGCGCAGCTCGTAGCGGGCCAGGGACTCGGCGGCGGGAAGCGGGTGGACAAGCATGATGGCCTCGGATGGTGCTGATGAGGACTCGGGCATCCCGGCGACGACGCCAGGATGAGATCAGTCTGCGCGCCGCGCCGCGGGCGCGGCATCGGCGGACTTCCATCCGCGGCCTAGTCGGAACGCTCGCCAGCGTGTAGTCGCGCCGGCCGCTGCCCTGTCAGCGTGCGTCTGACAAACTGGCGTCCCGCCGCCCTGCGCCGCCTGCACACCATGACCGCCCCGCTCATCCGCCACGCCACCACCGACGACGTCGACCTGCTCTGCCACCTCGGCACCGCCACCTTTCGCGAGACCTACCGCCCGATCAGCGATGCGGCCGAGATCGAGGACTACGTCGGCAGGCAGTTCACGCCGGCCAAGGTGCTGGCGTGGTTGCGCGATCCGCGCGCCCGCACCCTGCTCGCCTTCGCAGCCGGCGGCCCGGCGGGCTATGCCCACGTGCGCGCCGCCCCGGTGCCCGCATGCGTGGCCGATCGCCAGGCGATCGAGCTGTCGCGGCTGTACCTGCTCGCCTCGGCCCAGGGCACGGGCCTGGGCGGCGCGTTGATGGACGCGGCGCTGGCGCAGGTCGCGGCGCTGGGCGGCCGCACGGTCTGGCTGGGGGCCTACGACCGCAACGTCAACGCGCTGGCGTTCTATGCGCGCCGCGGCTTCGCGCAGGCGGGCACGCACGAGTTCGAGTTCGGCGGCCAGATCTACGCCGATCCGGTGCTGACGCGCGCCGTCGGCGCCCCGGCGTGAGGCCCGACTATCATTCGCGCCTCGCAAGACATTCCCGGAGACTGACACGATGACCTCTCTCTCGACCTCCCTGCGCCTGGCCGCCGCGCTGGCGATCGCCACCGGCTTGGCGACCCTCGCCCACGCCGACGACAGCGCCGCCCTGGCCGCCGCCGCCAAGGAGCCGGGCGCCGCCGTCGCGGCCAGCGGCCTGGTCTACAAGTCGATCAAGGACGGCAACGGCGCCAGCCCCAAGGCCACCGACACCGTCAAGGTCAACTACAAGGGCATGCTGCCCGACGGCACCAAGTTCGACGCCTCGGCCGACCACGGCGGCCCGATCACCTTCCCGCTGAACCGGGTGATCCCGTGCTGGACGGAAGGCGTGCAGAAGATGAAGGTTGGCGGCAAGGCCAAGCTGACCTGCCCGTCCGCGATCGCCTACGGCCCGCGCGGCGCCGGCGGCGTCATTCCGCCGAACGCGACACTGGTGTTCGAAGTCGAGCTGATCGGGATCAACTGAAGCGCCCTCGTCACCGGCGCGCCGCTTCGCGGCGCTCGGGCAGCAGGCCGGCGCAGGCGTCGGCCTCGAGCAGCACGTTGCCGATGATCAGCACCGCGGGACTGCCGAAGCCGTGTTCGGCGACGTCCGCGACCAGCCGCCCCAGCGTCGTCACCAAGCGCCGCTCGGCGCCGGTGCTCGCATGCTGGACGATGCCCGCGGGCAGCTCCGCCGGCAGCGTCTCGAGCAGTCGATGCGCGATGCGCTCGATGTGCGACACGCCCATGTAGATCACCAGCGTCACGCCGCTGGCGGCGACCGCCGCGAGCGCGCGCCAATCGGGCCCCTCGGAGCCCGGCTTGGCATGGCCGGTGACCAGCAGCGTCGCCTGTGCGCCGACGCGCCGGTCGGTCCAGCCCACGCCCAGCGCCGCCGCGGCACCCAGGCCGGCGGTGATGCCGTTGACCACTTCCACCGCCAAGCCCGCCCGGCGCAGCGCGGCGATCTCCTCGCCGGCGCGCCCGAAGATCAGCGGGTCGCCGCCCTTGAGCCGCACGACCTTCTCGCCGGCCAGCGCCTCGCGCACCATCAGCTTCTCGATGAAGTCCTGCGGCGTCGAGGCGCAGCCGCCGCGCTTGCCGACGGGGATCACGCGCGGCTGCGCGGCGCAGCCTTCCAACGTCGATGCGAGCACCTGCTGGCCGACCAGGTCGTCGACCAGGATGACGGTGGCCTCGCGCAGGACGCGCACGGCCTTGAGCGTCAGCAGCTCGGGATCGCCGGGCCCGGCGCCGACGAGGTGGACGGGGTGCAGCGTGGGCTGGAGGGTGGGGTGCATGGTGGGTTCCGATGGATCAGGCCGGTGCGCGTTCCGCGGCCTGCTGGGCCAGCTGGCGCAGGCGCGGCAGGCAGGAGCCGCAGTTGGTGCCGCACTGCAATTTCGCCTGCGCGTGGGCAAGCCGTTGCGCGGGATCGCCGTCGATGGAGGCCAGGGCGGCGGTCGCCGCGGCCACGCTGACGTCCAGGCAGGTGCACAGCTGCGGGCTGGCCGCCGGCGCGACGCGCGCCCGGCCCTCGCGCGCGCCCGGCGCGAGCATCTGGCGCGCCGGCATCGCGAGCGGCCCGTCGCCTTGCAGCATGTCGCGCCACCACTGCGCCAGCGCCATGTCGGCGCTGTCCCCGCCGCTGACCCAGAAGCCGGCCAGCCGTTCCTGCCCCTGGTCGTCGCGGTGCACGCGCAGCGCGCGCTGCAGTCCGCTGCGCGGGTCGCGGTAGTCGAGCACGGCCTCGGACTGCAGCGCCATCTCCGAGCGCAGCGCATCCAGCACGACGGCCGACGGCACCTCGGCGGCGGCCGCGTCCAGCCAGAGCCCGACGCGGCCGCGGGCGTCGGGCTCGCGGCCGAACGGCAGGCAGCTGGCGTAGCCGAAGTGCCCCAGCAGCGCACGGATGCGCTCGCGCCGCGCAAGCGCGTCGTCCTGCGGCAACCAGGCCATGGCGCGCAGGCGCCAGGGCAGGCCGGCGCGCGCGATGCGCACCGCACAGTGCTTGAGCTCGGGCTGCCGGGACTGCGGGCACGATGCGGGCGTGGTCAGCGCGTTGATGCCGGCGAATGCGGCGACCTCCTCGCCGCGGCCCGTCAAGGCCTCCTCGCCCCAATGCATCGCGATGAAGGCCTGCGCCGAGGCCTGGGCGTCGTTGCGGCGCGCCGGCAGCACCAGCTCGCCGCGGCGCGAGGCGACGCGCACCAGGTCGCCGTCGGCCAGGTTCAGGCGCGCCATGTCCTGCCCGCACAGTTCGACCGCCGGTTCGGCCACGTGCCCGAACAGCCGCCCGAGCGTGCCCGTGCGGCTCATGCCGTGCCACTGGTCGCGCAGGCGGCCGCTGCTCAGGGAGAACGGATAGCGCGCGTCGCGCGGCTCGGCCGGCGGCCTGGCGCCGGCGTCGAAGAAGCGGGCGCGGCCGTCCGCGGTCGGGAAGCGGCCATCGCCGTAGAGCCGCGCCTGGCCGCGCGCCGCGCCTTCGGGAAAGGGCCACTGTTGCGGGCCCTGGCCGTCGATCAGCGCATAGCTCAGGCCGGTGATGTCCAGGTCGCGGCCGCGCGTGGTCGCGCGATGTTCGTTCCAGACCGCCTCCGCGCTGTCGAACGCGAACAGCGAGGCGTGTCCCGGCCGCAGCTGCCGTTCGACGCGGCGACCGGCGTCGACGACGATGCGCCAGTCGTCGCGCGCATCCCCGGCGGCCGGCACGGCCGATCGCACGCGGCTGATGCGGCGCTCGCTGTTGGTCACCGTGCCGCTCTTCTCGCCCCAGGTCGAGGCGGGCAGCAGCAGGTCGGCGAACGGCGCCGTCGCGGTCGTCGCGAAGGCCTCCTGCAGGACGACGAACTCCGCGCGTTCGAGGGCGCGCCGCACGGTCTTTTGGTCGGGCAGCGACTGCGCCGGATTCGTGCAGGCGATCCACAGCAGCTTGATCTGGCCATCGGCCGCGGCCTCGAACATCTCGATGGCCGTCTTGCCCGGCGTCGCCGGAACGTCCGCGACGCCCCACAGCGCGGCCACTTCGGCGCGATGTGCGGGGTTGGCCATGTCGCGATGCGCGGACAGCAGGTTGGCCAGGCCACCCACCTCGCGCCCGCCCATCGCATTGGGCTGGCCGGTGAGCGAGAACGGCCCCGCGCCGGCACGGCCGATCTGCCCGGTGGCCAGGTGCAGGTTGATCAGCGCTGCGTTGTTGGCCGTGCCCTGCGCGCTCTGGTTCAGGCCCTGGCAGTAGAGCGACAGCACCGCGGGCGCGTCGCCCCACCAGCGCGCGGCGGTCACGATGTCCTCCTCGCGCAGGCCGGTGGCGCGCGCGGTCTCGCGCGGCGTGCACTCGCGCACGCGGTCGCGCAAGGCCTCGAAGCCGCTCGTGTGCTCGCGGATGAAGCGGGCGTCGGTCAGGCCCTCCCACAGCATCAGGTGTAGCAGCCCATGGCACAGCGCGACATCGCTGCCCGGCAGGATCTGCAGGTGCAGGTCCGCCATCGCCGCGGTCTCGGTCTTGCGCGGATCGACGACGATCCACTTCTGCGACGGCCGCGCCGCCTTCGCATCCTCCAGGCGCCGGCACAGGATGGGATGCGCCCAGGCCAGGTTGCTGCCGGTGATGAAGACGAGATCGGCCTCGGCGAGGTCGTCGTAGCAGGCCGGCGGCGCGTCGGCCCCGAGCGTGGCCTTGTAGCCCGAGACCGCGCTCGACATGCACAGCCGCGAGTTCGTGTCGATGTTGTTGGTGCCCAGCAGGCCCTTGGCGAACTTGTTGAAGACGTAGTAATCCTCGGTCAGCAGCTGGCCCGAGATGTACAGGCCCACCGCGTCGGCGCCATGGCTGCGCACGGTATGGACGATGCGGTCCGACAGCGTGTCCAGCGCCTCGGCCCACCCGATCGCCTCGGGGGGCGCGCCGCGTCGCGCGCGGCGCATCGGCTGCAGCAGGCGCGCCTGCGCGGCGATGTGCGGCGCCGCCGTCAGGTGCAGCGTGCTGCCCTTGGTGCAGAGGCGGCCGAAGTTGGCCGGGTGCTCGGGGTCGCCCCGCACGTCGACGATGGTCGCGCCTTCGCTGCGGATGATCACGCCGCAGCCCACGCCGCAGTACGGGCAGGTCGAGCGCGTCTCGCGCGGCGCCTGCAGCGATTCGTGCGTGACGATGCGAGGAATGGCCATGGCGTCGCGCTCAGGCGCTCGCGATCGCGATCACCTTGCGGGCGGCGGCGAGCGCCTCGGCCTCGCCGGGCGAATCCTGCGTCGCCACTGTCGCGAGCTCGTGCGCGAGCAGGCTCACCACGCCCGCGTCGACCCGCACCGCGAAGCGCGTCGCGCAGCCGATGTCGGGCGCGCGCGCCTCGCCGTCCACCAGCGAGATCGCCCAGTTGTGCAAGGGGCAGGCCACGTGCTCGCCGAACACGATGCCCTGGCTCAGCGGGCCGCCCTTGTGCGGGCAGCGATCGAGCAGCGCGAACACGCGGTCGTCGGCCGTGCGGAACACCGCCACGTCCGCGCCGGCCGCGCGCCGCACGCGGCGCGCGCCCAGCACCGGGATGTCGTCGACGCGGCAGATCTTCTTCCAGTCGTTCATGTCGTTGTCCTCAGGCCGGGATGAGCGGGATGAACTGGCGCTTGTCGACCGACGCCTTGTCGGACTCGAACCACGGGTCGGGCTCGCCATCGAGGGCGAACTGCAGCCGCTCCCACAAGGCCTTGCGGTTGTCCAGGTCGTCGAGCACGCGCTGCTTGATGGTGTCCAGGCCGACGCGGGCGATCCAGTGCACCGTGCGTTCCAGGTACCAGCCCTCCTCGCGATACAGCTGCAGGAAGGCGCCGCTGACCCCCATCACTTCCTCGGCCGTGCGCACCTTGCAGAAGAACTGGCCGGCCTCGGTCTTGATGCCGCCGTTGCCGCCGACGTACAGCTCCCAGCCGGAGTCCACGCCGATGATGCCGACGTCCTTGATGCCCGACTCGGCGCAGTTGCGCGGGCAGCCCGAGACGGCCAGCTTGACCTTGTGCGGCGCGTACATGCGCCACAGCGCGCGCTCCAGGTCCTTGCCCATCTGCGTGGAGTCCTGCGTGCCGAAGCGGCACCACTCGCTGCCCACGCAGGTCTTGACGGTGCGCAGCGCCTTCGCATAGGCGTGGCCCGAGGGCATGCCGATGTCGCGCCAGACGTCGTGCAGGTCCTCCTTCTTGACGCCCAGCAGGTCGATGCGCTGGCCGCCGGTGACCTTGACCGTCGGGATCTGGTACTTGTCGACCACGTCGGCGATGCGCCGCAGCTCGGAGGCGGTGGTCTCGCCGCCCCACATGCGCGGGATCACCGAGTAGGTGCCGTCCTTCTGGATGTTGGCGTGCGACCGCTCGTTGATGTAGCGGCTCTGCGGATCGTCCCTGGCCTCCTTGGGCCAGGTGCTGATCAGGTAGTAGTTCAGCGCCGGCCGGCACGACGAGCAGCCATCGGGCGTGCGCCACGACAACGCGCGCTGCACGTCCGCGATGGTCAGGATGTGCAGCTTGCGGATCGCCTCGCGCACGTCGCCGTGCGAATGGTCGGTGCAGCCGCACATGGCCTTCTTCTTGGGCGCCGCGGAGTAGTCGCCGCCGGCCGTGGCCATGATGATCTGCTCGACCAGCCCGGTGCACGAACCGCAGGAGGCGCTCGCCTTGGTGTGCTTGCGCACGTCGTCCAGCGTGAACAGGCCCTTGTCCTTGATGGCCTTGCAGATCGAACCCTTGCTGACGCCGTTGCAGCCGCAGACCTCGTCGGCGTCGGCCATCGCCGCGGCCTTGTTCTGGCCCTGGTGCCCGGCGTCGCCCAGGCTGGACTCGCCCCACATCAGGCGGTCGCGGATGTCGCTGACCGAGCGGCCTTCGCGCAGCAGCTTGAAGTACCAGCTGCCGTCGACGGTGTCGCCGTAGAGGCATGCGCCCACCAGCTTGTCGTCCTTGATCACCAGCTTCTTGTAGACGCCGCTCTGCGGGTCGGACAGCACGATGGCGTCGCAGCCCTCGCCGCCCATGAAGTCGCCGGCCGAGAACAGGTCGATGCCGGTGACCTTGAGCTTGGTCGACACCTGGCTGCCCAGGTAGCGCCCGATGCCGAACTCGGCCAGGTGCGTCGCGCAGACCTTGGCCTGCTCGAACAGCGGCGCGACCAGGCCGTAGGCGACGCCGCGGTGCGCGGCGCATTCGCCCACGGCGTAGATGCGCGCGTCGGTGACGGTCTGCAGCGTGTCGGTGACGACCAGGCCGCGCTGCGCGAGCAGGCCCGCCGACTCCGCCAGCGCGGTGTTGGGGCGGATGCCCGCGGCCATCACGACGAGGTCGGCGGGCACCTCGGTGCCGTCCTTGAAGCGCACGGCCCGCACGCGGCCGGTGGCCTCGTCGGGCAGCAGCGCCTCGGTCTGCGCGCCGATCAGGAAGTCCAGGCCGCGATCGACCAGCGACTTGCGCAGCAGGCCGCCGGCGACGTCGTCGAGCTGGCGTTCCATCAGCCAGGGCGCGATGTGCACCACGGTGACCTTCATGCCGCGCAGCATCAGCCCGTTGGCCGCCTCCAGGCCCAGCAGGCCGCCGCCGATGACCACGGCGTGCCGGTACTTGGTGGCCGCGTCGATCATCGCCTCGGTGTCCGCGATGTCGCGATAGCCGATCACCCCTTCGAGATCGTTGCCCGGCACCGGCAGCATGAACGGCGTCGAGCCGGTCGCGATCAGCAGGCGGTCGTACGGCGCCTGCGTGCCGTCGGCCGCGTGCACGACGCGCTTGACGCGGTCGATGCGCGTCACCGCCTTGCCCAGGTGCAGCGTGATGCCGTTGTCCGCATACCAGGCCGGCGGGTTGAGCACGATCTGGGGAAAGGTCTGCTCACCCGCGAGCACCGGCGACAGCAGGATGCGGTTGTAGTTCGGATGCGGCTCGGCGCCGAACACCGTGATCTCGTACAGGTCGGGTGCGATCTTGAGCAGTTCCTCGAGCGTGCGCACGCCGGCCATGCCGTTGCCGATCATCACGAGCTTCATCTTCTTCATGGCGGTCTTTCGTCGAAGGGAGATCGTCGCGCTGCGTCAGACCGCGTCCGCGAGAACGTTCGCGACACCCGGTTGAGCGTCGCGCAGCGACGGCGCCGTGCCGCGCGCGCGGCCGCCGGCGCCGACCCAGCTGCTGGTCCAGTCGGCCTGCAGCGCGCGCAGCAGCACCAGCATGGCCAGCGAGAGCGCGGCGAAGATGGCGAAGCCCCAGGCATAGGTGCCCAGGTATTGGCGCGCCAGGCCCATCGTGCTGGGCACCAGGCCGCCGCCGAGGGCGCCGAGCTCGCCGATCATCGAGCCGGCCACGGCAGTGGTCAGCGGCCAGCGCAGCGGCACCAGCTGGTAGACCGCGCCGTTGCCCGCGCCCAGCGCCGCGAAGCAGGCGATCAGCAGCACGGTGGTCAGCGCGAGCGAATTGGTGGCCAGCGCGCAGCAGCCCAGCCCCGTGGCCACGGCCAGCAGCACCGCGGTGAGCGTGTTGATGCCGCCGAAGCGATCCGACAGCCAGCCGCCGACGATGCGCATCGCCGCGCCCATGAAGGCGGCCAGCATCGTCAGCTGGCCGGCCTGCACCTTGGAGACGTTGAACTGGTCGCGGTAGTAGGACGGCAGGAAGCTGATGAAGCCGATGAAGCCGCCGAAGGTCACCGCGTAGATCAGGCTGAAGGCCCAGCCGTCGCGTTCGACAAGGCAGGCCAGCTGCGCGCGCAGGCCGGCGTGCGGGTCGACGTCCGTCGGCTCCTTGGCCATGAAGATCACGGCCGCCATCGGGATCGCCATCGCGACCGCGGCGACGGCGTAGACCGTCTGCCAGCCCAGCCACTGGGCCAGCGGCGGCGCGATCAGCACGGCCACCGCGGTGCCCACGTTGCCGGCACCGACGATGCCCATGGCCAATCCCTTGTGGTGCGCCGGGAACGAGCCCGAGCCCAGCGACATCGCCACGCCGAAGCTCGCGCCGGCCACGCCCAGCAGCACGCCCATCGCCAGCAGCGCGTTGAAGCTGTCGACGAAGAAGAAGCCGAGCAGCATCGCGACGGAGATCAGGCTCATCTCGACCAGCGTCGCTCGCTTGCGGCCGATGTACTGCGACAGCACACCCAGCGGAAAGCGGAACAGCGCGCCGGCGATGATGGGCACGGACAGCATCAGGCCCTTCTGCGCGGGCGTCAGGTGAAACGTGTCGCTGATGAACGGTGCCATCGCCCCGTTCAACACCCACGTACAGCACGAGAACGCGAAGTACAGGAAGGCGGCAAACAGCGTGGGCGCGTGGCCCGTGCGGAGGAAGTTCCTGAAGTGAGTCATGGCGGCGTCGATCCGGCAGGGTTGAGAAAGCAACGCCCGAGCCAGCGCGGTGGGCGCGCGGCGCGAACGATGAACGGGGTGGGAGTGGTGTGGCGCGCCACGCCGGAGGAGTCCGGGCAGCACAGCCTGAAGACCGGTGAACGCTGCGGGCGCGAGGCGCACGCGGATGAGCGGCGTGTCGAGCGCGTCGCACTCGCTGTTGCTCGCCGGCCCGCGGGCCGGCTTCATTCACCAGGGCGGTGCTTCGTTACACCGCGTGCCTCATCACACGCAAGCTCCGTGCCGGATCGCCGCGGCATGAAACCTGCGATGTCTTAAGCTCATCGCCATGCCGGGCGCTTCGCCCTGTCCTTCTTCGTGAATCTGCCTACGTCCACGCTGCTGCTCGATCTGTCCGGCCCCGCCGACCACGCGTGGCGTGCCGGGCTGCAGGCGCTTGCCGAGCCGCTGGCCAGTGCGTGCGACGGCCACAATTTGGTGCAGCGCACCAATATCGCGCCGCCGGAGCTCCTCATCTGCCTGGCGCCGACGCTGACCACCGAATTGGCGGCGCTGCTGTCGGCCTGGGGCGGCGCGCCGCCGTGCGCCGTGCTGCTGCTGACGCCGGCGCTCGACGTCGATGCGGCGCTGGCCGCCCGTGCGGCTGAACTGGGACTGCACCACTGGCAGTCGCTGCCGCCGGGTGTCGACGCCGAGGGCGCCGCGGCGCTGGTCGCCTCGGGTGCCGCGATCGCCCAGGCCCACCATCGGCAGCACGCCGCCTTGCGTCGCGCCCTCGCGCGCGCGCACGGGCAGCTCGACGAGCGCCGCTGCGTCGACCGCGCCAAGGGGGTGCTGATGAGTGCGCGCGGCCTTGGCGAGAGCGAGGCCTTCGGCCTGCTGCGCGGCACCGCGATGAACGTGAACCTGCGCCTGGGCGAGGTATCGCGCTCGGTCGTCGAGGCGGCGCAGTGGGCCGACGCGATGAACCGCGCGGGCCAGCTGCGCATGCTCTCGCAGCGCCTGGTGCGGGTCGTCGCGCAGCGCCTGCTCAGGCTGGACACCCGGGCCGCGGCCGACGTGGCGACGCAGTCGACCCAGCGCGTGCGCGACAACCTCGAGATGCTCGCCCGCCAATGCGCCGGCACGCCGGCCCAGGCGGCGCTGGAGGACGCGGCACGCTGCTGGCAGGCGCTGGAGCCCGCCCTCGCCCCGGCCCGGCTCGATCTGGAGGCCCTGCTGCGCCTGGACGCGCTCGCCGACGCCTTGCTCGAGGCCGCCGAGAAACTCACGCAGGACCTGCAGGAGACCTCCGGGCGGCGGGCCTTGCACATCGTCAATCTCTGCGGCCGCCAGCGTATGCGTGCCCAGCGCATCGCCAAGCAGGGCCTGCTCGCGGCGCTGGTCGGCAATCACGAGCCGCAGCTGCCCGCCCTGCTCGACGAATTCGAAGCCGCGCAGCGCGAGCTGCAACGCGCGCCCTTGCGCTCGCCGGAGATCGTCGAGGCACTGGCCGGGATCGGTGACGCCTGGCTGCGGCTGCTGGGTGGGATGCGCGCGGCCGAGACGGCCGACGGGCGCCGCGCGCTGGTGCATGCGAGCGAGACGCTGCTCGAGCGGCTGGATGTGTTGACGGCCGCGTACGAGCACAGCCTGCAGGTGATCCTCGGCTAGGCGATTGCCTGTCGCCAGGGCTGGCCGGGGGTGGATCCTGCGACTGGGCGCAGGATGACGGGCGATAGGGCATGTCATCCTGCGCGTAGTTGCAGGACCCACGCACCGGGGCACGCCGCGGCGGGGGCGGGTTCTGCGACTGCGCTTCGCTCCGCGCAGAATGACGGGCGATAGGGCATG
>Ga0209759_1001555_pt1 | contig 12537 bp, 11 predicted proteins | sample AraplaCL_Col_mMS_FD_184261 | JGI IMG/M metagenome (GOLD analysis project Ga0209759, IMG submission 184261) | Arabidopsis root microbial communities from the University of North Carolina, USA - plate scrape CL_Col_mMS (SPAdes) (version 2) | ecosystem: Host-associated > Plants > Roots >...
GATGCGCTTGGTCTTGAGCGTCTCGACCGCGGCCTTGTCGTCGTCGCTGGACGAGGCGTTCAGCTTGGCCGCCTGCTTCGAATAGGAGTACTGCTCGGCCACCTCGCGGAACAGCGCCTCGGCCTCCGGCGTGAGCGTGGCGGAGCCCGACGCGAACTGCTTGCCGTTGTCGCGCAGCGTGACGGCCAGGCCGGCCGTGGCGGTGTCCTTGCCCGCGGCGAACGGCGTGGCCGAGGCTGGCGCAGCGTCGGCGGCCGCCACCGTCGCCGCCGGCGGGAGGTCACCGGTGGGAACGATGACGGAGGCGACGTTCATCTCGGCGTTGTGCTGCTTGGCGATGGCGAACAGCGCGCAGCGGCGCTTGTCCATGTTGTAGCCGATGGCCGCGCCGATGCCGCCGCCGGCGACGGTGCCCAGCACGCGGGCATTGGTGTTCTTCGTGACCTGCGACGTCACGACGCCGCCCGCGATCGCCCCCAGCACGCCACCCACGACGGTGGCCGTCTTGGCGCAGGGATCGTCGCTCACCTTGATGCCGGCAATCTTCTGCGCTCCCGTGTTGGGATCGGTGGCGCAGCCCTGGATCAGCAGGGCGAGCGGGAGGGCGGCGGCGAGCGGGTGCAGGCGGAAAGGCGTCTTCGATGTCATGGCGGCACTCTCGAATCGGAGGTTGATGGCGTGCGGGCGTTGCGGGGCGGCCGGCCTTCGGCTGGCCCTCGGCCCAATCCCCGATTCAATCATGTCGGGCGTCCCGTCGCGATCGCCATTCCGGGGGATTTCCCTGCCATTGCACCAGCCCGGAGCCGGGCTTCGCAGGGCCACAATAGCCTGCACTCCCATCCCACAGGAAGGCAAGACCCATGACCTCGCGCCGCCGATTCATCGCCATCGTTCCCATGCTGGGCGCCGCCGCGCTGGCCCGCGCCGAGACCCCGCTGGTCGATCCGAAGGATCCGCAAGCGGTCGCGCTCGGCTACACCCCGGACGCGACCAAGGTGGACAAGGCCAAGTACCCCAAGTACGCCGCCGGCCAGGCCTGCGGCAACTGCGCGCTGTACCAGGGCAAGGCCGGCGACGCCTCGGGCCCCTGCCCGCTGTACGCCGGCAAGGCCGTGCTCGCCAAGGCCTGGTGCAGCGCCTGGGTCAAACGGCCCTGAGGGCCGCGCGCGGGCCGTGACGGGCCCGCGTCCCTGCGTTCGACGCCCCGCGGCGCGGCCTATCCCGGTCGGGCCGCCGCCGATTCAGTGGTCGCTGTGCAGATAGCTCGCCTTCTTCGGCAGCCGCATGCTCACCAGGAACACGATGGCCATCATCGCGGTGACGTACCAGAAGAAGGCCGATTCGATCTTCCAGTCCTTCAGCTGCAGGGCCACGTACTCGGCCGAGCCGCCGAAGATCGCGTTCGAGATGGCGTAGCCCACGCCCACGCCCAGCGCGCGTATCTGCGCCGGGAACATCTCGGCCTTGACGATCGCCGAGACCGAGGTGTACAGGCTCACGATGGCCAGCGCGATGCAGATCAGCACGCCGGCGGTCACCGGGCTGCCGGCGCTGCCGATGGCGGTCATCAGCGGCACCGTGAACAAGGTGCCCAGTCCGCCGAACAGCATCATGGACATGCGCCGGCCGATGCGGTCGGACAGCGCGCCGAACAACGGCTGCATGCACATGTAGACGAACAGGGTCACCAGCGAGATGTTGGTGGCCGTGGTCTTGGGCATGTGGGCGGTGGTGATCAGGTACTTCTGCATGTAGGTGGTGTACGTGTAGAAGATCAGCGAGCCGCCCGCGGTGTAGCCCAGCACCGTCAGGAAGGCGGCGCGGTGGTCGCGCCAGATCACCGCGAAGCTGCCGGCCTCCCGGCTTTGCAGGTCCGTCGCCGAGGCGGTCTCGTGCAGCGTGCGGCGCAGCAGCATCGCGACGACCGCGGTGACGGCGCCGATCGCAAACGGGATGCGCCAGCCGAATGCCTTGAGCGCCGGCTCGTCGAGGAAGCGCTGCAGCAGGAAGATGACCAGCACCGCCAGCAATTGGCCGCCGATCAGGGTGACGTACTGGAACGACGAGAAGAAGCCGCGCTGCCCGCGCAGCGCCACCTCGCTCAGGTAGGTGGCGGTGGCGCCGTATTCGCCGCCCACCGACAGGCCCTGCACCATGCGCGCGAGCAGCAGCAGCAGCGGCGCGGCCAGGCCGATCTGGGAGTAAGTGGGCAGCACCGCGATCAGCAGCGAGCCGCCGCACATCATCACCACGGAGATCACCAGCGAGGTCTTGCGGCCCCGGCGGTCGGCGATCTTGCCGAACATCCAGCCGCCGATCGGACGCATCAGGAAGCCGATCGCGAAGACGGCGGCGGCCTGCAGCAGCTGCACCGTCTCGTCCGACTTCGGGAAAAAGGACGGCGCGAAATAGATCGCCGTGAATGCGTAGACGTAGAAGTCGAACCACTCGACCAGATTGCCGGACGAGGCCGCCATGATCGCGAAGACGCGCCGGCGCTTCTCCTCGAAGGTGTACTGACCGACGGTTCCGCTCGCGCTTGCATCCATGCGTCTGTCTCCTCTACCAGGTTCGACGCATTCTGTACCGATCACGCCGCATTTGCTCGGCCTTGCTCTGAGGGAAACCGCGTACGCCACGGCGGCAGAGCACCCTGGTCCGTGGATTGCCGAACATCTGCCGTCTCTTCCGGCACATGTCGGCCTATTACTTCACGAGGAGCTGTCCATGCTAGGCACCATTGTTCTTGTCGTACTCGTCCTGATGCTGCTCGGCGCGCTGCCGACCTGGGGCTACAGCCGCAGTTGGGGCTATGCGCCAACCGGCATTCTTGGCCTGTTGGTCGTGATCGCGCTGATCATGCTGCTCACCGGCCGCTTGTAGCCAGACCTTCCCTTCGAGGCGCCTCTTGCTGCTGCGATGCAGCAGGAGGCGCTTTTCCATTTGTCGATGCGCCCTACGCGCGCCGACTTCGTCCGTCCCCAACAGTCGATGCGCGCTACGCGCGCGCGAGCTCGCCCCGAACCCGGGTTTCGTCGATGAGCCTCAGGAGGTGCGTCGGGTCGACGGGCTTGGTCAAGTGGTGGTCGAAGCCGGCGGCCAGGGCCTGGTTGCGGTCGGCGTCCTGGCCCCAGCCGGTGATCGCGATCAGCGTCGGAGCATCGCGGTCGGCGCGTGCGCGGATCTCCGTGGCCACCTCGTTGCCGCTGCGGTGCGGCATGCCGATGTCGAGCAGGCAGACCTGCGGCGACACGCGGTCGTAGGCGAGCAGCGCTTCCTCGCCGTCGTAGGCCAGCGTGACCTCGTGGCCTTCCAGTTCGAGCAGCGCCGCCAGGCTCTCGGCGGCGTCGCGGTTGTCGTCGGCCACGAGGATGCGGCGCGCCGGCGCGGCGCGCGGCTCGACGCCGTCGCCTGGCGTGGCCACGCGCTCGGTGACCTCGCCGCGCGGCAGTCGCACGGTGAACACGCTGCCGTGGCCGGCGCCCTGGCTGTGCACGCCGATGGAGCCGCCGTGCAGCTCCACCAGGCCCTTGGTCAGCGCCAGCCCGATGCCCAGGCCGCTGGCCCGGTCGCCTGTGCCGCGCAGCTGGGTGAACATGTCGAACACGGCAGGCAGCGATTCGGGCGCAATGCCGATGCCGTTGTCGCTGACCTCGATCACGACATCGTCGCCGTCCAGCGCCGCCAGCAACCGGATGCGGCCGTGCGGGTCGGTGTACTTGGCCGCGTTGGTGAGCAGGTTGGCGACCACCTGCGAGACGCGCAGCGGATCGGCCTGCATCAGCACCGTCGCCTGGGGCATGACGACCTCGAGCTCGTGATGGCGCGCGTCGATCAGCGGGTGCGCGGTCTCGACGGCCGCCTCTACCATCTCGCGCAGCGTGTGCGTGCCGCGGCGCAGCGTCAGGCGGCCGCGCGTGATGCGCGAGACGTCCAGCAGGTCGTCGAGCAGCAGCGCCATGTGGCGCACCTGGCGTTCGATCACCTCGTGGCTCCAGCGCTTCTGCGCCTCGGTGGCCTGCGGCAGCCGTGAGACGGCGCTGGCTTGGCGGATCGGCGCCAGCGGATTGCGCAGCTCGTGCGCCAGCGTGGCAAGGAATTCGTCCTTGCGGCGGTCGGCCTCGTGCAGCAGGCGCTCGTCGTTCTTGCGCCGCGTGATGTCGGTGAACCACAGCGCCACGCTGCCGCGCATCGGCGAGGCGACGCAGCGGAACCACTGCTCCTGGCCTTCGTGGTGCACCAGCGTCTCGAACTCGCGCGTCTGCTCGGTCTCGACGACGGCCACGTATTCGAGAAAGGAGCTGCTGGTGGCCCAGCGCGCCGGCAGCGTGTCCTGCACGCGCTTGCCCGCGAAAGCTTCGGCCGGACGGTGCAGGGCCTGCGCGGCGGCGGCGTTGACGTAGCTCCATTCGAAGTCGACCACCACGCCGCTGGTGTCCTCGCGGATCGGCGACAGCACCACGAACGGCACCGCCGACGCGTCGAGCACCGCCTGGAAGCGGCCCTGCGACTCCTGGTAGGCGGCCTGCGCGCGCGCCCGCTCGATGAACGTGGCGGCCTTGCGTGCGCAGATGTCCGCCAGCGTGCGCTCGCGGGGAGTGGGAATGCGCGGCCGGTCCAGGTGGATCGAGATCGCGCCCATCACCTCGCCGGCCTGGCCGACCAGCGGCGTGGCGTGCACCGCGCGAAATCCTTCGTCGCTCGCCAGTGCGCGCAGGCCGGGGTCGAGGTTGCCATGCTCGACGTCCTCGATGACGGTGCGCTCGCGCTGCGCGCAGCAGATCGCGCAGGCGCCGTCGATGCCGCTGGTCTGCATCAGGCGCGCCACGGCGTCGGGCGTGTAGCCCGTGCTGGCCGCGATGCCCAGCGTGCCCGATCGCGTGTCGAACAGCGTCAGCAGGCCGCGCCGCGCACCATGGAAGTCGGCCAGCGCCACCAGGATCATCTGCAACTGCTCTGCGAGCGTGCGGGCATCGAGCAGCCGGCTGGTGAGCTCGTGCAGCCGGTGCAGGTCGGCCACCTGCTGCCCGAGTTCGGCCTGCGTGCGCACCAGCAGGTCGTCGACGGCGCGGCGCTCGGTGATGTCGATGCAGGCGCCGCGCAGGCGCACCGCGCGGTCGCCCGACCAGACGATGTGCACGCGCAGCATCAGGCAGCGGTCGTGGCCGTCGGGCGAGGTCAGGCGCACCTCGCGCTCATAGCCGGGGGCGCGTTCGCGCAGCTTGCCGGCGAGCACCGCGCGCGCCTCGTCCGCGGCCTCGCGCGGCAGCCTGGCCATGACCTCGTCGACCGGCACCGCGCCGTCGCGCGCCTCGACGCGGCACAGCAACGCCAGCGCCGGCGACAAGTAGACCTGGCGCGTGACCAGGTCGAGGTCGAAGATGCCGATGCCGGTGTCCTCGCCGGCCAGCACCAGGCGTTGCTCGGCGGCCGACGCGCGCGCGCTCGTCACGCGCAGGTGCGCGCCGAGCATGGCCAGCAGCCCGCCGACGATCGCATAGATCAGCAGCGAGACGCCGTCGGTGAGGTCGATCGTCGCCCAGTGCTCCGGCGGCGGCAGCCAGAGCAGGCAGCTGACGAAGCCCACGGCAGTCACGAACAGGCCTGCCCCGCGGCCCGCGCGGGCGGAGGCCGCGACGATCGCGGGCAGGAAGAACAGGAACGGGGCGTTGGTGCCCAGCCACGGGCGCGTCGACCATTGGGCGGCCACGGCCAGCGCGGCGAGCGCCAGGGCGGTGCCCCAGCGCCTCAGGCGATCGGGGTCGGAGAAGAGGGCGCGCATGGTCGGGGCAGGCTGTGCGAGGGCGATGCGAAGCCGCAAGGGTACTGGATGATGGACGCCCGCCTGCGGCGCGGGGCCGGAATCGGGCGGCAGGGCCGGGAAATCCCCATGCGTCGGGCGCCGACCCCCTGGCAAGTCCCCCTGACGGGGGAGCCCCGACGGATGAGCCGGATGGCACAATTTCGGGCACCTGATCGCGACGACCATCCCCGGAGGAGCCCTGCCATGACAACAACGCCCCAATCGCCCGTGACCCTGCTCGTCGCTGCACTGTCCCTGGTGTCCGCCGCGGGCAGCGCCGCCGCCGCGACGCCCAACATCGAGAAGTGCAGCCACAAGCTGGGCGTGCTGGCGGTAGCCGAGCCGAACGGCGGCTGGGGTTACCTGTCGTCGTATCAACTGGGCTCGCCGGCCCAGCTGATCCGCATGATGGTGCAGGATTCGGGCTGCTTCGACGTCGTCGAACGCGGCGTGGCGATGGCCAACATCCGCGAGGAGCGCTCGCTGGCCGAAGGCGGCGAGCTGCGCGGCGAGTCCAACGTCGGCAAGGGCCAGATGCAGGCGGCCGACTTCGTGATGACGCCCGCGGTGCAGATCGCCGCCAACAACACCGGCGGCGTGGGCGGCGCGCTCGCGGGCGGCCTGCTGAACCGCTTCGGCCTGGGCGGCGTCGTCGGCGGCCTGAAGTTCAAGGAGGCGTCGACCAGCCTGATCATCGCCGACGTGCGTTCCAGCATCCAGGTCGCCTCGGCCCAGGGCAAGGCGACCAAGACCGACTTCGACATCGGCGGCTGGGGCTGGACCGGGGCCGCCTTCGGTGCCGCGAACGGCTACACCAACACGCCCGAGGGCAAGGTCATCGCCGCCAGCCTGCTGGACAACTGGAACAACATCGTCATCGCCATCCGCGACAATCCGTCGCTGATCAAGACGCACAGCGAGTCGGGCGACGTCAACGCCGCCAACTCGACCCGCGCCGGCGCGCCGCAGAAGGCCGGCGAGGTGCTGATGGCGCGCATCAACAACGTCAAGGTCTACAGCGGCCCGTCCAAGGACAGCAAGGTGCTGGCCACGCTGACCAAGACCGACGAACTGATCGCCAGCGGCGACCAGAAGAACGGTTTCGTCCAGGTCGACTCGTCCAATTTCAGCGGCTGGGTGCAGAAGACGCTGGTGGGCCCGGCGCACTGATCCCCCTGTCATTCTGCGCGGAGCGAAGCGCAGTCGCAGAACCCACCCCTGCCACGGCGCCGGCCCGGATGCCCCCGCCGGCGCCTTGGCGGGCGTGGATCCTGCGACTTCGCGCAGGATGACGGGCTTATTGCCCGCCGCGCGCGGGCCGCACGGGCGCGGATGACGGAAAATCAGCGTTTCCGCCCTTTCCGCCAGCTCGATGCGAATTCTCGATCTCCGACAACGCCTGCACGCGCTCGGCGCCTCGCCCGACCACCAGGCGCGCGTGCTGCGCCAGTGGGTCAATGCGCAGCCGCAGGACGCCGGCAAGCGGCGCATCGACGATTTCCTGCCGCTCGCGCTGCGCCAGGCGTTGCCCGCCATCACGGCCGATCTTGCCGGCCTGGCGACGCTGCAGTCCGAACATCCCGGCGAGGACGGCTCGGCGCGCCTGCTGGTCGCGCTGAATGACGGCCAGACCGTCGAGAGCGTGCTGTTGCCGCGCGACGGGCTGTGCGTGTCGACGCAGGTGGGCTGCGCGGTCGGCTGCGTGTTCTGCATGACGGGCCGCGATGGCCTGCTGCGACAGGTCGGCAGCGCCGAGATCGTCGCCCAGGTGGCGCTCGCGCGCAGCAAGCGCTTCGTCAAGAAGGTCGTGTTCATGGGCATGGGCGAGCCGGCGCACAACCTGGACAACGTGATGGAGGCCATCGAGCTGCTGGGCACCGCCGGCGGCATCGGCCACAAGAACCTCGTGTTCTCCACCGTGGGCGACCCGCGCGTGTTCGAGCGCCTGCCGCAAGGGCCGGTGAAGCCGGCGCTGGCGCTGTCGCTGCACTCGACCAAGGACGCGTTGCGCCGCGAACTGCTGCCGCGGGCCCCGCGCATCGCGCCCGCCGAACTGGTCGAGCTCGGCGAGCGCTACGCACGCGCCACCGGATACCCCATCCAGTACCAGTGGACGTGCTGGACGGCATCAACGACGGCGACGACGAGATCGACGGCATCGTGCGCCTGCTCAGGGGCAAGTACGCGCTGATGAACATGATCCCGTACAACACCAACGAAGGCCTGGGCTTCACCCGCCCTGCGCCCGAGAAAGCGGCCGCGATCGCGCGCACGCTCCAGAGCCGGGGCGTGCTGACCAAGTTGCGCCAGTCCGCCGGCCAGGACGTCGAGGGCGGCTGCGGCCAGCTGCGGGCGCGTTCGGTGGACGGCGGCGCCGTGGTGCGCACGCCCCGCCGCGGCGAGCGCGCGGCGGCACGCCCGGCCGGCTGACGCTCAGCCCGCGGCCGGCGCGGCGGCCTGGAAGACCTGCCAGCGGTCGTCGCGAAACAGGTACAGCGCGGACGACAGCCGGTAGTCGCCGCCCTGCGCGTGCAGGCCGGGGACGCCGCGCCGCATGCTGTCGACGGCGGCTGTATCGGTCAGTGGCGCGAACAGCAGCAGGTCGGTGCGCGGCACCGCGGCGACGAGGCCGTCCGGGTGTTCGGCCAGGCGGGCGCGCCAAAACGCAAGGTCCATGAAATACGCGCTGGCATCGTCCTCGCTTCGGCCGCCCACGCGCTGCAGGTTGTGCCACGGACTGACGCCGGGTTCGCCGTACTGCCGGTGCAGGTTGGCCAGTGCGAGCGCGATTGCCTCGTCGACGCTCAGCTTCATCTCGTCGAGTTCGGCGGCATGCAGCGCGATGACGTGGTCCGGCGTGCTTCGCACCAGGCGTAGCTGCAGGTCGCCGATGAGGTCGAACCAGGCCGGCGCCATCGACGCGGTGGCGCCTCCGGGCAGGGCGACTTCGAACGGCTCGACCAGCGCCGGCGCGCCGGCGCGCTTGTCGGCGCGCGCCCGCTCGCGCAGGACGAACAGGAATGGATCCGGACACTCGGGCAGGGTCGACATCGGCGGCGCTCTCTAAAAGGGTTGGCGGGCCTGGCGAGGCGGCCGCCCGGCCGCACTTTGCCATGCCTGCGTGCCGGTGCGATTCCCGGGTGACCTGGGGATGGAAGGCCTGGCCGAGAGCGGCTAGCCTGCGCGATTCTCGACTCGCCAGGGAACCGCCATGGCCACGACCACCACCGACCTGTTCCGATCCGTCATGGGCGACGCCTTCAAGAGGATCAAGGAGGGCGTCTATCCCGGCGAGGGCATCCTCGATCCGCGCTGGGAGGACACGCAGCGCTTCGTCAAGAAGACCGGCCAGTGGAAGACCGACTTCGCGGACGTGTCGATCGTGGCCGGCAAGGACGGGCCCGAGGTCAGGACGGGCGGCGGGACCTCCCTGCACGACGTGTCGGGCTGGTTCCTCGGGCGCGAGTTCCGCATCCCCGTGGGCACCGAATACTCCGACGAGATCTATATTCGCAAGGACGACAAGCGCAAGACCAGTCCCGCCACCGGTGTCTCGGGCCACCACTACCAGCTGGAGCCCAAGACGCAGATGACCGTCCTGGCGTTCAAGGGCTATCTCGACAACATGGCGCGTGCAGCCGTGGCCCGCCAGGTGGCGTTGGCCAAGGGTTGAAGCGGCCCAACCCACCACTCACATGCCTGAAATCAACACCCGCACGATGCTGATCGCCATCCAGGCGGTCGCGGCCCGGATTCGCGGCATGCGCGCCGAGCTGGCCGACGGCGATGCCGAGCCCGAGGACTACGAGGCGCTCGAGAAGACTCTCGCCGCGGCCGAGGACCTGGAGCGCGCCTACGACCTCGAGGCCAAGACTGTGTTGAACCTGACGCCGTACGACGAGCTGGTGGGAGACTGAGCCGGGCGCCGGTCGGCGACAATCCCGGCATGCCCATCGCCATTCCTGCCGACGAGGTCGAGATCACGGCAATCCGCGCCCAGGGCGCCGGCGGGCAGAACGTCAACAAGGTCTCCAGCGCGGTGCATCTGCGCTTCGACGTCCGCGCGTCCGCCCTGCCCGAGCCGGTCAAGGCGCGGCTGCTGGCCCTGCGCGACCACCGTATCACCGACGAAGGCGTGGTCGTCATCAAGGCGCAGCAATACCGCAGCCAGGACATGAACCGCGGCGATGCCTGGCTGCGCCTGCAGGAGCTCGTCGATTCGGTCGAGAAGCCGCCGCGCGTGCGCCGGGCCACCAAGCCGACCTTCGGCTCGAAGCAGCGCCGCCTCGAGGGCAAGAGCGTGCGTTCGGCGATCAAGGCCGGGCGCGGCAAGGTCGACCTCTGAGACCGCCGACCGCCGAGCTGCCGAATCCGACTAAAAACGGCTGACACTCGCGCGGGGTCATCGGCCAACGGCCGCGGCTGAGGCAAGATGCTCGTTTGCTGTCAGCAGTGGCGTCACTGCGAGGAGAAAACCCATGCCCTTGGCCCCGACCGCGCCGTTCGCGCACGCACTCCAGACGTTCAAGATGCCTTCGGGCGCCACCGGCCGCTTCCATTCGCTGCCGGCGCTGGCCCAGGAGTTCCCGCAGATCGCCCGGCTGCCGGTGTCGATCCGCATCGTGCTGGAATCCGTGCTGCGCAATTGCGACGGCCGCCGCATCACGCCCGAGCACGTGCGCCAGCTCGCCAACTGGGCACCCAACGGCGAGCGCAGCGAGGAGATCCCGTTCGTGGTCGCCCGCGTGGTGCTGCAGGACTTCACCGGCGTGCCGCTGCTGTGCGACCTGGCCGCCATGCGCACCGAGGCCGCCCACCAGAAGAAGAATCCCAAGACGATCGAGCCGCTGGTGCCGGTCGACCTGGTCGTCGACCACAGCGTGATGATCGACGACTACGCGCACAAGAACTCGCTCGACATCAACATGAAGATCGAGTTCCAGCGCAACAACGAGCGCTACAAGTTCATGAAGTGGGGCATGCAGGCGTTCGACACCTTCGGCGTCGTGCCGCCGGGCTTCGGCATCGTCCACCAGGTCAACCTGGAGTACCTGGCGCGCGGCGTGCACAAGCAGGCCTCGGACGACAACAAGCCGCCGGTCTTCTACCCCGACACCCTGGTGGGCACCGACAGCCACACCACCATGATCAACGGCCTGGGCGTGGTCGGCTGGGGCGTGGGCGGCATCGAGGCCGAGGCCGCGATGCTGGGCCAGCCGGTCTACCTGCTGACGCCGGACGTCGTCGGCTTCGAGTTCACCGGCCAGCTGCGCGAAGGCGTCACCGCCACCGACCTGGTGCTGACGGTCACCGAGATGCTGCGCAAGGCCAAGGTGGTGGGCAAGTTCGTCGAGTTCTACGGCGCGGGCGTGGCCTCGCTGTCGGTGCCCGACCGCGCGACCCTGGCCAACATGGCGCCCGAGTATGGCGCGACGATGGGCTTCTTCTCGGTCGACGAGAAGACCGTGGAGTACATGCGCGGCACCGGCCGCACGGCCGAGGAGATCGGCGCCTTCGAAGCCTACTTCCGCGCGCAGGGGTTGTTCGGCACGCCGGCCAGCGGCTCGATCGATTTCAGCGAGTCGCTGACGCTGGACCTGTCCACCGTCGCCCCCAGCCTGGCCGGCCCCAAGCGGCCGCAGGATCGCATCGAGATCGGCAAGCTGTCGGCCAAGTTCGACGAGCTGCTGGTCACGCCCGCGGCCAGCAATGGCTACAACCTGCCGCCCGACCAGGTCGCGCGCCGCGCCGTCACGGCCAGCGGCATCGAGATCGGCCACGGCGACGTGCTGATCGCGGCCATCACCAGCTGCACCAACACCAGCAACCCGAGCGTGATGCTGGCCGCCGGCCTGCTGGCCAAGAAGGCGGTCGCGGCGGGCTTGCGCGTCAAGCCGCACGTCAAGACCTCGCTGGCGCCGGGCTCGCGCATCGTCACCGAGTACCTGCAGAAGGCCGGCCTGCTGCCGGCGCTGGAGCAGCTCGGCTTCAACGTGGCGGCCTACGGCTGCACCACCTGCATCGGCAACGCCGGCGACCTGACGCCCGAGATCAACCAGACCATCGTCGAGAACGACCTGGTGGCCGCGGCGGTGCTGTCGGGCAATCGCAACTTCGAGGCCCGCATCCACCCCAACCTGAAGGCCAATTTCCTGGCCAGCCCGCCGCTGGTGCTGGCCTACGCGATCGCCGGCAACGTCAAGGTCGACCTGATGACGCAGCCGGTCGGGCGCAACGCGGCCGGCAAGGATGTCTGGCTGGGCGACATCTGGCCATCCAGCGACGAGGTGCACGCGCTGATGCGCTTCGCGATGGACGCCGACGCGTTCCGCGCCAACTATGCGCAGGTCAAGAGCAATCCCGGCCAGCTGTGGAACGACATCACCGGGGTCACCGGCCAGGTCTACGACTGGCCCAAGAGCACGTACATCGCGCGGCCGCCGTTCTTCGACGGCTTCACGCAACTGCCGCAGGCGGCGCCCACGTCGATCAAGGGCGCGCGCATCATGGCCTTGTTCGGCGACTCGATCACCACCGACCACATCTCGCCGGCCGGCTCGATCAAGACCGATTCGCCCGCGGGCAAGTACCTGCAGTCCAACGGCGTGCTGCCGGCCGACTTCAATTCCTACGGCTCGCGCCGCGGCAATCACGAAGTGATGATGCGCGGCACCTTCGCCAACGTGCGCATCAAGAACCTGATGCTGCCGGCGCGCGCCGACGGCGGCCGCGCC
>Ga0209759_1001556_pt1 | contig 12536 bp, 13 predicted proteins | sample AraplaCL_Col_mMS_FD_184261 | JGI IMG/M metagenome (GOLD analysis project Ga0209759, IMG submission 184261) | Arabidopsis root microbial communities from the University of North Carolina, USA - plate scrape CL_Col_mMS (SPAdes) (version 2) | ecosystem: Host-associated > Plants > Roots >...
GCAACGCCGGCACGCAAGGGCCTATAGCTCAACGGTTAGAGCAGGGGACTCATAATCCCTTGGTTCCAGGTTCGAATCCTGGTGGGCCCACCACAAATTCAGCGACTTTCTGGCCATTCAGTTGAAAATCCCTCGGTACGAGGTACAGTTTCGGTACACCACCGAAACGCGGTCCATCTATGGCGACCCTCGTAAAGACTCCCTCTGGCACGTGGAAGGCAGTCATCCGCAAACAAGGTTGGCCGACATCTGCTAAGACTTTCCGCACGAAGCGTGACGCAGAAGATTGGGCACGCCGAACCGAAGACGAAATGGTCCGTGGCGTTTTTATTCAACGCGCGCCGTCAGAGCGAATGACCTTCGGTTTGGCGTTAGATCGATACCTCGCAGAAGTGACGCCTACCAAGAAGGAATCAACGCAGAAGGCGGAGCGCCTTAAGGCCGTCTCTCTGCGACTCTTCTTCGGAAAATATTCATTGGCTGCGGTGAACGCCGACTTGGTCGCTCGATATCGTGACCAGCGGCTTGGAGAAGGTAAGAAGCCCAACACCGTTCGCCTGGAGTTGGCACTCGCCAGTCACCTGTTCACGGTGGCCATAAAGGAGTGGCGTATAGGTTTGGCCCAAAACCCCGTCGCCAACATTCGGAAGCCCAGCGCAGGCGAGGGTCGTGACCGGCGACTATCTCGGGACGAAGAGCGAAGGCTGCGTAAGGCCATAGCGGTCCATTCAAATCCCATGCTTCGCTGGATATTCGATCTGGCACTTGAAACCGGAATGCGATCCTCGGAGATCACGGGCCTGACTAAGGGTCAGGTTGATCTTGGCCGCCGCATCGTGCGCCTGAGTAAGACGAAGAATGACAGCGCCCGCACCGTGCCGCTAACTCAGCACGCGAAAGAGGTGCTCGCAGCGGCGTTGTCGAATCCGGTGCGACCAAAAGATTGTGACCTCATCTTTTTCGGGGAACCGGGAAGAGATGGTCAACGTAGGCCATACAATTTCAACAAGGCTTGGCTGGACATCAAAGCCGAATTGGGCGTCGGTGACCTGAGATTTCATGACCTTCGTCACGAGGCGGTTAGCCGGCTCGTAGAAGGCGGGCTTAGTGATCAGGAAGTGGCTGCGATAAGTGGTCACAAGTCGATGCAGATGCTCAAGCGCTATACGCATCTAAGGGCAGAAGACCTTGTGGGACGACTAGATGCTCTTCGTAAAAGATAGCCCGGTGATCTTTTCGATGGACCGCTCTAGCTGGCGAAGCATTTCGTCGGTTACTGCCGGGGTTACGCTATGACCAGAAAGCGCATCACCGTCGAAGCTTGTGAGCGTGAAGACAGTCGCGCTCGTTTTATCGCCGCCATACGCGGCGAAGCGGTGGGCCAATTCGTGACCGTTCACGGAAGTGCGGGTATCTCAGTGAGGGAGCGTCAGCGTCGGCAGGAGGCAGTGGATCATGCGTTGGTCACGTTGGGGCTTGAAGGTTCCGACCTTAGCTTCGCCATGCAAGAGCTCACTCGACGCTTCGTCGATGGCGAAGTAGGCATGATTGAATTGATGGGCGATGTGACATCCGATGACCCTTGAGCTCGCCGCACAGTTTCGCGATAGCGACTTTTTTGTGGACTCTGCAAATTCCGATTCGTACATGGGCAGTGTGTCCTAACCGATAGGAAAACCGACGGCCCAGCCCCAGCACCGGCACGTTGTGTTGATACAGACTTTTTTGCGAACTCTGCAAATTTGGCAGGTGTCCCATACGGTGAGTCGCAGCGTGGTGCCAAAGTTGCCGCAGCAGCTAATGGCTGGATAAATTTCTCTAGCCGCGATAAGACCGATGCCGAAGTACCCGGTGATCTTGGGTAGTGGAACATAAAGGGGTGTGCCACACCGGGCCGCTGATATGTCTCATGAGCGGCGCCATGAAGCCATTCGAGCTGTGCCACAGAAAGGGCTTCGCGTAGCACAGTTTGTGCTACGTCTAAACGAGTCAGTGGAGTACTTAGGATCGACGTTAGCGTTGGAAGAAAAGTTTTTTGCGGAGTCTGCAAAAAGCGGTGCGGGGTTCAGCCGTCTGGTTCTCAGCTTGCGGGTGGAGTGCGGAAGAGCGAATGGTTCGGCCAAGCTGAATTAGTTATCGAGGCAAGATTGAGCGAGTTCTTCCTTTGCTGTTGCGCACGAAGACTTCAACGTTACAGATACCGGCCCTGTGGAACACCAAGTCCGGCATGCGCTAACCCTGCGCCGGTGCTGACCAGAACCAGAAGCGGCGACGAGCGCCCTCGGTCATATTCTCGAAAGTTCTGCTGCGACTCGAAGCAAATGCTCACCTTAGCCGACGCGGCGGAATACCTCGATCCAGGTACGCGCTGCCTTATACGTCTTGACTAACTGCCTATCGTTCGAGAAGACGCCATCAAAGAACGTCCCGTAGGCGGCAATGAATGCATCCACCTGATGATTCACCAACTTCGCTGTGCGCGTCTTCGATTGCGCTCCTTGCGCCCCTAAATCCATCGCCAGCAGCACGTGGCACAGGCACGCTCGGAATATCAGGGTATTCCCTACCTCCTGCCTCTTCGGCCAGCGACTTACATTGGGATGCGCGCGCAGAACTCCGGTAACTTGAGTAACCAGGCGATCGAACATATAGACCACCCCCTTGGCAGACGGCACGTCACCCTTACGGATGCTGGCGAGGTCTTGGCCTGAGAAGCCACGGGCAAACTCGTCAATGCGCTCCCCGAGCCCAACAGCCTCGTTCGCCAGTTCATCCATGTGCATGGCCGGAGACCTGCTGTCGGACATGATGTGCCGAACGGCGCCCGGGTCGCCGGCGCGGGCTTGCGCAAGGAGTCGCGGGTAGTGGATGAACTCGCGCGTTTGCTTCTCGGCGATCATCCGGCGCTGAAGCCCCGCCTCGCGGCCGTGTAGCCCCGAACACACCTTCGTCGGTTTAAGAACGAGGACTTGCCGTGGGAACTCACAGAGGACCTCCATGCTTCGGCACACCCCGTCCACGGCTCCCGTCTTGTAGGCTTCCAGAAACAGGAAATCCGGCAACACAGCAACGTGGGTCGTCTTCTTTGCCAAGTACTCCCGAAGTTCGGACGGCTTTCCGGGAAGTGGCACCAGAAAGTTGGAATCGATCACCATCCGCACTTTGTTGCTCCTGGTGTCAGCTGAAGTCAGCTAATTAGGAGCGATGTCAGCATCCTGACTAACTTCAGCGTGTTGTTAACGTCGTGCCGGACCACTGCTCAGCGGACACTATAACCTGCGAGTTTTTTGCGGAGTCCGCAAAAACGGGGTCAGGTTTGGCGCCCTCGTTCAGTGCTTGGCGGTAGGTTCTGGCAAAGCGAGAAGTTCAGCCAGGCTGATCTCGCCGTTGACATACCGGCATGCGAGTTCTTCTGTCCGAGCATCTGGCTTGAAGCCCTCAAGGCCAACATTCGCACGGGCACCGTCGACCGCTGCTAGCCTGCGAGTACGTTCCTCGGCGGTGATGGCCTTGCGCTTTGTGGTCATGGTAACCGCCTCTGTCTCCATCTTTTGATCGCGAACATGAGTTCCTGGCTCGTCTTGTAGAGGCCGGTGTCGGGCTCAACAAAGTCGATGTCAGCGAGTGCGTTTCCGCTGCACCAGGTCAAATTCAATATTCCTCGGCTCAAGAATCTCCTGAGGGAGGAGAAGATTTCACTATGCGTTGCTGTACCACCTTATCTACCCAGCCTTCCATAGATGGATTCACTTGCACCGTCGTGATGCTCCGACCTGTGATCATCCAAGCTAGAAAGTAAGGGCGTTCTTTCGCCAGTGCCGCAATCATCTCGATACTTGGCTGCTGCACGCGATTGCAGACGTTTTGCCACTTGCGAGCCGAAATCCCAGTGCGCTTTTCGAGGTATTGGTACTTCCTCCAGGCACCAACGAATTCGTTGACGACCCAGATCACCCTCTCGCGTAGATCAGCATCGGCCGGAGCTAGGTCGATCATATTTGTGCATCTCTATGCCTAAGCTAGTTGCAATCTTACCAAAGATTGGTAATCTTAAAATTACCAAACAATGGTAAGTTAATGGAGCCGCCGCGATGACGAGCACTGAAGCACTTTTGCTTAATAAATACGGGTCCCCGCTCCTTTCGCTCGATGCGGTTGCCGAGATTCTTGGCAGGAGTTCTAACGGATTACGTGTATCGCTATCCGGCAACAACGAAATTGCCTGCAAACTCAGGCCTGCAAAAATCAAGCTTGGTCGGCGAGTCTATTTTCGTATCTCCGAGATTGCTCGCTTGATTGACGAAGCCTGAGCGGACAGCCATGAGCGTAAAAGCGATGAACTGGGCATGGGAGCAGCAGCTTCCACCAGCATCTAAGCTCATTCTGATGGCCTTGGCTGATGCTGCGAACGAGGAGGGCCGTTGCTGGCCTAGAGTCAGGACGGTTGCAGCGAAATGCGGAGTCTCATCTCGCACCGTGCAGCGCGTACTGAGAGAGTTCGAAACGACTGGTCTCGTTACTGTAACCAGACGCTTCGTCCCTGGGCGAGGGCAAACGTCCAACAGCTATTTGCTGGGCACTGAGCACCCCCATGACAAACTGTCGCCCCAGGCCAAATGTCATCCCCGGGGTGACGTCCAAGACACTACCCCAGTGACACAGCGTTGTCGGCCGGGGTGCGACACAGATACGTCATACCAAGAACCCAAACAGAACCAAAAACACGAATCACCACTACAACCTGGTGATTGTCAGAACCACACTCCGACGAGCCTTCAATTTCCACGTGGGTTGGCAACCGCCGAACTGGACGAAATCCGCGAGCTCCTCGTCACCGTGCGCAGCAATGATGCACAAGTCTTGCTGGACGAGCTTGCGGGCGTGATTGCCGACCGCAACACAATCAAGACGTCCCCGATGCGATGGTTTAGAGCGGTCCTCAAGCGCTATAGGGCAGGGACATTCGTTCCAAACGTGGCGGTAGACGTCGCTCGGAGCAGGCAACGTCAGGACGAGAGAAGCCGTTCAAATCCGATGCCTCAGCGCAAGCGCGCAAGCGCGGAGGTGGCAAGCAGATATTTAGCTCATATCCAGAAGATCGTCGGAGAGAGCTCCTAGGTCGACGGGTTTGGGCTGCGCTTCTAATTCGCCATGCAACGATTTTCTGAACCAACCCCATGAGGTCAGTGGATCATCGTGCGAGCGCCATGATGGACCTGACGTTAGAGACAAAGGATCTTGTGATGAAGAACATTATTGCGATGTTTGCATTTTTCCTGGCCGTGTGCGGTTCGCTGTCAGGCTGCTACGACAACGAAGCGAGTTACGCGCAGACCGCGTCGCCAACCTTGAATGAGGCCACGAACGACGCCAGCGAGAAAAAGGCCATGAAGTACAGAGATGCCATGGATGGGGTAGTGAGCTATGTGCCGCCAGTCGGAGCGAATTTGAAGCCATCGAACACTTCAAAATATGGAGAAGCAAAGTGATCAGGCGCGGATGGTTTACTCGCTCTGCCTTGCTATTAGGGTTCATACTTTTTGCAACGGCTACTTCAGCTCAGGGCGCATCGTCGACAGGTTTAGGAACGGTCGTATGCAATGCGTCCAACGCCGCCACGATGGGAGTATTCAATTGCATTTCGTCGCAGTTCTACTCAGCCTCTCAGGGCTGGACGGCTAAGCTTGCCGGTTACGCCACGAACCTGTTTGCTCTGTTGGCAGCAATCGAGTTTGCGTGGGCTGGAATCACCTACGCTCTTGAAAAGGATTCTCCCAACACTCTTCTGGCGATGTTCGCGAAGAAGCTTATGACCATTGGCTTCTTCTACGTTCTTCTGCTGAAGGGCCCGGGCTGGATGCAAGACGTCGTCACGTCATTTCAGCAAGCAGGAGAGAGCGCCGGAGGTGTGCAGGGTCTAAGTCCCACTTCCATTGTTGGCATAGGTATGAATTGTGCCTGGGCAATCTACGGCGGTCTGTCTGATCTTGGTATCGCCGACCGAATTGGCCTAGCGCTACCGTGTGGAATTGCGGCGCTACTGACGATGATCGCCTTTGTGATTGTTGCCGGACAAATGTTCGTCACGCTTGTGGAGTCGTACATCGTCACGGGCGCTGGCATTTTGTTTCTTGGATTCGGTGCCTCGCGGTTCACGTCGGACTTCACAAAGAAGTACATCACTTACGGCGTGAGCGTCGGCGTGAAGTTGTTCGTCATTACGCTCATCGTAGGGGTCGGTCAGCAATTTACGGGAACGTGGGCACAAATGCTCAATAACTCGCCCGGCGACATTATCCACACATCCATGATCGTGGCAGGCGGCGCGCTTCTCTACGCAATGGTTGCGTGGCAGATACCCAGCTTCGCGCAGTCGTTGATGAGCGGCGCTGCGAACCTGTCGGCAGGCACAGCGATGGCATCGACGGCGGGTGTGGCCGGGGTAGCAGCGGGTGTGGCTATGGGAGGCGCAGCCGCGGTAACGGGAGGGCTGACGTCCATCGCTGGCGCAGCGCAGGCGATGAATGCAGGTATTGGCTTGGCCAGGGCGGGTGGCGCATCCGGCGCGTCAGCCATGCTGCAAGGCGTCGGCAAGGCCGTCGGTGGCATGGCTCGGGAAGCCGCGTCATCGAGTGGCTTCGGCGCGACCTTTGGCAACTCGGTGGGCGGCCGGACAGCGACTTCGATCAATGAGCGCGCAGCGGCTTTGAAATCGGCGAGCGTTGTTCCTCCACCGGCGAATGCCAGCGAGGGAGATACTCGACCTAGTCCCGATCCAACTGGTGGGAGTCCTACAGGGGCGACGGAAACCCCGATCACGAATGGCGGTCCCCGGGTAGAAACGACAAGGCAATCGGCATCCCAAGGTGGGAGCGTCGGCGGCGGTTTAGGCGGTACGCGGCCAACGTACGCGCCTCCCCCATCGGCGATTCCGGCGGATGTGGAGCGTACGCCAGCTTATGTACCGCCGCCAGAAGCGCCATCTAAACCAATCTCAATTGGGAGGCCCTATGAACCGCGGTCGGCAGCGGACCTAGTTCGGGCGATGCCTCACGATGGTGGTGGCGGCGGATCTCCGCCAGAAATTCGAATTGGCCATGGAGAGGACTAAGCAATGAAGCGGTGCATCAAAAGTACGATCGGAGCGGTTCTGTTCATAGCCATCAATGTAGGTGGCGCCGGGGCCTCCCTCGCGCAGTGGGCAGTGATCGACGGAACAAATCTGTCTCAGAACATATTGACGGCCGCGCGCTCGCTTCAGTCGAACATCAACCAGGCGCAGCAGATCGCGTACCAGCTCCAGATGTACAAGAACATGTTACAAAACACTGAGGCATTGCCGCAGCAGGTATGGGCTGACGCGAGCGCCACCCTTAATCAGCTTGCCAATGTGGTGCAGACAGGGCAGTCGCTGTCCTACTCGGCGGCGAACATGAGTGTTCAGTTCAAATCGATGTTTCCGGGCTATAAAACGTCGACGAACTACGGCGCGTCCTATCAGCAGTGGTCGCAGAGCGCGCTTGACTCGATGCGTGGAGCTCTTAACGCCGCTGGCGTGCAGAACGCAAACTATGCCAACGAGGAACAAACAATCGCGGGATTGCGCGTGGCCGCATCCGGCGCAGTGGGTCAGAAGGCAGCAGTCGACGCCGGTAACCAAATCGCGATGGCGCAGGTATCCCAGCTCCAGGAGCTTCGGCAACTTCTGATGGCGCAGATGCAATCGCAGACTGCATACCAGGCTCAGCAGGTGCAGTCGCAGGCCGCAAGTGAGGCGAACGAACAGCAAGCCATGAAGTACGCTGACCCTATGCAGGGGGTTACGCCTTACGTCCCGCGGGCGGGTTCAGGGCCGTTCAAGTAAACCATGCCAAGTCGCCGTTTAGGTTACGCGGCAATTTTTGAAGTCCCCCCTTGAAGGCGGTACGCCAAGATGAAGGATTGGCCGGCGCGTCACCCGAGCCTCAGGATTCGGTGACCACAAGCCTTGCTTCTCGCCTTCCCACTTGGGTTCGCGCCGACGACTCGAGATGCTTCGTCGCTGGTTACGTGGAACAAGCGCAAAAAAATCCTTGATTCAAAACGCGATTGAGCAGTAGCGGTAGTCAGCGCTTGCCCACCCATAGGGGGAGATTTTCCCAACCCTTGATTGCACCCATCGACAGACGATTGTTATCGTCTTTCACAAGAGGTGCGATGTGCATTGCCACCCGATCCCGCCACTCGACTGCGTCGGCAGCCGTGCTCGCCAAAAGCTGACGCAGGGCAACCAGCATGTAGAAGGCGCGATCGCTTGGCCAATAATCGGCCATGTACATCCATTCACCGGTCTCTGGTCGCTTGGGTTTCACGCCAAGGACGCGGTTCCAGAATCGTCCGTGGTGTGCACAGATGTTGCGCACAACAACCACTGAGTGGAGCAAGCTTTCAAACGCCGGGGCGCGAAATCCAAACCTGGTGGCGATGCGCTTTTTGTCAGCTGGATGCATGGCTTTCACCCATTTCGACATAGTACCGAGTGACATCACCTCAGTAGCCATCCAGATGGGCAAGCGGGGATACCCGTCGTACTTTCGTTTGTAGTGTTCGATAAACCGCTCGTTAGCGCGCCTGACTTCCTTTTCGATGTCAGCTAACCATTCCCCATGCCATTCTTCGTCCCACGCGACGCTCGTCGCATCGCAATAGCCAAACGCGCCGTATGTATGGCCCATCTCATAGGTGATGGCCGTCCGCACGGTAACCTCGATATGGCTCACAGCATCTAGCACGAGTGCGCGCAGCGCGCGGTCGAACTCGTAGAGGTGCAGTGACCGGTCGAAGGACGCCCCAGCGACGTAGTCGTCACTATCAGGACGCCGGAAGGGATAGAAATAGCCCATCAGTCGGTAATAGCCGATGCGCTCCAGATGGTGTGATGCACGACTCGCATCCTCGATGTGCATGCCACGTTGTTGAAGCAGCTCCAGCTGCTCCTCGAACGTCAACGCTACCTTGGCGTATCGCATCCGGCCCCCCCGAGCGCAAGACAAAAAAAACCCGCCTATTTGCGCTTGCAACAGTTTCCTGCTGTAGAGGCGTGGCGGGTGTATTGGTGATGATCGTAATACGGGACACCCTGTTTATGCAAACTTGCATAATCCATGTGCCGCTCGTTCAGCTTCAGTCTGACTTGGCGCGATCTGGCAGCCTTAACGTCGGGGCCCTACCCAGAGATGGCTTTTTGATCAGGATGCGCACAGGCGCCCGTCTTGAGAGCAGTGAACCAGTATGACCATCCCCTTAGGCAGCAGCTGAACGACGTCGTCGAGGTGCAGATGAAGCACGCTCTTCGGCCTGCGTCGCCAGTCGCCGCTTGATAGCTTCAGGTCGGCATTTCCCAGTTATCGCACCAAACCGAGGAGGCACATGGATGATCTCGAAGTTTCCCCCGCCAACCCAAGAGGTGGCCTCAGTAACGCCTCCCGGGTCTGTGCCGTCGACGACTCGGTGCAGCCTCGGTAGCAGAAAGTCGAGGACAGTCTGCGCATTGCGCTCCGCAACCATCCAGCGACGGCGCATCTTCTGCGCGACCGCGGCAGTTGTTCCGCTGCCGCCGAAGATGTCGACAACAAGTTCGCCCGGGTTGGTCGCGATATGGATGATTCGTTCCAGAAGCGACTCAGGTTTGGGGGTATCAAACACCTCAAGATCCGGAAACATTGTCATGAGATGTCGCTTCGCTTCGTCATTCGTCCCCGTGTCCGTTGCTCCCCATACCGTAAACGGCACAAGCCCTCTGAGCTGATGCGCGAATAGCTTCAGTCGTGGTGAGCCGTCGCCACCCTTTGGGAACCAGATTCGATCGTCTGCAAGCAAATCGAGATATGTCTGTTCAGTCGCATACCAAGAGCGACCTCGGGGAGGGCGGAGGACCTGACCCGTTGGAGTGACGATGTCGTACTGTTGTGCTTTCCGATAGCCTGGGGCCGTGAAAGGGGCGTCAGCCCATGGCCCGCGCGGGTCATCGTCACGATTCCGCAGGCGCGCGTCTTCCTTGACCAAGAGATTACGCGAGGTCTTCCACTTCTTCGGCCCACTTGGGGCATACACCAAGATTGTGTCATGGTTCGATGAGAAGGCTGCGCGAGAGTCGCGAGTGGTCTTCTTCTGCCACACAACCGAAGAAACAAACGCGTTCTCGCCGAACACTTCGTCCATGATTGCGCGCGCCCGGTGAACCTCTGCATCATCAAGGTGAACCCACACGCTCGCGTCCTCTGCGAGATGGGGGCGAAGCGCCAGAAGACGGTCGCGCATCATGCTCAGCCACATTGGCCGATGCATAGAGTCGTTGTACTGGCGGAAGTTGACCTGGGTATTGAAGGGCGGGTCAATGTAAACCAGCCGAATCCCACCGCTTAAGACTTTCGTTTGGGTCGCCAGCACCTCTAAAACGTCAAACCCGTCGCCGATAGCAAGTACATTTGCGTGGCTATTCAACGGAGCGGCTGTGAACTGCTCGAACCCTAGTGGTTTAAGAAGCCGGCGATCACTAGGCTGCACCCATTCATAGCCGATCTCGCCCGAAGCTCGCAGCGACAAATCTTTGTTTGGCCACACAAGTTCTACGTCGGACATTTGAACCTCGATGCCGGGGGGCGGCAAGCCACGACGAACGCCGGGATCCTTTGGCGTCATAAGATATCATGACTCAACGAGAGTCAAAATAAAGGTTCAACTAAACTCATGAAGCTGGCAGCTTTAGACATGCCCTCTGGCGTTGCGCCTGCCGGTACGACAGATTCGGCACAGATCAAACCTTTTATCAGGTGGGTGGGCGGGAAGGCGCGGTTGCTTCCGCGCATTCTTCCGCATGTACCAACCTCCATCGAAAACTACTACGAGCCGTTCCTCGGTGGCGGCGCTGTTTTCCTTGCTTGTGCTGCCCGGGTGTCTGGCCGCTCGTACCTGGCTGACCTGAATGAGCACCTTGTCGCGGCTTGGAATGCGATGAAGGACCGTCAGTCGGAGCTTAGTCCATTGCTGGACTGGTATCTGAGGAATGATTCAAAGGAATTTTATTACGAGGTTCGTTCCCAGGTCCCAACTGGGCTCGTGGAAAAAGCGGCCCGCTTTCTCTATTTAAATGGGGTCTCGTGGAATCACCTGTGGCGTGAAAACTCTCGAACAGGTGCTATGAACGTGCCCTGGGGAGACCGCCGATTTAAAGGCATTGATAGCTCCACAATGAAGACCATCGGAGACGTCCTAGTCCGAACGGAAATCTCCGCTACAGACTTTCGGAACGTGCTGCACGGTGCGAAGCGAGGAGACTTTGTCTACCTCGATCCACCGTATTTACCCATATTCACGCGCCCAGATGTTGAGAAAGAGCCTACCGCCAAATTCAACAAGTACACAGCGAAGACTTTCGAGATGGTCGATCTTATTGAACTGGCCGAGATCTGCGCTGACCTGACTAGACGAGGCGTGAAGTGGGTGATGTCCAATCGCGATACAGAATCGGTACGTGATCTGTTTCCTGGCGCAGATATTGTTCAATTCACGACGCACCGCTCATTAGCGGCGCAGAGTCGGCGAGAAGTTGAAGCACACCAGTCACCCGAAGCGATCCTAATTGGGAGGGTGGAATGATTGCCCAACCAGTCGAGTGGGTGTTGGTTGTTTACTACGGTCCCGAGGCACACAGAGCTACCTACGGTCGTCAGGTCCGTAGCACTCGTTATACGAAGGACTATATTCAGCTTTCTCGCAAGGATGAGTTTTTGAAGACGGTGAGGAATCTCTTCTCAGTAGATTCCAGCGCAACGACATCGGTGCAGCTCACCTACCAGTGGCCGAAGGGAACGACTCCTGGCGCGTTCGTCTTCAATTCCGGTGACCGGCCGCACCTCAAATGGGAAACGAGCCTGGGTGCGCCCCAAGTGTGGAAAATGGCACTTTCGCCTAGCGACGCCACACAAGAGACGATCCCAGGCGACCCAACGCATTTGGAATTTGACGACGCTGAGAAGGAGCTTGAGCTCCTCGCTAGTCGTGGTGCCGGGCAGCCATATCTCTTAGCCATTAAGCTTCGGGACGAGCCGAGGACGCTGCACTTGCGCGCGTACCTTAAGAACCCGGACGAAGAATACGCGTGGGCCAATTTGGAGCTTTTGCCTGAGGAAATTCAGGCCCTTGCTGGGAAAACCCGTCAAACTTCGGCACTGGCTTGGTCTCTTTTCCAGAGTGGTGGAGTCGCACCTAGCTCGAGCATCGAAGACGTACTATCGCAACTTGCGACGTCGGAACAACCGATGTCGGTGATAGACGTGCTTGATGCCGATACAGGTCGTGCATTGACCAAATTCCTTCAACGTCCGGGTCACGGTCTGTTCTTTGATCCAAACCAGAACCATGATGCGTGGTCGCAACCTGCGCCTCTGTCCCCACGGATTACGGAGTCTGTTGATGCCTTCCTGACAGCACTGGAGGCGCGCTTTCCGGCGACGCCGCAAGGAGACGCAGCTGCGGAGATGCTTGAAGTCGACCCC